>UMBA01015466.1_pt1 | contig 54166 bp, 45 predicted proteins | sample 1963861 | NCBI WGS metagenome assembly UMBA01 (sample SAMEA4835931, study PRJEB28245) | human gut metagenome | biome: gut microbiome; material: fecal sample | place: Denmark | collected 2008
CTTTTTTTCGGGACTAATCTTTTTTCACAGCCCCTTTTTAGTTAGATAATAGAGAATAGTTTAGTATATAATAAATAGTTAAGATATAAAGAAACTATATATTTTAATGCAAAACTATAACAATCTGATAGCTTATGAATGAGCATAGCGTGATTGCTACTTAACAGGAAGGTTCTTTGTCAAGGGTGGGGGAAGGATTAGAACCAACAGGAATAGTCAAATAACACAGTAAGATTAATGCGAATATAGTTCATTAATAAAGTTTATAATTTATTTATAGAAAAAATCAAATTAGTTGTTGACATACCACTTGCAAAGTGATACCTTAATTATGTTGATATTAGCACTCCAGATAAATGAGTGCTAACAACAAAGAAAAGGAGGTTATGTCATGGCACTTGATGAACAGCTTGATGAGCGTAAGGTAAAGATACTTAAGGCAGTCATTAAGAATTATCTGGAAACTGGCGAGCCGGTAGGTTCAAGAACAATCTCTAAGTTTACAGACATGAAGCTTAGCTCAGCTACTATCAGGAATGAGATGGCAGACCTTGAAGAACTTGGATATATAGTACAGCCACATACTTCAGCAGGTAGAATACCTACAGATAAAGGTTATCGTTTCTATGTTGATGATATGATGTCAGAAAAGGAAAAGAATATCACAGACAGGGAAACTGAAGTGGCATCAAGGGAAAGTGAGATGGCTTCTAAGGAGGCAGAGCTTTCAACAATGAAGGATGCTCTTGGTGAAAAGGTTGAGAGAGTTGAAGAGTTACTTCAGAATGTTGCCAAGGTGTTAGCCAAGGATACGAATTATGCGACTATGGTAACATCGCCTAAGGTAACAGGCAACAAGTTAAAGTTCGTACAGCTGTCACAGCTTGAGTCTGATAAGATATTAGCTGTAATAGTCATGGAGGGTAACCTTATAAGAAATAAGGTTATAACAGTTAGTGAGGATTTGTCGCAGGAGAATCTGTTAAAGCTTAACATTCTTCTTAACACAACACTTACAGGACTTACCCTTGAGCAGATGAACTTAAGTATTGTTTCCAAGATGGAGAATCAGGCAGGTGAACATATTAAACTTGTCAAAGAGGTTCTTGATGCAATAGTAGAAACTATAAACAGTGCAGATGATCTTAAGATATACACAAGTGGTGCTACTAATATATTTAAGTATCCAGAACTTAGTGATTCAACTAAAGCAAGTGAGCTTATATATGCCCTGGAAGAAAAACAGAGCTTATCAGACCTGGTAGTTGATGATGATGCAACAGGTCAGGAAAGCGATGGCAATTCTAACCATGGGATTCAGGTATATATAGGAAATGAAACACCGGTTGAGTCCATGAAAGACTGCAGCGTTGTTACAGCAACATATGAATTGCAGGATGGAATGAAAGGAACAATCGGAATCATCGGACCTAAGCGTATGGATTATGAAAAGGTTGTAGAAACCTTGAAAAATATGAGAACGCAGTTAGATGATGTATTCAAGAAATCATAGAAAGGTGAGGAGTTAAGTGTCTAAGAAGGAAAAAAACATGAATAATGTTGATGAAAAAGATATAAAGAAAGCAGACAATGAAGCAGCTGATACAACAACAGATGCCAATGCTGCTAACACAGATAATAAAGACGCTGATACTGTAGAAACTCAGGGCTCATCCGACGCAGATGTGAAGGAGGACGCACAGTCTGACAACGCAAGTGATGCGAAGGGAGCGGAGGAAACAGTTGATATAAATAATAATAAAAAGGACCAGAAGGACGCTGTTATAGAAGATCTGAATGACAGATTAAAGCGTCAGATGGCTGAGTTTGACAACTACAGAAAGCGTACTGACAAAGAAAAGTCAGCAATGTTTGAGATGGGAGCATCGGATGTTATAAAGAAGTTACTTCCGATAGTTGATAATTTTGAACGAGGCTTTAAGTCAGTAACAGAGGAAGAGTTACAGACACCATTTGCTAAAGGTATGGATATGGTCTATAAGCAGACTATGAAAATGCTTGAAGACTTACAGGTTAAGCCAATAGAGGCACTTGGTTCTGAGTTTAACCCGGACTTCCATAATGCAGTAATGCATGTGGATGACGATTCACAGGGTGAGAATATCATTGTGGAAGAGTTTGAGAAGGGTTACACATATAGAGATGTGGTTATCCGCCACAGCATGGTAAAGGTTGCTAACTAACAGGCATGGCAGAGGCTTGATATATAAGCCTGGCTGAAACAATACATCAGAATATGAAGTTGATGTGTATAAGGTTTGAGCTTTTACCATAAACAAGATATGTAATAGTTATTATGAAGTCAGCTGTTAATCTGGTTTGACAGAAAGACTTACAAATAACACATACATTTAATATTTTGACAGTGTGCTGTATAAGGCACAGAAAGGAAGATAATTATGGGCAAGATTATTGGTATAGATTTAGGTACAACAAATTCATGCGTAGCTGTTATGGAAGGTGGTAAGCCAGTTGTTATTACAAACACAGAGGGTATCAGAACAACTCCATCAGTAGTCGCATTTACAAAGAACGGTGAAAGATTAGTAGGTGATCCTGCAAAGCGTCAGGCAGTTACTAATGCAGACAAGACAATCTCTTCAATCAAGAGACATATGGGTACAGATTATAAAGTAGATATTGATGGCAAGAAGTATACACCACAGGAAATCTCAGCTATGATTCTTCAGAAGTTAAAGGCTGATGCTGAGAGCTATCTTGGTGAAACAGTTTCAGAAGCTGTTATCACAGTTCCAGCTTACTTCAACGATGCACAGAGACAGGCTACTAAGGATGCAGGTAAGATTGCAGGTCTTGATGTTAAGAGAATTATCAACGAGCCTACAGCAGCTGCTTTAGCTTATGGTCTTGATAATGAACATGAGCAGAAGATTATGGTATACGACCTTGGTGGTGGTACATTCGATGTATCTATCATTGAAATCGGTGACGGTGTAATCGAAGTTCTTGCTACAGCTGGTAACAACAGACTTGGTGGTGATGACTTTGATAATGCTATTACACAGTATATGTTAGAGGACTTCAAGGCTAAGGAAGGCGTAGATCTTTCTAAGGATACAATGGCACTCCAGAGATTAAAGGTTGCTGCTGAACAGGCTAAGAAGGAATTATCAAGTGCTATGCAGACAAATATCAACCTTCCATATATCACAGCAACAGCTGAGGGTCCAAAGCATTTTGATATGACACTTACAAGAGCTAAGTTTGATGAACTTACACATGACTTAGTAGAAAAGACAGCTGAACCAGTTAAGAATGCACTTTCAGATGCAGGTCTTACAGCTTCAGAACTTTCAAAGGTATTATTAGTTGGTGGTTCTACAAGAATCCCAGCTGTACAGGATAAAGTAAAGCAGTTAACAGGTCATGAGCCTAACAAGTCACTTAACCCAGATGAATGTGTTGCTATAGGTGCTTCTATCCAGGGTGGTAAGCTTGCTGGCGATGCTGGTGCTGGCGATATTCTCCTTCTTGATGTAACACCACTTTCACTTTCTATTGAAACTATGGGTGGTATTGCTACAAGACTTATCGAGAGAAATACAACTATTCCTACAAAGAAGAGTCAGATATTCTCTACAGCTGCTGATAACCAGACAGCCGTTGATATCAACGTAGTACAGGGCGAAAGACAGTTTGCCAAGGATAACAAGTCACTTGGACAGTTCAGACTTGATGGTATACCTCCAGCAAGAAGAGGTGTTCCTCAGATTGAAGTTACATTCGATATCGATGCTAATGGTATCGTAAATGTATCAGCTAAGGATCTTGGTACAGGTAAGGAACAGCACATCACAATAACAGCTGGTTCTAACATGTCTGATGAAGATATCGATAAGGCTGTTAAGGAAGCTGCTGAGTTTGAAGCTCAGGATAAGAAGCGTAAGGAAGCTATCGAAGTTCGTAACGAAGCTGACTCTATGGTATTCCAGACACAGAAGGCTCTTGATGAAGCAGGTGATAAGCTTGATGCTAACGATAAGGCAAATGTTGAGGCAGACCTTAACGCACTTAAGTCACTTGTTGAATCAACAGATGCTGAGAATATGACAGATGCTCAGGTTGATGAGATTAAGGCAGCTAAGGAAAAGCTTATGACATCAGCACAGAACCTTTTTGCTAAGATGTATGAAGCTACTCAGGGTGCAGGTGCAGCAGGCGCAGGTCCTGATATGGGAGCAGGTGCAGGTTCTGATGCAGGTGCACAGGGCGGCAGCACACCTTATGGCGATGATGTTGTAGATGGTGACTATAAGGAAGTATAATTAAGTGATATATGATTGAATCTATAATTTGTTATGCATTATAGATGAAATCAGAAAGGAAGTCAGGTCTCTATAAGGGGACCTGACTCCTTTCGGGTATAGAAAGGCGGAACCTATATGGCAGAAAAAAGAGATTATTATGAAGTCCTTGGAGTATCTAAGGATGCAGATGATGCAGCCATCAAGAAAGCATATAGACAGTTAGCTAAAAAGTATCATCCTGATATGAATCCTGGTGATAAGGAAGCAGAAGCAAAGTTTAAGGAAGCATCAGAAGCTTACGCTGTACTTAGTGACCCGGATAAGAGAAGACAGTACGACCAGTTTGGTCATGCAGCCTTTGATGGTGGCGCAGGAGGTGCTGGCGGAGCTGGTGGCTTTGGTGGCTTTGACTTTGGCGATATGGGAGATATATTTGGAGATATCTTTGGCGGAATGTTTGGCGGCGGTGGAAGCCGTGGACGTAACAGCAACGGACCAAGACGAGGCGCTGACTTAAGAGTAAATGTCAGAATCACATTTGCAGAATCTGTAACAGGAACTAAGAAGAAGATAGATGTAACACTTAAGGATGAGTGTACAAAGTGCCACGGAACAGGTGCAAAGCCGGGTACAAGTCCAGAAACATGTAAGAAGTGTGGCGGACGTGGCCAGGTAACTATGACACAGCAGTCATTCCTTGGCATGATGCAGAGCGTACAGCCTTGTCCAGACTGTCACGGAACAGGAAAGATAATCAAGGAAAAATGTCCAGACTGTTATGGTACAGGATATATAAGCAGCAAGAAGACTATCGAAGTTAATATACCGGCTGGTATAGATAACGGTCAGTGTGTACGAATACAGGGTAAAGGTGAGCCGGGAACTAATGGCGGACCAAGAGGCGACCTTCTTGTAGCTGTTATGATATCCGCTGACCCAGCATTTGAAAGAGATGGATATAATATATTCTCAGATGTTGTTATAGATTATCCTACAGCCGTACTTGGTGGAGAAGTGAAGGTTAAGACTGTAGATGGTGAGGTACTGTATGAGGTTAAGCCGGGTACAGCCTCAGGCACAAGAGTAAGATTACGTGGTAAAGGTATGCCTACACTTAGAAATAAGGATACAAGAGGCGATCATTATATCACACTTATAGTTGATATACCTACTAAGCTTACAGCAGCGCAGAAAGAGGCACTTGTTGAGTACGAAAAAACTCTTACAGGTGAAGAACATAAGCGTCCTAAGAGAAAGGGACTTTTCAAGTAAATATTGTATGTTTGTGTTAATGTCCAGATGTCATATCGAAAATACGCAGTGGCTTTGAATAATAACACGTTTTAAGAAAAATACAAGCGAAATATATCATTTCGTTGTGGTTTTAAAAGAAGTGTGATATAATTAATGTACTGAGAAGTATCAGTCGAATAATTAAAGAAAGGGGCTATTATTATAATGAGTAATATAGCAGATAAGTTTGAAGAACTTGGAGTAATTCCAGTAGTAGTATTGAATGATTCAAAGGATGCACTTCCTTTAGCAAAGGCTTTAGTAGAAGGTGGACTTCCTTGTGCAGAGGTTACATTCCGTACAGCAGCAGCTGAGGAATCTATCCGTCTTATGCATGAAGCATATCCAGATATGGTACTTGCAGCAGGTACAGTACTTACAACAGAGCAGGTTGACAGAGCTGTTGCAGCAGGTGCATCAGTTATCGTAAGCCCAGGCTTTGATCCAGAAATCGTAGATTACTGTATCTCTAAGAACATTCCTGTTATGCCAGGTATCGTAACTCCTTCAGAACTTGCTCAGGCAGTTAAGAGAGGACTTACAAGAGTTAAGTTCTTCCCAGCTACAGCAGCAGGCGGAATCAAGATGATTAAGGCTATGTGTGCAGCTTATACTAATGTAAGAATCATGCCTACAGGTGGTATTAATACAGCAAACCTTGAAGAATTCTTATCATGCGATAAGATCTTCTGCTGTGGTGGTTCTTGGATGGTTAAGGGCGACTTAGTTAAGGCTGGAGAATTCGATAAGATTAAGGAAATGACAGCAGAAGCTGTTGCTTTAGTTAAGGAAATCCGTTCTAAGTAATTAGTTCAGGCTACATAATTCAGATTATCGCTAAGATGACAATTGAATAGTGTTATTTTAAGAGGACTTCATGTATCTGTTTGGGCAGGTATGTGGAGTCCTTTTTGTATGAGATGTTTTCATTCACACATTATTAAGATTTTTTCCTTAGTTTCAACTCAAAAATGGAATTATAATGCATAATATACCTTTTAACGTACAACTTATACCCTTTTCAACACAGAATTATAAAATACCTGTATAGTATAAGTATGTTGTAGGACAATGACTATGAAAATACATAAATTATTAATGATAGTATATTCATATATGTGATTAGTGTTTATGCATATAAAAGATACATGAAAAAGATGCACAGGAATGGAGATTATTATACACAATGGGGGATGACGATGAGAGGGATAGTTGTGTTTCTTAAATACCAGTATAAGAATAAAGCGTTGCTATGGGTTGTGATAATGGCATTAGTTTCATTCGCATTTACGTATGAGAATATAAGGGTGTTCAGAGCAGCATCGGTAACGGGATTATGTGCGAAGGACATGTTGTTGATAAGAGGGTCTTTCTCAACAATGTTATATATAGGTATAAGTGTTATTAAAACAATGATACTTACTTACATAGATAACAAGCCTAATATACTGATAAGATATAATTCCAAGAAAAGAATATTCATATACCAATGTGCATCTGCACTGATAGTAGCACTGGCAGATGCCGTTATCATGTATGCTGTAAGTATAATATCAGCTTATATGCTGCTTGGCGTATATGATAACTGGTCAGAATGGGGAAGCATGTTCTATATAAGGGCAATGAGAAGAAAACTGCCATTGGATATAGGCATAAGTGATATATGTATATACTTCAATATGATAATAAGAAGAGCATTGATGATATGGCTTGTATCTATTGTTGGTCTGTTAAGTGAGATGTGGTTAGGAAAGTTAAGGTCAGTTATAATAGTGGTTATATTGATATGTGCGTATAGCTGTTATAGCCGATATGGAGTTATGTGGCTGGAGCTGGGAGTTATGCAGATGTATTACATGAGCAAGGTTATCGTCAAGACATTGATATTGTTGGCAGTATGTATGACATTAGTTATATCCGGTGCTATTCTTTCTAAGAAGAGGCAATATTATAAATGATTTACCAGATATACCTTTTAGAGTGCATAATATACCTTGTTGAACACAAGAGGCAATAAAAAGTGTAGTATATAGGCATGCAGGATATTAAACACTATGAATGTCAGACTGCAATATGGTGTAGCAGCTGGGGAAAGATATAGATATAAGTGTTGGAAAGGAGAGAGGATAAATATCAGGCACAATACAATTATAAAGGAGAAAAAATATGGTACGTAAGTTATTAACAAAAATGATGGCAGTAGCTGCAGGGGTTATAGCTGTATCATCAGTAGGTTCTATGGCATTTGCTAACAATCATTATGATACGGAGGCTCAATTATATCTTGATGAGGCAAGCGGAATAAGCGAGGCTTATACATATGGAAGATACAAAGATGACGATTCGTATGGCTACGTTAAACATTTATGGTCAACCGATGGAAGAGATTATGCAGTAGCAGTTGTGGCTAGTGATAATGATGGTGGAACAGAATATTACGAGGATTTTAGATTGGTATATTATAAAGTAAATGGAGAAGAAAATAATAGAGAGTATTATTTGACTAATTATGTTAAAGAAAATGGTTATAATTATGCTGCGATTAAGGCATGCAGTGATTTAGATAGTCCTTACTGGGTTGATTTCTTATGGAGTCCGGACAGTGTAGGTGGACCTAATTAAATATATGATATAAATTGGTATTATCAGGGTTACCTTATACAATATATAAGGTGATTCTGATAATGGTTATAGACTATGAAAGTGAAGTTTGAATATTATGAAGAAACTTTTAAAAATAGAATTAGAACGTGCATTGAAAAACAAGTGGTTTTATATATGCCTTCTTATAGGATTTGCGATTGTAGCGAAGGATATATACTCTGTTGCTTACAATACAAGAAAATATTATTATTTATATGTTAATGATACTGTTTATCAGTTTCCAGGAATTTATTGTAAATGGATGGTGACTAATTGCAGTTCCATGTATAAGATGTTACATCTTATATTCCCACTTCTGATAAGTGTGCCATATTCATATACTATATATTCTGATATTAAAGGATGCTATGTTGGAAACATCATAAGCAGGACAGATAAGAAATTATACTATGGAAGCAAGCTGATAACACAGTTTATAACAGGATTCCTGGTTGTTTTCATCATACTTGCAACGTCGTTTATAGCAACAGCAGCGTTTCTTCCATTAGAACATCCTACTATAGCCTCTTTTACATACGGTGTTCATCAAGATGTCGGATTGGGAAGATTATTTTATATGAAACCATTTTTAAGTGCCTGTTTATATATAATACTTGAAGCTTTGGTATTCGGTGTAATAGGCTGCATAAGTTTTGTATTTGCATACATTCTGACGAATGGAATAATAGTTATGCTCTCACCTTTTATTATATATTATGCAGAGTTTGTTATAGGCAGTGCATTGAACAGACCATATATGGAGGCAATGTCACGTATAGGTCTGCTTAAGAGTAATTATATAGTGCCTTTATGTATGGAACTGGCTGTTCTTGTGATAATCATAGGTGTCTCTTATATAGCAAGGGTTAATAAGAAGGATACGTTTTAGGTGCATTTAGTATGGGGTATGAGAATATTATGAAGAAATATTGGAAGAGAATAATAATCGTTATAATTGTGATGATATATATAGCGATGCTTGTGAGTGCGGTTATAGTGAATATTAAATACCGTAAATATGTAAGTGTGACAGAGCTTGGAATGTCGGAAACATATGATTATGAAAATGCAGGTTTTTCAGCGCGGATAGATTCTTATAAATGTGTTACACCTGAAGAACTGGTCAGCATGTATCCTTATACAGAAGACAGTCTGGAAGATATAGATAATATAGAAAATATAATTCTTATATATGCGGATATTAATATATATGATTATGAACTATATAAGGTAAGTAACAGAAAAGGCGAATGGACAGTATTCTGGTCAATAGAATCAGACAATGGATGGCGTAACAATACAAGACTTCAGCTGTACAGAAGCTTTCATCAAAGCCTGCAGGAAGGAGAACATCAGTATATATTTCCATATGTTATAAACAAAGGAGCTGCTGCTAATAAAAAGAAAACACCACAGGAATGGAAATATAAGCTGCAGATTAATAAGACACCAGTAGTTTATGTTAATCTGGGATAAAAGAGGTAACGTGTATGAATATGAAGAACAGAATAAAAGGCTATATAATATCAGCAATACTTATATTGCTGTTTATATCTACAGCTGTTATGGGGTATAAAAAAGGTTATCTGAATGATGTGTTCAGAAAAGATACACAGAATATAATATCTAAAGGTAGCACGGAAAAGACAACAGTTAAGACAGAACCTGTATATAAAGATGAAGTTGTATTATTAAATAAAGGTGATTCATACATACTGGAATATGATTCAGAAAAGATAACTGGCAAATCAGCACCAACATTGGATTTCAAGTACAATATAGAATACGTAGACAGCTATATTACAAGGGAGCTTCCATCGGGTATGAGTATTGATTATTATAAACAGGAGGAGAAGACAGAACTGGATTCGGATAATAACTTCACAAGTGGATATCATTATGTAGTTGTTGAAATCAATATGACTAATATGCTGCAAAAGACTTGTAATCTGACACCTCAAAGTATGAGGATAGGTAATTTTATTGATAATGTTTATAAAACTGTAGGGGAACCAAGAGGGATAATATCTGAAAGTATGTCTGATAAAGGGGTAATAAGAATGGAATATCAGCAGGAAAATAATATTAAATTATGTTATGTAGCAGCTGATGAGTATATAAATGACAATCTTGTGGTTAAGTGTGAAATTGAAGACCGTAATAAGTATAAGGGAGAAGTTCCATATCTGGTAATCGGTAGTGAAGAATGAGATTGTGGAGTATATGTTAAGAGGGCAGATGGATGGATATTAAGAGATTCGTAACAAGTGATATAAGAAGGGCTGTAATACATAACAAGTACCGCATACTTCTGTGTGCAGGAATAATATCAGCACTTATGATAACGTTCTATACTTATGCTGCTGTTAATCCTTCCATAAAGGATGCAGGACTTGTTGTGTCTTTCTATGATTATATACTATATATGATAAGGGGAAGTGTGAGGGTTACTACCCAGAACATTAACAAGCTGGAGATTCCGTATGTATGGATATCACTGTGTATAATGAATGGTATTATGGTGCTGGATTATATGTATAATGACTGCAGGGGTATAGGCAGGAATGTTCTTGTATACAGTAATAAGAAAAGTGTATGGTGGCTGAGTAAGTGTGTTACAACAGCTGTATCGGTGAGTATAGTATATATTCTTATATATCTTTCAGCCATGATTTTTGCTATAATAGGCAAAGGTGGAATGTCAGGTATCCATACAGAAGTATTCAGGATTCTGTATCCTAAGGATACAGCACTTATGACATCAGATATGGTAAATGGCATGTCAGTCAGCCTGCTCGTATATGTGGTGTTATTTCCATGGATAATATCTGTTAGTATAGGGCTGTTCCAGTTGACATTGTGTCTGTATACAGGACCGGTATTAAGCTTTGTTATAATCATAATGATGGAGGGACTATCAGTATTTTCTAATAATATTCTTCTGCCCGGTAACTGGTTAATGGCTGAGCGCAGCTCAATATTAGCGTATAAAGGACATAATATATATATAATGCTGCTTATGTCAGTAATACTTGGCATAATATCAGTGATAGCAGGCAATATAAAGTTTAAGAAGAGTGATATATTGTAATCCTGTGATTAACTGTTTGCAAGACAGAAACTATTAATGGTATTATAAAGCTTAAGAAAAGTGATGTGCTGTATGTGCTATAGAAGGGAATAATCAGGTAACAGAAATGTTTTATAGAATAGGGATATGTGATGATGAATACAGTATATGCAAAGAGATATCACAATATGTCAATAATTATTTCGCTGAGTGTGAAGATTATGCAGATGTATATATGTGGGAATCAGGGGATAGTCTGATAAAAGATCTTGAAGGTGGTACTGTTCTTGATATATTATTTCTTGATATTGAACTGCCTGATATGAATGGTATATCTATTGGCAGATATGTAAGAGAACAGCTTAAGGATTCAGCATTATCTATTTTATATATATCATATAAGACAAGCTATGCCATGCAGCTGTTTAATATTCATCCGTATGATTTCCTTATAAAGCCTGTCAGACAGCAGCAGGTCAGTGACACGATAAGTTCTTTGCTGCAGATTAATAACGAGGACAGACGTTTCTATGCATACAGAGTTAATAAGGTGATTAACAAGGTACTGGTTGGAGATATAGTGTATCTGGAAAGTGAAAGAAAGCACATGCGTCTGGTTATGACAGATGGAACCAGCAGGGAATATGTAGGAAAGATTAAGGAAGAGATTAACAATCTTCCTGAATATTTCATACAGATAGGACAGTCATATATTGTTAATTACAGACATATAAGGGAATGCAGACCTGAATATGTAATTATGGATAATGGGACTAAGCTTAGTATCAGCAGAGGATATAAAGCTGATGTAACGGATAAAATTCTGAAACTGGGTGTTTGATTGTGCAAATTATAATAGTATTTATGCTTATAAGAATAATCAGGATAATACTTGCTATTGATTATTCTAATATATTTCTGGATAATAAGAATAAGAAGGCATTGCTGGTTACGGTTGCGTTCGTGTATTTGCCGGCTGTTGCAACGGATGTTATATTTGATTCGTTATATATAAGAATAATAGAAGAATTCATTATTATATATCTTATCGTATATACGTATGAGGGTGATATCATAAGGAAACTCATATTATCAGTCATGAATGTGGCGCTGTGCGGTGTCAGTGATATTGTAACATCTTATATAATGTCTGGCACGATTCTTATTCAGAATGGAAGTGCCAGCAGTGAGTTCGTGAGCGTGTTGTTATTGTATCTGTGTATTCTTATAATTAAGAATATGTATAAAGTAAAGACACATGGCAGATTCGGCAGGCATTGGATATATCTTCTGGTGCTTGCCTTGATAAGTATATCGGTATGGTATATTATTGCTGGTGATATTATCATGACACATGATGGAATTATGTTCGTGGGTGGTGCATTGCTTGTGATGAATATAATGTCATACAAGTTATTCGAGTATGTTACTAATTCTTACGAGTATGAGCAGGAGAATATGAAGCTTAAGGAACAGATGGATATATATGAGTGTCAGATAAGCAACAGTATAGCCAATGACAGAGAGGTACGTGAATTAAGGCATGATATGAAACGTCATTTAAAAGAAATCCAGATACTGGCAGCACAAGGGGAATATGGACAGTTAAACCAGTATATACAGGATATGACAGATGATGCCAGTGTACTTGATAATATGATTGGAACCGGCAATGTAGCGCTGGATGGTATTCTTAATTATATGTGCAGCAAAGCGCTGAAGAATAATATACAGGTTACAAGAAAGATAACCGTTCCAGAGGATGCAGAACTTGTTGCATATGATATGAATATTATACTTGGCAATCTGCTTGATAATGCAATCGAGAATGCATTAAAGACAGATGAACCTAAGATAGATATTGTCATAAAGTATCGGATGGGGATGCTGCGTATTAACATTGTTAATAGCTGCATACATGACCAGAATATTATTGATGGAAAGTATATATCTACGAAGCTGGACGAGGTTAAGAATCATGGATATGGCATGATTAATGTCAGGAAATGCGTTGCGAAATATAATGGGACGGTTAAGTTCAGTAATGATGATACCAGGTTTAAGGCGGAGGTTTTGTTGTATATCTGAGCTTGTGGGGGTTCATGCACCATTAACGAACGAGCAGCTTTGCAAAGACAGCATCCAATAATCATGTTGAAAAGGAACTTCATCCAATATATCTGCTGGGTAAATATGGTGCTACTCCTGATATTGGGATTAGGAGGTGGAATAATGCCTCGCAAAGTATAATCAGCCAAACCGCTTATAAGAGATAACTATAATCATTAGTGATAAGTTCACAATATGATAATGGTTATCTCTCTTTTTTGCAAAATATACCTTTTTGGCTGCATAATGTACCCTGCACGGTTATTGACGGAAAAATGTTATATACTACAGATATGTATCAGATACATAAAGATGCTTGTGGTAGATATGGGATGCAGCAGTAAAATACTATTATAAGAATTGGCGTCGGCAGGTTCGATGGTGTATGCTTCAAATTATACTGATACATTTTAAGAAAGGTGATGAAATATATTTATCTAATTATGTAAAGGAAAGCGGATATAATTATGCAGCAATTAAGACTTTAAGCGACCATCAAGTACCATATACTATAAAATTTTGGTGGAGCCCTGATAGTATATGATAGTATATTATGTTAGGACATTATAAAGATATTTTAAGATAGCAGATTATATATTGAGGAGTAAGTATATGAAGACATTGCTAAAAATAGAATTAGAAAGAGCTTTTAGAAATAAATGGTTTTATATAACATTACTTATAGAGTTGATATTGGTAATAGTGGATGTAGTTACAGTGGCGCTTCCGGTTAGAAGAGCATATGAGGAATTTTATATACCATTAAGAGATTATCAGATACCGGGTGCTTATTGTTTATGGATGGTTGCACATTGCAGTTCTGTATATAAACTATTACATTTGATATTCCCATTATTAATTAGTATTCCATATACATATACGATATATAATGATGTAAAAAGTAATTATATACATAATATAGCATGCAGAATAAGTAAAAAGAAATATTATATGAGTAAATTGATAACACAATTTGTTGTAGGAATGGTTGTAGTTGCTTTTTGTCTGTTAAGTTCATTTATATTAACGGCGGCAGTACTTCCGTTAGAACATCCAACTTTAGCCTCAGCAGAATATAAATTTTCTAATCATAATGTGTTTTCAACTATTTATTATAATCATACATTTATTGCGGTTATTCTGTTTATTATATTAGAGTCATTTGTGTTTGGAATAATAGGCTGTATAGGGTTTGTATTTGCGTATCTTTTAAATAATGTAATTATGGTAATGTTATCAACTTTTATAATATATTATATGGATTTTATTCTATCTAATCTTTTTGGAAGATATGGAAGTCTGATGGCAGCTTCAAAGGTAGCTATATTGTACAAGGGTTGGGAGGTAGGATTTGTAATAGAATTGATGATTATTGTTGTGGCTGAGGTTGTAATGTGCATTGTGCAGATGAATAAAAAAGATATTATATAGGTATGGAGGCACGGGAATGAAGAAGGCGGTAAAAAGAATATGTATTGTAGCGGCGGTTCTTATATCAGTGTGTCTTATTATGGCGATAATAATTGTAAATGTTAAATATAATAAGTATTTTGAAATAACAGAATTAGATATGACTGAGCACTATATAACTGATTGGGGTATGGTTAGTATAAATAGAGCGAAAATATTTAATAAGGATGATTTCATTAATGAGTTTCAGGATGTAAAACTGGATATGCTGGATGCAGATATTTATGAAGGAACAGACTATATGGTAATATATGTAACTTTTAATGTTGACGATGTAGATAAATATGATGCTGAATGGTTTAAAATGTGGTCATTAGAGACGGATAATGGATGGCGTAATGGCAAAGACATGATACTTAATGCTAATCTTAACAATGCTAATTTGAAGATTACAAAGAATGGAACATATGAAATGTATTGTGCATATAATCTGAGGATTAACAATATGTCAATAGATACATTTGATGAATTATATAAACTTAATTACAAGGTGCTGATTAATCAGAATCCTATAGTGTACTATAAGCTTGATATTAATATATGAAACTGAGATTAATGAAAAGAGGAGAGTATTATATATGAAAGCAAAGAGTTACGTTATTTCGTTAATTTTAATTATATGCCTTATATTATCTGCTGTGATTGGATATAAAAAGGGTTATCTTGGAGATGTATTTAATTTTAAAACAAAAAGATATGTTGATAATACAATAGGTAATAGTGGAAGTATAACAAGAACAAGAGAAAGTATATATGAAAATGAGTCATCTATTTTAGATATAGGGGATGAGTATGTGGTGGAGTATGAGGCAAAGGACTATAGAGGGAATATAGATTACGTTAATAGTTATAAAATAAAAGAAAAATATCTTGATAGTTATATAACAAGGACACTTCCGGACGGAATGGAAGTAACATATTATGATAGTGATGAGAAAAATTATGTTAGTGATAATGGGAAAAGTCTTTCTGAAAAATATTCATATTTGATTGTTACATTGGAGATGATAAATGAAAGTAATGAAAAATCAAATATGACAGATATATGTCCAACTAATATACAAATTGGTTATTTTGATGATGATGGAATATTTAAGATGTATGACTATACAAGGGGAAGTATGTCAGATGATGAACTGGCTAAAGGACATGTGAGTCTGCCAATTGGAAACAAAAGTATTATTACAATGTGCTGCGTAGTGCCAGACGAGCTTCTGGATAAGCAATTGGTGATTGCAGGAGAAATAATAGGATATGATAAAGGTGCACCTAAAGTACCATATTTTAAAGTAAAGATATAAACTGAGTATGAAATTATAACTAAGTTACTATAAATGTTTATTTGTAACATGGACCAATATTGAATAAGTATGGGGGATGCATATGAAAGAGTTCCTGACATTTTGGAGGTATCAGAATAAGGCTGGAAAGTTGTATAAATGGCTGATGCTTGTTGTACTTACATCATTTTCATTTGTATGTAGTTATATAAGAGTTTTTTTTAATGACTATTATGCCGGATTGTGTGCCAAGGATATGCTGCTGTTTTTTTCAAGGGATGGCTTGGTGCTTGTACTGGCAGGTGGAATAAGTACGATAAGAGGTCTTATATTTACATATGTAGATGATAATCCGAATATTATTGTAAGATATAATTCCAAGCTGAAAGTATTCGCATATCAAAGCCTGTCGTTACTTATAATTGCTCTTATAGATATGGTAGTTTTATATGCAGTCGGTATAATATCATCATATGTTATATTGGGAGTATATGATAACTGGCAGGTTGACGGAAGTTATTTTTTTAACAAAGTGACAAGAAAAGGACTTTCTACTGATATATGTGTGAATGATGTTGTTATATGCAGTATGTTTATAGTAAGAAAGACTGTTATTGTATGGGTTGTCGGTATGGTAAGTCTTATTATTGAATATATTACAGACTGGATAAGAGTGGCTGTATTTGGTGCGGTATTTATATATGGAGTCAGTTTAGTATCACATATCAGTATATGCAGGTTGGATTTAAATATACTGGACTTATATAATATGCCGCATACCGTTATGAATACAGTACTGATTATTCTTGTGAATTTAATACTTTTAGCTGTGGGACTTGTGCTGTCAAGAAGAAGACAGTATTACAGGTAATAACAAGTGTTTTAATGATTGTATGAATTGAAATGTGAGTTGTAAAATATACATTGGATGATTTTATTAGTGTATATATCATATAATGACAGGTTGGGTGAAGATTATGAATGTCAGCAGATTTATAAAAGACGATATAAAAAGGTCTTTAATACATAACAGATACCGTATAATTTTATGTGTTTTTATAGTATTTGGTCTTATGGCAGCATTTTATATGCATATAGGGGTAATCAATTCTGTAAGAGATAATAAGATACAGCCATCCGTATGTGACTATATATTATATATGACAAGAGGTATATGCAGGGTAACTGAGGAGAATATAACAAGGCTTGAGATACCATATGTGTGGATATCTTTATGCATTATGTGTGGTCTTATGGTGCTTGATTATATGTATAGTGATATGAGAGGTATGGGAAAAAATGTGCTTGTATACAGTAAAAAAAAGAGTATGTGGTGGATAAGCAAGTGCATTACATCAGTTGCAGCGGTTACTTTAGTATATGTAATTATATGGCTTATGTCAGTTATGTTTATATTTGTATCCAAGGGAAGTATGGAAGGCATACATACGGATATGTTTATAACAATGTATAATATAAATACTTCACTTCTGCCATCGAATATGTTAGAGTACAGTCAGACAGCAATATGTTTTTATATAGTGTTATATCCATGGATTATATCGGTGTGTATCGGTTTGTTTCAGGTTGGATTAAGTATATATACAGGGCCTGTGGTAAGCTTTGTTATTATAATAATACTTGATGCGCTGGCAGTGTTTTCCAATAATATACTGTTATGTGGCAACTGGATTATGGCAGAGCGTTGTAGTATATTAGCAGAGGACGGATTAAATATATATGTTATGCTTGCAATGGCGGCTGTTCTTGCGATAGTGTCTGTGATTGTGGGGTGGCATAGATTTAAGAAGAAAGATATTTTATAACAAGTGCGATAGTGAAGATTTGTGAGTGTAGGAAAAACAGAGAATTATAATGCACTAAGCAGAGGAAGATATGGCATACAGAATAGGTATATGTGATGATGAACAGAATATAGTGTTAAATATTATAGGATATGTGGAACATTATTTTCAGTTACAGGGTGAGGATGTAGAGATACATACATGGAATTCCGGTGAGGAGCTGATTAGTGATAAAGTATTTGAGAGTGGTAATGAATTTGATATATTGTTTCTGGATATTGAGCTGCCCGACATGAATGGTGTGTCGATAGGCCAGTATATAAGAAATACTATGGCTGATTCGATAGTTCAGATAGTGTATATATCACATAAAACAAGCTATGCAATGCAGCTTTTTAATGTACACCCATATGATTTCCTTGTAAAACCGGTTGATGAGAACATGATAGCAAATGTGATAAGCGGCATACTTCATATGAATGGACGTGACAGAAGATTTTATACATATAAAGTTAATAAGGCCGTACATAAGGTGGCGTATGGAGATATATGTTATCTGGCAAGTGACAGAAAGCATATAAGAATTGTGATGTCTGATGGAAGTGTCAAAGAATTCGTAGGCAAGCTGAAGGATGAGATAAGTGGTCTTCCAGATTATTATATACAGATAGGACAGTCATATGTAGTGAATTATAGCCATATAAGCCAGTTTAATCCTGAAAGTGTTGTTATGGATAACGGTGATACACTTATTATAAGCAGAGGTTACAGAGCACAGGTAAGCGAAGAACTTCTTAGCAGAAGTGCTTCACTTCCAGTATAAGATAAGAGGTAATGTTGTATGTATTTATTAGAATATGTGTTCATTATGCTTGTAATAAGGCTTATAAAGATACTTATTGATGTTGATTACTGTAATATATTTTTTAAGGCTGATAGTAAGAGAGCCAGATGGATTGTGTGTATAATTGTATATGTGGCAGCAGCATTTACAGATATTATATTTGATTCAATATTTATAAGCATAATAGAAGCATTTATAGTTATATACGTAATTATGCAGGTGTATTCAGGTACACTTGATAAAAAAATATTATTTGCTTCTATGAATGTGGCATTGGAATGTATAGCAGATATGGGAACATCATACATACTGCCGGGCAGTAGCAGCATACAGGACGTAGCTGGCAATTACGATATAGAGCTTGGGTATTATCTGCCAAGACAGTTCATAACAATTATGTTATTTTACTTTCTTGTTATAGTAGTTAAAAATATATACAGAACGAGAGAATACAGCGATATGTCATATAACTGGCTGTTTTTTATGCTTCTTGCCATTGTCAGTATAGGTGTATGGTATATAATCGTGAGAGGACTTATATCAACTGAAGGAGGCATGATATGCGTAGGAGCTTCACTTCTTATTATGAATATGGTTTCTTATAAGCTGTATGAGTCTGTTGTTGATGCATACAGATATGAGAAAGAGAATGAGAAGTTAAAAGAACAGATGGATATATATGAATGTCAGATAAGCACCAATATTGAGAATGACAGGGTTGTAAGAAGTCTGCGCCACGATATGAAGCTGCATCTTGAGGAATTACAAATGCTTGCAGCAGGTAAAAGGTATGATGAACTTGAGAGTTATTTATCGGCTATGACAGAAGCTGCGAAGCCTTTGTATAATATGGTTGGAACAGGTAATCCGTCAGTTGACGGGATACTTGATTATATGTGTGCTAAGGCACAGGACAAAGGTGTTACGGTTAAAAGAAAGTTAAGAATACCGGAAGATGTCAGTCTTAGTGCCTATGATATGAACATTATTCTTGGCAATCTCTTAGAAAATGCGATAGAGAATACTTTAAAGACGGACAATCCCTATATAGAACTTACGCTTAAGTATCAGAGTGGCACAATATATATGAATGTTACGAATACGTGTATTTCAGACCAGAAAGTAGAGAATGGAAAGTACCTTACAACTAAGACGGATGATGAAAAAAATATGCATAACGAAGAAACTGTGTCTGAAGGCTTTTCAATATCTGGCAGGCATAAGTCAGGAAAGCACGGATATGGACTTGATAATGTAAGGCGTTGTGTTGATAAGTATAAAGGAACTATGAAGCTTACATGTGATGATGGAAAGTTCGTGGCAGAGATTCTGGTATACGTATCTACAATTAAGTAAAATAAAATGGATATGTGGAAAGTCAGGTACAGTTTTCCATATATCCATTTTTGATATTAACAGGTTTAATATTGCAAACCCAGAATGCAAAGTATGTACGAAAATTTTATGAATTTAACTATTTTTAATTATTAAAAGGTGTATTATACTACATTAATATGTTAATATATAAGATAGCAGAATAGGAAATATTATTATATATAGCAAGGTGAGAGGTTAATATATGAGTTTTGATGCAGTTGAAAAAATAGAAGAATTGAAAAAATCAGACATAACAGGCTATGAACTTGTTAAGGCAGAAGTGCTTAAGGATATGAATTCAGCCGGTCTTATATTAAGACATAAGAAGTCAGGCGCAAGAGTTGTTGTTATATCCAATGATGATAATAACAAAGTATTTTCCATAGGTTTTAAGACACCTCCTTATGATGACACAGGTATGCAGCATATTATAGAACATTCGACTCTGTGTGGTTCAAGAAAGTATCCGGTTAAGGATCCTTTTGTAGAGTTATGCAAGGGCTCACTTAACACATTTCTTAATGCAATGACATATCCTGACAAGACAGTATATCCTGTTGCAAGCTGCAATGATGCGGATTTTAAGAATATTATGGATGTATATATGGATGCCGTATTTTATCCTGATATGTATAACAGGGAAGAGATATTCAAGCAGGAGGGCTGGCACTATGAGCTTGAAGATGTAGATGATGATATCAAGTATAATGGTGTTGTATTCAATGAGATGAAGGGTGCATTTTCATCAGCAGATGATGTGCTTTCAAGATATACATTTAACTCATTATTCCCTGATACTGTATACTGCAATGAGTCAGGCGGCGACCCTGCGGTTATCCCAACACTTAAGTATGAGGATTTCTTAAAGTATCATAAAGAATATTATCATCCATCTAACAGTTATATATATATGTATGGTGATATGGATGTGGATGAAAGACTTAAGTATCTTGATGAAGAATATCTGTCAGACTTTGATGCAGCTGATGTTGATATACATGCAGATATTCCACTTCAGAAAGCATTTGACAAGCCTGTATATGAAACTAAGCCATACGCTATAACAGACGATGAACCGTTAGAGGACAACACTTATCTTTCATATAATGTGGTAACTGGTACTTCTGTTGATGCAAAGCTATACCTTGCTATGCAGATACTTGATTATGCACTTGTCATGACACCAGGTGCACCTCTTAAGCAGGCACTTATAGATGCTGGTATAAGCACAGATGTGTATTCAAGTTTTGAAACTTCACTTTACCAGCCAGTGTATTCTATTATTGCAAAGAATGCCAATGAAAAGGACAGGGATACATTTGTAAAGATAATAGAAGATGTATTAAGTGACCTTGTAAAGAATGGTATCAATGAAAGAACCATAGCTGCCGGTATTAACTATTATGAGTTTAAGTACAGGGAAGCTGATTATGGTCCATATCCTAAGGGACTTATGTATTATCTTACTATGATGGACAGCTGGTTGTATGATGAGTCAAAGCCATTTATCCACATAGAAGCCGGTGATACATTTAAAGAGCTGAAAGAGGATGCTAAGAAGGGATACTTTGAAAAACTTATAGATGAGTATATTCTTAATAATAACCACAAGTCAGTTATAGGTCTTGTACCTGAATATGGACTTGAAAAGAAGAAGGAAGAAGAGGAAGCAAGGAAGCTTTTTGAATATAAAAAGACTTTATCAGAGGATGAGCTTAAGGATTTGGTGGAGGATACAAAGGCACTTAAGGAGTATCAGGACACACCATCAAGCGAAGAAAATCTTGAGAAAATTCCTATGCTTGAGCTGTCTGATATATCAAGAGAGCCGGCAGAGCAGTATATAGATGTCAAAGATGTTGCAGGAATGAAGGTTGTACATCATAACCTCTTCACTAATAAGATAGCTTATATACTTCTTTCGTTTAATACACAGGGTGTCAGTGATGAGGATATTCCTTATCTTGGACTTCTTGGCAGTGTATTAGGTCTTATGGATACTAAGAACTTTACTTATCCAGAGCTTATGAATGAGATTAATATAAACTGTGGCGGTATATCTTCTAGTGCTGCTGTGTATACAGACAAGGCAGACTTCAGCAAGAACAGTATTATGTATGAGATTAAGGGTAAGGCGTTATATGAGAAAATTCCTTTCGTTCTTGATATGATGAAAGAGATTATGTATAACACTAAGTTCACAGACTATAAGAGATTAAAAGAGATTATAGCAAGAATAAGGTCAAGATTTGAGGCTACTATGGCAGGTTCAGGCCATTCCATAGCTATGCTTGAGGGCTGTGCGCAGTTTTCAGCTTCAGCTTATTATTCAGATATGTTAAAGGGTTATAAGGCATATCAGTTTATCATGGAGCTTGATGAAACATTTGATAATAATAAGGAAAATATAGCAGCCAAGCTTTCAGAGCTTGTAAAGATTATATTTAACAAGGCAAATGTTATTGTAAGTCTTACAGCAGATGATGAAGGTTACAGTCTTTTCTCAGAGGCTTACAGTAAGTTATCAGACGATATGGGCGATGAAAAGCCAGTTGTGGCACAAAGAAATTATACACCTGTTAATGTAAAGACTGCCTACACAGCGGCCTCACAGGTTCAGTATGTGGCAAGATGCGGTAACTTTGTTAAGGCAGGATATGAATATACAGGTGCGCTTAAGGTACTTAAGATTATATTCTCATATGAATATCTGTGGCTTAATGTAAGAGTCAAGGGTGGTGCTTATGGGTGCATGAGTGGCTCTACAAGAGAGGGAGATTTCTATATGGTATCATACAGGGATCCTAATCTTGCAAAGACTAATGAAATATATGAAGGTGCGGCAGAATACGTTAAGAATTTCAATGTGAGCCGCAGGGATATGGTTAAGTTTATAATAGGAACCATAGGAGAAATGGATTCTCCACTTACACCTTCAGCCAAGGGTATGAGGTCATTTACACACTATATGACTAACACGACTATGGATATGTTAAGAAAAGACAGGGCACAGGTGCTTGATGCAACAGTTGAGAGCATAAGGGAGCTTGCACCACTTATAGATGCAGCGGTTAAGCAGGATTATCTGTGCGTGGTAGGCGGACAGAAAGCCATAAATGAAGCTAAAGATATGTTTGATGTGGTGAAACCGCTTATATAATGATAGCAGGGTCAAAAGGTCTAAACCCATATGAGCTTGCTCATAGTTGGGGGCTTTTGACCCCAACATTATGTAATAAATATATGATTGGAGTACAGGATGAATTTAGATGAAATGCTTAAAGCCAGTGGAATAAGCGGCGGTGCTGCTTCTGGCAATGATAATGTAAAGTCGGGCTTTGTAACATTTATAGGAAGACCTAATGTCGGTAAGTCAACACTTATGAACCACATTATAGGTCAGAAGATAGCTATAACATCAAATAAGCCACAGACTACAAGAAACAGAATACAGACTGTGTATACAGATAAGAGAGGACAGATAGTGTTCGTGGATACACCAGGTATACACAAGGCTAAGAACAAGCTTGGTGAGTACATGGTTGGTGCTGCTGAGAAAACTATCAATGAAGTTGATGTTATATGCTTTATAGTAGAGCCTACAACATATATAGGTGCGGGCGAGCAGCACATTATTGAGAAGTTAAAGAAAGTGTCAGTGCCTAAGATACTTGTTATCAATAAAGTGGATACAGTAAAGAAAGAAGAGATACTTCCGGTTATTGACTGTTACAGTAAGGAGCTTGACTTTGACGAGATTATTCCTGTATCAGCAAGAAACGGAAATAATGTTGATGACCTTGTTGATAGTATATTTAAGTATCTTACTTACGGACCGATGTTTTATGATGAAGATACAGTGACTGACCAGCCTATGAGACAGATAGTTGCAGAGCTTATCAGGGAAAAAGCGCTTCATGCTCTTAACGAAGAAATCCCTCATGGCATAGCAGTAGTTATTGACACATTTAAGGACAGAAAGTCGCCAAAAGGTATTATAACTGATATAGATGCTACTATCATATGTGAGAGGGATTCACACAAGGGCATTATCATAGGCAAGGGCGGTGAAATGCTTAAAAAGATCGGAACGAACGCACGTTACGAGATAGAAAAACAGCTTGGAAATAAAGTTAATCTTAAGCTGTGGGTTAAGGTTAAGAAGGAATGGCGTGACAGTGATATTCTTATCAAAAATTACGGATATGATAAGAAGGATTTAAAGGATAACAGATGATATGTTACCAGTTGGAAATATCAGATTATGATATAGCAGTGTGATTGTGAAAGGAGACAGATAAGGTGGCTGATATTGTACAGGTAACAGGTTTTATATTGTCCAGTATGCCTGTGGGTGAGTATGACAGAAGAATAGTGATACTTAGCAAAGAACTTGGTAAGATATCAGCATTTGCCAAAGGCGCTAGAAGACCAAACAGTCATCTTATCGGTGTTACAAGACCATTTATATTCGGAACCTTTGAATGTTACCGTGGCAGGGATTCTTATACTATATTCAAAGCAGAGGTTAAGAACTACTTTGAGGAACTTGTAAGTGACCTTGATAGTGTGTGGTATGGATATTACTTTGCAGAGATAGCAGAATATTATGGAAAAGAGAATCTGGATGCCGCACAGATGCTGAATCTTTTATATGTGTCTTTTAAAGCACTTACGAATAAGTCTATACCAAACGAGCTTATAAGGTTTATATATGAACTTCGCATGATATCTATTAACGGTGAGTGTCCTGACTTTTTTACATGCCGGGGTTGCGGTTCACAGGATAAGCTGGATACATATTCATATACATATAATGGCATGTTCTGCAGTGATTGTCATTCAAAGGTGAAGGATGGTATTAAGCTGCAGCCATCTACATTATATACATTGCAGTATATAGTTACGGCGGCACTTAACAAGCTGTATACATTTGTTGTGACTGATGAGGTTATGGCAGAATTAAGAATGGTGACATCAAGAATAGCTGCAGTTACGTTTGATAAGAAGTTTAAATCAAAAGAAATGCTGACAATATAAAAAGAAAAGAGGCTTGATATGGGACATAACAACCAGAAAAAGATAGCGGCAATCAATGATTATACAGGATTCGGAAGATGTTCCATAGCGGTGGAGCTGCCTGTTATATCAGCACTTAAAGTACAGTGCTGTCCGCTCCCGACTTCTGTTTTGTCGAATCATACTGGATTTGACAGCTTTTATTTTGAAGATTTTACAGATAGTATGCCGGCGTATATTGCCGAATGGAAAAAACTTAATCTTAAGTTTGATGGGATATGTTCGGGATTTCTTGGTTCACACAGACAGATAAAGATAGTTGAAGATTTTTTTAAAACCTTTAAAACAGATGAAAATATTATACTTGTCGATCCGGTTATGGGTGATTATGGCAAGCTGTATTCAACATACACAACGCAGACATGTACAGAGATGAAGAAGCTTGTAAAGTACGCAGATATACTTACACCTAATCTTACGGAGGCATGTATACTTACAGATGAGGAATATGATGAAAAATGTCCGGGCAGGGAGCTTTTTCGCATAGCAAAGAAACTATCAGATATGGGACCATCAAAGATAGTTATAACTGGAATAGTAAGAGGCAGGTATATAGCTAACTACTGTTATGAAAAGGGAAGCGAAGGCTATGAGATAAAGACTATGAAGGTTGGAACACAAAGGTCAGGAACAGGAGATATATTTGCATCGATACTGGCGGCTGATGCAGTGAATGGTGTAGATTTTCATACATCAGTAAAGAAAGCTTCACAGTTTATAAAGAAATGCATATTAAAGTCGATAGAGCTGGATATACCGGTCACTGACGGAGTATGTTTTGAAGAGCTTCTTACTACATTAAGATAGTAAGTGCTTTTTTATGGACAAGATTGTGCAATGTTAAGATGTGCAATTTTCATAGCTTATAAGAAAAGAGGATGAAATAATTATGGAAATATTATATAAGGTACACAATAATCTATATGTCAATATGACTAACAAATGTCCTTTTGCATGTACATTCTGTTTAAGACAGACTATGGACAGAATAGGTGAATCAGACAGGCTGTGGCTTGAAAGGGAACCTGATGTAAATGAGGTTATTGCAGAGTTTGATAAGTGGAACATGGATGATTTCGGTGAGGTTGTATTCTGTGGCTTTGGTGAACCTACAGAAGCATGGGATAAAATAAGAGAGGTGGCAGCATATGTTAAAAAGACATATAACAAGCCTATAAGAATAAACACCAACGGAGCAGGTAATCTTATCAATGGAAGAGATATAGCAGCAGAAATGCCAGGACTTATTGATACTGTATCAATAAGCCTTAACGATCCGGATAAGGATGAGTACCATGAGCTTGTAAGAAGCAGATTTGGTGATAAGACCTTCGATGCTATGATAAGCTTTGCAAATGAGTGTGTAAAAAACGGACTCCATGTGGTTATGACTACGGTTGATACAACTATATCACATGAAAAGGAAGAAGAGTGCAGAAAAATATGTGATAAGATAGGTGCGGAATATAGAATCAGGCCATGGGAGTCATAGATATTTATGAAGCCTTATGTGTGGACTAAGATGTTTTTTAGTTTATGGACTATAAGGTTTTTGAGTTTGCTGGTTGAAATATATATAAGAATGGTATAGAATTAAAAGGATTATTGTGAGGATAGCAACACCACCCAGGTGTATGACAGTCCGCAACTTTAGGAGGAATCTAGAATATGGAAAAGACAATGGAAAAGATAGTTGCCTTAGCTAAGGCGAGAGGTTTTGTATACCCAGGTTCAGAGATATATGGTGGTCTTGCGAATACATGGGATTACGGCAATCTTGGCGTAGAACTTAAGAACAATGTTAAAAAGGCGTGGTGGCAGAAGTTTGTACAGGAAAGCCCATATAATGTTGGCGTAGACTGTGCTATTCTTATGAATCCACAGACATGGGTTGCTTCAGGACATCTTGGCGGTTTCTCAGATCCACTTATGGATTGCAAGGATTGCCATGAAAGATTCAGAGCTGATAAGCTTATTGAAGACTGGGCAGATGAGAATAATTATGATCTTGGCGGTTCAGTAGATGGCTGGACTCAGGAGCAGATGAAGAACTTCATCGATGAGAAGAATATATGCTGTCCTACATGTGGAAAGCATAACTTTACAGATATAAGACAGTTTAACCTTATGTTTAAGACATTTCAGGGTGTTACAGAGGATGCTAAGAATACAGTATACTTAAGACCTGAAACAGCACAGGGTATATTTGTCAACTTTAAGAATGTACAAAGAACATCAAGAAAGAAAGTACCTTTTGGTATTGGACAGATAGGTAAGTCATTCCGTAATGAGATTACACCTGGTAACTTTACATTCAGAACAAGAGAATTCGAGCAGATGGAACTTGAATTCTTCTGTAAGCCTGGAACAGACCTTGAATGGTTTACTTACTGGAGACAGTACTGCATAGACTGGCTTAAGGCACTTGGTATCAAGGAAGATGAGATGAGAGCAAGAGACCATTCACCAGAAGAACTCTGCTTTTATTCTAAGGGTACTACAGATATCGAATTCTTATTCCCATTTGGATGGGGTGAGTTATGGGGTATCGCAGACAGAACAGACTACGACCTTACACAGCATCAGACAGTATCAGGCGAAGATATGTCATACTTTGATGATGAAGCTAAGGAGAAGTATATTCCATATGTTATCGAGCCATCACTCGGTGCAGACAGAGTTACACTTGCATTCCTTTGCTCAGCTTATGATGAAGAAGAGCTTGAAGGTGGAGATGTAAGAACAGTTCTTCACTTCCATCCAGCACTTGCACCTGTTAAGATAGGTATATTACCACTTTCTAAGAAGCTTAACGAAGGCGCAGAAAAGGTATATGCAGAGCTTTCTAAGTACTATAACTGTGAGTTTGATGACAGAGGAAATATCGGTAAGAGATACAGAAGACAGGATGAGATAGGTACTCCATTCTGTATAACATATGACTTTGATTCTGAAGAGGATAATGCTGTAACAGTAAGAGACAGAGATACTATGCAGCAGGAAAGAGTTAAGATAGAAGATCTTAAGGCATATTTTGAGGATAAGTTCAGATTTTAATGAGAGATAAAGGTGTATTTCCGGTATAAGCATTTGCCGGATAACAGCAGTAAGATTATACATTTACGCAGGATTTGTGACATATACATAAATCCTGCGTAAAGTATATGTGGGAGAAAATATCATAAAAGTAGGAAAAGACAGGAATAGGGCAGAAAGTATATGATATGTGCTAAATGTGGAACAGAGTATGAAGGCAGCCAGTGTCCTAAGTGTGAGGGACCGGTAATCAAGGTTAATAACAGTGATTATCTGGCAAGAAGAAAAGCATATGAGGAGAAGCAGGCGCATCTTAAGGAATTAGAAGCGCTTAAAGCTGATAGTACAGATAATGATGATACGGATAAAGTATCGGACAATGATAATACATCCAATAAGAAAAAACATACACAGAAGTCAAAGAACTATGATGAAGGTGTATTTGATATAACAAAGGTTGATTTTGGTGAGGTTGCGGACAAGCTTAAGTCAGAAAAAGATAAAATCGTGGCCAGTGGAAATAAGCTTTTAAAGGCGGTTGGTGAAAAGGCTAAGAATGGAAAGCAGATTGATAAAGGCGGTAAGAATAGCGATAATATCAACAGCAGTAATAACGAAAATGTAAATATTAGCGGCAATAACGATAATAATAGTAATAACATAAATGGCAAAAAAAGTGGGAATATAAATAATAATCGTGATAAGAATAAAAAAAGAAATAACAATAAAAACAATGGAAATAATAAAATTTATGATAACAACAGTGGTATAAATAGCAACAGTAACGATAATACAGATATTAACAATAACAAAAATAATAACAAAAACACTAGGAAAAATAATAACAAAAACGATAAAAACGGCAATAAAAATAACAACCAGAATCGTAATAAAAGCAATAATTCCAATATTAACAAAAATAATAGCCACAATCAGCAGAATAAAAAGTCTGCGACAGCAAAACAGAAGAATAACAGCTCTGATGATAACAGACAGGATAATGGTGGCATATCTGTAAGTGTAAGAAAAGCAGATAAAGCCCACATACCATACACAAAGGCAGGCATTATAATAGCGGCAATTCTTGTTGCTGTGGCGGCAGTTGTCCTGATTGTAAATATAGCAATAAAAAAAGACTATAATATATATATGAGCGATGGCAATAAGATATATGATGTATCATCACTTGACAGTAAATATGTGTGCGATAACAATAATGCTGTATTTGCGCTTGATGATGTGACCTTCTACACACCGGAATGGCCTGCAGATATAGACAGAGACAATGTCATACTTAAGGTGGCAAGTCCTAAGGGTGATTATTATGCCGCAGATGTTTATAATACAGAAAGTGGAAATTATACATTTTATATATGGTCTGAGGATGTATGTAAGAAGGTTGTTGAAAATGAGTATTCGCACAATGTATATTATATATCTGACAAAGGAACTGTTATATACGAAGAAACAGAAACTATCAATGACAATGGAAAGACAGGAAACAAGATGCTTTCTATGGCAGAGATAAAGAAAGATAAGTCAGATGCATCTGGTTACGTATGTGATGTCAGAACGATAGAAAGAAGTCTTAAGCAGTCATATGTATATAGTGATAAGAATACAATAATCGTTCTTAACGATGATGGCCGTCTGTATCAGTATGATTATGTTAAGAAGACAACAACAGAAGTTGATATGTATGTCGATGACGTAGCAGCATTGAGTGATACATCAGGTATGTATTCGTCAGGCGCAGAACATCTTAATACATCGGATGATGTGGAGTCATATATGTACAGTCTGTCGTCCGGTGAGAATTATTATGTTGAATTAAAAAATGTGAAAACAACTCTTCTTAGAGGTATTACAGGTACAAGCCTCACATATATTTATGATAAGAAAAATGATTATATATACTGGATAAGCAGCAAAAAAATATCTTATGCAAAGTTTAAAAATGATGAGATAACAGACGTGGATGTTCTTGAGAATACAGGTACAAGTGTAAATGTGGTGTATATACCGGATAAAGAGGAGCTGGTATATATCAATGATGCCGCACAGCTTGTAAAGGCAGAGAAAGGAAAGAAAACATTTATAGCTGACTCATTAAGGGATGGAAGTCTTTCGCTTATTAAAAACACCGATGAAATGCTTACATATATAGCAGATGGCAGACAGCATTATATAAAGAATACATCATCAAAGCCGGTTGAAATATGTGAAGCAGAGAATATGGTAAATACATCTAATACAAGTCTTTATAAAAAGAGATTATATTTCTATGCCAAAGACGGACAGTTGTATTCTTGCAATCTTAAGGGCAGAGCACAGAACCAGATAGGAAGCGTTGAGAGATTTTTTGTTGGCAACAAAGGTAAGTAAGCACTCATAATAAGAATATAAGCAGCAGGGAAAACATATATAAGTAGTAAATATATCAAGAGGTTGCTTGTATGAAATATAGAGGCATATATAAGATAACAGGTCTTATGGCAGTAGTTATTATGGTTTTAACAACTGTCATAGGACCTGTTTTTTGTACTGGCAGGACGATCAAAGCCGCAGAGGCCGCAGGAGTTGTAGAAGCTGCCGGGGTCACAAAGGATGTAAATGCTGTAGAAGCTATAGTGGTTACAAAGGATGTAAATTCCACAGAAGCTGTAGGAACTACAGGCAGTACAAAAGCCGTAAATGCTTCAGCAGTGACAGATATCATAGATGCTGCCCAATTAACAGGATTGAAAAAATCGGACATAGCAGCTAATGAAGCAGAAACAGCCACAAGTGGTCCGGATATTGAAACCCCATCAGCAATACTTATGGAAGCAGCAACAGGACAGGTAATATATGAAAAAGATTCATCAAAGCAGCTTGCGCCTGCCAGCATAACAAAGATAATGACACTCATACTAATATTTGAGACACTTGAGAGCGGGCAGATAAAAATGGAAGACCCTGTCACGGTGTCAGAATATGCAGCTTCAATGGGCGGCAGCCAGGTGTTTTTAGAAGAAGGAGAGATACAGAGCGTAAGGACTATGATAAAGTGTATAGCGGTGGCAAGTGCTAATGATGCCTGTGTAGCCATGTCAGAATACATATGCGGTTCTGAGGACGTATTTGTTGAAAAGATGAACGAAAAGGCGAAGCAGCTTGGTATGGAGCAGACACATTTTGTAAACTGCTGCGGACTGGATACTGACGGACATACCTCAAGTGCAAGGGATGTTGCGCTTATGAGCAGGGAGCTTATTAATAATCATCCGGAGGTTAAGGAGTTCAGCAACATATGGATGGAGGATATAACCCACGTAACAAGAAATGGTGAGAAGGACTTTACATTATCCAACACGAATAAGCTCATAAAACAGTATTCATATGCGACAGGACTTAAGACAGGTTCAACAAGCAAGGCAGGCTGCTGTCTTTCGGGAACAGCAATGAAGGATGGAATAGAACTTATAGCGGTTGTTATGGCAGCTCCGACAAGCAAGGTAAGGTTTAAGGATGCGATAACACTGCTCAACTATGGTTTCAGTGTATGCAGCATATATCAGGATACGGAAGCACCGGACACAGAGTATGCAGATGTAAATGCGGGCGTGAAGAGTGAAGTGAAGGTAGCCAAAAGTAAAGATTTTTCATATATGTTTCTTAGTAAATATGATGCAGCGGATATAAGAAGAGAATGTGTTATAGACACTGTAAATGCGCCTGTGAGTGAGGGCGATGAGATAGGTGTCATCAATTATTATTATAAAGATAATCTCATAGGAACTGTGCCACTTGTTGCAGCGGAGAGTGTTGAGCTTATGGATTATAAGGACTCAGTATGGAGAGTCATTAAGTCAGGGGTGTTTGGCTGAATGGTGGCGGCATACGTAAAATCAGCAAAAGCTTTGCGTTCTGTCTTTAAAAAAATGTAGATATATGCTATAGTATATGATAAAAAGTACATTTTTGAAAGAAAGGGCAGCTTATGGACTTATTTGATTATATGCGTGAAAGTAATAAAGATAATGACTCACCTCTGGCTATGAGGTTAAGACCAAGGACACTTGATGAAGTGGTAGGGCAGCAGCATATTATTGGTAAGGATAAGCTGCTGTATCGTGCAATCAAGGCTGATAAGTTAAGTTCAATCATATTTTATGGGCCTCCGGGAACGGGAAAGACAACACTTGCAAAGGTTATAGCCAACACGACAAGCGCAGAGTTCTGTCAGATTAATGCGACTGTAGCCGGTAAGAAGGATATGGAGGATGTCGTTGCAAAGGCAAAAGATAACCTTGGAATGTATGCAAGAAAGACAATACTTTTTGTAGACGAGATACACAGGTTTAATAAGGGACAGCAGGATTATCTTCTGCCTTTTGTTGAGGACGGAACTATTATACTTATAGGTGCAACTACGGAAAATCCTTACTTTGAGGTAAATGGGGCTTTATTATCAAGGTCAGTTATATTTGAGCTTAAGCCATTGTCAAAGGATGATATAAAGGAGATACTAAAGAGGGCAGTATACGATAAAGAAAGAGGAATGGGAAGTTACAAGGGTGACATAAGTGATGAAGCACTTGAGTTTCTTTCAGATATATCAAACGGTGATGCCAGAAGTGCGCTTAATGCAATAGAACTTGGCATACTAACAACTGACAGGGCTGAGGATGGAATTATACATATAGACTTAAAGACTGCGGAACAGTGTATACAGAAACGTGCAGTAAGGTATGATAAAACAGGTGATAACCACTACGATACCATATCAGCATTTATAAAGAGCATGAGAGGCTCAGACCCCGATGCGGTAAGTTATTATCTTGCAAAGATGTTATATGCAGGTGAGGATGTAAAGTTTATAGCAAGAAGAATTATGATATGTGCGAGTGAGGATGTGGGTAATGCTGACCCTGATGCACTTGTCGTTGCAGTGAGCGCAGCACAGGCAGTAGAGCGCATAGGTATGCCAGAGGCACGGATAATTCTTTCGCAGGCGGCACTTTATGTTGCGTGTGCGCCTAAGAGTAATGCAGCGTATATGGCAGTAGATAAGGCTTTAGAGCTGGTAAAGACAACAAAGACACAGCCGGTTCCTGCACATTTGCAGGATGCACACTATAAGAGTTCGGCAAAGTTAGGACATGGAATAGGATATAAGTATGCGCACGATTATCCTAATCACTATGTAGACCAGCAGTATCTTCCGGATGCTCTTGTAGGCGAGGTGTTCTATGAGCCTACAGATAATGGATATGAGAAACAGATAAAGTCACATTTAGATAGAATCAGGTCGGAGGCATAGACTGATGAAGGAGTATATTAACCGCCTTTCAGTAGGAAAGTTTAAGATGGACACACCGGATATCATAAAGCCGGACGAAACTGTTGTGGCAGAGGTACTATGTGGAACATACAGTGAAGAACAACTGCATATTCAGGCTAGTGATGTCATAAAGGGATTAGTGTACTCTTCTGACTGCAGGGTGACTATAAAGGACAGGACATTTACAGGCAGCGAGTGTAATATAACTTACACTGTAGATGCAAGAAGGCTTGAGGATAAGGAGTGTATAGAAGGAAAGTTTACAATAGTATGCGATGCAGGTGAAAAGGACATAGCATATGTAATAAGAGGTTATAAGGAAAGGGTGGAAACAAGTCTTGGCATGGGCGATGACCTTTTCCACTTCACCAACCTTGTGCAGAAGTCAAGGGATGAAGCTGCGATGATATACAGGTCAGAAAGCTTTAAGAGAATATTTCTTAATGGTGACGAGAGCCTTATTAATCTATACGACAGTCTTTATGACAGTGATAATATATATGAGTCCATGGAAGAATTCCTTATTGCAATTAAGAAAAAATCAGCACTTACATTCAGTGTTGATACATCGTTAAGAACTTACAGTCTGGCGGCTGGAAGAGAGAAGGACAGCATAGTTATAGAAAAAAGCGGCTGGGGATATATAGAACTTAATGTTGAATGCGCTGCCGATTATATAAGTATGAAAAGAGGCACTGTTACATCGGATGACTTCGTTGGTGATGTGTATGAGCTTGAATATTTCATAGATTATGACAAGCTTCACAATGGTAATAATTACACGGCAATATGTGTGCAGTCACACGGAGTTAAGGAAGTAATAGAACTTGCCATATTTAAAGAAAAGCAGCCGGCAGATGAAGAAGATGTGAACAGCAATGATGGCGGCTTTGATGTGAGGATGGAGTTGAGGACTGCAAGAATAGCACTTACACAGGCTTATATGGCATTCCGTATTAAAAAGATAAGCCGTGAGCAGTGGATATCTGATACTGATAAAATGCTTTCAAGAGCACGAGGATTGAAAAAATCGGACATTATATTTGATATATTTCAGGCTGGACTTGACTTTATAGCTGGCAATGCATATGACGGAAAACAGATATTAGAAAGTATAAAGGATAAGATACTTGCAGATGTTGATAATCATGTTGAGCTGTACTGCCTTTATCTTTATGTGAGTACGCTGGAAAGAAAAGATTCACTGTATACATCGGATGTGTCAGAGATAGTAACAAGATACTATGATAATGGATATGATACATGGAAGCTGTTATGGATATTATTCTATATAGACGGACAGATAGAGAATAATAAGAGTATCAAGCTTATAAGAATAAAAGATGCATTTAATGATGGATGCACAAGCCCTGTTATGTATATAGAGGCATTGAATATATACAATGAACAGCCTGACCTTTTAAGGGTTATGAACAGGTTTGAGGTGCAGGTTATCTCAGAAGGTATAAAGTATGGAATTATATCAAAGAGATTAGCAGAACAGACCGCAGTTGTTATAGGCAATGAGAGAAGCGCCACAGGTTCCCACATAGAGTTGTTAAAAAGACTTTATGAACAGTTTGATGAGGACAGTATGCTTGAGGTGCTTATAGTTCATATGATAAGGGCTGGTATCACGGATAAGGACAGCTTTGTCTATTATGAGAAAGCAGTTCTTCGTGGTATAAGGATAACAAGACTTTATGAGTTCTATATGGCAAGTATAAGAAAGGATATAAGCATAAGACTTCCAAAGATAGTGCTTATGTACTTTACATATGATTCGGGTGTTAATTATACATGGAAATCATATCTTTTTGCCAATATTGTGTATAATAAAGAGCAGTATAAGGATGTATATGAATCTTATGAGCATATAATAGAGCTATATGTGTATGAACAGCTAAAGCAAGAGCGTATAGATGAATATCTTGTGTATCTGTACCGTGAATTTATAAAACCACAGCTTGTAAAGGAAGATACGGCGGCATTTATTGCAAGACTTAAGTTTATGTATCATATAACGTGTTTTGATGGTGATGTCAAGGCGATTATTGTAAAGTACGGCGAACTTAAGGAGCCTGTTATATATGAGCTTACAGGAAAAGATACGTATATACCTGTGTATACTAAGGACTGTTCAATAGCATTTATATGTGAAGACGGCTGCAGAAGAAGAAATACAGTAGGCTACGAGCTTGAAAAGGTGTTTGACGAACCGGAAGATATGTCAGATTATGACTGTTTTAATATAGATGACAAATATATGCTTATATATAAAGCCTCTTACTACAGGAGAAAACGTATTTATAAAATATATACACTTGATATATATAAAAAAGCACTTAAAATACAGGACATATCAGAAGAATATAAGAAAAAACTTAATTCGTGGATGATAGAATTCTATGCGGATTATTATAATGCTGAAAGTTTCACTGAGGAATATAAAGTAATAGATACTTATAATCTGTCGATAAAAGACAGTGCAGGTCTTATTGAGATATTGCTTGACTATGGTATGTATTATGAGGCAAGACAGCTTATCGACCATTATGGATATATATATGTTTCGGCACCAAAGCTTTTTATGTTTATGGTGCATGAGCTTGAGGCATCGGGTAATACCGAAGAATATAAGAATATCATAACAGAGCATATTTTTAAAAATCATCTGTACAATGAGATAGTTCTTGAGTATATGGTACATAACTTTAATGGAACAAGCTCAGATATGTATGATGTGTGGAAAGCAGCCAAAAGCTTTAGTGTAAAAACAGATGAACTGTCAGAAAGAATAATATCACAGATGATGTTTACAGGTGCGTATTCTGGAAGACTGGCAGAGGTGTTTGGCGATTATTATAAGAATAGGGCTGGAAGCAATACGATAGTAAAGGCATATGCGGCATATAATTCATTTAATTATGTTATAAGAAAAAGAAAAGCTGACCCTATGACATTTAATGTTATAGAAAATGCATACAGGGATAAGACAGGACTTCCATTGTTATGTTATGTTGCATGGCTTAAGGATATATCAGATAATACTGACAGATTGAAAAAATCGGACATTAATAATATGGCACAGTCAATACTGACAGAAATGTGTGAAAAAGAGCTTGTCTATGATTTCTATAAGAAGTTTAAAGGATTTCTTAATATACCTTACAATGCATATGGTGTTACTGTCATAGAATATTATGGCATGCCGGATAGAAAGGTGGAACTTCATTATCGTGTCAATGATGAACGTACATATGAAACGGCCGTTATGAAATGCGATGCCTGCGGAATATTTACTCACAGGCTTATTATGTTTTATGATGATAAAGTCACATATTACTTTACATATGGAGATAATGAAAAGAGTCAGGAATATAATCTGCTCTGTGATGATGTGAGCTCAGAGGATGCAGGTGGTAGATTTGATGCTATTAATGACTGTCTGGTAAGTGAAGAACTTCACGATATGGTGACTTTAAAGAAGCTTATGAACAGTTACCTCACAGAGGACTATATTACAGATGAGCTTTTTGAAAAAATGTAGAAGATGATTAATCAGGTGTTAATGGAGGAACATATGGAAGGCAGAGGACTGATAATAGGAATTGAATATGATAATGCAGTAAAACAGGCCTGTGTCTATGATATGAGGATTAATGCACCTGTTGCCTGTGAGGATGTTAAAGAATTGTCCGTAAATGATGCTGTTAAAAGAATATGCAATAAGTATGGTGTAGACAGTGTTAAAAGTCTGTGTGTGACTACAGGTTCAGATACTAAGGAAGAACTTGACAAGATAAGCAGACAGATTGATATGGCAGGAGTAAGAAAAAATGATTATATGATAATAGGCAGAATACAAAGCTTTGCCTATTATGCATATTCACAGAGAAAAGAGCTGTATAAGGCCGGAGTTGCGCTTATGGATTATGACGGTAAGGTGATTGATACTTACAGACTTTTCTATAATACTGTCGATAATTCGCAATATATACAGGAGCAGAAAGAACAGCAGTATATATTAGACGAAGATAACGAAAGTACAAAATGGCGCAGAATAACAGAGTATGTTACACAGTATTTTGAAGGCAATACAGCATCTTCTGTGTATCTTACAGGTACAGGCTTTGATGTTGAAAGGCTTGACGATGGACTTGCGAAGGCACTTGTAAGCGGAAGAAAAGCATATATGGGTCAGAATTTGTACGTGAGAGGTGCCTGTTTTGCAGCGTATGAGCGGATAAGCGGTAAAGTATTTGATAATGTTTATCTTCTTGTTGATGGCTGTATAAAGGCTAATATAGAGGTTGACATAAAAGAGCAGGGAAAGCCTATGAGATTCAGGATGATAAAGCTTGGAACAGACTGGTATATGGCAAAAAGAAGTGCTGACTTTATCATAGAAGATATGACTATGCTTACATTAAGAATTATGCTGCCGGATGGAAAGGCTATGGATAAAGTGATAGATATAAGCAGTATCCCTTACAGGGAGGGAAAAACAACAAGAATAAGGCTTACCATAGAGGCTGTATCACAGGATAAATGTGTTGCTACAGTAGAAGACTTAGGCTTTGGGGAGTTGTTTGCTTCTTCAGGCAGGATTATAACTAATGAGATAGACTTAAGTGAGGCAAGTGTATGAGTGCGATGATATTATGCAGGAATAAGGTGGCTGTTAATCCTTTGTATGTCAGTTATTCAGATGTACATTTATATACAGAGGAAGAACTGTGCTACTACATTTACAATAATATATATATAATAACTAATGATTTTGTGAGTGATGAGCTTATACATTTTCTGAGGTATGAAACTAAGGATGTGCCACTTGCTGGCAGAGTTGAGGAGTTAAGAAGAAACAATGCAGGACTTGCCATGATACTTGTAACAATTCTTAAGTCAGTTGATTATTATTCAGTAAGTGAGATAGATGAGATAAGCGGAATGCTAAGCACTCTTGACAGCCAGAATTCCTATGAGCGTTTAAGGTCAAGGGCAGATACTTATCTTGACAGAAAGAATTATTATAAGGCAATAGACTGCTACAGACAGATTATAAAAGAGTATACAAAAGAGGCTTCAGGTGCATTTATGGCAGGAGTACATCACAATCTTGGAGTGGCATATGCAAGGATGTTCTTATACGAAGATGCTGCGTTTAGCTTTAAGACAGCGTATGAGATAGGACAGTATTCAAAGTCATATAACAGTTATCTGGCGGCAAATGAGCTTGCATCCAGGAACAGACCGGTTAAAGAGGATGTGTCAGAAGAAGAATATGCTATAAGAAGACGTATAGACAGCCTTAGCGATAATGCAAAGTATCAGGATGAATACAGAAAGCTTGAGCAGCTTGTTGCAAGAAAAGAACATGGTGATGTGGCATATTATCATAAGGCAGTCGCAGACATACTGCATACATGGAAAGAAGATTATTGTAAATATACTGCGAGGTGATATAACAGGTGGGAATATTCGATGCGTTAAAAAACGGCTATGATAAAGATGATGACTTAAAAGACCTTGAAGAACTTATGTATGACAATGAGTCGGGCTCTAAAAGCAGACGTTCCATAAATGATATGATTAAGAGTCTGGAGCTTGGCGAAAAAGAGCCACATAAGAAAAAAGATGATGGTTATGCAGATATATTTGGAAATATATCAGGAAAAAATACAGAGCCAGATGGTCCGAAAGGTCTTGATGAAAAAACAAGAAGGCAGCAGGCTGATGTGCAGAGGGAAGAGGAAAAGTATGACAATCTTCTTAACAGTATGCAGGCACAGTCGCTTATTAAGAAGGTGGATAGTGTATCAGGAGTCAATCCATCACAGAACAGAATAAGAGAGCAGGTTAAAAAAAGACAGGCTGAAATTGCAGATATAGAAAAGAATGAAAAAAAATCAGATGAAAATATAGATATAAGTAAAGATGTATATTCTGCATACAGTAAAGATATATCAGAAAATGATGATATAGAGAGTGTTGATACAGAAGGCTTTACGGGAACCGAGGTAGGCGGCTTTATAAAAAGCCAGTGTGATATATGTGAGGAAGCAGCCAGATATATAGAGAATGCCCGAGTTGAGTATGAAAGTGTAACAGACTACTATGAGGATATACAAAGGATAGAAGGTGCACCTGATGATATAAAAAGAGAACTCATAATGGCAGCAGACATGGTAGATAATCTGTCAGTTGACAGGCGGATATTAAAAACCCCCGACAATAAATTGTCAAACAGGGCATACAGGAACATGGAAGCCTATGAAGATGATTTTCCGGAAGCAATAGTAAAGATGCGTAAGGCAGAAGATGAGAAAAACGCTATTGCAAGGGATATAAGAATGGTTAAGGCAGAGCGTTCAATGTGCAGAATGGAAGCTAAAGACCTTGTAAAAAAACAGCTTCGTATTAAAAAGTATGCACAGATTATATTTGCAATTCTTATATGTGTGTTTGTAGTGTTTATGGCGGCTATGGCTATGTCAGACAATATGGACAATGTAGGTACATTTATAACGATAGCATTTTTAGCAGGAATTATGGCACTTGGGTTATTTGCCTATCTTAAAACAATAGAAAGAAAAGTATGTGTAACAGAGATTAAGTTGAATAAAGCGACCACACTTCTTAACAGCATAAAGATAAAGTATGTCAATGCAGCCAATGTGCTTGATTACCAGTGCAACAAGTATTACATAAAAAATGCATATGAGCTGGAGCAGAAATATCAGGCATATATTGAGATGAAAGAAGAACAGAAAAAAATACTTGAGGTTACAAATAACCTGACCAATGCGGAAACTGACCTTATGAATATACTAGGAAGACTTGGCGTTATAGATACACATATATGGATAGCACAGGTAAAAGCTATTCTTAACCCAAAGGAAATGGTTGAAGTAAGGCATAATCTGTCCATAAGACGACAGAAGTTAAGAAACCAGATAGAATACAATGAGAATAGAATAGAGGATGCAAAAAATAATATAAAAAATATAACAAAGAAAAATCCGGAATATGCAAAGGAAGCATTACAGATTCTTGATATGTATGATAAAAGATAGCAAAAATCTGTAAAAAGAGATTATACAGTATATCGGGCAGGGCAGGATATAAGGCACAAAATAGTACTTGCTAAAACTATAAGTTGTGTTACAATTAAGAGTGGCTTTTTGTAAAAAGAGATTAAGATTCCTAATTAAGAAATATGACTCACATATGATGTGCAGTGCAAGAATGGAGGATAAGATGAAAGAGAAACTTGATGCAATCAAAGAAAATGCTTTATCCCAGATTAAAGCAACAGATTCTCTTGAAAAGTTAAATGATATCAGAGTAGCTTTTCTTGGAAAGAAGGGTGAACTCACAGAAGTCTTAAAGAGTATGAAAGAGGTAGCTCCAGAAGACAGACCTAAGGTAGGTCAGATTGTTAATGAAACAAGACAAGCAATCGAGGAAGTATTAGATGCTGCAAAGAAAGACCTTGCTGCAAAGAAGAGAGAACTTCAGATGAAAGCAGAAGTTATAGATGTTACACTTCCTGCAAAGAAAGCAGAATTAGGACATAAGCATCCTAACACTCTTGCACGAGAAGAGATAGAAAAGATATTTATCGGTATGGGCTATGAAGTAGTAGAAGGTCCGGAAGTTGAATATGACCGTTACAACTTTGAGCTGCTTAATATTCCTGCTAATCATCCAGCAAAGGATGAACAGGATACATTTTATATTAATGATGAGGTTGTTCTTAGAACACAGACATCACCAGTTCAGGCAAGAGTTATGGAGAAGGGTAAGCTTCCTATAAGAATGATATCTCCTGGCCGTGTATATAGAGCTGATGAAGTTGATGCAACACATTCACCTTGTTTCCATCAGGTAGAAGGTCTTGTTATCGATGAGAATATCACATTTGCAGACCTTAAGGGAACTCTTGCAGAGTTTGCCAAGGAATTATTCGGTGAAGATACTAAGGTTAAGTTCAGACCACATCACTTCCCATTCACAGAGCCAAGTGCTGAGATGGATGTAAGCTGCTTTAAGTGTGGCGGCAAGGGATGCCGTTTCTGTAAGGGCGAGGGCTGGATTGAAATTCTTGGCTGTGGTATGGTTCACCCACATGTATTTGAAATGTGTGGAATTGATACAGATAATTACACAGGCTTTGCATTTGGTGTTGGTCTTGAGAGAGTTGCACTCCTTAAGTATGAAATCGATGATATGAGATTATTATATGAAAATGACACAAGATTTTTAAAGCAGTTCTAGTTAATGTCAGTTTGAAATATTGACGTAAGCTGTGCAGAATTTTGTGTAACGTGTATATACGTATAAAGTAAATAAGCCCGGTACAGTCAGATTGTAAGGTTATGATTGTTTAGTTTATGGGCGGGAATGGAGATTAGTATGGATACATCTATTAAATGGATAAAGGACCTTGTTCCAGGTTTAGAGTGTACAAATCAGGAATTCAGAGATGCTATGACTCTTTCAGGTACTAAGGTAGAATGTTTTAATGAGCTTGATAAAAATCTGGAGAAAATCGTTATAGGACAGATTGTTTCAGTAGAAAGACATCCGGATGCTGACAAGCTTGTAGTATGCCAGGTAAATGTCGGAGATGAAACAGTCCAGATAGTTACAGGTGCACCTAATATTCCAGTAGGTTCAAGCGGACAGAAGGTTCCGGTGGTTCTTGATGGAGGACGTGTTGCAGGCGGACATGACGGAAGCCCACTTCCAGAAGACGGAATAAAGATTAAGAAGGGCAAGTTAAGAGGCGTTGAGTCTTGTGGTATGATGTGCTCTATAGAGGAACTTGGTTCTTCAAGAGAATTCTATCCAGACGCTGCTGAGAATGGAATATATATATTCGGCGATGATGCAGTTGTTGGTTCAAGTGCAGTGGCATATCTTGGACTTGATGATACAGTTTTTGAATATGAGATTACTAACAACCGTGTAGACTGCTACAGCATACTTGGTATAGCAAGAGAGGCAGCAGCTACTTTCAGAAAGCCTTTCAACCCACCGGAAGTACGTGTTGTCGGTAATAATGAAGATGTTAATGATTACATCAAGGTTGAAGTTTTAGCAGATGACCTTTGCAAGCGATATACAGCAAGAGTTGTTAAGAATATAAAGCTTGCTCCATCACCAAAGTGGATGCAGCAAAGACTTATGACAGCAGGTATCAGACCTATCAACAACATAGTAGATATAACTAACTATGTTATGACAGAATATGGACAGCCTATGCATGCTTATGATTATGATACTATTGCCGGTAAGAAGATTGTAGTAAGAAAGGCAGCAGAGGGTGAAAAGTTCGTTACACTTGACGGACAGGAAAGAACTCTTGATTCAGAAGCACTTCTTATATGCGATGGCGACAAGGCTGTAGGGTTAGCAGGTATCATGGGTGGCGAGAACTCTATGATAACAGATGATGTTAAGACTATGCTTTTTGAGGCAGCTACATTTGATGGTACTAACATAAGAAAGTCATCTAAGAAGATAGGCTTAAGAACAGATGCTGCTGGTAAGTTTGAAAAGGGACTTGACCCAGAACTTGCACTTGAAGCTATGAACAGGGCATGTGACCTTATAGAGCAGCTTGGCGCAGGTGAAGTGGTTGGCGGAGTAGTTGATGTATATCCTAATCCGGTATCTAAGAAGAGAATAGCCTTCGAGCCAGCCAAGTACAATGCACTTCTTGGAACAGATGTATCAGAAGCTGATATGCTTGAGTACTTCAAGAGACTTGAAGTTGAATATGATAAGGATGCTAATGAACTTATAATACCTACATTCAGACAGGACCTTAACAGAGATGCAGATATTGCTGAGGAGGTTGCAAGATTTTTCGGATACGATAATATTCCAACAACTCTCCCTAAGGGCTCTACAACTATGGGTAAGATTACATTTGAAAGAAGTATCGAAGATGTAGCAGGTGAAGTTGCACAGTTTACAGGTTTTTCACAGGCTATGACATATTCATTTGAAAGCCCTAAGGTGTTTGATAAGCTTAAGCTTGCACAGGATAGTGAATACAGAAAGACAGTTGTAATATCTAACCCACTTGGTGAGGACTTCTCTATTATGAGAACACTTCCAGTAAATGGTATGCTTACATCGCTTTCTACTAACTTTAACAGACGTAACAAGAATGTTAAGTTATATGAATTAGCTAAGGTTTATATGGCATCTGATGATAAGAATGAACTTCCAGATGAGAGAGTTATGTTTACACTCGGTGCATTTGGCGAAGTTGATTTCTTTACAATGAAGGGTGTTGTGGAAGAGTTCCTTGAAAGAATAGGAATGAAGGATAAGCCGGAATATGACCCAGAAGCAGGAATTACATTCCTTCACCCAGGCCGTCAGGCAAATGTTACATATGATGGAACTAAGATAGGTTATATCGGTGAGGTACATCCAGATGTAGCTGACAATTATGCGTTAGGTGAGAGAACATATCTTGCAGTTATCGACCTTGTCACTGTAACTGGTATGGCAAGCTTTGATACAAAGTTTACAGGAATTGCCAAGTTCCCAGCAGTAACAAGAGATATAAGTATGGTTATGCCTAAGTCAGTTCTTGTTGGCAATATCGAGAAGATTATTGAAAAACGTGCAGGAAAGATACTTGAAAGCTACAAGTTATTCGATATATACGAAGGTGCCCAGATTAAGGATGGCTACAAGTCAGTAGCATACTCTATCTCATTCAGGGCAAAGGACAGAACACTTGAGGATAAGGATATCACTCCTGTTATGGAAAATATATATAAGGACTTAAGTGATGCCGGAATAGAACTTCGTGCATAATGTAATGAGCTCAAAGAAAAAGGAAGTGGCTGTAAAGCAGACATTTACTTTTTCTTAGCTATTAAAGATTAATCTAATTAGAGGAATATTATGGATTTACATGATTTTTATTATGACCTGCCAGAAGAGCTTATAGCACAGGATCCCCTTTCAGACCGTTCAAGCTCAAGACTTATGGTGCTTGATAAGAATACAGGTGCAATAGAGCATAAGATATTCAGGGATATAACAGAGTATCTTAAGGCTGGTGACTGCCTTGTTATCAATGATACCAAGGTTATACCAGCCCGTCTTATAGGTGAGAAAGAAGAAACAGGTGCAGCCATAGAGGTGCTTCTTCTTAAGAGACTAGAAGACAGACAGGATACATGGGAAGTGCTTGTAAAGCCTGGTAAGAAGTGCAAAGTCGGTGCTAAGATAGTATTTGGCGGTGGAAAGCTTAAAGGTGAGATTATAGATATAGTTGAAGAGGGAAACAGGCTCATAAAGTTCACATATGATGGTATATTTGAAGAGATACTTGATGAATTAGGACAGATGCCGCTTCCTCCATATATAACACATAAGCTTCAGGATAAGAACAGATACCAGACTGTATATGCAAAGCATGAGGGTTCGGCGGCAGCGCCTACAGCTGGTCTTCATTTTACAGAGAAACTACTTGATAAGATACAGGCTATGGGAGTTAAGATAGCAAGAGTTACACTTCATGTTGGTCTTGGAACTTTCAGACCAGTTAAAGTTGAGAACATTCTTGAACATCATATGCATTCAGAATTTTATCAGGTGGATAAGGAAGCTGCGGATATTATCAATGAAACAAAGGCTAATGGCGGAAGGGTCATAGCCGTAGGTACTACAAGTACAAGAACTCTTGAGTCGGTAGCTGATGAAAATGGTCATATACCGGTTAAGAGCGGATGGACAGAGATATTTATATATCCGGGATACAAGTTCAAGGCGATAGACTGTCTTATAACTAACTTCCATCTTCCGGAATCTACACTTGTTATGCTTGTTTCTGCACTTGCAGGAAGAGAAAATGTTCTTCATGCATATGATGTGGCAGTTCAGGAAAAGTATAGATTTTTCAGCTTTGGTGATGCTATGTTTATAAAGTAACACCAACACATTAAAATTTTATAAAACACATAATATAACTTTGACATACTTTCCTGCGTGTGGTAGTATGTCAAAGTTATTGAATGTTTATTAATATGAGTAGCACAGATAATCGCGGCTGCAAGTGTCGAAAGACCGCAGGTGAGGAAAGTCCGGGCTTCGCAGGGCAGGATGCCGGATAACGTCCGGTGGAGGTGACTCCAAGGCTAGTGCAACAGAAATATACCGCCAAAGCAAGAAGGTGAATTTATTAATGTCTTTACATTACTAACTTTACTGATGCATGTACATTAGTAGTTTTGCTGCTAATGTTATAGAATTAACACTTTAGTGTTAATTCTATTGGTAAGGGTGGAAAGGCAGCGTAAGAGACTACCGCAGCACTGGTAACAGTGCTGGCTATGTAAACCCCATCCGAAGCAAGACCAAACATAAAGCGATACGGCTGCCCGTCGTGCTTTTAGGTAGGTCGCTTGAGCTTACTGGTAACAGTAAGACTAGATAGATGATTATCATCAGCCAGATGATGGCTGGACATAACCCGGCTTATAGTGCTGCTCATATATATGTTTGATGGCAAGATAGAATAATAGAATATATGGCTTTTTACACGAAACATGTGTTACACAGCCCTGAAAGCGTAGAAGCGTAAGAATGGAGATTAGTATGAATTCAGGAATGGACAGAAGAAGGCGAAATAAAAAGCTTAAGATAGCAAGAAATATTGCGATAGCTTTAGTTCCAATAATAATTATTGGACTGCTTATATTCAGACTTGGAACAGATGCAAAGAGTATGTTATCGGAAGCTAATACATTAAAAACTGACCTTAAGGCTGTTATGACAGGCGTTAAGGAAAGAGATGTTGAAAGCGCACAGAATGCCACACTTAAGTTGGATAATACAGTCAGAAAGCTTGACAGAACATTGTCAAGTCCGGTATGGAAGGCTGTATCGCATGCACCTTTTGCAGGGAAGTATGTTAAGTCAGTTAATACACTTGTGAGTATTGCAGAAGATGCATCTGACAATATATTAAAGCCGGCACTTGATGTCATGGATGAGTATCCGTTAGAGGGACTTAAGGTTGGTGATGGTTTCAGTGTCAGCACAATCAATGCTTATCTTAATCTTTTAGAGGATATAGAACCAAGAATAGAAAGCATGACAACAAAGATGCAGACTGTTAAGCTTCCTTTAGGAAAGACAGAAATGATATCAGAGTATACACAGATGCTTACAAAGCTCACAGCAGCCTATAAGGAGAATGGAGAGTACCTTCCACTTTTCAGGGCATTTTTAGGAGACGGCAGTGATAAGTTATATCTTCTTGCTGCACAGAACTCAGCTGAGATAAGAGCGTCTGGTGGTTTTCCGGGTTCTATGGGAACTATAAGGATAGAAGACGGTGTTCTTACAATAGATGACTTTAAGACGGTATATGATATGATATCAGTTAATCCTCCAACAGAGGCACATATAACAGATACAGAATATCTGCTGTTCAGCGGTTCGCTTGACTATGCAAGAGATGCCTGCTATATACCGGACTTTGAAAGAGTTGGGGAAATCTGGGCATTGGCATATGAAAGCAAGAATGATGAACACATTGACGGAGTTATATCACTTACACCTGTAATCATACAGAAAGTGCTTGCTTATACAGGAGCTGTAACACTTTCAGACGGAACAGAGCTTAATGGTGATAATGCAACACAGATGCTTCAGAAGGACCTTTATTATAAGTATCTTAGCAATAACTCATCTTATAAGGTAAGCAATGCTTATGATTATGTTGATTCTCTTTTTGCAGAAACTGCGAAAATTGTTATGGGTAAGCTTGTAGATGACTTTGATATAAACAGAATAGCAGATTATTCAAAGATATTTACAGATGGCGGAAAAGACCGTACTATACTTATGTGGATGGAGGATGAGACAGCAGAGTCTTATGTAAAAGCGGCTGGCTGTTCAGGTGCGCTTAATGATGACCCTTCTAATCCTGAGGCAGGAGTATTCTTTAGTGGAGCTAACGGAAGTAAGCTCGGATGGTTTGTAAGTCTTGACACACAGATTGGTGATGTCACAGTTAATGATGACGGAAGCAGAACATATGATGTAACTGTTACAGTAAGTAACGATATCACAAGAGATGATATGTACAGGGCTGGTAATTATATCATAGGTAATTATAATGGTCAGGTGGAAAGTTATCTTCATCTGTTTGCACCAGCAGGCGGAACAATAAGTGACTTTGAGACAAGTAATTCAATGACTATGAATATGGATGAATACCATGGACTTGAAGTAGCTTATAATGTTGAGTTTATGTTAGCACCAAGCAATCCTGTAACTGTTACATATAAGGTTACAACAGCGCCGGGTGTAAGCACACCGCTTAAGATAAGCCAGACACCAACATTGCAGAGTTATAGATAATATTGAAAATGTTTATTAAATAAAAAGGCTGTTACATCAGTATAACATTTATTGATGTGACAGCCATATTTTTTAGGGTTATAGGACAAAACGTGTTGATGGGTTAATTCCATTCAACACGTTTTGTTATAATTATGTGCAATATATATTGCTTATATAAAAACATTCCATAATATATAGATTATATTACTTTCCAGTATACTTCTCTTCACAGTACTTACATCTATATACCTGCTTTTCAGGGTCAGAGAGTACGAATACCTGGTCAAGTTCCTGTTCTATAGATGTTATACATCTAGGATTCTTGCATCTGATTACATTGGTTATCTGCTTTGGAAGAGAAAGAGATTTCTTCCCAACGATTTCACCATTCTTTATGATATTAACAGTTATATTGTGGTCTATGAAACCAATAACATCAAGATCTACGAGGTCAAGTCCACCTTCGATTTTTATTATATCTTTTCTTCCCATTTTGCTGCTGCGGGCATTCTTGATGATGGCAACCTGACAGTCAAGTTTTCCAAGACCAAGATAATTATATATATCCATAGCTTTTCCGGCTTCAATATGGTCTAATACAAAGCCTTCATTAAGCTGACCTACATTTAACATAGTAAACTCCTTCTGTGCACATTTATAATTGAAAATAAGAAATTATGCATAACAAGTCCGGTATGTGTGCACGCATACTTAAAGACTGATAATAGGACTTAGTTATTTGTTAAGACCAAGAAGTGTCATAATAAGTGCCATACGTACATATACACCATATTGTACCTGCTGGAAGTAGGCTGCTCGCTTATCGTCATCAACTTCAACAGATATTTCATTTACACGAGGAAGAGGATGGAGTACATACATATCCTCCTTTGCAAGTGACATCTTGGCTTCATCTAATACATAGAAGTCCTTCATACGAAGATATTCGTCTTCTGAGAAGAAACGCTCTCTCTGTACACGTGTCATATAAAGAATGTCAAGTTGTGGCATAGCTTCTTCAAGGCTTTCTACCTCAACGAATTCTGCGTTGTTAGCGGCTAAAACATCATCTCTTATATAATCAGGTACTCTTAATTCTTTAGGTGATATAAGGACAAACTTAACATTGTTATATCTTACAAGTGAGTTGATAAGTGAGTGTACAGTTCTTCCGAACTTTAAGTCACCACACAGACCGATTGTAAAGTTGTCAAGTGAACCTCTTAATTCCCTTATAGTCATAAGGTCAGTAAGAGTCTGGGTTGGATGCTGATGTCCGCCATCTCCTGCATTTATTACAGGAATAGAAGACTTGCTTGCAGCAACCATAGGGGCACCTTCTTTAGGATGTCTCATAGCGCATATATCTGCATAGCATGATATAACTCTGATAGTATCTGATACACTTTCACCCTTGGAAGCGGAACTTGAGTTAGCAGAAGAAAAACCTAATACAGAACCCCCAAGATTGAGCATTGCTGCCTCAAAACTAAGACGGGTTCTAGTACTAGGTTCATAGAATAAAGTTGCTAATTTCTTTCCATCACATACATGACTGTACTTCTTAGGATCCTTAGAAATGTCTCTTGCAAGATCTAGAAGATCTGATAACTCGCTGACACTTAAATCCAGTGGACTAAGTAAATGTTTCATCGATTGTTCCTCCATATGTTGATATTGTTATTAATGCACATATATATTACTATTATTTTACATAATTCTCAATTGTTATTTAAAAAAAAATGTGATAAAATTGTAAACATTAGCGATGCTGTTTGTAATCATACGTTGGATAATAACAGTGTGCAGTGTCAGAGGCAAAATACCTTTTGACCCTGACATCATAATATGAATATGCGGATTGATATAAGAATGGAGGAGTAATAAATATGTCTAAAATAATATTAACAGGTGACAGACCGACAGGTAAGCTTCACCTTGGACATTATGTCGGTTCATTAAAGAGAAGAGTAGAACTTCAGAATTCAGGTGAATTTGAAAAGATATTTATAATGATAGCGGATGCACAGGCACTCACAGATAATGCAGATAATCCTGAAAAGGTACGTCAGAACATAATAGAGGTTGCGCTTGATTATCTTTCAGTAGGATTAGATCCTGCAAAGTCGAATATATTTATCCAGTCTCAGATACCTCAGCTTACAGAGCTTACATTTTATTATATGAATCTTGTTACAGTATCAAGACTTCAGAGAAATCCGACAGTTAAGTCTGAAATACAGATGCGTAACTTTGAGGCAAGTATTCCTGTAGGTTTCTTCTGTTATCCTATAAGTCAGGCTGCTGATATAACAGCATTTAAGGCGACTACAGTACCAGTAGGTGAAGATCAGGAGCCTATGATAGAGCAGACAAGAGAAATAGTAAGAAAGTTTAACTCAGTATACGGTGATACATTAGTTGAGCCACAGATACTGCTTCCTGATAATAAGGCATGCTTAAGACTTCCTGGTACAGATGGAAAGGCTAAGATGAGCAAGTCGCTTGGTAACTGTATCTACTTATCAGACTCGGCAGATGTTGTTAAGGAAAAAGTAAGAGGAATGTATACAGACCCAGAACATATCAAGGTAAGTGACCCTGGTAAGGTAGAGGGTAATACAGTATTTACATATCTTGATGCTTTCTGTACAGACGAAGATTTTGCACAGTTCCTTCCAGAATATAATAATCTTGATGAACTTAAGGAACACTATATGAGAGGCGGACTTGGTGATGTCAAGGTTAAGAAGTTCCTTACAGAAGTTATCAATAAAGAGTTAGAGCCTATCAGAAATAGAAGACATGAGTACGAAAAGAATATTCCAGAGGTATATCATATTCTTCAGGAGGGTACTAAGAAGGCGTACGCAGTTGCAGAAGAAACTCTTAATGAGGTTAAGGCTTCTATGAAGATTAACTATTTTGATGATGCAGAGCTTATCAAGCATCAGGCGGAAAAGTATAGCGAGCAGTAGTCAGAATATAAAATGTAAAATAAAAATGGTTCCAGACCTCAATGCCAGATGGCACGGGGATGGAACCATTTTTCTGTTCTGAGTGTAAGATAGTTGTGTGAATTGCATATCAATGTGGCAATCCGGGTACATAATAGTACCACACTTTTAACACAATAATAGGGGATTAAGATAACTTCTTAATAACCATATTATTAGGTCTTGATATCTTAAGTTCCTTGCCGTTCATAACGATAAGTCCTTTATTGTAATCAACAGTAAATATTGTTATGGAATTTCCTTCATTGTTCATAGACATAAGGTGCTTATTGTCAGGGAACATACATACATACTTAGGGTAGTCGCCACTTACAGGAAGTGAGTTAAGAGTAATAATCTTTCCTGACTCTTTATCAACAGAGTATATAGTAGCTGTATTATCGCCTGCGTTAGAACAGATAAGGTTGTTGCCATCATTGGCAAAAATAATGTCTGAGGCAGCGCTGTTTGACTTGTGGTCACGTCTTACAGTAAAAATGTTCTGAATCATTTCAAAACGAGCCTTATCAGAATTCTTATCATAAGAATATACATTGATATAATTCTTTAATTCGCACACTACATAAGCATACTTTCCATCTTCGGAGAATATCATCTTTCTAGGTGCTGATTCCTGCTGTGAACGTATAATATCAAATAACTTAAGCTTTCCGGTTCTGTGGTTAAACTCGTAAAGCTTAATCTGGTCAATTCCAAGGTCGCAGGCGCATAAGAGGTCTTCATCAGGAGTGAAACATGTGTTGCTTACATGTGGGCGGAAGTTACGCTCAGCGATGCTTCCAATACCTTTGTGAAATACCTCATCGGCAATATCGCCAACAGAACCATCGTCATTGATGTGCATAACAGTAATCTTGCCATCGTGATATCCAGAAACAACAAGGAAGTTGTTAGCTTTAGTGACAGACATATGGCAGCCTCGCATACCGTTGATAGATACAACATTCATAAGCTCAAGGCTTCCATCCTCCATAATGGAATAGGATGATACTCCCTGATCGCATATTGCATAAAGAAATCTCTTATCGTGTGAAAGAGTTATATAAGAAGGGTTATCGATAGATACCTCTTCACGTTCACATATACGTCCCTTCTCTACATCCATATCGTATATATGTATACCTTTACTGCTTTCGTGAGTATACGTTCCCACATAAGCAACGTAATTATCTTTCATAGTAACCTCCAATCATTATCTCAAGAACTGAATATATGTATATATTAGCATTTTTCTTTATGTTTATCAAGGCAGACATTTACAAGAACAATATCTTTGCCAATGGATTTGATACACTTAAATGGAATGACATACACGAATTCTCTTCCAAGAAAACCACATAATTTGCCGGGACCGGGGATAATAATAGAGTTGATACATCCATTGGACGGGTTAAAATCTATGTCGATGACACAGCCTAGTATACGGCAGTCTTCTTCGTTGATGACCTGCTTGTTTTTCAAGTCGAACATTTTCATATGGTGTGACCTCCTTTTAGTTTAGTGGGGGTTTTTTAGTGGAGAATTTTTATTTAGGTGAATATGTTGGGGCAATTAGGATACGTTTTTTGTGATGTTTTATACTGGGTGAAATTTTAAGGAATTTGTTTTTTATATTATATAAAAGGTCTAATAAATATGTGTTAATATAATTAGTTCTTGTTTGCTTTTTAACAGGGGATGCCTAAGGATATTCACACTTTATTTTATGAAAAAATGTACGGATTGTGCATGGGATGTCATATGGAAATTATAAAGATAAAATGAACATATTGTGAAAGAAATGTCATATATATTTACATAAAAACATTTTATGGTAAAATAAAAACAATTACATAACCTATTACAAAAGGAACAGGGAGGATGATTATATGTATTATTTTTATGATGCAACATATATACTTGTGCTGATTGGTGCGGTTATAAGTATCATAGCATCTATGAATGTCAAGTCGACATTTAACAGATACAGCAAAGGCAATAATAGAACAAATATGACTGGCGCGCAGGCAGCACAGGAGATACTAAGGGCGGCAGGTATAACAGATGTAAGAATAGAGCGTGTAAGCGGTAATCTTACAGACCATTATTCACCTAAAGAAGGCGTACTAAGACTTTCAGACAGCGTGTATGATGTAAATACAGTAGCAGCAGTTGGTGTTGCTGCACATGAGTGTGGACATGCCATGCAGTATAATGAAGATTATTTTCCTATAAGAATAAGGTCGGTTGTCATACCACTTGCTAATATCGGATCATCACTTTCATGGCCAATAATATTACTTGGACTTGTATTTGGCGCAACAGGACTTATGCAGATAGGAGTACTGTTATTTTCGCTTGTTGTATTATTCCAATTTCTGACACTTCCGGTAGAGTTTGATGCGTCAGCAAGGGCTTTAAGGACACTACGTAGCAGAAATATGCTTTCAGGAAATGAGCTGTCAGGTGCAAGAAAGGTTCTTACAGCGGCAGCGCTCACATATGTGGCAGCACTTGTTACATCTATACTCCAGTTATTAAGACTTATATTGCTTACAAGAAGAAATGATTAACAGATTTTAATTTAATGAAGAAAAGGCGTATATTGATGAGGACTTTATTAATGATGAGGCTTCATTGATATATGCCTTTTTAATGTGTGGTTTTTTGATACGTATATTTTCTATTGACAAAATATACACAACGTGCTATTCTATAACCATAGTATACTTAGTAAGTCTTAAGAATTATTTACAGACTAATATTGCGAAAGCAATTATCTATGCTGAATTCAGTATCATTACAATTAATCCCAAGGTTATTACAATCAGGCAGAGAACGCTTGTTTTATACATCTGCAGATGCTACAATACATTTATGATTATGTTATTCATAGTCTGCCTGATTGTGAATTTATATTTACGATAAGGAGAATACTACTATGAATAATACGAAGAATAGCACATATAAGGTAAATACTGATAGTTCACCGACTGTAACAAGAAGGTACAAGGACAATGTTTTCTGTATGCTGTATTCCGATAAGAGAAATCTGCTTGACTTGTATAATGCACTGAATAATTCATCACATACGGATATTGACAAGCTGACGGTTACGACTCTTAAGGGCGGAACATATATGAAGTATAAGAACGATG
>UMBA01003307.1_pt1 | contig 49828 bp, 45 predicted proteins | sample 1963861 | NCBI WGS metagenome assembly UMBA01 (sample SAMEA4835931, study PRJEB28245) | human gut metagenome | biome: gut microbiome; material: fecal sample | place: Denmark | collected 2008
TTTTTCCTTTGACTCTATTATCTAATACCTTGATTTAAGTCATATTGTATTGGCAATCTAGTGTTTTTTCTTTGACCCTACTCGCCAATATATCAATCTAAGTCATACAAATCCAACCCAATAATCAATCATCCCAATTAAGCCAAGTTCCTCTCTATCTGACATGCTTAAGATAAGCATCCACGCTATTACTGTCGCTTATAACTTTAATATGCTCGTCATTGGAGAATACATAGTCGGCGTCGGGCATTATCTGCACATCTTCGCCGCGCACAATTCCAATAATATTCATCTTGTATTTCTTTCTGACATCCGCCTCCCTGATACTCTTTCCAACAAGCTGCGGAATAACCGGAACTTCAAATATAGCATATTCATCAGAAAGCTCTATATATTCAAATATGTGGCTTCTACTGCATTTCTTGGCAAGTCTGTAAGCTATATCCCTGTCCGGATATATAACTTCGTCTGCTCCATTTTTTAAAAGAAGCTTTGCATGAATATCCCTGCTTGCAACACTTACAACGTGCTTTGCACCAAGCTCCTTTACAAGACTTGTTGTTTCAATACTGTTCTGGAAGTCCTCGGAAATGCATACTGCAACAGTATCGAAGTTCGATAAGCCAAGGCTGTTAAGCACGTCCTCATCCGTGCAGTCACCTATTCTTGCACTTGTTGCCTTTGACATAAGCTCTCTTACCTTGTCCTCATCCTCATCTATTATCATAACCTCATTGCCAAGCGCTATAAGCTTCTCTGCAAAATGATGTCCAAACTTACCAATACCTATAACTAATATTGAATTCATACTTAATTCCTTTCCATTATATACAGCTATATATTTTTGTTAATTAAATTTTCCATACTAAACATCATTTATATATTTCAATCATTGATAAGTAAATATCAACAAAATATGAAAAATAAATTATTTTAGTTTTGGATTAAGATGCATTTAAACAAATAACACCTTCTTGCTGATTAATATTTTCCTCCGGTTAACCTTCTGCGCCACGTTTCCAAAACATCTCGAACCAGCCAGCATCATCCCACATTAACATGCTCCTCAGGATTAAGCAGCTTAACCTGCTTTCTGTTATAAGCAAATGTTGATGCAAATGTAACTGTTCCTATTCTTCCGCAAAACATCAGTAATATAATAACTATCTGTGAAGCCACATTGAGCTGTCTTGTTATACCCGTTGAAAGTCCGACAGTTCCTACTGCCGAGAACACCTCAAGACATAGGTCCTCAAAATCAAAACTCTGCATACCACTGATAATAAGCAGCGCTGCAACAGCCATAATAAGATTAAGACCTATAACCATACTGGCTTTCTTTATATCCTCATCTGCAAGCCTTCTTCCATATATATTACAACCTGAAGCATTGCGGAGATTAGACCATATATACACCATTATAATCACGATTGATGTAGTCTTTACGCCACCTGCGGTCGAACCCGGACACCCTCCTATAAACATAAGTATAATAGTAAGCAGCTTGCTTGCCTGAGTCATAGCACCAAGGTCAACCGTGTTATATCCTGCTGTTCGTGGCGTTACCGCCGCAAAAAGTGATGTTATAAATCTGTCGGCAAAAGGCATGCCTGCCTCAACACCATCTCTTTCAAAATACATAAACAATATCGTTGGCACAACAACAAGCACTATAGAACTAACAACAACAATCTTAGTATGGAGAGTATACTTCTTAAAATACAGCTTATTATGCTTAAGGTCAGCCCACACTGTAAAGCCTAAACCACCGATAAGTATAAGTGCCATAATTGTTATATTTACAACATAATCATTGTAATAACCTGTGAGCGATGAATAAGGCTCGTATCGTCCCATAAGGTCAAAACCGGCATTGCAGAATGCAGTTATCGAATGAAATATACTGTTATATATACCCCTTGCAACACCCATCCGCGGAATAAACCTTAGCGAAAGAACTGCCGCACCTATCGCTTCAAATATAGCAGTTCCAACGATAACATTTCTCATTAGCCTGACTATGCCCCTAAGCATGTTGGAATTCATACTTTCCTGTATAAGCGTTCTGTTGGCAAGACCTATATTTCTGTTAAAAAACAGCGCAAACACAACACCGATTGATATAAATCCAAGTCCACCTATCTGAATCATAATCAGTATCACTATCTGTCCGAATAATGTCCAGTATGAAAATGTATCAACGACTACAAGTCCTGTAACGCATGTAGAACTTACAGAAGTAAACAATGCCTTGATAAATGGTGTCCACTGACCTGTCCTGCTTGACACCGGAAGCATAAGAAGCACCGTACCTATTATTATGACTGTAAGAAAACCAAGTGCCATAATCTGGGCATGTGAAAGTCTTCTTCTGATTTTGCTAAATAAACTCATAATATTTTTCCTCTTAATATCCACACAAATGTATATGTTCTTTATATCAATTCACAATCATTGAATAAATCGGACATAAAATATAGATATTATATTTCTATATATTTTCACATCATTTTTTTCTTCTTTAAAAACCAGAGCACACCTATACATATAACAAGTATTATTCCAACTATTATATAAAAGCCATAAGGTGTGGTTGAAAGTGGCATCCATCTGCCGTCCACATTCATTCCGTATATACCTGAAATAATCGTTGGTATAGCCATAACTATAGTTATAGAAGTAAGTATCTTCATAACATTGTTCAGTCTGTTATTAATAACAGATGAAAGCAATTCTCTTGTACCATCAATAATATCCCTGTATATAGTCGTCATCTCGATAGCCTGCTGGTATTCGACTGTTACATCCTCAAGAAGCTCCATATCCTCCGGATACTGCTCAAGTCTTTTATATCTCCTTAATCTCTCAAGGACTATACTGTTTGATCTGAGCGAAGTTGCAAAGTATACAAGCGTTGACTCAAGCTCGTGCAGTTCGATAATATCCGTATCGTGTGTATCATCCCCGACACGTTCTTCTATCTCTGTTCTTTTTTTATCTATTCCACGAAGATAAGCCTGATATAACATAGCTGAACGAAACATCATTTCATATATAAAACGCATTTTCTTTTTCGTGCTGAAATCCTTTAACTTATTTCGCACAAAGTATGTAAGAACTGGCGTTTCTTCCCTGCATATCGTGATTATGGCATCATTTTTTAAGATTATACCAAGAGGAATTGTTGTATACATTTTCTTTTCATGTCTGACCTCCGGCGTTGGAATATCAACAAGTATAAGTGTATAACCATCCTCAAGACTTATACGCGAACTTTCTTCCTCATCTAACGCAGTCGCAAGGTCATCCGCATCTATATCAAAATATCCGGACACAAGCGAAAGCTCACTGCTTGTAGGATTAACCATATTTATCCAGCAGCCATCTTCAATATTATCAAGCTTGCTAAGTACTTTATTATCGGTTTTATAGATATCTACCATAATTCACCTCCAGCACCTTAATTGTTTCTGCGGCGCGTCTTTACAAATATATTTCTTTCATCCTTAACCATCCGCCTGCACGATACAGGACACTGTGTAACACACTGCCCGCAGCCTATACAGTTATCAACATCATATATAAGTCTGCCAGTATTTTTATCATAATATGTTGCACCTGTAGGACAGTACTTTTCGCACCTGTTACAGCCTGTACATACAGCACCTTCTATCATCTGAGGTCTGTAATATGCCTTAAGAAGAAGCTGGGATAGTGCGCCTTTTCTGAAACTTCCATATAAAAAACAGCAGTCCATGCAGCAGTTGCAAAGCACTATTTCATCATTAACTGAATATGTTCCATAATGATAAAGTGTGTGTATACAGCCCTTTTGTTCAAGCTCATCCACCAGCCTGACAGCCTCTTCATATGTTATATGCCTTGCCACGCCAGCCTCTGTGAGCTGCTCTGCCATTCTTCCGACTGCCATGCATGACTCTATCGGCATATCAAAGTCACAGCTATTGCCCTTTAACATTTCCATAGTACGGCAGAAACAGTTCATAACAGCAATATTATCCTTATTCCTATCAAGAACATCCATAGCTTCACCCTTTGTATATACAGTCTGCTCTGCACCTACAGGTTTATCAAGAGTTATCTTTTTCTTTCTCTTAGGAAGATTATTACGGCTGTCTGTCACAACTGTGGACATACGTCCCTCTTCCTTTGACATATTATTAGTGTTGACATAATTCATGTATGCCCTTACAGGTGCGATATTGAGTTTCTTTAATAGTTCCTCAAACTCTGCAAACTTTGTGATAAGTGCTTTTCTGTTATCATTAAGTTCGCCTGATGCATATAATTCTATCCAGCCGGGAAATATGGGTGCAAGGTCATATACGCCTTTTTTCTGGCTTTCCCATATGCCACCTTTATCTTTTATACTTTTGTATAAAGCTTCAAATGTATGCACATTTTCATCACCTGTAACCCCATAATTCTTCTCCCACAGGGCTATAAGCTCTTCCTTTGTATAATTTCCAGCTCCCATAAGAAGCATACAATCTATTTCTTCCTCAGTATATACTATCTCAAAACAGTCAAGTATACACTGTACAAGCGGTATTGCAAACTTTGACTTTCCATTCATGAGCTTTCCAAGCCTTACCGCTTTTTCCTTAAACTGACTTGTCATTTTACCTGCTGCCCCTGCACTTATTTAGTTTCATCCTTACAGTGTGCGCGGCATGATGAACAGTCGCCGCTGCACGCATCGCCAAGTCCACTTTCCTTATGTTTGGCTGACACCCATAAAAATAAAACTACTACAGCAAACAGAATAACTGCTCCTAATATTATATTAATTATCTGTGACATAATAATCCTCCATTCTTACATTTTGTTCTACTTTCTTCTTGCTTTTCCTATCTGGTCAGTGAGTGAAAGAAGCATATTTCTTAACAGATTACGGCTGTCTTTATCAAGACTTGCATACTGTTTTATGACTTCTCTTGTACTTCTGAACCTGTCTGCTGTTATATCAGAAAGATTTCTTGCACCACATGCCGATAACAGTCCAAAAAGCGTTTCCACAAACTCAGCCCTTTTTTCATTGTCAACGCTGTTAATCCAGTTGCTGAATGCCCTGTTAAGCCTTCTGCTCTGAGCACTCAGCCTTTTAGCAGTCATCATACTAGTTCCTGACACCTGCCACGACATTGCATCATGCTGCATAATTCCTGTCTGTGAACTTTTAACTATAATATAATCATCATCATGCTCAAGCAACATTCCGACTATAGAATTCTCCGGCACAATACTTTTGATATAAGGAAGCATTGACTGATATTCATCACTTCTTACTACACTTATATCAAAACCTGGTCCGTCATTATTGTATACACACTGTATTTTCTTTCTGACCCTTTTACTACAGTGTATAGCCGAATATATTGCAAGATTGCCACCTTTGGAATGGCCGCCCACATACAGCTTTCCCCTTATATATGAACACGTATCATCAAGATACTTAACCGCATCCTCCTGTGATGGAACAGGCGATATAAAGCTCATATTAAAGTCCTCCTTCCAGCCTACAAGTGTGTCATCCGTTCCCCTGAACGCCACATATGTACACTGTGGACTTAGCTTTATATGAAATGCGCCAAACTGTTTTTCCAGAGTTTCATCCACCATATCAACATAATCAGACAGAATTACATCCCTGAACCGGTTTGTCTGCGCCGCTTTTTTTAGAAGCTTTGGTGCATCTTTTATAAATGACTTATCCTGCATAAGTTCTTCTTCTGTATGAAGGTCAAAGAATAACTGTGCTGCTGCTTTTAGTGTTATTCCCTTATTCATTTGTACAGACGGAATTACGTCCCTGAAGTTTACATACGCTAACTGTGACAGTATAACGTTATCCACATCATTAAATGGTGACTGGTCAAATGTGAGGTCACCACGCCATTCGAGATAATCCATTACATTCCCCATAATAATCTCCGTTTCTGCCATAAGCCATAGATTTTATCCGAAACTTACTTAACACCAGATAAAATGTTGTTAATACAGCATTTTATATTAAGTTGATTTCAAATATTACTTTAAATTCTTAAGTTCATTTACAAGTTCTATATCAGATGCCTGCACCTTCATATTGGCTGTTACAGGAGCCTCACCCGGCTTTGTAACTGTCACCTCTATAATTGTGCCCTCTGTTATGCCGCCAGACATACATCGGTTAAAAAATGACACAAACTTTGGATGTGTCGCCGCAAACTTGTTTTTTGCATTCATTATTTTCATAATAGAACCTGGATTCATAATTATACTTCCTCTCTTATATAAGTTTATCTTAATTCCTGTTTATCTTAATTTGTTTTATTGTAACGTACTTTTTACTTTAATCTATAAATGAGCAAATTTAAAATATTGCATAAGCATTTCACTACATTTCTACCTCACCGCAGCTTTTTTCTTAAGCCCTGCACATATAATAAATCCTATGCACACCGCTGACGTTATTCCCTCTGACACTGGAAAGCTGCTCCACACGCCATTCATTCCAAACAGGCGTGAAAGTGTTATAGATATGCCTATCATAAGCACAAAGCCTCTCAATACTGACACAACAAATGATTCCTTTGCCATCTCAACCGCACTGAAATATCCGGCAGATATAATATTAAAGCCTGCAAACAAAAAGCCTATGAAATATATTCTCATACCAGTATACGCAAAACCCGCCAGCTCCACAACTCCCTCACTGTTAAAAAGGCTTACAAGCTTGCTTGTGAAACCTGCCACCACCACATATATGACAGCAAATAAAGTTACTGATGTTATTATACTATATGTGTATACCCTTGACACGTCTTTTTTATTGCCTTTTCCATATGACTCACTTATAAGAGGCTGTGCTCCCTGCGAAACTCCGTTGAATATAGCAGTTCCTATATAAGCATAGTTCGCAACAACTCCATATGCTGCAACGCCGATATTGCCCGTAAGCGAAAGCATAAGCATATTAAAGACAGTCGTTGTCACTGCCGATGCCATCTCACCTACAAATGCGGCTGTTCCTAACATACATGACTCCCACAGCATTTTAAGCGATGGAACATGCCACTTAAATACCACTGTATTCTTCTTTCCCATAAAATGTGTCAGGCACACAAGTATACTGCATACGGGTGAAGCCGCTGTCGCCATAGCCGCACCAAGCAGTCCAAGCTTCATAGGAAACATAAATATATAATCAAATATGATATTAAAAAGACTTCCCGAAAGTGTGGCAAGCATAGCCCTTGAAGGGTCGTTATCATTTCTTACATACGCACTGACTATATAGTTGCACATAAAAAACGGCGTAAACATAAGAAATGTCCTTGTATATCCTATTCCTATCGCCGTAATCTTATCATCCGCGCCCATAATGTGCAGAAGCTTATCCGGCGCAAACAGTCCGACAAGTATGAACAGCACGCTGAGAATACATGCACACATTATCGCATTGGAAAAATAATCGTCAGCATGCTTATCTCCCTTTGCCCTTAATATCTTGAATCTTATCGCTGAGCCAACGCCCATCATAGAGCCGAAAGCGAATATGACACTGAACACCGGCAGCACCAGATTAAGTACTGTTATTCCGTCTGCTCCCGCAAACTTTGATATAAAAAATGTATCAGCAACAACATAGCACGATATTCCAAGCATACCGAATATATTCTGCGATACATATTTAAAAAACTTTCTGCCTATACTCATTACATTTCTCCGTATATTATTATATGTATATTTTTATATTATTACTATTTTATTTTTATATGACGTTATACGCAAATTATTAAAAATATCACACATTCTGCATAAACATTTTCTGCCCTCTTAACGCTGGCAGCTTTAGCATACCTGACACAATATGTTAGATATATACTTATATAATTTACATTATTATTGAGAATAAAGCAAATGTTTAGTTTTATAATACGTTTATTTAATTGATGAAGAAATGTAATATATTGAGTCAGAAATATTTTTAATTTTATCATATGCTTATTTAATTGATGAAGAAACGCAATATATTCAGTTAGGAATATTTTTTAGTTTTATCATAATTACATTTAACTTGTGTGAAATTTCATTGCTGATTGCATTTTATTTGACTTTCAAAATATTTTAGTATAAAATTATTTTTACTGACGGATTAATTCTATTTTTATCAATCCGCATTATTATTAAGGAGTTTTATATTATGGCTAATATTACAATAATAACTGATTCAGCATCAGACATTTCGCAGAATAACAATAAAGGTGTCACTGTACTTCCTATGACTATAACATTTGGCGAAGAAAACTATGAGGACGGCGTGTCGCTCACACCTGACAACTTTTATATGAAGCTTATCGAAAGTTCCGCTCTTCCTAAGACCAGTCAGGTAAGCCCTTACGCTTTCGGGCAGGCTTATGAAAATTCTCTTAAAAGTGCCGACTATGTAATCGTTATAACTCTTTCCTCAAAGCTGTCCGGTACATATCAGAGTGCCTGTATCGCCGCTGACGACTATGACGGACGTGTATTTGTTATTGACAGTGAAAATGTAACTGTCGGCGAGCAAATTCTTATCGACTATGCACTTTCTCTTATTGATAAAGGTATCGAAGTAAATACTATAGTCAGCCAGCTAAATACAATAAAGAAGCGCATACACCTTGTGGCTCTGCTTGACACTCTTGAATATCTTAAGAAGGGTGGACGAATATCCAGCGGCGCTGCATTTCTTGGAAATGTACTCAGCATAAAACCAGTTATCGCCATTGTTGACGGTGAGGTATCTTTCTTAGGAAAAGCGCGCGGTTCCAAGCAGGGCAACAACTTTCTTATCCAGCAGGTTGACACTTATGGCGGAATAGACTATTCACTTCCCGTCCTTCTTGGCTACACCGGATGTTCCACTGTTCTTATAGACAAATATATCAAAGACAGTAGTTCACTGTGGGAAGGCAGAATACCAGTTCCCGATATCATACAGGTTGGCGCTACAATAGGAACTCATATCGGTCCCGGTGGAATAGCTGTTGCATTCTTTTCTAAGGAATAATATTATGGAATTATAATTTTGGTTTCATTATTTATCTGGACAATTCGTTTGGTTGAAAGGTCAAAAGGCATTTATATCAATATTTAATAGAGTTTTTACTGCTTTTGACCTATGAACTGTCCAGATATGTGAATTTTTTCAATTTTTTTTAAAATTATGCTTGACAAATTATTGTTTTATGTGTATTATATCACTTGTGTTCGCGTGAATTTGTTTTTCACACTTTCACTTTAATACATATGCGCGAGTGGCTCAGTGGTGGAGCACCTCCTTGCCAAGGAGGGGGTCGCGGGTTCGATCCCCGTCTCGCGCTCTGTTAGATAACAAAAAGGACTTTCCCTTGTGGGAAGTCCTTTTTTGTTATTCAAGAAGTGCGATGCACTTCTCGAACCCATACTGCTTCGCAGTATAGGTTCGATTTCTCAGTGCGCTAAAGCGCCCTTCGGTCGTGCCAAAGCCAAGGTCCACCGGACCTTGTGGCACCCGTCTCGCGTATTCCGATATTTCAATAAATTTTTCTTTGTCAGAATGTTCTTTTTATTACCTAAGAAGTGCATTGTACTTCTTGAACTCATACTACTTCGCAGTTATTTTATATAATTATTTGCTGCAAACTTCCATAATTTATCAGCTTTTATCTTAGCTGAATATTGTAACAAATGTAATGCACATATACCAGTAACATTGCTTTTTGTATTTGTACAACAGCTTGTTATCCAACAATCTCCAAGCTTTGTCTTACTAACTCCAAATTTTGTCCTTCCACCATTTGTCATTTTAGAAAGTATTGACGTTGATAATTGTTCAGATGTAATTTTTTTAACTTTATTTCTCCATCCATCACTGCCTTCTGTTATGTTATTAATCTTTAAGGCATATTTTAATATATCTTCATTTTGTCGCCAGCTTTTTCTTGCTCTTATTATTTTTACATAATCACTTAGAATTTTTTCTGCCTCCAAGTAATCTTTAGAAAGCCCTTTTAATGGTTTTGTCCACTCTCTAAAATAAGAAAATTCCAGTATCATAAACTCAAAGCAATTAAGTCTTGACATTATTACATTATTTAATTTTTCACTTTTAATATAATTTCTAGTATCACACCATGTATTATATGCCCATATATTATCTTTTACATAGTCCATAAATATGTAATATGTATCATTAATATCAAAATATGCCTCTTCTATATAACTTTGCAAATTTTCATTTCCACTAAAACCTCTTATATCTGCACCTTTTAAAGTTTGCGATACATCATTATCTCTCAAAAACTCCCAAAACTTTTGTGTTGCACTATTCTCACTATCCTCATGCCAAATGTGTACCATATATCTTAGTCCTCCAATAATGGGTAATATAATTCCCCTACATTGTTTTTTACAACAAGCTCTGCTATTGAACTATCGGAAGGTTCAAATCCTTCTAGTGAATGTGTAAATATTATATATTGATTTTTATGGTCAATTGATATATCAAATTTCTGGTCATCAGTTAATATTGTATCTGCATTATCTATTACTATTAACTGTCCTTTTGAATTAGTTAGTATTTCATCTATAAATTTTTTTTCTGTTAAAAAATTTATACATATTATATTACTATCTGGGTTAAGCGCTTTATCAGACTGAAATGCATCAAACAACAATGTCTTTCCTGAACCTGATAGACCTCCTATTAATATTATATTATCTTTTAAAACTAATTTAAAATTTATTCCTGCCTGTCTTGTTTCATATTTTTTTATCATGCTTACACCCCACCGAAATATGCTACCAATACACTTCTCAATTCTTTTTTAGTACTGACTATCGTAACTTTTCCTTTTCTATAAATATCTATTGAATGTTCTAAATTTACTGCTGGTTTTACATATGGAAGATATGCATTACCCCTATCTAATTTTAAAATTTCTTCAAAAGCATTGTTACCACATTCTGCTATATTAAACATTTTATCTACATTAAAGTATATATTTAATGCTGTTTTACATCCTGTTGATAGTTCTGTAAGTTTAATATCTGCATCTTTTTCAAATTTTGATTTGAACCTGTGATTTCCTGTATATTCAACATTATCTATTGATTTTATTATGTTTTTAGCTGTATCATCAATTTCATAATCTGTATAATACTTATCAAAATAAGCATCATTAAATTTTATATATTTGTATTCTTTTGGTAATTCTGCCTCTGAACATAAGTATAATATTAAGCTCATAACTATCAACTCCCTATAAACAATTTTGATTTTTTAATTATAACACAGAAATGTAAAATGCAAAGTTATGGTATATCTAAATTAAAATTTTTTCATTTTTTTTGAAATTATGCTTGACAGATTATTGTTTTACGTGTATTATATCACTTGTGTTCGCGTGGGTTTGTTCTCACTCATTCACTTCTTTATATTATGCGCGAGTGGCTCAGTGGTGGAGCACCTCCTTGCCAAGGAGGGGGTCGCGGGTTCGATCCCCGTCTCGCGCTCTATAAGATAAAAAAGGACTTTCCTGTATGGAAAGTCCTTTTTTTATCTTAAGAAGTTCGATTTCTCAGAGTGCTGAAGCACTCTTCGGTCGTGTCAAAACCAAGGTCCACCTTGTTCCTCGTTCCCCTAGATGACTAGGATGTACCCAATATCCTTTCTCTTCATCATAAACTAAACCTTCATGCTCATCTACTGGCTGACTTGTACCACTACCACCACCAATTGTTGTTGAGCCACTTACTGAGATGCCACTAGGTCTCCTAACTGATTTATTATTATTCGATACTGTAGCAACTTCTTCTAATATTGTATCTATCTCTTCTTGTGATGTAGCTTCATCAACTTTTTTCCACCTCACTTAATTCAAGTTCTGGTTCATCCAGTAAAAGTATATCTGATTTTTTACACATAATATAAACTAGCTTTTATTACATACATTTATCATATATCATATCCCCTAAACATTCAATTTTAATTACCTTTAATCCATTTGAAATATCTCCCTAATCTGTATTATAATAATGTGTCAGGTGTCGAAAATCATTTGCTGCAAGCTTCATATTCTGAAGGTTTGAACGGGCATTATTATGCTCTTTTATAATTTTATATCTTTAATATCCACACTACATTTATTTAAGAAAGGACTGGTTCTATTATGACTAATAAAGAAAATAACCCTCTTGGCTATAAGAAGGAGTCAACTCTGCTTATCGGCTTTGCAATTCCTTGTATTATTTCCATGCTTGTTACTGCACTTTACAACATTGTTGACCAGATATTCATAGGTCAGGGTATTGGAATGCTTGGAAATGCGGCTACAAACATAGCATTTCCACTTTCAACAACCTGCACTGCAATATCGCTTCTGCTTGGTATCGGCAGTGCTACTAACTTTTCACTTCATCTTGGTGCCGGCGAAAAACATGAGTCGGAAAAATACGCCGGCAACGGAATTTTTCTTATGGCAGCATTTGGAATACTGCTTTTTGTTGTGACAAGCATATTCTTAACACCTATGCTTAAGTTTTTTGGTGCAACTAATGATGTTCTCCCTTATGCAAAAGCTTACACAAGAGTAACTGCATTTGGCTTTCCATTCCTTATTGCCAACACTGGTATGAGCAAGCTTATACTTGCCGATGGAAGCCCACGCTACTCTATGATATCCATGCTTATCGGTGCTATTGTAAATACTATTCTTGACCCGTTATTCATATTTGTATTCGACATGGGCATGACCGGTGCCGCACTTGCAACTATTACTGGTCAGATTATTTCATTTGGCATAAGCTTAAGATATATGTTCCATTTTAAGACTATCAAGCTTGATAAGAGCTGCTTTAAGCTGTCTTTATCGCACTGCCGCAAGATTTTCATACTCGGTGCAAGTGCCTGCTTTAACCAGATTGCCATGACTGTTGTGCAGATTGTTATGAATAACACACTTTCACACTACGGTGCGCAGTCTGTATATGGCGGCGAGATTCCGCTTGCATGTGCCGGAATTATCACTAAAGTGAATATGATATTTATGTCATTTGTAATAGGAATATCTCAGGGTACACAGCCTGTTATCGGCTTTAACTATGGTGCTAAGAAATATGCCCGTGTCCGTAAGACTTATCTGCTTGCGTTATCTGCGGCATCTTTTCTGTCACTCATAGCATTTATATGTTTTCAGGCATTTCCAAGGCAGATTATTGCTATATTCGGAAACGGAAGTGAATTATACTTCCAGTTCTCTGAAAGATATTTCCGCATATATATGTTCCTTACTATTGTAAACGGAATTCAACCCGTAACATCTAACTTCTTTAATTCAATCGGAAAGTCACAGTTAGGTGTATTTATGTCGCTGACAAGACAGATATTGTTTCTGCTGCCACTCATTATCATCTTCCCTATATTTATGGGAATTGACGGAGTTATGTATGCAGGACCTATCGCTGATGCGGCGGCCGCCATCGTCTGCGGTTACTTTACTATAAGAGAACTTAAGGAATTAAATGTATTACAGAAAAAACTTGAAGCTGATAATGTCACAACTGCTGATTAAAATGTATTTTGTGTATACATTATACCTGTTATTGCATTTTTGCATACACACTCATAAAATTTATTATATATTTTAGACATAATTTAAAATTTTTAACATTTTTACTTGTATATTTTCAACAAAGTGCTAAAATGTAAATATGAATTCAACGTGAATGGAGGTAAATATTTATTATGGCACAGAGATTTATTCTTAATGGTACATCTTATCATGGAAAGGGGGCTATTAAGGAGATAGCTACAGAAGCTATTTCAAGAGGATTTAAGAAAGCATTTGTATGTTCTGATCCAGACCTTATCAAGTTTGGTGTTACTAAAAAAGTTCTTGATGTATTAGACGAGAACAACTTAGCTTATGAAGTATATTCAAATATCAAGCCAAATCCAACAGTTGAAAATGTACAGACTGGTGTTCAGGCTTTCAAGGATGCAGGAACAGATTATCTTATCGCTATCGGCGGTGGTTCTTCTATGGATACTGCAAAGGCTATCGGTATTATTATCAACAATCCTGAATTTGCTGATGTTATAAGTCTTGAGGGTGTTGCTCCTACTAAGCAGCCTTCAGTTCCTATTATCGCAGTTCCTACTACAGCAGGTACAGCCGCTGAGGTTACTATCAACTACGTTATCACAGATACAAGCAAGAACCGTAAGATGGTATGTGTTGACCCACATGACATCCCCGTTGTTGCAGTAGTTGACCCTGATATGATGTCAAGTATGCCTAAGGGTCTTACAGCCGCTACTGGTATGGATGCCCTTACACACGCTATTGAAGGTTACATTACAGCAGGTGCTTGGGAATTATCAGATATGTTCCACATTAAGGCTATTGAGATTATAGCTAAGAGCCTTCGTGGTGCTGTTGATAACACACCAGAAGGAAGAGAAGGTATGGCACTTGGTCAGTATATCGCTGGTATGGGCTTCTCTAATGTAGGTCTTGGTCTTGTTCATTCTATGGCACATCCTCTTGGTGCATTATATGATACACCTCATGGTGTTGCTAATGCTATCATTCTTCCTACAGTTATGGAGTATAACGCTCCTTCTACTGGCGAGAAGTATCGTGATATTGCAAAGGCTATGGGTGTTTCTGGAACAGAGAACATGACTCAGGAAGAATACAGAAAGGCAGCCGTTGATGCTGTTAAGCAGTTATCTAAGGATGTTGGTATCCCTGCTGACCTTAAGGAGATTGTTAAGGAAGAGGATATTCCATTCCTTGCACAGTCAGCTTATGATGATGCCTGCAGACCTGGTAATCCAAGAGAAACAAGTGTAGAAGAGATTACAGAGCTTTACAAGAGCCTCATCTAATACACATAATTATTAGTTAACTCAGTTATATTACAAGTTCTAATTCTATTAAGCTTGTTTTATATTAAACCTCTTATTATACATACAGGTTCTAAACTTTACCCGCGGGTGAAGTTTAGAACCTGTATTTAATTTTAAAAAAGTAAGTCGGAAAGAGTTGTTTCTATCGTTTCGGTTTACAACTACTTAACTGTGCTCTCCCACTCATCAAGCAGCCCCTTAAATACATCAAGCGCTGACTGCACAACTTCTGGCTTTTCCATGTCTATTCCACACAGTTTAAGAAGTTCTATAGGATGAAGGCTGCATCCGCCTGAAAGAAACTTCTTATAGCCTTCCTTCACAGCTTTATCCCCCTTAAGTATTCCTGCCGCTATCGCTATTGCTGCTGAATATCCTGTAGCATACTGATATACATAAAATGGTGTATAGAAATGTGGTATCCTTGACCACTCATAAGCTATCTCATCATCTATTACGCAATGCTCACCAAAGTACTTTTTATTAAGCTCTCTGTATACCTCACACAGATTATCTGCTGTAAGCACTTCACCCTGCTCTGCCATACTGTGGGCTTTCATCTCAAACTCAGCAAACATAGTCTGTCTGAAAAGTGTTCCCTTGAATTGTTCAAAGTAATGGTTAAGAAGGTATCTTCTCTTTTTCTCATTCTCGCTTACATCTGCATTATCAGCGCATTTATCAACATCAACACTATTATCAGATGAGTTATCAACAGTGCTGCTGTCATTATCAACCATATCTTTCTTACAGTTCTCAAGCAGATAATTCATAAGAAGCGCCTCATTACATGTAGATGCAACCTCTGCTACGAATATCTTGTAACCGGCATATATATATGGCTGGTTAGTATTGGAATAATATGTATGCATAGCGTGACCCATCTCGTGAATGATTGTAAATACATCATCAAGTGTGCCTGAAAAGTTAAGGAATACATATGGGTGTGTTCCATATGCTCCCCACGAAAACGCACCTATACGCTTTCCCTTGTTCTCATACACATCAACCCAGCCTGTATCAAAGCCTTCCTTAACCTTGGCTACATACTCCTCACCCATAGGCTCAAGCGCCTTAAGCACCATATCCTTAGCCTCATCGTATGTAACCTTCCACTCATAATCTTCAACCATAGGCGCATACACATCATAAAAATGCAGTTCATCAACGCCAAGTGCTTTCTTTCTTATATCAACATATCTGTGCATAAGATTAAGATTATCATCAACTGTGCTTATGAGGTTTTTGTATACATTTACAGGTATAAATGAACCTGAAAGATACATAGCAAGCGTAGACTCATAATGTCTTGCATCCGCCTTGAATATAGCCTGCTTGACATTGCCATAGAAACACGCTGCAAGTGTATTTATATGCTGCTTATACTGCTCATAAAGACACTCAAACGCAGCTTTTCTTACTTCCCTGTTCTGGCTCTGCATATACTTTATATATGTGCCATTCGTAAGCTCTACACTCTTGCCCTCTTCGTCTGTTATATATCCAAACTTAACATCTGCATTGTTATACTTAGAGAATACCTCATCCGGAACTGACATAACCTGTGATGCCTTTGCAAGAAGAAGCTCCTCCTTTTCTGAGAGTGTATGCTCCTTCTGGCTTAACATATCATCAATCATATGCTGGTAAAGCTTAAGCTCACTGTGCTTCATATAATCTGCAAGCACATCTGCATCCATCCTTAATATCTCTGGTTCTGCAAATGCGTACTTTTCTGACATTTTTACTGCTGCCACCTGCGCCTTGCCTGACATTTCCTGATATACCGAATTAGTTGTATCCTCATAGTACTTCATAAATGCATAGACATACACACGTTCAACTATGTAATCTGTGTCACTTATTTCCTTTAATACCTGATAAAGCTTCTCATACGACTCTGCTATGCTGCCAGCGTACTTACAAGGCTCTTTAGCCATATTCATAATCTTTTCATAGTCAGCGTTCCAAGCCTCATCTGAGCTGTATATATCATTCACAGCCCACTTATATTCATCATCTATCTCACTTCTTAAAGGTGCTGCCATTATTCTGCCTCCGGTACATAAGCTGATGTAGCTATTGCAAGTGAACCATATCCTATATGGCACGCAACACTGAGTGAAAGTGGATCCATATGGAAGTCAAACTGTGGAAATGCTTCTTTGACTGCCTCTGCCCATTCCTTTGCCTCTTCTACATTACCAGTATATGCCACTTCTATGTGCATACGACCAGTATCTGCATAATCTGCAAATCTTTTCTCCATATCTTCTTTCATAGCCTTAAGCATAATCTTCTTAGCAGAAGCCTTGCCTCTTGCCTTGGCATACGCATCAAGCTTCTCTCCCTGTATCTGGAGAACCGGATTAAGCTTTAACATAGTTCCTATAGCCGCTGCCGCTGGTGTTATACGACCGCCCTTCTTAAGATACTTAAGTGTTTCAAGTGTTATGTATATGCTTGAGTCCATCTTATGCGCTTCAAGTATATTCTTTATCTCCTCTGCTGTCCTGCCTTTTTCTGCAAGTTCCCTGGCATCGACAACTGACTGCCTCATAGTAACCGATATTCTCTGGTTATTGACAACCTGAACCTTACCGTCATAATCGCCTGCAACCATAGTTGCTGTCTGGCATGTTCCACTAAGTCCGCTTGACATAGGAATAAACACAACCTCATCATTGTCCTTAAGCAGCTTATCAAAATAATCCTGCAAAGTTCCTATAGATGGCTGCGATGTTGATATATCTGCATCATTGTTGAGCTTTTCATAGAACTCTTCCTGTGAAAGATTAATGTCCTCAAGATACTCTACCCCGTCTATAAAAAATGGCATAGGGATTACTGTTACTCCCATCTGCTCTGCCTGTGCCTGTGTAATACCACTGTTACTATCTGTTAATATCGCTACTTTACTCATAAATCGACCTTTCTATTATTTTCTGTAGTATGCTATTGTTTTAAAACTCTTAACAATAACTATAGTATACTTATTATTGTACATTATCTTTGACTTTGCTACAATGTTTTTATAATGTTTTTTACCATATTTTAAATTCACTTATTCATAATAATTAATACAAATGGAGATTTCTTATATGCATAATACCAGCTTAAATATAGACAATATACTAATTAAAGATTTTTTCGACACTGATGATATAAAACAGCTCATTACCTCCTGCAACTATGAGCCTCTCTATGATAAGCCTCATTCCCCCGACCTCATCCAGCTTGCCGCCTACGACACAACCAGCCCTGATAATGGTCTTGCCGGCTTTATATCGTGCATAGTTCCTGAGTTTTTGTATGATGGTGGAGATGATGAGGGGGCTGATTGTGTTAATAATAATGAAAATAATACAAATGAGATTGCTGAAACACATACAAAATATGAAATAGAGATTACTGCCATCATAAAACCCGAATACAGGCAGAATGGAATATTCACAAAATTGTTTGCGACACTTAGGCAGCTTATAGATAATGAATGTGTAATAAATAACATTTATACTCCAGCTATAACCTATATAGCCGCTAATCCCCGCAAACAGAAGGATAATACCCAATCACCTGATATGACTTATGCATATAGTGATTACCTTATGAGTATAACACCTGATAAAATATGCCCTATACATAGCAATACAGTGCTTAATGAGACTTCCGATAAAGTCTCTGTTAAGGTTTCTGATAAATTTTCCAGTAAAGTTTTCAACGAAAATTCCGACAAAACCTTTAACAATATATCTGTATCCTATGAAGTTGACAGTGACGAAGAAGTATTTGAACTTATTGATACGGACAATGATACACTCATATCATCTGTTTCCTATTATTCATCTGGCAACAGCATATGCCTGTACGATGTGTGGACTAATCCTGACTACAGACGTAACGGCTGTGCAGGATATCTGTTGTCGTATATGATGAAAGAACTTTCTTCAAATGATTTATCTATCAGAAGTTTTATACTTCACGTTTCTGGCAGAAATACGGCTGCTGTTAATCTGTATAATTCTATAGGGTTTGCGGTTGAACAGGAGATTAAGTATTACAGGCTGATTTGACAAATATCGTTCCATCTGTTCTGGTTGAACATTCATCTGTCATTAAGCCACTGACAGACATAATATAAGCGGGTGCTTGTAGTGCAGACAGTATGAAATGCACTTGAAGTTTAATTGTGATATTTCTTAGACTTTTCCTTAACTATCCTAGCTATCCACAGACACGGATGTCTGTGGAAGTTCGATATGGGACAGGACGTCCCGTATCGAACGGTAGCGGTCGCAGTCATTATCCATACGAAAAGTCTTAGAAATATCCAATTAAAGCTTCTGGCATTGAATACCGTCTGTGCTATAGGCACCCGCTTATATTATGTCGTCCGTTCATTAACAAAAAGTTCAGCTACACAGCCATTTTTATCTAGCCGCAATAACATCCCCCATATCATACATACCAGCGCTCTTGCCAGCTAAGAACTTAGCCGCCTCAATAGCCCCCTTTGCAAATACAGACTTAGAATAAGCAGTATGTGTAAACTCAATAACCTCATCCTCACCTGCAAAAATAACATCGTGAACTCCTACAATAGTTCCTCCACGAACTGCACTGATACCTATTTCCTTAGGGTCTCTTGCTGCTCTTTCCTGACTTCTGTCATACTTATAATAATAATCCTCACCAAGAACTTCCTTGATTGAATCAGCAAGTGCAAGAGCTGTACCGCTTGGTGCATCAACCTTCTTGTTGTGATGCTTTTCTACTATCTCTACATCAAAGCCTGCTGGTGCAAGAATTTTGGCAGCATCCTGTAAAAGCTTTAATAACATATTGATACCTAAAGACATATTAGCTGACTTAAGCACAGCAACCTTGCAGGCTGTCTTTCTTACGTGTTCAATCTGTTCATCTGTAAGACCTGTTGTGCATACTACAACTGGAATCTGCTTCTTTTCACAGTAGTCAAGAAGTGCATCCTCTGCCTTAGCTGCCGCAAAGTCTATAATAACATCAGCTTCCACATCGCAGTCATCAACTGCTGCAAATACAGGATAATCATTGTGTCCATCATCAAATGGATCTATACCTGCAACTATCTTACAATCATCATCTTTGCTGACAAGGTCTGTAATAACTCTTCCCATATGTCCATTACAGCCATGCATAATAATTCTTGTCATAATTATTTATCCTCCATTACTTTAAAAGACCATAATTCTTAAGTGCTGTCTTTAACTTTGCAAGATTAGCCTCTTCCATCTCACAGAGTGGCATTCTAAGTGGTCCTACTTCCATACCCATAAGGTTAAGTGCTGTCTTTACTGGAATAGGATTAACCTCGCAGAATAATGCATCTACAAGCTCAAGTGCCTCAAACTGTAACTGACGGCTCTTTTCAATATTACCTGCAAAAAACTCAGCACATATATCATGTGTCTGCTTTGGAGCTACATTTGATAATACTGATATAACACCCTTGGCACCTATTGACATAAGTGGCACGATAAGTCCGTCTTCACCTGAGTACATATCAAGACATCCTTCTGCAAGCATCATAGTCTTTGACTCCTGTGAAAGATTGCCTGTTGCAGCCTTGATAGCTACGATATTATCTACTTCCTTTGCAAGCTTTACTGCTGTTTCCGGTTGGATATTGCAGCCTGTTCTGCTAGGAACATTGTACATAATAATAGGAAGGTCGATTGACTTTGCAACTGTTGTATAGTGCTCAATAAGTCCCTTCTGTGATGCCTTGTTATAATATGGTGTAACTACAAGACAAGCATCAACTCCTGCTGCCTGTGCCTCCTTAGATAATTCTACGGCTGTCTTTGTGCAGTTAGAACCTGTTCCTGCTACTACTGGAACTCTCTTCTTAACATAATCTGCTGTAAATCTGATAGCTTCAACATGCTCTTCTTCCGTCATTGTTGCAGACTCACCTGTTGTTCCACAGATAACTATTGCATCTGTTGAATTATTAATCTGGTAGTCGAGAAGCTCTGCAAGCTTATCATAATTAATCTCTCCGTTAGCCTTCATAGGTGTGACTATAGCAACACCTGCACCTGTAAATATTGACATAAATCCTCCATTCCAACGCTTTATTTATCCGTTGTATTATATAGTTATTTCAATTCTATTCTGGTAGTACATAAAGCTATAAACAATAAGAAACACGCTTTGCCAGTTTTTATTGTTATCGCAGCAGTCACCAAGGTCATATGCCAGCATATGGCTTTGGCTCGTTACCCGCATAAATAAAATAAGCCGGTTCTATGACAGACCGGCTTATAAGAATTCATTATAAATAATCAGAAATTCTTGCGTAGCCCTCCATCATATGACATAATCTTATGCCTACAATGACAGTCATAAGACTATTAATCTTATGCCCAGCAGATAACTTCCTACATTACCTGCTTCGGCACTCTCCCCTTTCGCTGCACATCATATGCTTAGGGACATCTGTACAGTTACTATTGAATCGTGCGACCTCTACTTCGTAGAATTAAAAAGTTAACTTGACTATATCACTTGTATATATCATTGTCAACTATTCTGACCTATTTAATATTGTTTTTGAATGTGTTACATCTGCAGGACTAATCCTGAACCTCAGTTATTAGATACAACTCTTACTCTTCATCCTCCACAAGGTCAATCTTGCTTACAGATACTTCATAGGCTACTCTCTTCTCAACTTCCTCTTCGCCTATCTTCTTAGTATATTCTCTTGACTGGACTCTTCCACATATCTGAAGATGGCTTCCTACTTCAAGTCCTCCCGCAAATCTTGCATTTCTGCCCCATGCTATACATGGTATGTAATCAGACTTGCCATATGGTCTGTTGACTGCAACAAGGATATCTGCAATCTCTCTTCCAAGTGGAGTCTTTCTATATATAGGTGGTTTACATACATAACCATCTAAGAATATCTGGTTTGACTTTGACTGTTCCTCTGGAACTTCGTCATCTTCTATAAATCTTAATTCTCTTACAAAAATAGAAAGCACAAGCTTATTCTTAACACCTTCGTGTCTGTTATATGACCTGAACTGTCCTGACACCTCTATCTTTCTTCCTCTGTAGTCTTTAGTGACATCAAGAAGTCTTTCACTTATCATAAGTGGAATAACATCCACCATATCACTAAGTCTGTTTACAGATACATTGGCAATATAAAAGCCCTCTCCAAATACTTCGTGGCTGAATGTGAATTCTGATACCACTTCTCCAATGATGCATACCCTGTTGTTTTCAATTACCTTATCAAGCATAAGTATTTCTCCCTTCTTTGACTGCTTTCCTTTTTAGATGAAGCAATCATGTGCTTTATTTTTTATTCTCCATATGTATATGTTGCATTCGTCAATAATATTACACATTTTTTTTGAAAAAGTTGTGTACAAATTCTTATTTTTTCTTAAATATTATTAAATATATAGGTAGATAAATATGTACATATTGCAACAAAGCCGCATTTTTACTGCATTTATACAACTTTTTATAAATGTAAAATCTAAATTTTATTTATGTACAAATGTGTTTTATTAAAATGCATTTTTTTTAGAACATTATAGTATGCCGGTATACTTATATACAATTTCGTGTTATAGTAACAACCGGCTTAAAATGTATCGAATAAAATACAATATTTTTACTATGCATACTATTGTATTTTATAAGCTTTGTGATAGAATAAAAAAGTTGCTAATCATAACCAAATAATGTATAATACATTATTGGTAGCTAAATATGTTAGTTATTTGATATTTTTATTATTGATGAAAGGAAAACATAATGAAGACTAAACGCGAAGATATTCGTAATATCGCTATTATCGCCCACGTTGACCATGGTAAGACAACTCTTGTAGATGAACTCCTTAAGCAGAGTGGTACTTTCCGTGCTAATCAGGAAGTTGCTGAACGTGTAATGGATTCTAACGATATAGAACGTGAAAGAGGTATTACTATACTTTCAAAGAATACTGCTATTCACTATAAAGACACTAAGATTAATATTATTGATACTCCGGGACATGCTGATTTTGGCGGCGAGGTTGAGCGAGTATTAAAGATGGTTAACGGTGTTGTACTTGTTGTTGATGCATTTGAAGGTGTTATGCCTCAGACTAAGTTCGTTCTTCAGAAGGCTCTTGACCTTAATCTTTCTGTTATCGTATGTATTAATAAGATTGACAGACCTGAGGCAAGACCAGAAGAAGTTATAGATGAAATTCTTGAATTATTTATAGACCTTGATGCAAACGATGACCAGCTTGACTGTCCATTTATCTTTGCTTCTGCAAAGTCAGGTTATGCTATGGCTAACCTTGAGGATGAAAGAAAAGACATGCAGCCATTATTTGAATGTATCGTTAACAATATTCCAGCACCAGAGGGCGACCCTGACGCTGATACACAGATGCTTATCTCTACTATCGATTATAACGAATTCGTTGGACGTATCGGTGTAGGTAAGATTGATAATGGTAAACTTAAGGTTAATCAGGAGGTTATGATTGTTAACCACCATGACCCTTCTTTAAGAAAGAGAGTACGTGTTACTAAGCTTTATACTTTCAATGGTCTTAACAAAGTTGAGGTCAACGAAGCTAGTTATGGTGATATCGTAGCTGTATCTGGTATTGCAGACCTTAAGATAGGTGATACACTCTGTTCTGTTGAGAACCCTGTTGCCATTCCTTTCCAGAAGATATCTGAACCTACTCTTTCTATGGACTTTATGGTTAACGACAGTCCACTTGCAGGTAAGGAAGGTAAGTTCGTTACATCAAGACATATACGTGACAGACTTTTCAAGGAACTCAACACAGACGTAAGCTTAAGAGTTGAAGAAAATCCTGGTTCTGAGAATTCATTTAAGGTATCAGGACGTGGAGAACTCCATCTTTCAGTTCTTATTGAAAATATGCGCCGTGAAGGTTATGAATTCGCTGTAAGTAAAGCTGAGGTTCTTTATCATACAGATGAAAGAGGCAAGAAGCTTGAACCTATGGAACTTGCTTATATCGATGTTCCAGATGAATTCACAGGTTCGGTTATCCAGAAGTTAAGCCAGAGAAAAGGAGAACTTCTTGGTATGACACCTATTAATGGTGGTTATACAAGACTTCAGTTCTCTATTCCATCACGTGGTCTTATCGGTTACAGAGGTGAATTCCTTACTGATACTAAGGGTAATGGTATTATCAATACTTCATTTGAAGGTTATGAAGAATACAAGGGTGATATATCTTACAGAAAGACTGGCTCTCTTATCGCCTATGAAGATGGTGAAGCTGTTACTTATGGTCTTTTCAATGCACAGGACAGAGGTACTCTCTTTATCGGACCTGGCGAAAAAGTATATGCCGGTATGATTATCGGTGAGAACCCTAGAACAGAAGATATCGAGGTTAATGTATGTAAGACAAAGCACCTTACTAATACACGTTCTTCAAGTGCCGATGAAGCATTGAGACTTGTACCACCTAAGATATTAAGTCTTGAACAGGCTCTTGATTATATCGATACAGATGAGTTACTTGAAGTAACACCATCACATTTAAGAATTCGTAAGAAAATTCTTGATTCTACTGCAAGATACAGAGCTAATAAAAAGTAATATTATGTTCTGACTTATATAAGCAGTATTTACTATTATTTATTGAAGATATCAGATAATATATTGTAACGTCCGTTATTATGATATTGCAGTATATTAACTTATCTGATACTATATAAAACTAACACTAACAATTTATAATTATTAATGGAGGTCTACTATGGATAGCGATTTAGGAGCAAAAGTTAAGAAGTTAAGAATTTCTCAGGGATTAACACAGGAAGATGTTGCAAAGGCACTTGACGTAACACCAGGTTACATCAGTAACGTAGAAAATGGACGTAATCTTATGACATTAAGAATGCTTTCATACTATGCTGAACTTACAGGTGTATCTCTTGATTACCTTGCAGGCAGTGTTGACAAGAACTACCAGAATACAGCTCTTGATAATGAGATTATGCAGTTAGTATCTAAGCTTGACTCTGATACAAAGGAAAAGTTAATCTCTACATTAAGAATCTGGATTAACAACTAATTTAATTTTTATTCGTAAGCTAAAACTATTTGTAATGCAGTACTATGACTGCCATTACACAATATATATAACAGAACGGAGGTTAATGATAATTATCATTAACCTCCGTTTTACTTACTTGATTGTTAAGTTTATCTGTCAAAAGCTTATACAATTTTTATTTAACGTTAATCTAATCGATAACATTATCTGATAATCCTAAACCATTATCCCAGAAATGATTGTAGTTTTCCTATGATTATTTAAATAATGATGTCAGAAACAAAAGTCCCCGGTTTTAATGTCTGCGGATTGTTCCGTGCTGCTATGACTGTATCTTTTTCATCTGATAGAACTCACCCTTAAGCTCCATAAGCTCATCATATGTGCCATATTCAACACAGTGTCCGTCTGCTATAACTGCTATCTTGTCAGCATCCTTTATAGTCGACAATCTGTGTGCAACTATAAATGTTGTTCTATCCTTTGTAAGATTATTGAGTGCTTCCTGTATGAGCTTCTCAGATATACTGTCAAGCGCTGATGTAGCTTCATCAAGCACTATAACCTTAGGGTTTCTTATAAGCGCCCTTGCTATGGATATACGCTGTCTTTGTCCTCCTGACAGCTTTCCGCCATGCTCACCAACCATCGTATCAAGTCCGTCTGGAAGTGAGTCAATCAGGTCTGTAAGATTAGCTGCCTTTACTACTTCATTCAGCGTAGCTTCATCTACATTTTCAACACCATAAGTTATATTATCCCTTATAGTTCCTGAGAAAAGTATAGAAGTCTGTGGAACTACCGCCAGATGCTTCCTGTATGACCTTAAGTCAATGTCCTTCATATTGTGCCCATCTATAAGCACCTCACCCTGATTAACCTGATTAAAGCCAATAACAAGGTTAAGTATAGTTGACTTTCCTGCACCTGATTCACCTACAAGTGCTATAGTTTCACCCTTATCCACATGAAGGTTAAGCTCATGAAGAACTGGTCTATCTATATCATTGTATCTGAACATAACATTGTTAAAGTCAAACTCACCATCCACGCGGTCTATGACTTCTTTACCTTCATTATGCTCTATATCTTCCTCTAACAGTACCTCTCCTATTGAGTTTACTGACTCTATACCTTTAGCTATAGTTGGTATAAGTGACATAAGCGATGATACCTGACTTACGATAGTTGCAAAGTAACTCTGATACAATGTTATGTCACCCGGCATAACTGTTCCACGCACTGCAAGAAATCCTGTGAAGCCAAGGCAGACAACCTGAAATACCTGGAATATTGCCCAGCCCACCGAGCCGAAAAGTGACTGTATGACATCAAGTCTGTAACCTTTTTCTGCCACTGCAAAAAGCTGTCCACTCATTTTTGAAACTTCTTCCTCCTCAAGCGCATGTGCCCTTGTTACTGGAATAAGCTCAACCATCTCCATAACTCTTGCGGAGGTTTCTTCCATTTCCTTACGGAACTCTGTGTTTCTCCTTTTCATAACATTTCTGAAGAATACCATGGTTGCCGCTGCAATAGGTGTAGTCAGCAGGAAAAATATGAATACAACCATACTCTTGTTAATAGTTACAACAAGTGCAATTCCTATATTTAATGCTATGCTAAGTATACTAAGAAACATCTGTGTCGACAGTGTTTCCACCGCCTCCACATCTCTCATTATCTTAGACTGCAATCGTCCTGACTGCGTTTCCTTGTGATAAGATATTGAAAGCTGCTGCAGCTTACGCACAAGAGCTTTTCTTAAGCCTGTTTCAGCATATCTTGTTGCAAGCGACTTGTACCTTGTATACATATAGTTCATCGGGACATTAAGTATGACAAGAAATACCATGATAACCGCCTGAATCATTATATTCTGGTAGGTTTCCGGTGAGCCGCTTGTAATATCATTTATAATATTCGCTGTCACTATAGGGAGTACCCATACAGGTGCGTGCTTTATAAAGAAAAATATAACCGCAAGAAAGAACTTGTGATAATTTCCTTTATAAAGTCCAAGTAATATCTGCATTGGATGCCCTTTGTGCTTTCTGTAGCACTCTATAAACCAGCTTTCAACATCTATTCCTTTAGGTGCTTTAAGATTCAACTTTTTCACCTTCTTCTTTATCTGATATTTTTTCGCCCGCCATATACGATAAAATTATATTAAAGCATTCTTCAATTCGTGCAATACTTTGCTCTGCTTTCATCGCACACCGCTCACTGCTTAATTATCTCATCGACATTGTCGGCTACGATTTCTTCGCCGTCACAGCCTGTTACATTTACGTTCTTTAAGACAAGGGTCTTTATGTTGCTTACAACCATGCCCTGTCTGCTTGCCTCATCACAGCCTAACATCATCGCTGCAACTCCTGACTTCGCATTATCAGCATATGTTATATTGATATTCTCAAATACAAGCTCTTCTATCTTGCTTTCTGGAAGACCGCATATATATGTTCCTGCTACGTGGCAGTTCTTTGCATTGATGTTCTTAAATACAAACTTCTTTATAGATGGTGTTCTGTCATCTACTGGAAGAGGCTTCTTAGAACCAACATACTCTGTCTTTCCGTCTGGGTCACAGAAGTAGAAGCTGTTTACAACGAAAGGTGTCATAACATTATCCATATCTATATTCTCAAAAGATATATCATCAAGAACTGAACGCTTTCCTCTTCCTCTTCTAGTCTTAACACGAAGTCCTCTGTCCGTATTCATGAACAGGCAGTCCTTAATATGAACATCCATAACTCCGGCAGCTATCTCACTACCAACAGTTACTGCACCATGTCCATCTCTCATGCAGCACTGTCTTACTATCATATTAGTTGTTGGAATATTGTACTTTTCAGCCATATATATTTTTCCAGACTTAATAGCTATACAGTCATCACCAACTGAAATATATGTTCCAAGTACAAGTACATCATCGCAGCTTTCCGGATCAAGACCATCTGTATTATGTGAATCAGCAGGTGCCTTTATCTTGACATCAATAAACTTAAGGTGGTTGCTGAAGTATGGATGAAGTGTCCAACAAGGTGAATTCTGTACAGTTATGCCCTGTAATGTAATATGCTCACAGTGATTTATAAAGAATAAGTTAGGTCTCCATGCTATATTACGTACCTTGCAGTTCTTCCACCAGTTATCGTGTGTTGTGCCGCCATCAATAGTACCTTCACCTGTTATAACTACATTTTTAACATTAAGTCCGCATATAATAGCTGCAAATGAGTCTACAGGATTACCTTCCCATGAAGACAGATTATATTCTGAGCTTTCATCATATGACTCAATCATTCCAGGGAGAATAGCGAACTTCTCTCTGTCTGTAAATGCTAATAAAGTTGCACCCTTTGCAAGTTCAAGTGTAAGATCATCCTTTAAGAATATGCTTGATATTCTGTAAGTTCCCTCTGGAACAAGTACTCTTGTATTTTTCTTTGATGCCATAATAGCACACTGTATCGCATTGGTATCATCATGTTCGCCATCGCCATATGCACCAAAGTCTTTTACGTTGAGTGTAACAAACTCATAATCTGTATGGAAGCACACTGGACCGTATTCTTTTCCATCATATACAGCAGTTACTTCATAGTCTGTATCAGGCTTGAAGCCGTATAATGATGTTACCTGCTTGTCTGTATGTGCAAAATGCTCTCCATTAACGTATATATCATATTCCTTTTCTGAATAATACTTTCCTGACTCTGTTAATTCTACTACAGCATTTCTTGCTGTATTAGTTACTAATACTAACTCCATAATGCTCCTCCCTTACCGCGGCCATAATCCTGATATTCTCTGTTTCTGACTGTTTCACTGTATACTAATGCTGCCATGCTGATAATTGTATCATTGGCTTCTGTATCCTCACCTGTGAATATTTCACCAGACATAACCTTATCACATACACCTAACACAATGCCCTCATACTTTTCTGTGTGAAGAGCCTTCATACGGCAACCCTTTAATACTGCATAAGCAAAAATAAGCTCTGCCTCATCATCCATATCGTCCATTCCTTCTGCTGCGACACCAGATTCAAGCACAGCCTTTACAGAAGCCTTATAGTAGTCCTGCATTTTTCTGAATATCTCGTATATCATCTGGTCCATAACTTCCATCGTATCAATAAGTGAAGCTGCGTAGACAGATAATTTCTTTAATGCCTTTGTTCTGTCCTGAGAATACTTTACAGTAGCAAAAAGCTCATCATTCATGGCATTATACTGACCTATAACATCATTGTACTGCTCTTTTCCACCATCCTTAGTTTCATATGCCATATAAAATGTTTCATACTGGTACGCCTTGCAAAGACACTTCTTATCATCTGCATCCTTAAAGTAACCATTATCATTTCTTTCAAAATCCTTGAAGCCTTTTGCAAGTTCTATTGCAGCATTCCTGTACTTTTCATCACCTGTAAAGTCAAATGCTGTATACATGGCTGTTCCTGACATAAATCTTTTAAGCTCATTCTTATTAACGCTGTCTAATACACTGCTTTCAAGCACTTTGTCAAGCGCTTCTGTAAGTGCATCTGCCGCCTCTTCACTTCTTAATGCCCTGTAAAGTGAAGAAAGTGCATTAAGTCTTAATCCAAGAGCATACACATCTTTATTGCTTATAAAATCATCAATCTGTGATAGCTTTGAAAACATAATTTTTTCCAATTCTGCATCTCTGTTAATTATCATATTAATCCTCTTTTCTGCGCACGTTTTATGCAGCCCTGCTGCAATGTTGTAATGCTTTGTGTCAGGTGCGCTAAGACACATCTTATTATCAGATATATCTGATTACTCTATATACTTGAAATAATCAAACATCGCATAGTACTCATCTGTTCCATGTCTGCCATCCGCATCCGTATACTCACTTCCGTATGTTCCAGCGAAAGCATACATACCTATCATGGCTCCTGTAAATCTCTTGCCCTTTTTGTAGCCCTCATCACACAGATAGTAAACATTATCAAGAACCGCTGCTTTTCTATAATCTTTCTCATCATAGCTGTATGAAAATGTACGTCTTAAGTAATTCGTATCACACTTTAAGTAAATATATGGATTACTGTTATCCACCTGTATACCCTCATGTGTTATCACTTCTTCGCCTATCTTTTCAACTATGTTCAACATAAGTCTAGGTTGTTCCTCTAGTGTTGCAAATATACCAAACTTAATATATGTATTCTCATCATAGTAACATGTCATACCACAATTCTGACCCGGATACAGCTCTGGTATATTCATCTTGCATATTGCACTGAACTTAAAATGCTTCTGTCGTCTTAACAGTATATTTCTTGCTTTCATAGAGTCAAGGTCATATAAACTTCCCTTAACATATACATGCGAATCTGCAAGATTAATTCCATCCGGCTCTGGAACTCTTGAGAACCACCATTCCTTGCTTAAGTCAATTCCATTAAAATCATCATCCGACTCTGACTCCCATATAGTTTCAGGAAGTTCCGGCTTTACCTGAAGTGCACTCGGACCATTAAGATTATTGACTATAGGCCATCCGTCAGCCGTCCATGTTATAGGGTCAAGAGCTGTTTCCCTTCCTAATATGCTGTAGCCATCGCCTATCTTTCTTCCGCACAAATATACCATATACCACTGGCCATTTTGTGTCTGCACTGGCTTGCCATGTCCACACCTTTGTATAATCTCATCAGGATTATTCTGTCGCATAATAGGATTATATGGACAAGGTTCATATATTCCCTTAAGTTCACGGCTTCTTGACACTGTTATTCTGTGTCCCGGACCAGTTCCTCCTTCTGCCTCAAACAAATAATAATATCCATCTTTCTTTAAAAGATGCGGTCCCTCCGGCGCTCTCTTGTTATCTCCATAATACAAAAGTTCTGCCTTTGATATCTGCTTGGTGGCATCCTCATTCAGCTCAAATATTCTTGCGCCTCTGTTAAGAAGCATATATCTTCTTCCATCATCATCGTTAAATATAGATGGATCTATTCCGTCCTCATCAATGATAGCAGGCTTGCTGTAAGGTCCTTCTGGGTGTTCTGAACTTACAACTATCTGCTTTCTGTATACAGTGCCCGTATCATTAAGCCTGTATGTTGCTGTTATATAGAACTTACCCTTATAGTATGATATATCCGGTGCCCAGTATCCTCTTCCACCTTCAAGCTCATTGATATTCGCCCAATCTGGGTTTGTTATCGCATATCCGATAATTCTCCAGTGGACAAGATCTTTTGAATGTGAAACTGGTATACATGGATAGTATATAAATGATGAATTAACCATATAGTAGTCTTCACCAACTCTTACTATCGAAGGGTCTGGATACATTCCTGTCCTTATAGGATTGTGATACATATCCTTAAGCTTATGTCCTACTGCCTTTTCAAAATATTCTTCAAGCTCCAGAAAATGATTCTGATGTGCTATCTCATATGGTGTCAAAAGATTAACATCTCCTGACAAAGGGGACATTCCTACTCTTTCAACAAGATACCTACAAGTCTCCACGTTACCAGACATAGCAGCATAATGAAGCATATTTTTGTTATTATCATCATGTATATTCATACTTGCTCTTGAATACTCCACAATGTACTTAACAAGTTCAAGATTGCCTGTCTTTGCTGCAAGAAGAGCCATAAGAACACCATGTTCATCCTTTTCATCTATAAGATTAGGCTCATTCTCCAATATTGATTTAACTTCTTGAATATTCTCAAGATATATCGAATCTGCTAACTTTCTCATCCTACACCACCTTATCCATATCTTTATCTCTTTATAGACTGTATTGCCTATCAGCCATAACGCTGCAATTATACATACAACTTATTGTTATCCTGCTGATTATCTAATTTTATCATATAGACATAGCTATTTCTACATATAAAAACTCATATACACAAAAAAAGACGGAAATGGTATTGCCATTTCCGCCCTTTATAATTACTAAAAATTATATGCTTTTATTACTCCTTAACAGCACCTACGTTAACACCCTGTACAAAGTACTTCTGACAGAATGGATAGATAATCATGAATGGTAAAATAGCAACGATTGTAGATGCATTAGAAATTGTGTTTGGATCTACTGAATCATCGTTAGGAATGTTACTATCCATAACCATGTTACGAAGCTTAATCTGGAAGTTGTAGTACTTATCTGTTCTGATATAAATCTTGAAGTTTGTATAATCATTCCAGAATGTTACGGCAAACATAAGACCGATTGAAGCAAGGGCAGCCTTAGAAAGTGGTAACACAATCTTAAAGAATATACCCATAGGTGAGCATCCATCAATCTGAGCAGCTTCGAAAAGCGCTTCTGGAATACCTTCGAAGAAGTTTCTCATAAGTACTAAGTTATATACGTTGATAGACATAGGTAAAATTACTGCCCACAATGTATCAAGTAAGTGTAAGTTCTGCATAACTAAGTACTTAGGAACCATACCACCATCGAATATCATTGTGAATAATAACATATATGCAAAGAAGTTTCTTCCTGGCATTTCCCACTGAATAAGAACGTAACCACCAAGAGTAGCAAGTAATAATCCCATAAATGTACCAACAATTGTTGTTATAAATGAGATAATTAATGGTCTAAATAAAGCTGTTCTCGAGAAGATAGCAGCATAACCACCTACTGAAAATGTACTTGGCCACCATCTGAAGCTTGTTGCTGAATGAGCATCAAATGAATCTACAATAACCTTCCACATAGGAAAAAGAATTAACAATGAAACCAATATAAAGAAGATTGCATTGACTATTGGGAAGATTTTGAATTTTTTCTTTTTCTTTTTATAAACTAACTGTTCTTCACTCATCGTCTAACCTCCTATACAATTCCACGTCCACGGACTTTTTTACTTGCGTAGTTACAACCAAGTACAAGAATCATACCTACAAATGACTTAAATAAACCTACGGCTGTTGTATAACCATAATCAGAGAATGAAGCCGAGAATGTCTTATTGTAAACGTATGTCTGTAATACCTGAGATACATCGTATGTACCAGCACTCTGTGTAACGAATACTGATTCAAAAAGGTTCATAACCTTAGCAAGGTTAAGAATAAATACTGTGATGATTGTATTAGCTAAAGCTGGAAGAGTGATATATATAAGTCTCTTGAATCTGTTAGCACCATCCATCTGGGCAGCTTCGTAAAGTTCTGGGCTGATACCTGATAATGTAGCAAGGAAAAGAATAGTTCCCCATCCTGTATCCTTCCATACGTTCATAACGAAGAATGTACCTGTCCAATACTTAGAACTACCAAAGAAATCTATAGGATTACTGATAAGTCCCATATTCATTAATGTACCATTAACAACACCTGAGCTGTTAACTGAAAGAATCATCTTAAATACAGCAGCAACTACAACCCATGACATAAAGTGAGGTAAGTAGATGATTGTCTGTACTGTTTTCTTGAATGCCATGTTAGTAATCTCGTTAAGAAGAAGTGAGATGATAACTGCGGCACCTGTATTAAGTATTAACTTAACGATTGATAATACGAGTGTATTTCTAAATGCCTGCCAGAAATATGTATCAAATTTTAACATAGTCTGGAACTGGAAAAGTCCTACGTAATATGGGTTAGCTAATACATATGATGTGAACGCATAACGACATCCTAACATTGGCCAGTAGAAGAATAACATAACCATGATGAATACTGGGAGGTACATAAGATAAAATCCTCTGTAGTAGAACATCTTCTGCGTAATGCTCTGATTTAATGAGTTCGATAAGTATTTGCTATCTACTCCAAGGTCTTTCTTGAATAACTTAACAATATCCCAGAATACACCAACGATAGCAATGATAAGTCCAAGTATAGTAATATATAAACCTGAACCAATTGAATAAGTATTACCACCATATCCATTTGATAATAAATCAGATATATTATGGTAAACATACTTTAAAGCACCAGTCTTAGTCTTACCATCTGTACTACTAAACTGAAATGCAAACATAGAAACTATAGAAACAACTGTAGCAAGTACTGAAGTTACTATAGATAACTTTTCTTTTTTAGCAACAACTAAAAGAATACCAACAACAATAAGTATCATATAAAGATACCACATAAATGGTACGTTGATATTCATAAATCCAAATGCATATGCCTTAGGTGTATAACCATCCATAAGCTGTTCATTTGACTTAACGAATGGAAGCAATCCGCCTAATAACATGATGACCATACCAATAATAGCTAAATATTTAGTATTACCAGTTGGCTTTCCATTAAGTGCTCCACACTTAGGGCAAACCTTTGCCTTCTTAGGAAGCTCTGTTCCACAAGACTTACACTGCATCTTTATACCCTTCTTTCCTAATATTATAGTAACAATGCCTATTAAGCAAAAATCGTGCCAGAAGACCAGGTCTCCTGGCACGACCATATGTGATAACAAGTATCACTAATATACATATTAAGTAGTATTAAATCACTAATTACTTACCAGCGAACTGTGAATTTAATGACTTAACAGCTGCTTCAACCTTAGAACCAACAGTGTTAGTATATTCTGTCATACCCTGATCAACTGTCCATTCTCCTCTGGCTACCTTATCAACTACTGTATATCTTTCTGTGTTGATATCACCAACAAGCTTACCGACTTCTTCTGTCATAGCAGGAGAATCAACTAATGTAGAGTTCTGGAAGAACATATCTGAGCTCTCTGTAACGTTAGCTGGCTGTTCTGCCTTTCCAGGATCCTTACCATTAGCGAAACCAGCAAGAACGAGGTTACAATCAAGATGAGCCTTAGCATACTTTGTCTTAGGATTAGACTTCTTACCAAGGAATTCGAATGAACCATCATCCTTTAAATTGTAGTAATATCCCTTAGGACCATATTCCCAAAGTGTCTGGATATCACCACCATCTAACATCTTATCAAGGAAGTACTTGAAGATTCCTTCTGCCTTACCTGTTTCAGCTGCATGAGATGTGATACACCATGATGGTGCAAGTCTTTCTGCATACTTACCAAGTTCCTTAACTGGAAGGAGAGGAATAAGAGAATCATCAAGACCAGCTGTTGCTAAGTAACCTCTTAAAGTATCAGCCCACTGACCAGCCCAGTATGTAAATACACCTGATTCTGTCTTAGGATCTGATGACTTGAAATCGTTACGTGCTGTAGCAGTTGTCTTTGTGCTTGATTCCTTATTGATAAGACCATCATTAACAGCGTCCTGAATTCTCTGAAGAGCATCCTTCATTTCCTGCTGTGTGAAACCATCTACATACTCACCCTTAGCCTGATCATAGTAGAATGTAAACTGTGCATTCTGATAGAATTCAGGAAGATAGTTTGTATAAGGTGCTTCCTTTGAATAGAAACCAGGAGCTGAGATTACGTAATCAACACCCTTAGCTTCCTTCATCTTCTTAAGCATTTCGTAGTACTCTTTATATGATAATGGTGTCTTCTTTAATTCATCAGCGCTGTAACCTGCTGCTGTTGCCCAAGCTTCCTTAACATATGTAACACATCCGTTACCACGAGTAGGAACAAAACCATAAAGAGCCTTTTCGCCATCAACGCCTCTAACATAGTTAGCCTGCATAATCTTTTCAGCATCTGAGATAAGTCTTCCAGAAGCCTTTGTTGCTGAATTAGCCCAAGCATCTGTCATATCCCAAAGAAGACCCTGGCTGGCATAAAGAGCTAAGTAGTCAGATGAAAGAATGATTACATCTGGCATAGCACTTGCATCAAGCATTGAGTTAGCTACTGCATCATAGTATGAGTTGTGATCTGGACGAACAACTTCAAAGTCAAGTTCTGTTAACTGCTTAAGCTGCTCATCGAACTTGTCACCCCATTCTTCCATCTGAGGTACTGTACCATCAACCATAACTGTGAATGATTCTGGCTTTTCTACGCTTGCCCAATCTACTGTTGCTTTGTTTTCTGTTGAAGCATTGTTATTTCCACATGCTACAAGACCCATTACTGAAGTAAGTGTTAAACCTACAGCAGTAAGTTTTTTAACTGTCTTTCTCATAAACTTGTAAACCTCCCTATATTGGTTCTTGTGGGAACCGCCCCACTTAATATGTTTTTGACATAGATATATTACCATTTTTGTACTATTTTAACAAGACTATTTTTAACAATTCTTGTATTTTTTTTGATTTTTTTGTGAAATCCAGTATTTGTGCGGCCTTTTGCATTCATATTTTTTAACATTTTGTTAACATAGAGGGTCTTTTGTATTCTTTTTGAATATTTTTAACAGTCTTGAAATTTGACATTTTATGTAAATTTTGCACTATTATATCTGTTTTTTCAGCATTTTTTACACCACATTAACAACCTTTTGGAGAATTTATCTAAATCAATCACTAAAATTGTGCTTATTTACCAGTGTTAATTTTTTATTCACACTTTAAACCTTACTGACATTCATACATTTAATCATTTTTTACAAAATTATTATTTCTCCAGAACTTTTTTTGCAGAATTTCACATTTTTTTTATCTTCCATCACCACATTACCTGAAAATGCATCTGTTATTCTTTTCTCCAATATGCCAGCTTTTTCTTCAGCAGCAGCAAGTTTTATTGTAACATCTGCACCAAAGTCCGTATCCATAATATCAACACCGATATCGTTACATATATACTGTAACTTTCCATATACATTGTAGTCTGTAACTATTACCGCTGTTATTCCACTGCTTACCACTGCTGTTTCTGCAATCTCAAGTCCTGCCTTTGATGCTGCCTGATAAGCCCTTATAAGTCCACCTGTTCCAAGAAGTACTCCGCCAAAATATCTTGTGACTACTATGAGACAGTTCGTAAGACCTGATGTACTTATAATATCAAGTATAGGTTTTCCAGCTGTCCCCTGTGGTTCACCATCGTCAGAAAATCTTTGTACCTGCCCGTTATCTCCTATTATATAGGCATAGCAGTTATGTCTTGCATCCCAGTACTTTTTCCTCACCGCATTTATATACTGTTCTGCTTCATCTTCATTTTCCACACTAAATATATGTGCTATAAAACGGGACTTTTTCTCCTCTATCTCCCCTGTGCCATTCTTTAATATAATGTTCATTATTATTCTCCTGTCCTTGTATTGTAAGATTTCTCTATTAAAATTAAAACCATAAATAAACAGCTTCAAAATACTCCGCCAAAAGTATGCCGTATCCAAAGTTTTTGACCCTTATATAAATATATGGTATAATATCATATATATATTGTCAGGGTCAAAATGTATTTTACCACTGACTGATGCCCATAAATTGCTCCATTGCTTTGCAATTCTCACAATATATGGCATCACATATCTGCCACTCAGAACAATATGGAGGTTTTACAATTATGAATTATGGTGGAAACGGCATAAGACGAAAGAAAAAGCTTCTGAACTCATCTGCTACCAAGTTCAAGACGAAGTTCGGCATTTTTATTGTCAAGCTTCTGCTTGTATGTGCTATAGCAGTTGTAATCGGAGGTTCGTGCCTGGTTTTTGGTGCCGCGCAGGGTATTATACAGAGCGCGCCTGACATATCATCCATCAATGTGTCACCAGAAGGCTTTGCCACAAAGATATACGATAATGAAGGAAACGAAATACAGACTCTTGCCAAAACAGGAGCTAACCGTATATATGTTTCCCTTGACCAGATACCTGTTGAGCTTCAGCACGCATTCGTTGCCATAGAGGATGAACGTTTCTATAAGCACAATGGCATTGACCTTCAGGGTATTATGAGAGCTGCAATGATTACTGTATCAGACGGAGAAATGTCACAAGGTGCAAGTACTATCACACAGCAGTTATTAAAAAACAATGTTTTCAACGCTTATAATGAGTCTACTATGGAAAAAATAAAGCGCAAGGTACAGGAACAATATCTTGCTATAAAGCTTGAAACTGTTATGTCAAAGGATAAAATTCTTGAAAACTACCTTAATACTATCAATTTAGGAAATGGTTATTATGGTGTACAGGCTGCCGCTAACGGATACTTCGACAAAGACGTTTCCGAACTCTCATTAAGTGAATGTGCAGTTCTTGCTTCCATTACAAAGAACCCATCAAGACTTAATCCTCTAAGAAATCCTGATGATAATAAGGATAGACAGATTGCAGTTCTTAACAATATGTTAACACAGGAATATATCTCATCTGAAGAATACAGCGAAGCTGTAGAAGATGACGTATATGCAAGACTTGAAGGTATTGATGTTTCTGCTACTGCTTCATCAACAAACTACTCTTACTTTGTTGATGAAGTAATAGAACAGCTTATCAATGATCTTATGGAACAGAAAGGCTACTCGAAACAGCAGGCAACCAATATGATATATGCTGGTGGTCTTTCTGTGTATACAACACAGGATATGTCTATGCAGGAGGCAGCAGACTCTGTGCTTAATGACCCTGGATACTATCCTTCAAACACTTACTTCACCATCAACTACAACCTTACGGTCAAGGAAGCTGATGGAACATTTTCTTACTACTCACAGAATAATATGGAAAAGTGGTTTCAGGAAAATGTGAATGAAAACTTCAGCCTTACTATGAACGATGAGGATGCCGCACAGAATTATATCGACACATACAGGGATGCCATGACAGAGGACGGCGGCACTGTAACTTATGAAAAGTCTTACTTTGTCATACAGCCACAGATATCATTCTCTATTATGGAACAATCAACAGGTTACGTAAAAGTACTTGTTGGTGGACGTGGTGATAAAAGTACTGACCGTGGTCTTAACCGTGCCACTAATGATGTTGCAAGACAGCCAGGTTCTTCTATTAAACCTCTTGTTGCCTATGGACCTGCACTTGATACTGGTGCCATAACATTAGCTACCGCTATAGATGATGCACCTTATTACTACTCTGGTTCCGGTGCAAGACTTGTAAAGAACTATACAGAAGGCGAATATCTTGGATATATAACTGTAAGAGCTGCACTTACACGCTCACAGAATGTACCTGCCGTAAAGGTACTGACACAGATTACACCAAGTGTTGGCTTCAGCTACCTTCAGAAGTTTGGTCTTTCAACACTTGTATCCCCACAGAATCCAGTCAATGGAAACCATGATGTGGTACAGTCTCTTGCACTTGGAGGTATGACTAAGGGTGTAAGTAATATAGATATGACAGCTGCATATGCTGCTATTGCCAATAAAGGCGTGTACACAAAGCCTATATATTATACCCAGGTACTTGACAGCGAGGGTAATGTTTTAATAGATAACTCTATACCTGAAACACATAAGGTTCTTAAGGAATCATCTGCATGGCTTCTTACAAGTGGAATGGAATCTGTTGTAAGTTCTGGTACGGCTACCCGTGCAAAGGTTTCTAACCAGCCAACAGCAGGTAAGACAGGTACTACACAGTTTGATACTGATATATGGTTCTGTGGATTTACACCTTATTACACAGCATCTATATGGGTTGGTTATGATGACAACTCAAGAACTGTAAGCTCTATAAACCACACTTCTATATGGCGTGCTATTATGGAACAAGTTCATGAAGGACTGCCTTCTGGTTCATTTGAGCGGCCAGACGATATAGTCCAGGTAGCTGTATGCTCCAAGTCAGGAAAATTGCCAGTTGAAGGCTTATGCGACTCTGACCCTCGCGGAAGCTGTATCATAACAGAGTACTTTGCCGCTGACAACCAGCCTACTGAGCAGTGTGATACACATGTTAAAGTAACTATATGTAATGATTCTGGTGATGTCGCCAACACTGGATGTACTAATGTCACAACAAAGATATTAACCAAAAAACCATCAAGTGACTCATTAGGAAGTAGTGGATCCGGTTATTCAACAAGAGATGCTGAGTATTCTATAACAGAGGACAAGCTCACAAAGCTCTGCTCTCTCCACCAGTCAGCGGCTACTATACCTACAGAAGAAAGTTCAACCAGTGGTGAAACTAACACAGGTGCAGGCTCTGAAAGCACAACAACTGCAGCAGCAACGTCAGCCACTAACAAGCAGGACTCTTCTACAACTAAAGCAACGCAGAAAACAACTAAAGCAACGCAACATAATTAATAAAAATGCGGATGAGAGTGAACAGGAACTTTGTATTAATAACATTCATGTTCACTTTCATCCGCTTATATTTTACATTTCTTTTTATCACTTTTTCTTCATTTTCGGGTCAAATACCCATGATGCAATATAGCCAAATATAAGTGCCGCTGACACTCCTACAGCGCACGACTGGAAACCTCCCTTAAACAGTCCAAGAAAGCCTGCGTTATCTACTGCCATCTTCATCCCCTTCCACAGTACATTTCCAAAGCCTGTGAGTGGTACACTTGCTCCTGCACCTGCAAATTGCACAAGCGGTTCATATAAACCGGCTGCTCCAAGCACTATTCCTGATGTTACAAGTATAACCATTATGCGCCCAGGCATAAGTTTTGTTTTCTCCATAAGTATCTGTGTAAGCACGCATATTATGCCGCCTACTATAAATGCTTTAACATAGTCCATACTCTTAGTTCCTTTCCATATTTATTTTAAGCTGCTCTCTATTGCTTGTGTACATTCTCATAAATTCCTATATTCAGAAGTATTATAAATATATCCGCAAATAACATCACTTAGCTACACTTTCAAGCACAATACCATGTGCAATGCCCGGAACTGACTTTCCCTCATTGAAGCTTACCTGTGAAAGAAGCGCACCTGTCGGTATAAACAGTACTCGTCGCATATCACCGCTTCTAAGCTTTGGAAGTATAAAGGTTTCAAGCACTACAGCACTACAGCCACAGCCGCTTCCTCCCGACATTGTCCCCTGTTTTTCCGACTCATATATCTGCATGCCGCAGTCCGTGTATATGCCGCTTATGTTAATACCCTTTTCCTTTAAAAGGTCTAACAGTATTGTCCTTCCTATATCACCAAGGTCGCCTGTTATAACCATATCATAATAGTCATTTTTTATCTCAAAGTCCTTATAATTAGCAGCTATAAGCTGTGCCGCCGCTGGTGCCATACAGGCACCCATATTCATTGAGTCCTTCACACCATAATCGACTATTTTGCCCGTTGTTATGCCCTTTACTATGACATCATATGGATAGTCGCGGTATGCTCCAAGCCGGTCCTTATTATCACAGCTTAGTATATAAGCTCCTGCTCCTGTCACTGTCCATGTTGAGCTTACAGGGCGTTGGTTTCCGTAACCCAATGGAAATCTGAACTGTTTTTCAGCACTTGCAAAATGGCTTGAGGCAAGCGCCACAACATCACTGGCATAACCTGCTGCCACACACATAGCACCTAGCGCTATCGACTCTCCCATGGTCGAGCAGGCACCATACAGACCAAACAAAGGCACATTATACTCCTGCAATCCAAAGGAAGTCGCTATAAGCTGTCCCAAAAGGTCGCCTGCAAATATATATCTTATCATATCGGGCATATATCCTGCCTTTGTCATAAGTGTTTCAAATGCAAGGCTTTGAAGCTTACTTTCTGCCTCCTCCCATGTATTCATGCCAAACAGGTCATCATCAGACACGACATCAAAGCAGCAGCCAAGTGGTCCCTGCTTTTCCTTGCTTCCTGCCACACTAGCCCCTGCTTTAATGTATACATTATTATCAAAACTAATACTCTGCTTTCCTACTATCATACACTACACTCCGTTCCTTAGAAACAGTATTAAAATTCATTGTTTCTGTAATGTGTAGTGTATACATCAGCAGACATATTTATACATATTTATAATTATGATTACATATCTTATTTATCACACCTGACAGATGTTCACTTTTAATTGTATATATGTATGCTACAGTATGTTTATAACATAATCTTCCGGCTACGCTTCATTTCTTAATATATCAAGCGTATGCGCCGCTGCGCCAAGCATATCGGCTCTCTCACATGTTGAAAGATGATACTTTATGAATTCGCCAAACTCCTCGTCCGTGAGCTTATTAAGATATGGTCTTATGTAATTCGCAGCCCCGTCCGGTGATATTATCTGTATTCTTGTAAGACCTGCCTCACTGTTAAGCCGGGCGATATCTTCTGTTCTCATATAATCATAAAGGTCTTTTTTTGAGGATACTGTATGGTAATCCTCTGTCAGTCTGCCCTCATCAAGACACTCCATAATGTGCTGTTCCTTGAAAGCATATGTTATAACACTATATTCATTCATAAGATACGCAACAAGAATAATCCCTCCCGGTCTTACTACTCTCTTAGCCTCCATAAGAGCCTTAAGCTTGTCTTCATGTGAAAAAAGGTGATACATCGGTCCAAAAAGAAGCGCCATATCAAACTCACCATCACTAAATCTTTTAAGCTTTAATGCATTGCCCTGATATGCCTTAACCGATGAATTCTTTGCCTTAAGAAGTCCAAGATTATGCTTTACAAGCTCAACTGCTGACACATCATATCCCTCATTGGCAAGCGGTACGCTGTATCTTCCTGTACCAGCCCCTATATCAAGTATCCTTATAGGCTTTTCATCACTCTCTGACTCCTCTTTTAACTTATCAAGATACTTATGGATATACTTCATTGATGTTATGTATTCGACCTGACCATGCCTTGAGTCAAGTCGTTTTTCCTCGTTAAACTTATTATAATGCTGTTCTAATTCTGTCATTGACATATTTATTAATCTCCATTCCTGCGGTTGTATATTACTAGATATTATCATAACTTCTTACATATATTGTATAAATATATTATGACAATACCTGTTATCTCTGCATTATTTATATTATTACTATATTTTTACATAAAATAAATCATTTTCGTTCGTGACTCAGATACATTTAATAAAATCACAATAGATAATCAAATTTTTAAAATAGCTTCACAATCCAGTATATAAGCCCTGCCAGCCAGCTAAAGAATATACCGTAAAGTATAACCGGACCTGCTATCGTGAATATCTTACAGCCTATTCCGAATACCTGTCCTTCTTTCTTGTATTCTATCGCAGGCGATGCCACACTATTAGCAAACCCCGTGATAGGCACAAGACTTCCAGCACCTCCCCAGCTTGCCATCTTTGGATATATTCCAAGTCCTGTAAACAATGCACTTAAGAATACAAGTGTTATCGTAGTATAGGAAGCTGCATCATCCACTGATAATCCACCCATCTTAAAAAGATTAGTGATAATCTGCCCGACTGTACATATACATCCGCCCATTATAAAGGCCTTAAGACAGTTTAGAGGACAGCTTGCCTTCTTCGTCACGCTTTCCACATACTGGTTGTAACTTTCATTTCTTTTACTGACATCCTGAACCATAATAATCCTCCATTATTAAAATCAAACTATTATTAGGATGTCTGTATTATCTATTATTATACATTATCATACAATTATTTCGAGCTTATCAAACCGCAATATATTTCAACATTGTAGTTTGTAGATTTAAAGTATTATACATCTTTATTAATATAAAATGACTTATATTTCCCCATTCATAATTAACATTTATCATAATCACACTTAACCCGGTATCTGCAGCTATTCCAGATAACATAATTCTCTAATCTTCCAGCTTCCTTCATACATGTAATTCCCTCACCCGTATTAGGATGTTTTCTTGTATACAACTGGTCTGATATGAATATAACCATAAGTGCCACGCATACAGGAATAATAATCTGCAGCTTTATTTTCCTGAAATAATTATCAAGAAATGGCGCTACAAAGTATACGATAATCATTCCACCTATACCAAACGCAAGCAGTCCCTCTGCGCATATTCGTCCGTGTAGATTAAGGAAAAAACCTGTATAATCCCACCATCTCTGTCCATCATGTGTAAGCTCAAGCACAAGTCCTGTAAAGTACTCGACAACTCCACACAGTATCACAGCAAGCACGAATTCCACCGCCGGTTTTTCCCTGAACTTCTTTAATAACATAAGTATAAGCAGACCGCCCACACCATATATAGGCAGCCATGGACCATGCAGCACACCACGGTTTGCAAATGAATGATACAGTATGACATGTGAAGATACTTCCCAGAACCAGCCTATAAATGACATACAGAAAAATATAAGTATAAGCGATGGAATTGAATAATTACGCATATATACTGTACTTTCAAAGTTAGCCCTGTGTTCCTTTAATATAAACAGCCTTGAAGGATATGACTCCTTCAGCACCTCCTGCTTACATCTGTCAACTTTTATCTGCTCTGCCTTTGCATCCTCAAAATGCCTTTCATTATTCGTGTTAAAAAGAATAACGCCAAACCAGTCGGCAAGCACTTTTCTTAACTTCTTAAAGTACCTTATATCCGACTGCGATATATCATCAATAAACCTTTTTTCCGGGTCCTCCTGCTTCATATACTCATATATATCTGCATAAGCTGCCTTAAGCTCATCATCCGTTGCAATCTCATATAGATACTTATCGCATAGTTTCTCAACTCCAGCTATATTATTTTCTTTAGCTGTATCTCTTAAGCTTACATACATTTCTGTAAAAAATGCTGTTTTATATGGATTGGCAAAGAATACCCCGACAAGACCAAATGTCACAAAACTAAGCAGCGACCAGCCGATAAATGACAGGCTGTAGCAAAAGCTTCTCCACTTATACCCGTCCATCATTTTCCTTGACAGCGTTATCGCCTCAGCTGCGCTAAGGTTAGGATTTTCGGCTATGATATATGGCACAAGCTGATAAGAGAATGGCTTGATAAATGCGCCGACAACCGTGAGCGACCACAATATCGTAAACACATCCTTTACAAAAAGCACCCACGCAACATGCATCCATCTTTTCACACGCATAAGAAACATAAACTTGTTGGCACCGACCTTTTTATAAGTGCGGCTTTCAAGAAATATTCTTCTTGATATGACGATATAGCACATTTTTATCATATATCTTATGCCAAAGTAGACAATAAGCGACAGTATGAGAAGAAGTATGACAACCGCCTGTCTTGACCCCGTAACGCCGTATATAATATCAACTATCATAAACACAACAGCGCCGGATGAGAAGCTGTTTACAACAGAGGAGAGTATGCCTGACGTTCTTCCCAATATTTCACCCGCATTTGCCTTTGCATTATCTATAATATTCTCTGAATTAATCTTTCCCTGCTCTTCGTTATTCATAAGTACCGAAACTACGGCATTAAGCAGCGCACTCTTTGTACGGTTATCAATATCAGTTGTGACAAAAGTTACACCCTGCTCCTCTATAGACCTCTTCTCATCAGGATTATCGGATATACTCTTGTATACGGATACAGGCATCTTAAGAAGATTAAAAGTTTCTGTGAATTCACTTCCTATAAATGCTGCTATAAGGCAGACAATAAGCAGAAACCAATAATGTGTTTTTATTATTTTCTTAGCGCTGCCCGCAAGCTCTTTTCTCTTTAACATATATAATAAACTCCTTTGTACCTATTGATTACACACGATACTCACGCATAAGCTACAAGATAGTATATCAGATGTCCAACACATTTTCCAACAGCTATAAATAAAACTATAAAACCCAGGCCCTTCTTAAGCCTTACACGGTGCGTAAGTATTGGAAGTGCCTTGACAGTTTCTGCAAGACATATAAGAAATGTGCCTATAAATATTCCTGATACCAGCCCGTATATAAGAAGTCCTGCCACACCTGCATGCAATGGAAGGTCAAATATATCCCATATATTTCCAAGACCCGCACCGATTATAATCATTTCCTCATATAGCATTATATGTTCCTTAGTGTCTGTGACATCCGCATATCTGTTAATCATACCTATGCTTGATATAAGCGCAAAAAGTCCTGTTGCTGTGACAAGCCCTGCAGCAGCTCCGACTGCTATAAGACCTGCTATCTTTAATATCAGCATTTTCTAGCACCTTCATAATGGTCTTTAACGTGGCGCGGCATCTCATAGCTGCTGTCTATAAGTGTCTGTGTTTCATCCTTAACATACTGGTTCATAGCAACCTCTATCGGAGTTGGTGCCTTACTTAACTTACGTCCCATAAAATGATCATAGAATACGGCTATTCCTGAAAAAAGTCCAACGGCATACGCTATTTCTATGACATTATAATCCGCATAATTATCTGCCCCTGACATCTTGTATATCTGCTCAAATATCTCCGTTGTACTTACATCATTATTGTAAGCCATAATTGCATATGCACTTCCTATGAATATTATTATGCATACGATTATGGTAAGAAGCACATTTGCCCACGCTGGCTGGTTATTCTTTCTATACTCTATAACCGCATCGCTCTCACCTATATTATTCACCTCAATGGTGTCATCTATCTGGCTTATGCACGATATAAGCTGCATGACATTGATACACACCCTGTCCTTTTTAACCTTGTAAAAACCTACCACCTTTATGCTTTTAATGCGTGCAAGCAGCTTTTTATCAGCGTATACATCGGCTATATCTGACAGATACACATCCTTCTTGTTAGTCTTTGTAAGCTTCCTTAACTTAAGATACACCGTCTTTGACATATTAATCCCTCCATTCCTGTAAGAATATATGGAGTATTGGCTTAATTATCCATTTTTATACGTGTTACACAAGATTTTTTCTCATCTTTTCCAGTATTTTCTTTTCAAGGCGTGACACCTGCACCTGCGATATTCCAAGTATGTCAGCAACCTGTGTCTGTGTATAATCTTCATAATATCTCATTCTTATAATACTCTGCTCCCTCTCACTAAGAGATGCTATGAGTTCTCTTACAACTATGTTGTCAATAACACTCTCGCTGTAGTTATCTTTTCCCTCAAGCTTGTCTATAAGGCAGACTTCATTACCATCCTTCTGATAGACTGTCTTGTATATGGACTCTACTGTTTCATTGGCTCCCATAGTAACTATTATATCTTCTAAGGCTATCCCTGTCGCCTCTGATATCTCCTCTAATGTCGGCTCTCTGTTTAGTGAAGCCTTAAGCTTCTCTGCGGCAAGCATACACTTGTAGCTGTTCTCCTTTATGCTTCGGCTGACCTTTATTATGCCGTCATCTCTTAAAAACCTTTTTATTTCGCCGGTTATCATAGGAACTGCATATGTTGAAAATCTTACCTCATAGTCCATATTAAAGTTGTCTACAGCCTTTATAAGACCTATGCAGCCTATTTGGAACAAATCTTCTATCTCTACGCCCCTGCCCTTAAATCTCTGGACTATACTCCATATAAGGCCGCTGTTTTCTATAACAAGCTGCTCCCTTGCCTGCTTATCATCATTGTGTGCTTTTATAATCAGCTCTTTGGTATGATCACAAGCATGCACACCCATTCTATATGTTACTATCTCCTATCTTTTTCTTCATAATAACAGTCGTTCCCTTCTGTTTCCTTGAATGAACTTCAAGTTCGTCCATAAATGCCTCCATAAATGAAAATCCCATGCCGGAACGCTCAAGCTCAGGTTTAGTTGTAAACAGAGGCTCCATTGCCCTGTGAATATTATCTATTCCCACTCCGTCATCCTTTATCTTTATTGTTACCTCATTATCCTTTAGCGAAAGGTCCATATACACTTTGCCCTCTTCTCCCTCATAACCATGGACAATACAGTTAGTAACCGCCTCTGACACTGCTGTTTTTATGTCTGATATCTCCTCTAGTGTCGGGTCAAGCTTTGTCACAAAAGCTGCTGCCACAACTCTTGCAAAGCTCTCATTCTCCGACTTCGCATCAAATATTACCTCTACATTATTCTCAAGCATTCTATACATCCCTCCTGTTTTCCTTTTTAACCGCATCATAAAGATTATCATATATGTATACAATCTTGTGAAGTCCAGATATAAGAAGTATCCTCTTGATGCTCTCATTGGCACCAACAACGGATATATCCCCGTTATCCCTTATCTTCTTATATCTTCCCATAATAAGTCCTATTCCGGCACTATCCATAAAACCGACCTTGGAAAAGTCTATTATAACCCTGTTTACGCCTCTCTCATCGATTATCTCATCGATGACCTCCCTCATCTCGTCTGCAAGATGATGGTCTAACTCTGCATTAAGGCTTATAATAAGATTTCTTCTGCTGACCATATATATGTAGTCTGTTCTGTTCATTTCCTCTGACAACTCATTATCTTTACCAAGCAGCATATTATCATCCATAACTTTCACATCCTCCTATCCCTCTTTTCATTATTTCAATGTAATTCACTGTGCTATACACTTTAATAATTGTGTATACAGCTCATCACAAATGTATGAAAAAGCCCCCTTACGCATATCCACGTAAGGGGGTTGTCTTTAGTCCGTTAATTAATGTGATGACACATATTCGTCAGCTTCTCTGTAATATCCACTTGTCTTAAAGTCATTAACAATGTACTCATAGTACTTCTTTGCATTATCAGTCTGTGATAAGGCAACATAACACTTAGCAGCATAATATGCCGCATTGACATTAGTTGAATCACACCTGAATGCCTTAGCATAATCCTCCGCAGCCGTCTCATAATCTGACTTTGAATACTCTGACTGTGCTTTGCTGTAAAACTCAGAAGCAGCCGATGCAAATGTTGCACCTGATATAGTATTGTAAAGTGACTTCGCTGAGTCTGATGGAAGCTCACTTACATCTATATCCACTATCTTCTCTGCTGCCGCAGTACGGTTGTTAGCTATATATTCATTAGCAGCTTCTATTACTGATATAAGAAGCTTGTTACCGCCTTCTGTACCATTAACCTTGCCAAGCTGTTCTTCAAGTGCCTCTTTATCAGCCTTGACTGACTTAAGCTCACTTTCAAGACTGTTAAGCTCTACATTGCCTGATGAAAGCTTTTCACTGTAATCTGCAAGACTTCTGTTATATTCTTCTGTCATGCCCTTGTATCTTGATGGCATAACAAGGAACCATATAAGTGCCGCACCTATGACTATACCCACAAGTACATTTATTATAGTGATAGCACCGTTACTTGGCTCTTTATAAGATGACCTTGGAAGTATGACATCATTGCCGTTAAGTGGCTTACTGTCCTCCTCCTTCACTTTCTTCTTAGGAAGGAAGCTTCCGCCTGTATCATTATCCTTTACTGCCTGTGCCTGGCTTATCTGTTCAAGATACTTTAAAGCAAGCGTATTATTCTTATCTATCTTGAGTACTCCGTTAAGAAGCTTCTTTGCCCTTGTATATTCGCTGTCCTTTATATAGATAAGTGCAAGAAGTAAATGTGCCTTAATAAAATGTGGGTTAGACACAACTATCTTCTTGAGCTGGATAACTGCCATATCATAATTCTTATCCTTTGCATAATTCAAAGATAAGTTATACTTCTTAATAGCATTGGTAACAGCTTCAAACTTGTTCTGATTCGACTGTATCTTTTTGATATAACTGTCAGCAACATTATCCTCTGGTGCAAAATTCTTACTCATAACCCACTGTGAAAGCGCTTCTACCACTTCGCCCATCTCACAGTATATAAGTCCTAAAAGATTTCTTGCATTGATATTGTACTTATTTATCATAAGGCTGACCTTTAAAGTTTCTATTGCACCTGAAAGGTCTCTTAATCTGGCTTTCTCTAATGCCTTGTTGTAATATACATCAGATGCCATAGCTGTCTTTTTATATATAGAAACGTCCGTCTGGCACTTTGGACATATGTCATTAGCTGACAGAACGCTGCCGCATTTGTAACATCTCATAATTATCTTTCACTC
>UMBA01008131.1_pt1 | contig 40661 bp, 32 predicted proteins | sample 1963861 | NCBI WGS metagenome assembly UMBA01 (sample SAMEA4835931, study PRJEB28245) | human gut metagenome | biome: gut microbiome; material: fecal sample | place: Denmark | collected 2008
TTGGAGGACACGGAAAAGGTGAGGTGGCTTCAAGATTTGTCGTTGAAGAAATGATAGAGTCGGTGTGTAACAAGGGTGTTAATGTTGAGCACGCCATTGTGAGTACACAGGAAAATCTATTGAAAAAACAGGAAAGGGAAAATGCTCAATCATCAATGAAGACTACGCTAACCTGCCTTTATATAGAGCAGGAGGATGCATCATATTATCATGTCGGGGATTCAAGGGTATATCACTTTGAGAGCGGAAAAGTTAAGGACAGAACCCTTGACCACAGTATTCCTCAGTTATTAGCAGCAAGGGGAGATATAAAGGAAAGTGAGATAAGACACCATCCTGACAGGAGCAGGCTTTTGAGAGTTGTGGGAACACCGTGGGACAGCCCTAAATATAGCGTCAGCAAAAAGATAAAGATAGGAAAAAAGACAACTTTTCTTATGTGCAGTGACGGTTTTTGGGAGCTGATAGATGAAAAGACAATGTGCAAACTGTTGAAAAAATCAGCAACACCCGCAGAATGGCTTGAAGAAATGAGAAAGATAGTACTAGAAAACGGCAGAGGAACGAATATGGATAATTATTCGGCGATAGCTGTTTTTATCAGATAAACAAAGATAAGTAGGAGTAGATGTATGGCAGTAAAGTGTAGTAACGGACATTGGTATGATCCAAAGATGTATAAGAGTTGTCCTCATTGCAAGAGGGCAGGAGAGCAGTTGAGTATATCTTTAGACGATGTGGAAGAAGATGACAAGACCGTATCTATTGCGGAAGTAGATATATCTTTTGGTGAACAGCTCGGTGAGATAATAGGCGGAAACTTTGAAAGTGCAGGAAATCTCATGCAGCCGGATATGGGCGAAATGCAGGAGGGTTCGTCAGAGGATGGCGATAAAACAGTATCTTTTGGATTTTTTGGAGTTACCAAAAAGCCGCCGGTAACGGGATGGCTCGTATGTATAAACGGCGATGAAAAGGGCAATGACTACAGGCTTCATGCAGGCAAGAATTTTGTAGGCAGAAGTCAGGCGATGGATGTTGTGCTTATTGATGACAAGAGTATTTCGAGGGAGAAACATTGCTCGGTCTTATATGACCCTAAGGGAAATGAGTTTTATGTGACGGCGGAAAATTCCAATATTGTTTATCTGAACGGGGATTTAGTGACAGAGCCGCACTCTTTGAAATTAGGTGATGTGATAAAAGTGGGAGAGACAGAGCTTAAATTTATACCATATTGTCAGGAGGATATAACATGGGAAAAAGAATAAGAAAGATAACATATGCGTTTCTAATCGTAGCACTGTTTACGACATTAAATACAAAGGTGTCATATGCGGAGAGAAAGCAGTTAAATATTGAGCAGGCAGTAGGAAATCCTCCGGAGATAACAGCTTATGTAAATGGCGAAAAAGCTTCAAAAGATGCAGAGTACACAGCTTCTTTTAAGGGAAAAGACATTGAGTTTGAAACAAAAAGCGTGACTAACTTTGCAAAGGCAGATAAGCCTGTAAGATATGTTATATTTTTGGATAACTCAAAATCAGTTGACGAAAAACAGTTTAATGAAGTTAAGAAAAGTCTTGTAAACCTGAGAAAGAAAATAAGAAAGATTGACAAGATGGAACTTTACACGGTAGGTGCTGACAGTAAACACGGAAATAAGGTTGAAGTCTTTAAGGCTGACGGAAAGTCGGACAAAAAAAGCCGTGACAAAGATATTAAAAAGATAAATAAGCTCAAGAGAAATAAAAATTATACGGTGCTGTACCGTTCGATAACAAAAAAACTTACGACAGTTGATAATTCATCAGAGCGAACAGTTATGTTTCTTATTACGGACGGAGAGGATGACAGTGCCGGAAAAGATAAGGAAGATTATAATGTAAATCCGGCAGTAAAGAAGTCTAAAGTACCGGTCTATGCGGTATTGCTGAAAAATGTAAGTTCAAAACCCAATCTTAGCAAGATAAAAAATACAAAGAAAAATATTCTTAATGAGAACTATAGCAGAGGTTATTATAAGGACTGCAGCAGCACAAAGGATGTAAAAAAAGGATTTAAAGAAATCAACAGGATATTGTTTGATGAGACATATGTATTAAATTTTAGAGCCACTGACGGAAGTAACAAAACATTATCGTTGTCAGAGTCAAAGTTAAACATTGTTATGAAATCCGGCGGAAAGACAAAAGAAGCAGCTTTAGACAAAGAGGGACAGTTTGAATATACAAACAGCCAGAAAGATACTGACCGCCCGAAAGTAAAGAGCATAGAACAGTCAGGGGACAATTCAATAAAAGTAAAAATTGAAGATGGAACTACAAAAAACCTTACCGGTGCACAGGATAAGAGTAATTACCTTGTAAGGTTCAAAGGAAAAGACGGAAAAGCATGGGAAATATCAAACATAACCGTAAATGAACAGGAACATACATACACATTGTTCTTTAAAGACAAATTTTACACAGGCTCATATACATTGGAATGTAAGAATATTAAAGATGATTCCGTGGAGAAAAATACGATAAAGACCGACAAGGTGAAATTTGAAGTTAAGGACGGGCTTAATCCTACAGCAGAGGGAATCAAGCAGGCGGTAAGGACTTACTGGTGGATACTGGTTGTTCTCATAGTTATTGTCATAGGTGTGATAACTATCATAGTGATAAAGAAAAAGCCTGCAAATGTAGTGGAGGTGCCTGCCGATGACCTTATGAAAGCAGATTCAAAGCTGATAAGACTTATCATTACTGACAGGACAGGAAAGATAAGAGAGGTAGAGTGGAATGTCGAGGGAAGTATCTTTGTAGGCAGGTCGAACATATGCAACATATATTTTGACGATGACAGGCTTTCAAGACAGCATTTTGCCATAGAAGTTACTAAAATGGCTTGCTATATAGAAGATCTGGAAACTACAAATTCAACTTTTGTAAACGGTGTGAAGATAACCGGAAAAAGGATGCTCTTAGACGGGGATGTTATCACGGCGGGTAGAGAGAAATTTGAGTTTCACAGTGTAGAGAACGGAGGCGATGAGCAAGTTGGATAATTCAGATAGTTCACTTAAGAAAGGTCATATCCTTGATCAGAAATACAGTATTAAAAAAGTTCTTGGCATAGGTGGATTTGGAAGAACATATCTGGCGGAGAGTATCTGGACACAGGAAAATTTTGCGATAAAGGAATACTTTCCAAATGACTGGGCAGTAAGAAGTGAGGACGGGATTTCACTTAGGGCTTTCGATGAAACAAAAAGAAGTTTTTATGAACATGGATTATCTGTTTTTGTAAATGAAGCAAAGATACTGAAAAATCTGAGAGAAGATGATGTCGTTGTAGATGTAAAGGACTTTTTCTATGAAAACAACACAGGATATATAGTCATGGAATATATACAGGGCTGCACACTTGCTCAATATATGCAAAAACAAAATAGCATCATTCCTCTTGATATGGCAGAAGTGATAATCATAAGTGTTGCAAAGTCAATGTCAAAAATTCACCGGCTCGGACTGCTGCACAGAGATATAAGCCCGGACAACATAATGCTTTTAGAGGACGGCAGCATAAAATTGATAGATTTTGGAGCAACAAGGCAATATGCGTTAAACGAAACAACGGATATGTCCGTTATGATAAAACCGGGATTTGCACCGATGGAGCAGTATTCCAGAACAGGAAAGCAGGGACCGTGGACGGATGTATATGCACTTGCCGCAACTTATTATTTTATCGTATCCGGTAAAAGACCACTTACTGCGGTGGACCGATGTGCCGGAGAGCAGCAGTTGTCCCTTAGCAGCGTAAACGGTAATGTACCGGAAGAATTGAGCGAGGTTATAGACTGTGCACTGGAACTTGACTACTCCGTAAGAATACAGAACATGGAGGAGTTTGTAAGGGAATTTGAAACTGCATACAGAGGCAGTGCAGATATTCCAGTTGATGTTTATCCGCATATCACTATGAAAATGCATGGAAAAACAAGAAAATGGAAATTTATGCCTGATAAATGCGTCACCATAGGAAGGAGCATAAATGATTGTGATATATGTGTTGAGGAAGGTGATGTGAGCAGGATTCACTGTAAAGTGATGTATGATGCAATATCAAATCAGTTTAAGATATTGGATCTGTCTAAAAACGGAACATATACCCAAAATGGTCTTATCGGAAGAGACAGGAGTGCCATTTTAAATACCGGAGATGTGTTTTGGCTTGTGGACGAGCAGATTAAGTTTTATTTGGAGGTGAGATAGTTTTGTTTGGAAAAAGGAAAAAAGAACCACAACCTGAAATTAATATTCAGAGAAATATTTCCCATACTGTAGTGAGGACAGTGCCGGAGATAATTACCTGCAAATACTCGGCAACCGGAAATAGAAAATACCAGCAGGATGCGGTATATGTTTCGGGGAGTAAAAAAATAGCAGCCAACCGGAAAACAAGAGTGATGGCGGCTGTGTGTGACGGAATGGGTGGAATGGCAGACGGAGAGAAAGCGAGCCGCACAGCCATAACAATGTTAAAAGACGGATTTGAAAAGATAGAAAAAGACCCTAATGTCAATATACCGTTATTTTTTCAGAGCGGGATAAAAGCGATAGACAAAGTTATACATGATTTCCATGAAGAAGGAGAAAAAGGTTCAGGAACGACGATGGTTGCAGTAATAACTGAGGAAAACAGGCTTTACTGGGCATCAGTCGGTGACAGCAGGATATATCTTTTAAGAGGAGATGAGATAAAGCTTGTCACAAGAGATCACAACTATTATCTCCGTCTTATGCAGATGGTTGAAAATGGGAGCATGACAAAAGAAGAAGCAATGAGACACCGTCAGAAAGAGGCACTTATAAGTTTCCTCGGAATAGGCAATGTAAAACTTATGGATGTTATCGACAAGCCTTTTGAGATGCAGACGGGGGACATGGTTCTTTTGTGCAGTGATGGTGTCACAAAGACACTTTCAAAAGACAGGATAAAAATGATATTAAAGAATGATGCCGTATCAATGCAGAAAAAAGCAGAGATACTGGTTGAGGCAGCAGTGAGGGAAAATACACATTCCCAGGACAACACATCAGTTGCATTGCTTCAATATATAGAAACTAAAATAACAAAGGAGAGATAAATTATGAACTTAAGCAGATGTAGTAACGGACATTTTTATGATAAGGAGAAATTCCCAACCTGCCCATACTGTGCACAGGGAGCAGGAAATGATGACGGACTTACCTCAGTGTTTGATGAAAGTCAGGGAAATGATATAGGGGCAACACAGCCATTGACTTACAACAATCCTTCTCAGCAGCCGCAGGCAGGAGATTTTGTTCAAAATAACATACAGACAGAACAAAATATGATGAATAATTTTGGCAGAGGCGGACATGAAGAGGTGGCTGATGCGACAGAGACTTTAGGCGGCAATCAGGATAGTCTGGGCAGTGGTCCGGATAGTTTTATAGGAAGAACGGAACCAAGAAGACCTTCTGTTCAGGATGTGCAAAAGATAACACCGGGCGGTGTCATGGAAGAGGATGATGACCATACGGTAGCATTTTATGATGATATTTTTTCATCACCGACCACGAGCAAGGCTAATACGGCTCCTGTTAAGGAAACCGTGGCAAAAGAGCCGGTAAAAAGGTCAGTATCGACACCTTGCACAGGCTGGGTCATTGCACTTGACGGAAATCATCTGGGCGAGGATTTCAGACTTAAGGTTGGAAAGAACTTTGTCGGCAGGGATACATCAATGGATATAGCACTTGTGGGTGACAAAAGTGTCTCAAGAAATAAGCACGCAATACTTGTCTATGAACCAAAACAGCATTTATATCTTGTTCAGCCGGGAGAGTCAAGCGAACTTGTCTATCTGAATAATGAAGTAGTATTAAGTCCTATGAAGCTTCAGGCATACGATGTTATCACGGTCGGTGAAGTAAAACTTTTATTTATGCCGTTGTGTGGTGCGAAGTTTAACTGGACGGACTATTTAACACAAAACAGACAGTAAGTCAGATATGTGAGGTTGTATATGAACAAATTGGCTAAGTTTTTCAGGATAGCAGTTGTTTTTCTGTTATTAGCAGACATAGGATTTTTATTTATGCCTGTGATAAAGACTGTTCAGGAGAATTATCCGACTGATATTTACAGTCAGGCAGATTTTATAAAGGACACCTTTTCAAAATTTGTCATGGGAAAGTCGGGACTAAAGATTTCGGGCAGTCAGGTACTTGAGATAATGGTATTTGTAGTTCTCCCTGCACTTCTTTCGGTTATTTTTATGATAGTAAGCATTGTTGCAGGAAGCAGGCAGATAATATCAGGATTTGCGGCGATAGTTACGGCGGTATTAAATATAGTCTTTACAACAAAAGCAACCGGTATAGGTCAGATTTATAAAAAACAGTATCAGGATATAGTAAGATTGCGTGGACTAAATATGATAATGGTATTAGCAGTGATACTGATAATCTGCGGAATACTTATAATCATAACCAAACCTGCAAAGGCGAAAAAGAACAAGGATAAAGACAATATGATACCTGATGTTGAGCAGATACATCAGGAGCAGATAAAACCAAAATATGAATTTATCGACGAAGCAAGACCTGAGCAGGCTGGTACTTCGGCAGCAGAACAGGTTCAAAATGCACAGCAGGTACAAAGCGGTGAAGTCACACACGATGCGGGTACGGCACAAAATATTGAAAATTTACAGAAAGCACAACCGGATGATTCAGGTCAGGGAAGACCGAGAGGAGTTATGGTCGGCATTACGGGAATGTATGCCGGAGCTGAGATACCTTTTAAACCGGGCGAAGAATTAAAGTTTGGCAGAGACAATGTAAATGATGTTGTATTCCCGGAGGCACGCAAGATAAGCCGTACTCACTGTACCATAACATGGGATGCACAAAAAGAGGAATTTTATATTGTTGACAATTCTTCAAACGGATGCTTCATAAATGAGATGGATGAATGTATTCCGCAAAATCTGCCTATCAGACTGGAAGTCGGAACTATCCTTGACATAGGCGATGATACTAATCGTTTTAGATTAGAGTAAAAAAGAAATGAGGACAGGTTATGGCAAATGAATTATGTATGAACTGCTTTAGTGTCAAAGGACCGTATGAGGTGTGCCGTTATTGCGGTTATGTGGAGGGAACACCTCCGGAGCAGCCGCACTATCTCAGACCGGGAACAGTTTTAAAAGGACATTTTATTGTTGGAACGGCAATAGGTGTCGGTGGTTTCGGAATAACTTACAAATGTTATGATGCGACACTTGGTGTCATCGTTGCGATAAAAGAGTTTTTCCCGGTAGGTCTTGTAAACAGGTCACCGGGAGAGATGAAAGTAGGTCTTTTGTCCGGTGAGAAGGAGAAGCAGTATAAAAATCAGATAAAGCGTTTCCTTATGGAGGCTCAGAGTATCGCACAGTTTGGAAAAGCAAATGACATAGTAAATGTGTTTGATTATTTTGAGGAGAACAATACGGCATACATAGTCATGGAATATATAGATGGTGTACTTCTCAAAGATTATCTTGAAAAACAGGGTGCACTGTCGCCGGATATAGCGATGACTATCATAGAACCGGTAGTTGAAGCCTTAAAAAAGATACACGCAAGTGGGATTATACACAGGGATATAAGCCCGGACAATATATTTATTGCAGGTGAGGACTCGGTAAAAGTATTTGATTTTGGTGCGGCGATATTAAATGACGAAAGCGGAGCAAAAGAGGGCGAAAAAGTCATAAAGGTAGGATATTCCGCACCGGAACAGTACAGAGACAGTGCCGGGCAGGGATATTTCACTGACATATATTCGATAGGTGCGATACTGTACCAGATGATAACGGGACAAAAGCCTATTGAGTCTACCGAGAGGGAATACAAGGACGAACTCAAATCACCGTTAGAACTTGGTTTTGACATAGAGCCAAATCTTGACAGGGCGATAATGGAGGCATTGGCGGTGCAGCCGGCACTCAGATTTCAGGGAATACAGCAGTTTGATGATGCGATAAACGGCAAGAGAAAAGCGGAATATCCAAAAGTAAAACTGCGTATAAGGAAAAGAAAGAGGATAATGGTTGCCTGTATGTCGCTGCTGGCACTTGCGGCAATAGGGGTTGGCGGCTTATTTTTCAATAATAAAATAAAGCATAGTGACAAACTGTATAACGAGAATGCAAAGATAGAAAAGGCAACTGACATAGTTGTATGGGTAGATAACGATAAAATGAAAGATACGGTTGAAAAGACTGTATCCCGTGCAAATATGAAAGTTAAATCTGCCGTAAAAAGTACAAAAACTTCAGACGGAGGTCAGTTTACAAAAGAGCAGAAAGCTGAAAATCCTAAGATTACCGTGGAAGTAAAGAACATAAGTGATAAAAATAGCGGTTACAAAGATATGGATGCTGCACTTAAGGCTGCAAAAGATGGCAAAGAAAAATATCCTGACATGATACAGACGGATGATATTACGGATATAACATCAAATGAAAAGAAAATGGTGTCACTTAAGGATAATGTCTATGCGATGCTCAACCTCAGAGATTACAGCTATATGTCAGCTTATTCAAAATATTATTCTGATATGAAGCAGATGCCGACATCGTTTGATATTGTCCTAATGTATGCATTAAAGGATATTCAGACCAGCCGGGACAAAAAGTCTCTTATGGAGAGCAGATGGTATGGCAAAGATGGAGATTATGATAACTGTAAGACTGTGGAGCTTGATGAGATACTGAAAAATGCAGGAAGTGGCAGTGAGTCGGTATATATTGACAGGAAATACCGCACATTACTCTCACTTTATCAAAACAGCATTGATGTAAATAGTGACGGAACATGGGATTCATCGGATGAGGATATAAAAAGCAGCATAAAGCAGTTTGATGATGTATCAGCGGATACAGTTTCATGGCTCAAAGATAAAAATAATTACGGAAAAAAGCAGTTTGAAAGTAATAGTGAGAATTATCTGAAAGGAATAAATATCATTTCAGGAATAGAGTACCGCAAGGAACTTTATAAGACACAGGCGGCAGAAAGTGACGGCTACAGACTGCTTATACCTGTTATTGACGGAAAGATGCTTGTGAGATACACGGGAACTTTCTCAATCTTTGACAATGATGACAAAGACAAAAAGCTTGCATCTGAAAGATTATTGTACTACATGGTAGCACAGGATGATTTTGAAGATGGTGAGATACAGAACTATCCGCTAGTTTTAAGTTCAAACGGACTTGAAGCGGCAACAGCCATCTCAGGACAGAGAAGTCTTGAGAAAATGATAAAAGAAATTCAGACACCTTGCATTATGTTAAATACAAATGATGGGAAGATAAATGAAAAGTAATATTTGAAAAGGACAAAAGGCTTATGCAGAACAGTGACAGATTACAATCAACGGTTTATGTGGATAATACAAAGTATTACGGTTCTTCTAATAAACTTATCGTTTTGAGTAACGGACAGATAACAGAGTATGACCTTGCCGGGATGAAAAAAGACAGACTGTTTTTTGGAAGTTCGATGCAGTGTGACATAGTTATAAATGACCCGGTGATTTCAGAAATACAGGGAAAAATAAAACTTGTAAATGATATGGTCTATGTCGGGGATCTGGATGACAGTGGAAAAATGTATCTGTATCGTGACAGAAGTTACCATCCGATGTTTGCAAAAAAATATTATGTAAAACAGCCGGGTGATATGTTTATCAGGATAGCAGGGAGCAGCAGTTACAGCAGTAAAAATGTAATACTTGTATTTTCAAGTATTTCAAGAAATTCAGTCTGGAGCACAAAAAAGCTTACAAAACCTCAGACAACGATAGGGCGTGACAGCCGCAATGACATAGTGCTTGAAAATCCGGGTGTGTCAAGGAAACACGCACTTCTTGTAAATAGTGCAAACGGCTATGTGATATATGACAACAACAGTGTGAACAGTATTTATGTAAACGGCGAAATCGTGCAAAGGGCAGGCAGCATGGAAGTACATGACGGCGATATAATACAGATTGCCGGCATAACTATGTTTCTCTCGGAAAACAGTGTCATATACCAGCAGGCGGCAGGCGGAGCATCATTGGAGCTGCACAATGTAAACAAGATTGTCGGCAAGGCTGATGACAGAAGAAAAATACTAAATCATGTTTTCTGTGACATAGGAAACAACGAGTTCGTAGCCATTATAGGTGGTTCGGGAGCAGGCAAGACCACGGTTATGAATGCGATGAGTGGATTTGACTATGACATTTCCGGAAAAGTTTATTGCAATGGAATAGACCTCAGAAAGAATTTTCAGTCACTTAAAAATATTATAGGTTTTGTGCCGCAGCAGGACATAATATATGAAAATCTCAAATTGAGAAGAATGTTAGAATATACGGCACAGTTAAAGATGCCGCCAGATACGACAAAGGGAGAGAGAGACGAGAGAATACAAAAAGTCTTACAGATGGTGGGACTTGAGGAAAGAGCAAATGAATATATAAGAAAACTCAGTGGAGGCCAGAAAAAGAGAGCGAGTATAGCAGTTGAGCTTCTCGCAGACCCCGGACTGTTCTTCCTTGATGAACCTACATCAGGTCTTGACCCTGATACAGAGAAAAGTCTTATGAACACGCTTGCAAAACTGTCAAAAACCGAGAATAAGACAATAATCATGGTAACACATACAGTGCAGAACATAAACCTTTGTGACAAAGTTATCTTTATGGGACCGGGAGGAAAAATCTGTTACTGTGGCAAACCGGACAAAATGTATGAATATTTTGGAAAAGACAGTCTTGTGGATGTGTATAGCGAGCTTGCTTCGAATGTTGATATGTGGAATATGAAATATCTTATGCTTTATAAAGAGCAACATCTTGACAAGAACACGGAGATACCTGAAGTAAATGAGAATGAAAAAATATCAGACACGATAAAAGACTCAGGAAAGAAAACATCACCGTTAAAGCAGCTTGGAGTTCTCACAAAGAGATATTTTGAACTTGTTTTTAATGACAGACAAAGACTTTTATTGCTTTTATTGCAGCCGTTCATAATCGCTCTTTTGTTAAAAGTAGTGGCAAAAAAAGATGTTTTTAAGATATATGACTCGACACAGTCGATAATGTTTGCACTTGCCTGCTCCGGAATATGGATAGGCTTGTTCAACACGATACAGGAAGTATGTAAGGAAAGACCTATACTGAAGCGTGAATACATGGGAAATCTGAGACTATGGACATATATATTGTCAAAATATATAGTGCAGGCGGTTGTATGCTTTATGCAGACTACCATCTTGACGGGATTGTTTCTGGTGCTTATGAAACACGCACCTAAAAAGGAACAGGTACTTCCAACTCCGCAGCTTGAGATATGGCTCACGATATTCCTTACGATATATGCGTCTGCAGCATTGGGACTTATAGTGTCATCATGTGTAAGAAACAGTGACAGGGCTATGGCACTTGCACCGTTTGTACTTATAATACAGCTTTTATTCTCAGGCGTATTATTTGAGTTAAAAGGTGCGGCAGACAAAATATCTTACATTACTGTCAGCAGATGGTCTATGGAGTGTCTTGGAAATATCACAAACTTAAATAAACTGAATATGAAAGTGACAGGAATGCCACATGAACATAATGATTTATACAATAGAGGAGCATCACATCTGACTAATACATGGCTGATATTATTTTTAATGATGGCAGTATGCGGAGTGATAAGTGTAATTGTACTTAGAAATCTTAAGAAAGATACACGATAGGAGGTAAAAGACATGAATAAAAAAAATATGGCAATGCTGATTGCAATAGCAATGATTTTTTCTTTATTTACCGGGATAAACTTTGGGACAGGAAAAGCACAGGCAGAAGATACAAATCTAGAAGAAATTGTAGCAGCATCAGAATGTGCGATAAAAGTCAGCGGAAAAACTAATAGTGATGTCGCAAAGGAATGGAACGAAGAATATAGTGAATATAAAGAGACGGCAGAAAAAGAAACAGAGGCAGTATCTAAAGCTGCATTTACTATTACAGGTAGTAGTACGACAAATACATCTTATTACTACATAGATGAAATAAATGCTGATTCAAATGCTGATTCTAAAGTAAAAAAATTAAATGAGTTGGAAAGTTTAGATGATAGTGCTGCTGATGCACATTGGACTAAATATAAAAATCAAGAAATAAAATTATCAGGCTATGCAGGAAAACAGATAGTAATTTATGCAAAATTTGAGTTATCAGACGAAACTGATGCTTATCTGCACACAAAGATTATCAAGATAGCAGAAGCTACTCCAATGGCGACCCCGACGGCAACGCCAACAGCGACCCCGACAGCGACCCCGACAGCAACGCCAACAGTGACCCCGACAGCAATGCCAACAGCGACCCCGACAGCAACGCCAACAGCGACCCCAACGGCAACCCCGACAGCGACGCCAACAGCAACACCAACGGAAACCCCGACAGCAACACCAATAGTGACCCCGATGGCAACGCCAACAGCGACCCCGACAGCAACACCAAGTCAGAGCCCGACAGGAGCACCGACAACAGAGCCAAGCCAGAGTCCGACAGGAACACCAACTGTAGAGCCAAGTCAGAATCCAATGGTGACACCTACAGTAGAGCCATCAAAAACTCCTGATAAGAAACTTTCAGTAAATTATGACAACTCTGACAAATATGTAAAAAGAGGTACGGCATTAAATTTAAAAGTAACTGTAGAGACAGATGCCCAGTGTACTTATAAATGGTACAAAAAAGGCAGTGACAAATCATTGTCTGAAAAGAGCAGCTACAAGACACCTAAAAATGCAAAAATAGGAAAATACACTTACTATTGTGAAATATCAGCAGATGGATACGAGACTGTTAAATGTGAATTTACGGTGATAGTTTATAAGTCTGTAATTACGGTTGCATGGGGAAGTTCTGCTGCTTCAAAGGGAATATTTGGAACAAGCCATAATGTTAAAAAAATCACAGTGCCGTCAAAATACAAGAAAAATCTTTCTGTAAATGCAAAGAACGGAAAGATAAGTGTGAAGAAATATTTTTCAGGCAAGGCTGTTGTCACATATGTCATTGGAAAAAATAAGATTAAGATTACGGTGAAATCTAAAATTCCACAGATTAAATATAAGGCGACATATTCAAAGAAAAAACAGCAGTTGGAAGTAAAAATTAACAGCTTTGTTATGAGTAATCTAAGTCATGTATATATTATGGCAAAAGGGACTAAATGGAATTCAAAAAGCTATAGACTGGTGAAATTGCCTATTAAAAAGAAAAAAGGTAGTGTAATTATAACAGGATATACAAAAACGGTAAGAAAATTTGAAATGAGATTTTTATTGAATACTAACGCTGATACTTATAAGGCATGGAAACACAATAACAAATCTAAAACCAATGTAGTTAAGCAGAAATAATATAAAGGTCAAAAGCAGAAAGTAATGTATGTTCATATACAGAGTGCTGTCTGCCGGTATGACCTTGTTAAACACCGACAGGTTTGTGTAAAAATATACGGAAATGAGGGAACGCTATGAAAATTTGTATGGGTTGTATGAACCAGGTTTCTGACAACGACAAAATATGTCCGGCTTGCGGATATGACCAGTCGAATGTCAGGGAAAAATCATATTATCTGGACCCGGGTACTATTATCGGAGGAAAGTTCATCGTAGGTAAAGCGTTGGAGTACGGCGGATATACGGTAAAATACCTCGGCTTTGATGCCGAGGCACAGCATAAAGTCATAATAAGCGAGTATCTTCCAAGTGACTTTTCAACCCGTTCTGACGGAGAGAGTGAAGTCACTATATATTCAGGAGATGCGTACGAACAGTTTTCACATGGTCTTGAAACATTTTTAAATGAGGGAAACAAGATACAGCAGCTTGCCGATACGCAGGGAGTTGCAAAGGTTTATGACTGTATAGCTGAAAATGATACAGGGTATGTTATATCTGAGTATCTTGTTGGAACGACATTAAAAGAAGTTCTTGATACGGGAAAGGTATATAAACCTGAGGAGGCAAAACAGTTTATATCACAGATACTTATCGGACTTATAAAAGTGCATCCGCTTGACATTATCCATTGTGATATAGCACCTGATACTATCTTTATAACTGAGCAGGGTGAAGTAAAACTGTTGGACTTTGGTGCGACAAGATACGTAACGACGGCAAATTCAAAAAGTCTTGCCATCATATTAAAACAGGGCTATGCACCGGAAGAACAGTACAGAAGTCAGGGAAAAAGAGGTCCGTGGACGGATGTTTATGCTCTTGCGGCAGTCATGTATAGAATGATAACGGGAAAAGTGCCGCCTGAGTCTGTAGACAGAGCATTATCTGATGAGATAACAGAGCCGTCAAAGTTAAACACAGGTATAAGCCAGTCGATGGAAAACGCACTTATGAATGCCTTAAATGTGTATCAGGATGACAGGACAAAGACTGCACAGGAGTTTTACAAAGAGCTTAATTCTTCTGATACAAAAAGACGCAAAGTAAAGCGTGCGAAGCGTGATACGGGAAAAATGCCTATATGGGTAAAAGGTCTTGTAGCAGTTGTAGGTGTGGCTGTTATTGCCGGAGGTGCAGTTGTGATAAAGGGACTGCATGACGGAGGAAGCAGTAACCAGGGTGCGACACAGGAAAAATTTAAGATTGTCAGCGAAGTAAAAAGCGGTGATATGACGCTTTCTGATTTTGATAAAGAGTGGACTGATTTTGGTCTTAAAAAAGGAAACAGGACTGTTGAGTACAGATATGACCCAAACAATGCCGAGGGTACGGTACTTGAATACAATGATATGACAAATGATGTGCTTAAGGACGGAAGAACTTTGGATGAAGTGAACTCAGACATAAAGAAAAACAGGACGGTATATGCAAATGTCATAGTCGCAAGTACGAAGAATGTAACATTTTCAGAAAAATGGCTTAAAAACTGCACCAACACAAGATGGGCTCAAAGTGCGTCTGTCAAAAAGCGTATAAAAGTATCTAAAGATGTATATATGCAGAGTTATATACCTGACGGAGTCAGCCTGAAAAAGGGTGATGATACACAGGCTTACGGAACTTTGTCAAAGATAATATATAACAAAAATACGATAGACCTTGATGCGATAAGAAAGAAATATACTTCTGATACGGCGAAAGCTGACAGCGAGATAAAGAAACAGACTGCAAAGATAAACGGAATGGATACTTCCAAGAAGAAGATTCAGTTTATATACCATACCGGTGCATATTACACAATGTCGAAAGCAAATTGCAGAAGATACGGTACATTTGAAGGAAAGAGTATATCGTCAGTTAAGTTTGTCTACAGCAAAAATCCTAAAGACCATAAAACAGGAAACAGGGCAAGACTTCGCACTCTGTCATCGGACAAATATTCAAGTGAGTATGTAAGTTTCAGATATGGCAGGGGAACTATAGTAAAAGTTCTCTCTAAAAGTCTTAAAAATGAAAAGGGCTATGACGGAAGAAATGATGATTCTGAAAGCGGTGACGGAAAGCTTTTTGCCACGGTCAGAAACCATGTATCAATAAACAGTTCACTTACTGTTGCAAAACTGAAAAGATATGCTTCAAATGCCGGTGCATCACTTGGAACAAAATATCCTGACAATTATATCGTCAAAAAAGTATGGGTAAACGGAAAGTCAAATGTTACTGAGTTCAAGCAGGGTGACAGGCTTAAGATTTCTGCTGAGCCGAAACCTACGCCAAAACCGGTAGTGACAAGGAAACCTCAAACAGCTACAAAACCAAGTGGTAATAGTGGCAGTGACAGCACACCTAAAAAGCAGCCTAGCAGAAATTCGGAGGGTAGTGGCAATAAAAATGATTCTAATAAGGATATGTAAAATTTATTATTAAATCTTTCAGGAGGAAACATATATGCGATTTTGTTATAGCTGTATGCGGCAGATAGCTGACAATGCAAAGGATATCTGTCCGTATTGTAAAGAAAAATTAAATATAGAATACAATGCTGATATGTGTCTCAAGCCGGGTACGGTATTGCAGGGAAAGTTTATAGTAGGAAAACTGCTTGGTTCAGGTGGATTTGGAAATACCTATATAGGCTGGAACAATCTCTTGCAATGCAAAGTCGCCATAAAGGAGTATTTTCCTAAGCAGCTTTCCGGCAGAGAGAGAACTACGGGCACTGTATCGGTAATATCAGAGAGCGTAAGGCATGAGCGTTTTAAGATAGGTCTGCGTCACTTCCTTGAAGAAGCGAGAAGTATAGCAAACCTGCAGGATGTAAAAGGTGTTGTTCAGGTTTACAGCTTCTTTGAGGAAAACAACACCGGTTACATCGTGATGGAGTTCCTTGAAGGAATGGATGTAAAACATATCCTTAAACTTAAGGGCAACAGAGTGGAGTATGACTGGGCAAGACGAGTTGTGCTTACGATACTCTACACTCTTAAAGAAATACATAAGCGTGGTGTAATACACAGGGACATAGCACCTGACAACATTATTGTTACAAATGAAGGTGTTATCAAACTTATAGATTTTGGAGCGGCAAAATATGCTGAGCGTGTTGAAAATGAAAATACGGCAATTGTGCTTAAAGAGGGTTACGCACCTATCGAGCAGTATGGAAGAAAAGCAGTGCAGGGACCATATACGGATTTGTATGCGGTAGCGGCACTTTTCTACAGAATGTTGACGGGGGCAAAACCTCAGCCTGCAAATGACAGGACACAGGAGGATAAGCTGCTTACATTGTCTGAGGTCGGGATAAATATTCCGGAGCAGGCAGAACTTGCCATAATGACCTGCCTTAATATACAGCCACAGTTCAGGCTTCAATGTGCGGAAGATTTCATGGAGGCACTCGATGGCAAAAATTTCGTTCCGGTATATGAGCCGGAATGGATTTTGCCAAAAGTAAAGGACGACCAGGACACGGTCGGAAACCGTCTGAAGCAGAAGTTTATGGCGATGGCGGCATGGCAGAGGGCAGCAATACTTGCAGGCAGCATGGCTGTTTGTGCAGGTGCGGTATTTGCAGGTGTAAGTGTTGCAAACAGAGTCATAAATAAAAACAGAGGTGACAATTCCGGTTCAAATGTTGAAAAGATGGCAGCATATCAGAGAGGAAACACCACTTGGGAAGAATATAAGAAAAATCTGGATGATGCAGGCTGCAAGGCAAAAGTTACATATATATATGATAAAGCCTGTAAGAGCGAGAAAGTGGAGGACACTGAGCCGAGACAGGGAGCAGATATTCCGGATGATAAAGTAGTAAAAGTGACCGTCAGAAGTGCCGGGAAAGTCACCATAGAAAAAATGACTAAAATGTCAAAAAGTGAGATAGAGACAAACCTTAAAAATGCAGGTGTCACATCAGACATAAGTTTTAAATATGACTACAATTCGGCTTCAAAAGACAAGTGCTTCAAACAAAGCAAGAGCGGCGATGTTTCATCAAAAGATATAGACAAACTTAAATTTTATATATCATGGGGCAAAAAGGACAAGTATGTGTTCAAACTGCCAAACTTAAAGGACAAAAATCTTGATGAGGCAAAATCTGTTATGGATAAGCTGAATAAAAAGTATAAGTGCAAGATAAAACTTACGACAAAAGACCAGGTTATAAGCGAAAGTGTTGCTAAGGGCGACATAATAAGCCAGGAACCAAAGTCAGGAAAAAAATATAACAGTAACAGCAAAGACAAAAATATCCCTAAAAAGGAAAAAGTTCCTAAAAAAGTAAGTATTGTGGTAAGTCTCGGTGCACCGACATCTACTCCTGCACCTACTGAACCGCCTGCACCTGCGGCACCGAAGCCTGACAGCAGCAAAAAATCGGATAAGTCGAAAGTAAATCGTTCGGGTTTGGACGGAAGCAGTAAGAAAAAAAATACAAGTAAAAAGTCAGACAAGAAAAAAACAAAGAAAAAATCAAGAGCTGATGAGTTTGTAAGAGATGACAGTGACTTTGGTTTTTAAATGTAGAATAAGAATTTACCCGCTTTTTGTGAAGTATTAAGCGGTGGATAAGGCTGATTGCGAATGTACGCTTTATTAAATATCTTTAAATATAGAAGGAGGTGGTAAAAATGGACAAAACACTTGTTGACCCCAACAGGCTTTGTATGGGATGTATGGAGTTATTGGAAAACACCGGTGTGCCATGTCCAAAATGCGGATTTTCATTAAAAGATTATCAACAGCCGGAAAATGGTATGCCACCGTACGAGATACTCAACGGCAAATATCTTGTCGGAAAAGTCATAGGAATAGGTGGTTTTGGCATTACCTATATAGGATGGGATTTTTACCAGAGCAAAAAGGTATGTATAAAAGAATATTTTCCAAAAGGTGTGGCAAAGAGAGAGCAGACGACAACCTATTCCACGGAATACAGTACATACAGTATGGATGTGTTTACGGTCAATACAAAAAAAGCTGCTTATCTTGGCGGTCTTAAGGGATATATAAAAGAAGCAGAAACACTCTCGAAATTTTACGGTATGCCGGGAATAGTTTCCGTAAGGGATTTCTTTTACGGAAACAAGACGGCATATATAGTAATGGAATATATAGACGGGATAAATTTCAGGCAGTTTGCAAAAAGTTCAGGTGGAGTTTTACAGAGTTATATATTGTTTGAACTTTTAAAAGATGTTATTAAGGCATTGAACACCGTGCACAAGGCTGGTGTGATACATAGGGACATAAGTCCTGACAATATTATGCTCAACGACAAATTTAAGGCAAAACTGATAGACTTTGGAGCTGCCAAACACAGTGGAGCAGGACAGGAGACATCCATTTTTCTGAAACATGGTTATGCACCTATAGAGCAGTATGACAGAAACGGAAATCAGGGACCATGGACAGATGTGTATAGTCTTTGTGCCACAATGTATTATCTGCTGACGGGGATAAAATTGCAAAAGGCATATGAGCGTGTCGCAGAAGATAAGACAATACCTCTTAATATGTTCAATATAGAAATAGAAGATTATCAGGCAAATGCGATATTAAAAGGTCTTAATGTGCAGATAGAGAACAGATACCAGTCAATGGCAGAGTTGTACTATGAACTTTATCATGAGTATCTGCCGGGAGAAAAGCCGCAAAAATCGGCTGCAAGGGCAGTGATGCCAAAGACAATGCCTGAGATAATGCCAATACCTGATATTACAAGAGAAGAAGCAGCAATGCAATATTTAAAACAGCACAGTGAGGATTGATATGGAAAAGACAAAGATTTGTAGGGGATGCTTTGAGGAACTGCCCGACGATGCCACGGTATGTAGCATATGTGGATTTGAAAACAAAACCATAAAGAGGGAAGTTCAAAAATGGTGTCAGGGTGCAGTTATAGATAAGAGATGGCTTTTGGGATGCTGTTTCAGTCAAAGCGATACATATACGATATGGAGAGCATGGGACAGTGTGTTGGAGATAAAATGTTTTTTGCTAGTGCTTAATGATGATAGCGACAAGGCTCTTTCGGATATAGCGGTCTTATCAAAAGAAAATGACATTGATTTTAAGATATTGTCGGCAGGGATTGTGCTTGACAGGAAAGTTTTATGTATTTCGGCAGACAGAACTGATATTAAGGAAGATGAGCTTTGCATAAAAGAAAATGTCTGGGGCGAAAAAGACATAATATCCCATATTGACAATGGAAATACAGATAAAAATGATATATTGCCTGCGGATACTCTTTTGAATGATAGATATCAGATATTAGGTGTCGTAGGGATTGGCGGATTTGGAATTACTTATCTTGCAAAGGATATAAATCTTTTGAGAAATGTAGCCGTTAAGGAATATTTTCCTAAACAGTGGGTTCAGAGAGAACAAAATTATGTATCAATAAGACAGTCGGGCATGGTTGAGCCGTTTAAATACGGACTTAAATCCTTTGTCAGTGAGATAAAAATGACAGCTAAATTTATACACACTGAAAATATCGTGACAGTAACCGATGCCTTTTTTGAAAATGATACTGCATACATGGTAATGGAGTACATACAGGGGGAGAGCATAGGCAGAGAGCTTAGAAAGAGAAAAAATAAATTGTATGATACGCAGGAGATAAAAGAGATATTTGTTCCGGTATTAAAAGCACTTTCTAATATGCACGAAAGGAAAATGATACATTGCGACATATCACCCGCAAACATAATAAGGAAGAAAAACGGTGAGATTGTTCTTATAGATATGGGGGCGGCAAAGTATATATATGATAAGAAAATGACATTTGCGGCGTCATTCTTAAAGCCTGATTATGCTGCTCCTGAACAATATCAGACGGCAAAATCGGGCAAGGCGGGCAACGAGGGGACATGGACGGACATATATGCCGTCGGTGCGACAATGTATCATTGTCTTACATTAGAGAAAGCACCGGATGTGATAAAAAGACTTGAAAGCGGAACAGATAAGATAAAAGTAGAACACAGATTTAAGCTCCGTGACAGAAAAAAGTGGATAAAACTGGCGTGTGACTGCATGGAACTTGATAGGACAAAGAGGATACAGGAGTCATATACGGTGTTAGAAAGAATTGATGAATTGAGTTAGGAGGTACACATGGAGAAAAAAGGTTTTAAATGGCAGATGTGTGTCGGTGCTGTTTTTATGATAATCATAATAATATCACTGTTTTTGCCGTCAATGAGCATTTCGGGAGAAAAATATCTGAAAACGGCAGTACAGATAAATAAGTATGCAAAAGACGAGGACTCAAAAACAGCAAAAAAGGCACAGGTTGATAAAAAAGTCATAGACAAATACAAAGAAAATACAAGTAAATGGGATGATAAGGTAAAAGAATTTGATGATAAGATTGATAAGAAAGACAAAGGGAGTTCTATCTCACAGATAATGTTAGTCAAATGGCTCTTTACTGCTGATGATGAGATTGACGATATAGAGGGAATAACAAAAAAAGCCGGTGAAAAAAAATCAGGCAGTAAGAGTGCCCAAAATACAGGTATTCTCTCGGCACAGAAAGCATCGGCAAAGGTGAAAAAATCTTCAAAGAAGTCAACAAAGAAATCAACCAAAAAGACAACAACGAAAAAGAAAAGTTCAAAAAGTAAAAATAAGGCAAAAAAATCGACGGCTAAAAAAAGCAATTCCACTAAAAAATCGGCAAAAAAGCTGAGTGACAGTGATGTAAAGAATGTATTTAAGATTATGGCAATATTATTGTTAATTCCTGTACTTTTGGCAGTAGCATCGCTTATAGTCATTGCTGTCACAGGAAAGACAAACCAGATAATGATGATAGCCACGGGAGCAGTGACTGTTGTTGCAAGGCTTATCTATTCATTTATGATACCGGGAATGATATGGGACAAGATAGACGATTATGTAAAAAGTATCACGCTTGTCGATGCAAGATTGTTTGATATAGACGGTGTAGGCAAATATGCCGTGTCAAAAATAATGAGCAACTGCACGGGAGCAGGTGTATATGTAACACTTGTGGCAGGAGTGTTTCTCATTGTAGCAGGAATACTCTTTATGACGGTATTAAAACCTGAAATGGAAAAGGAGGAGTCAGAGGAAGAATGGGATTTTGGACATATACCACCGATACCGCCACAGCCGATAAATCCACAATATCCATATGACCCGCCGATGCCGCCACAGCATGATGATGGAAAAAATCAAATTTTTACACCGCCGACACCAAATCCGGATGGTTATGTTGGTGAAGACGGAAAGCATTATATGACGGGAATGCCGCCGGTGGATTTCGTGTCAGGAAATTATGCAGGAGATATGACAGTTGCAGGTGATGATATAGGCACTGGTGCAGAGCCAGAGCCGGGAGGATATAAACCTACACCGGGCATGATTCCAAAATCTGGATGTTTATATGGAATGGAGGGAGAATACAGTTCTTCCGAACTTGTGATGAATGACGGAGATGAAGTGATACTCGGCAGAGATCCGAAGTGTGCGACACTTGTATTTAGTTATCCGAAGATAAGCAGAAGACATTGTGGAATAAGATATAACGGTACAGAGCAAAGATATTATGTTATAGATTATTCATCAAATGGAATTGAATTTTCGGATGGAACAAAAGCAATAAAAGGTCAGTATGTAAGTGTTGCACCGGGAACAATATTGTATATGGCAGGAAGACATGAAGCAATAAAACTGGGATAAAGTTATCAGCCGCAAAAGCAAAGCATTATTGTTCACATTTACAGTGTGGATTGTAACGCAAAAAAACTGGTGCGGAGGATGAACAGTCAGGGTGAAGTATGAGGTAGGATATGTTACGGATAGGAATATGTGATGATGACAGAGAGTATAGAGAAAAGATACATGATTTAGTGATACATTCAATATTTTCTTATGACGATGCACAGGTAGTACATTATATGTCGGGAAAACAGGTGGTTGATGATATAGAAAAAGAAGAATTTGACATTGATCTGCTGCTTTTAGACATAAATATGCCGGAATATGACGGATTGAATACTGCAAAATATATACGGGAAAACAATGTTGATGTGGATATTATATTTATAACTGTATCTGCGGAGCATATATTTGACGGATATACTTATAAGGCATTTTCATACATATTAAAGCCTGTAGACAAAAAGCGTCTAGATGATGAAATAGGCAGGTACATGACAGAACGGTCGAAATGCACAAACTGCCTGCATATATCGGTAAATGGAAAAAAAGAGCAGATACTTCTTGATAAAGTCTATTATTTTGAAGGCGAAAAAAGAAAAATAAAAATATACCAGAAAGGCGAGAGTATAAGCTTTTATGCCAAAATGAACGAGCTTGAAGAAATGCTTAAACAGTATGGATTTGTAAGGTGTCATCAGAGTTATCTGGTAAACAAAAAATATATAACGGGAAGTTCGAGAACAGAGATAAAAGTAGGTGAAAGTGTATTACCGATAAGCAGACGCTATCAGGAAGAAATCAAAAAAATATTATAGGGGGGATTGAATTGAAAAATGATATATTGACAATGCAGGTGACAAGAAGCCTTGCTTTATCTGAGGATAAACAGGGAGGTTTGATATGTATAAGAGGAACGCATATCGGAAAGCTGATACCTCTGCCAAGTGACCAAAAGGTGATATTTGGCAGGGATGCGACACAATGCACATATGCGATAACGGATGCACAGGTGAGCAGAAAGCATTGCGAGATAACATATGTAGGTGCATTAAATAAGTATCGTGTAGTGGATTATTCAAAAAATGGAACATTTCTAGGAAACGGAGCAAGGCTTGAAAGAGAAAAGGAATATTATCTTTCATCAGCAGAGGAGTTGTATATGGGAAATGAGGATAACCTGTATAAGCTCAGATAAATGTAAGAAAAAGAGTGAATGTAATCGTTGCTGACAGCATAGCAGGGATGAACGGCAAACGGAAAGGAGAGATAAAAATGGCATTTTGCAGATATTGCGGAAAGCAATTAAAAAACGGTGAGAAATGTAACTGCGAGCAGAGCAAAAAGCGTGAGATTGAGTTCGCAAAAGAACAGGAACAGCTAAGAAAACAGTATTATATGCAGAAACAAAAAGAACAGAACCAGAAAATAAATAATCAGGGAGGAGTACCGGGACAGCAGCCGATAAACGGAAATCATCTTGGGGGAGAACTGGGACAGCAACCGATAAGAGGAAACTATCAGGGAGGAGTATCGGGACAGCAGCCGATAAGAGGAAACTATCCTGGAGAAGTACCGGGACAGCAGCCGATAAACAGAAACCATCCTGGGGGAGTACCGGGACAGCAGCCGAATGGAAACTATCCGGGAGGAGCACCGAGACAACAGCCGATAAGAGGAAACTATCCGGGAGGGTATCCGGGACAGCAGCCGATAAACGGAGGTTATTCCGGTTGGAATCAGTTGCCGCAGCCAAATGGAAATCAGGGTAATATCTCCCAGATGGCATCGGGAATTGGAAAAAGAATATTGTCTACAGCAGTAGATATATTCAGGTCACCGTTAAATGCCGTGAAAAATCTTGGAAATTCAAACTCAATAGCTGAGTCGCTTATAATATCAGGCATATCAATGTTTGTCTTATTGATTGAACTGCTTATAGCGTGTGCGATAATAGGAGCAAATTTAGAGGATCAGATATTTGGAAGTGTATTTCAGGATATGCTCAATAGTGTAATGAAATATGCCATACTGATACTGATTGGAATGTTTTTGTGGGGGCTGCTTGTTGCAGGAGTAATGTTTGTCGTGAGCAAATATCTGTTCCATGAAAATATAACTTTCATACAGACCTATGCGGTAATAGCAGTAAAGACATTGGCTGGAGTAATACTTTTTACAGCATATGTAATATTTTTTTTAGCAATGATGTATGTCGTAAAGATATTTAATTCAGATATTGGAGCAATAATAATGCTGATAGTAATGTTGCTTGTGATACCTATAGTTATGTTTACAAACTTTATCTTTTTATACGGATATTTTGAAGTACTTGAAAGAGAGCCATCTGTAAAACTGTATGAGATATTGGTAATGCACATTGTATTGTTTATCATAAGTCTGATAGTTGGAAAGATTTTAGGTTATTTTATCCAGCAGGCAATATCGGACTCAATAAGCGGTATAGGTGGGTGGCTTTTAAGTGGATTATTTTCATAAGATAAATGTACTCTCGGAATCTTCTGAACGAAGAATTATAAAAAAAAGACCATCTGTTTGTAAACTAATGCGGTAATACAAGAGAAATTAAAATTAATATGGGTGGGAGTAATTGTTAAATTACATTAGAAAATATGTACTAAATGGAGGAGAAGTATGGCGAGATACAATAGGGATTTTTTAGTTCCATATCTTAGAGATGTATATTATATCGAGTGTGTTGGAAACAGATTAAATAATGAAATAAGCGAAGTGGAAAATGATATTAAGAGAAACAATTATGAGCTAAATCATATAACACCGCCACAAAAACCACAGATAGAAAATAAAGCCTCTTATTCGGAGGATGGAGGTATAATGGTTGTTGTCGTTGCAATCATAGCAGTTGTTATAAATAAATATATATATAATTGTATAAATAAAGAAGTGACTGGAATTTTTGAAACGATTATAGCTGGAATAATGACATTATTTGGAAAATATACTTTACTTGTTATTTTCTTTATTATTAATGCAATTTTATTTTGGATTGGTTTTTCTAAATTATATGATATTTATAAATATAATAAAAATATAAAAGAAGAATATAAACAGAATATGAACAAATACAGGCAGGAATTGTCAGATTTTAAGAAGAATTATAATTGGATAGTAAGGCAGTATCAGGAAAGAGGAGCGGCACTGGAACAGCAAAGACAATACTTGGCTAAGAGAAGAAAAGAAGCAGCAGAGTTAAGTAAAGATTTATATGATATAAATATAATACCGAGCCGTTTTAGGAACATATATCCGATAGCATATTTATATGATTATTTTTCAACTTCAAGAGAGGATGATTTGGATAAAATAATACAGACGATGCTGCTTGAAAAAATAATTGAACAATTAAAAAGTGTTATTGGAAAAATGAATGAGGCACTTGAAAACCAGCGAGAACAGATAGCATTGTTGTCTGAAAGTAATGAGATAGCAGAGAGAAGCAGAATGGATAATATAAATCATTTACTTGCAATAGAAAGAAATCAGGAAAAGCGTGAGGACTATGAAAGAATGACAGTTGCTAACAGCCTTGTAACAAATTTTATATTAGCGGATATGCAAAGGCAGGTATCAGATATTCAGTACAGACTGTAATGGAAATTTTAATAGGACGCCAAATGGATAAAAACGAAAGGGATTGATATATATATGAATAAAAAAATTACAAAGGTTATGATAATGTTGTTTATGGTTATGTTTTTTTGTGGAGTGAGCAAAAATGCTGATGCAAAATATAAATATGTAACTGAGCGAGGTGTAAATAGAAATACAACTGTTAAAGGAATTTTTGTTGTGGCAAAACAATATGAAGAAGCGGGGGCATATAAATATAAAATTATAATGAAGAAAAACGAAGTGAAAAAGACCATTGCAAAAAATACAACTACTGATTTTACAACAAACGGAAAAATTATTTATTATTCTGCAGTTGTTAAAAAAATATCGTCGTATGAAACTAAAAATTGTATTTATAAATATGATATTAAAACAGGTAAATATACGAAAATTATATCGGGAAAATCTTATATTGTATGTGGTTGCAGTGGAAGGTATTTATATTGTGGAATAGACATGGAAGCTGATGGTATAAAATTATATGCTTATGATTTAAAAAAGAAACGAAAAAAATATATGACATCAGGAGTTGCGAATGTATTGGTGGATAGAAATCATGTAGTTACAAGTACAAATTCGGGAGATGCAGGTAATTATCCGATTAATTTCTTTAAGTTAAATGGAACAGGAAAAAAGAAAGTATGTGATGGCAGTTTACTTAAATTTGAAAATAACAAAATATATTATTTTATAGTTCGTGAAAGTGACTGGAAATATAAAGTATATACCTGCAAATATAACGGAAAACAAAAGAAAGCCATGACGGGATGGGTAAAAAAGATACCTAAAAAATATGGATGGTATTAAATTTTTGAAAGAAGAGTTATAAATATGAAACTTAAGAAAAGCAGGAAAGATTAGGCAGAGAGGAGAAAAAATGAAACATACAATAAAGATTTTATTTGTATCAATAGGAATAATATTAGGAATATTTTCTCATACGGATGTTAAAGCAGCAAGTCAAAAAAGCTGGCAATCCGTATATGTTGAGCATATAAGTTCCTCTGATACTGACTTTATACATTATGTTAAATATGGAAAAATATCAATTGCTAGATGCTATGATAAACTTTATGTAAAAAATGGAGATATAAACAAAAAAGTTAAGATAAAGCCAGCGTATCTTACATTTGGTGGTGTTATAACAAATGGAAAAGATGTTATGTATCAATATGGTAAAAACATTTATTTATTAAAAAACTTAAGAACAAAGATTAAAGTTGCCACATTAAAAAGCAGAAAAAATATATTCTTAGGAAAATATGGAAACAGTATTATCTATGGAAAACAAAACGACTATGACGGATTTATAATGTATAAGTTTAACTTAAAAAGTAAAAAAATAACTAACTTAAATCTTAAAAATGGTTTTTATCTTAAAAATAATTATATAGTGTATAATGGACAATTTCATGAAGGGGTGTATACGGAGATTAGAGTATATAATCTTAAAAATAAAAAGAATTTTTTGCTAGATAAAAAAGGAGGTTTTGGTGTTTCAGCCGTTATTGATAATGGAAATGTATATTATGTAAAAAAATTAAATGATACAACAAACAAAAATAAAATTGTAAAATATAATATAAAAACAAAAAAGAAAACTGTGATAAAAAAGAATGTGAAAGATGCTATATTTATGGTTAATCCTAATCACTATTATTATAGTGATGAAAAATATATTTATTTTTGCGATATAAAGTCAGAGAAAAAAGTAAAATATTTACTGTAAAGAAAAGAGATAAGGAGGAATTTTATAATGAAAAAAAGTATTAGGGTATTAGCGGCTGTAGTAGCTGTTATATTGTTTTTTGACGGGTTAGCAAACAATGTAAATGTATCTGCTGCTTCAGTGAGTTCGGACACAAAAAATATTGAAAAAGTTTTAAAGTATTATAAGAAAGGGCAATATAAAAAAGCACAAAAATATAATAAAAAATTGAGTAAAATTGTTAAAGAAAAGTGTGTAAAAAAAATGCCTGCAAGAATAAAAAAAGCATATCGAAAGATAGTAAAAAGCTATAATACGGATAGTTCATTAGGAAAGAAGTATATTATCGGGTACTATCTGACAGATATTGATAACGATAATGTTGCAGAACTGATAGTAAAAGCAGGAGCTTCTGAGGCAAGTTATAAGTTTTATGTATATGACTGGAAAAAAGGAAAAGTTAAAAAGATAGGAAGTGTAGAAGCTTTTCATAGCGAGGTATATGCCTATATAGGGCATAAAGGCTTTATCATATATGGCGGATTACAGCAGTCAGAATGGATAAAAACAGTTACCATAAAAAATGGAAAATTAAAGGTAAAAAAAGTAGGAGAGAGAGATAATGCTAATCCATATTTTAGCTTGAGATGTGGATTGGCTGACCATGCTTTATATACTGGTGGATATAGAATTGATTATTCTGATTTGTTGTAAAATTGTAATTATTTAATGTTACATATAGCAATGAAAAATACATTGTAAAAAAATAAAATCGACATAGGAGGAGTGTGTTATATGTTAGAGATGAATATCTATATAAAAAAATAACTATAGTTCTGCTGATTTTTAGTATTAGTTTACTATTAGATATAAATAAAGATGAAAAGAAAGAAGATAAGCAAATAAGAAAGCTATAGCTTCTTATAAAAAGCTGTTAAGTAAAGAAAAATATAAGTGGAACAAAGATGATAAATGGAACCCAAAAGTGAACAAAACAGAAAATTATAAATTTGCGTGTATTGATTTAAACGGGGATGGAATAAAAGAGCTGATTGTAGAAAATTCAGAAGTATGCTGGGCTGATGGTAGTGTAAAAGTATTTAGATATGTGAAAGGTAAAGTAAAAAAAGTCTTGTTATGTCATGGATTTAAGTGGTATAAAAAATCAAAAACTATTTTAGCGGAGGAAGCACATACAGGTATATTTGAAGGAAAATATTATAAATGAAAAGAGTTTGTATTTATAAGTATTAGGTTATGACAGAGTATCAAAATTTGAAATCTAATATAAAAGTACAGGCTCTTTTTCTTTACTTTCTATTATCAAAATGCTAATATAATTAGCAAAGTGATGATGTGTGAATAATAACAAATGCGTGAAAAATTTTATTTTTTGGGGGTGTCTGTATGGCGAAAGTAGTAGGTATCGGAAAACAGAGATTTGATAAGATAATTGAAAATGATTGTTTTTATATAGATAAGACGATGTTTATAAAAGAATGGTGGGAAAATCAGGATGATGTTACGCTAATAACAAGACCACGCCGTTTTGGAAAAACATTAAACATGGATATGCTAAAATGTTTCTTTTCAGTTGAATATAAGGACAGGGGAGAGTTGTTTGAGGGACTGGATATTTGGAAAGAAAAAAAGTATCGTGAAATTCAGGGAACATATCCGGTTATATTTATGAGTTTTGCGGGGATAAAGTCTAATACTTTTAGAGATGCTAAGAATGATATGGTTGCTATTATAAATGAAACCTATAAGAGTCATGCGTATCTTTTGGAGAGTGATATTTTGTCTGAAGCAGAAAAAAATTTCTTTAAGAAATTAGATGAGTATTCAAAAGATATAAATGCAAATAAAAATATCTCAAGTGAGACCATATATAGAGCTATTAACAATCTTTCATGTTTTTTAAACAGATACTATAAAAAGAATGTAATAATCCTTTTGGATGAATACGATACACCAATGCAGGAAGCATATGTAAATGGATATTGGGATGAGATTGTTGCATTTACAAGAAGTTTTTTTAACTATACATTTAAGACAAACCCATATCTTGAAAGGGCGATAATGACAGGTATTACGAGAGTGTCCAAGGAAAGTATATTTTCGGATTTGAATAATCTGTTGGTAGTGACTACAACATCTGAACAGTATGAAACAGATTTTGGTTTTACTGAAGAAGAAGTGTTTTTAGCACTTGATAAATATGAATTGTCAGAAAAAAAGCAAAGCGTAAAAGAGTGGTATGATGGATTTACTTTTGGAAACAAAAATGATATATATAATCCGTGGTCGATACTTAATTTTATTAAAGCAAGAAAGTTTGGTTCATATTGGGCAGACTCCAGTTCAAATGGACTTGTAAATAAGTTAGTAAAGACAGGGTCACCAAATCTTAAAAAGACAATGGAGATACTTATTGAGGGTGGAGTTATAGAGAAAAGGATAGACGAACAGATAGTTTATAATCAGCTTGAAAAGAGAGAAAATGCTGTATGGAGTCTGTTGCTTGCAAGTGGTTATCTTAGGGTTGTCAAGATTAGATATGAAGGAGATTTTAGAAAAAGATATTATACATTAAAATTAACAAATAAAGAAGTTGAGCAAATGTTCGAGATAATGATAGAAGAATGGTTTGACAATGGATCTAATATGACAGGTGATTTTATTGAAGCAATGCTTGCGGGTGACCTTTATGCCATGAACAGTTATATGAATGATATAGCACTTGATACATTCAGCAGTTTTGATGTTGCAGGAAAAGAAGAATCAAGAATACGCCCGGAGGATTTAGCCTCATGCTACGACTGTAAAGGAGTAGCTAATGGCTTAAGTTTGAACGATAGTTCAAACTTGTATGCGATGACTAGAAAGTCATCGCGTTTTTACCATGGATTTGTACTTGGACTTATGGTCGATAAAAGAGAAGACTATATAATAAAGTCAAATAAAGAGAGTGGTTTTGGACGATACGATGTAATGATGATACCGAGAGATACAGAAAATAGCAATTTACCGGGATTGATACTTGAATTTAAAGTTATCAATCATTCGATGGAAAAATCACTAGAAGAAACGGTAAAATCTGCATTGCAACAGATAGAAGAAAAGAAATATGATACAGAGCTGTTAAAAGCGGGAGTGAAAAAAGAAAATATCAGACATTATGGATTTGCATTTGAAGGAAAAAAAGTTTTAATAGGAACAGACGAATAAAATTTTGCAATGACAGATAAAAAATATAATTGCTAAAAATTACATTTTTATTGACAAAAGTTACAATTAAATATTTTTCAAAAAAGACTTTGTTATATTAAATTAGGAATAATAGTTTAATATACAAAGTCTTTACTTTTTTACGCAAAGGTAAAACTCGGATGGAACAAATAAATTTGTTTCATCCGAGCGAATCAGCGAGATATTTAATTTACAAGATACAAGGAGGAATTACTATATGAGAAAAAGATTTTTATGTATTATATGTTGTAGTATGCTTGCATTTTCAGGATGTGGTGTGGGTAGTTCAGTTGTAAATAGTGGAAATTATGAAAGTAAAAATCAAAGTAATACTATTGAAAAATTTAAGGGATTGTGGATTAGTGATTTAGGAGAGAATGATATTTTTATTAACAAGGATGGAAAAATGTCACGAGGTATTGCTTATTCAGGAGATTTTGATTTTGAGGGAAATGTTATAAAGTTTGAACTTAAGAATAGTAAAATATTTGTAGATAATGGAATATATTTTACGATTAAAAAAGGCAAATTGACTAGGTATGAAAACAATAGTATAGCCGGTACATACACTGCCGGAGAGAGTTTGGATAAGATTAGTTCTAGTATACATTTTTTGAATAATAAAGAGAGTACATGGGAAAAAGGAGTATTTGCTTATAGTGATTTAACTTTTAAGAATTCAGAAAATCAGGATGAAGATTATTATGACGAGGACTCACAGATATATGATGTGCAGAGCAAATATCTAAAAGCCATACAGGATTATTCCGGTACAGAGCTAAATGACCTGACACCTGATAAAAATATTGAAAATTTTGAATATCCTGAAGATGAAAGCAGTATGCAAAAAGAGCTTAATGAATTGAAAAAAACATTGCAGGAAGTGTATGGAAGTAATGTTGAGATAAGTTTTGAACAAAGCAGTTTTGAAGAATTTGATGTTCAGAAATTAAACAATGCTTTAAGTGAAGATGATGATGAAGATGGCGGAGATGTTGATACAATAGAAACATTGAACAAAACAATGAAAGATGTTGTAGAAACGGGCTGTAATTTGCAGAGATGTATAAAGTCAGATATGACATTTAGAATGAGCGGTGATAAAGGAGAGGATACTCAAACAGTTGCATCATATATTTATGAAGTTGATGGTGAGTATTATATGGATACATATGCTTTTGATAAATTATTACAAGGTCAGAAAATGGCACTTGAGGAGAAGCAGAGTGGAAATAGTGATTATAGTACGGCTGATTTAAATCTTGACCAATATGACGGTGAAGACTTAAATTACTCATCATTGTTATTAGACCAGAGATAATAAAAATAAGGAGGGTAAACAACATGAATTTAAGAAGATGTAAAAAGGGACATTTTTACAATGCGGAACAGTTTCTTAAGTGTCCATATTGTGCCGGAATAATGGAGTTTAAAGGTGACAACGATAATGATGATGATGACGAGGATACAGTAAATCCATTTATTGATGAGGAATTAGACATAGAAGATGAGGGCAATACAGAGGTTGAAACTCCGGTGAAAATTTTAGATAAAGAATATGACGCTGTAAAAACAGGGTTAATGCCTGAATATGAAATGGATATGGGAATGGGAGTACCCAATTGGGGCAGTACGGATTACCTTATTAATGACAGTGATTGCATTGTTGAGATGGAATATGCGGATGTGAAAATTTTCAGAAATAGAGCTAAAATTTTGAAAAGGGGAAAGTTTGTGCCAAAAAATCAGAGAACAAATGTCCTTATCGAATTAAGTGATGCTACGAGAAATGTTAATGTAAGAACTTCAAAAGGTTTGCTTTGTTATTCTAAATCGGAAGTAAGGTGTATGAAACAGCCAGCCGGGCTGCCAAGTGATGAAGAATTGGCAAGGAAGCAAAAACAAAATAATTTGTTTAGCCGATATGAGTTGGTTAAGAAAATGCAGAAAGATATTTTAGAATCTGATTTTACAGATAAAACGCAGGAAGAGTGCGACAAAATAAAAAAAATGTATGCTAACCTTTTGGATGAAGCAAATCAACTGGTGAATAGTATAAATCAACTTGCTCATAACATGGATGATGAAGATGAATGTAGCGATTGTTCTGATAAGTATGCAGGAAAACGGATGTTAATATTGGATATGATAGCTGAACCCGGAGGAGAATATTTCATAGAAATTGGATATGAAACATTTGGAATTTCATGGGAGCCATATTATAAAATTGATGTTAAATCAGATGAACCGTATGCCACAATGACTATGTTTGCAAAAATTAATAATCAAAAGTCTGATGAAAGGTTTGATAATGTAAAAATTACTTTATCAAGTGGAATTAATACATATGAGTATAATCTTCTTGAAGATGCATTAGATACGCAATATATAAAGAAAATGCAAGATGCAGGAGATGCATTTAGTCTATATACTGATGATTTTGGTGTGGATAAGCAGGAGGGAATGACGGCATTACCGGCAAATGACTCTGGGGAAAGAAGGAGGGGGCATGGAATTAAAGAAGATATGCTTGAAATGACTCCGGTAAATGTAAGAGAAAACAATTCTGATATATTACATGAATTTGAATTACCGTGGAAAATGACATTACTTCCAAAATGTGAAAATGAGGTTGCGGTCTGGCAGAAAAAAATAGAGATATTTAAAAATTATTTTGCAATTCCAAGAAAAGGACAAAATGAATATTTTTATGTTGATGTTAAAGGTTTGAAAGAATATGATATGATTTCAGGCTGGCTTGACATATATCTTGATTCTGATTATGTACGCAGATGTTTCCTGAATGTTGACAAGGCAGAAAATTTAAAGATTGATTTGGGCAGCGTTAAAGGAGTAAAAATCAACAGCAGGAAAGTGGCAGATGAAGTGAGCAGCAAAAAGCTGCAGGGAAAAATAATAAGAAGATATAAATATATATTTGAGGTCACAAATAATCTGCAATGCACAATAGCACTTCGACTTTATGACAGGATACCGGTTTCACAGGTGGATGGAGTAGAAGTTATGTTGAACAGAATTGACGATGTTGTACTTGATGAAGCTACAGGCAAATGCACATGGGATATAAAAGTTAAACCGTTGTCTGTTAAAGAGATTGCTTTTGAATATGCGATAACATATCCGGCAAAGGAAAAATTTGTTATTGAATAATATATAAGGGGTTAAAACAAGCGTTATTTTTTAATAAAAGTTAAGAAGAAAAATAATAATTATAATAAAACAAGCAATAAATAATAAGTGCTAAAAGTTACATTATTATTGCTAAAAAATACAATTAAATAAATTATTAAAAGACTTTGTTATACTTAAATCAAGATAAAGGATTGGTAAACAAAGTCTTTATTTTATATAAGCAAACAGCAAAGCGGATTGAGAATACCGTTGATACAAACAAGAGGTCAGTAAGAGTATAGCAGCTACGCATAGCAAGGCTTATATAATATGCAAAATGACATGATATATTTTTATTAAAAAGAAAGGACAGGTGTTTTTTATGAAGAAGTTTATGAGAGAAAATTTAAAATTTATTTGTTTGGCACTTATTATTTTAGCAGGTTCATTTGCTATAGGAACTAATGTAAAAAAGGCAGGAGCAGCAACCAGAAAATGTTATACGATTAATACTTCAAATACCAGAGTGTATTCAAACACAGGATTAACAAGAGGATATGGATGGATATATCCAACCGATCAGGTAACAGTTATTACGGTAACAGGAAGATATTCCAAGGTATCATATCCGGCAGGTAACAGAACAAAGAAAGGATATATTTCAACAGGTGCGATACTTACGGCAACAGGTGGAACAACATACACATCCCGTGGAAAATTTAATACATATAAAAGAGATGGCGGCAGTTACTATGGTTATGTTTCAGCAAATGACAGAGTTATGGTATTAGGCACAAGAGGTGGTTATACACAGATAAAATATCCGGTTTCAGGAGGATTTAAGTATGCTTTTGCAACTACTTCAGATGTTAATAATTATCTGAAAGGTGGAGCAGGAAATAACAATGTAAACAACAATGTCAACAGCAACAATAATACCACACAGACAAATACAGGTACATACAGTATTTCAGGAAATCTGCTTACAGTTAATGGAGTAGCAATGACTGATTACAGAATTGGCGGCAAATATACAAACAGTTATTATGCAAAAGTAAACGGAAAAAAGGTTTATATGGCAGGAAGCCAGTGCTGCGGATATGCGAGATATATAGCATATAAATTGTACGGATGCCATGATAAGAGTGCAACGGGAAAATTTAAAGATGTATCAGGTCGTGTTGCACCGGGAAAATTAACGGCACAGAAAATGAAAGCTGCCGTAACTGCCGCAGGTGTAGGTGCTCACATCAGAACAAATAACAGAATAGGTCAGAGTAAACATTCAATGTCAATAATAGATGTTACGGATTCAGGTTTTACGGTAACTGATGCAAATTCAGACGGAAAAAATACTATAAAAGTAACGACTTATACATGGAGTTCATATGTGAGCAGTAAATATGGAAAAAGAGGATTGTACTATATCAAAAAATATGTTGGATAAAAATATGGGAATTTAGATAATAGCTTAAGTCTGACATTGTTAAAAATATTACAAAATCCTGCTTTATTTTACAAAAAAATTGATAATAATTACATCGTGATTTATAAGGAAAAATATCTGTTAAAATAAGAGAGTAGAACTGTTTTAGCAGATATTTTTTTGTTTGAATTTATTTTAGAAATGAGGTGCTATAATATGAAAATTAATAGAATTAAAAAATTATTAGTATCAGTTTTGGTATGTTCTATGGCTTTCGGAAATATATCATATATTCCTACAATGGCTAAGGAAAATGTTCAGAATTATGGTTTGAACAATCCCACAACGGACAGCAGCGGAGTATTGACATGGGACTGTATATATTTCGGAAATTATTGGCAGAACGATACAAACGGAGACGGGGTAGCAGATGAGAATGATGCAAAGCAGCCGATAAAGTGGCATGTGCTGTCAGTAAACGGTGATAATGCGTTTGTTATTGCAGACCAGAACCTTGATGCAAAAGCGTATAATGAAACTAGAACAGATGTTACATGGGAAAACAGCACAATAAGAAGCTGGCTTAATGGATATGATGCGTCAGTAAATAAGGATAAAAAAAGTTTTATAAGTGACAATTTCTTAGACAATGCGTTTTCAGTGGCAGAGCAGAGTGCTATAAAGATGACTTATGTGGTAAATGAAGATAATCCATATTCTGGAATAGATGGAGGAAATAATACAGAGGATAAAGTATATCTGTTGTCAGTTTCTGAGGCAAGCAATATATTATATGGTTTTAACAGCAATTATCAAACTGACAGTAAAACAAGAGAAGTTAAGAATACGGAATATGCTAAACAATGCGGGGCATGGACAAGTACTGATAATTCATATTCTAGCAATGGAAATTGGTGGCTGCGTACGCCGGGGGGAGCGGGGTACAGTGCGTCGTTTGTAGGGTACAACGGCTACGGCTGCTACAACTCTGGTGATGTGAACTTTACGGTTGAGGCTGTGCGTCCCGCTTTGCATATAAATTTGTCAAATATTAATTTATGGTCTTATGCAGGAACAGTCGCATCAGATGGGACGGTAACAGATGCCACAAAAGGTAATATGGATAGATTTAATGTTGGATTTAACTATGTATCAGATGATAAATGGACTGAGGATACATGGGAATATAAAAATGTTGATGTTATAGGTGATGGAAGTTATTCTATAAGTTATGAAGCAGAAAGTGATACTGATAATATATTTTTAATGATACTTTCAACGAATTTATACAAGGGAGCCTTAAATTATGATTTTAAACTTGTGCCTACTTATGTGACAGTCGGAGCAGATAAGTATAAAGTAAATGCTGAGGGGGGATGGTCTTTTGCAGGGTCAAGTGATGAATATAGTTATAGATATAATATTAAAAATATATATAAAGGACCGGTTAAGGATGATTGTTTAACACTTGTTGACAGCACAAAAACATCTATTGATGGTCTGGGTGTCTGTCCTGTTAAAAAAGGCGATATTATAAAAGTATATTTCACTGTAACAGGGATGAATAAATATAATACAAATGCAAATGATATGCCAACAGGTGTTGCAACAGAAACACCTGTGCCAACAAAAACACCGACTTGTGCCATAACATCACCGGCAATAACAGCAAGTCCGAGTCCGACACCTACGGCAACGCCAAGTCCGACACCAACAGTAAAGCCGACACCAAGTCCTACGGCAACACCAAGCCCTACACCGACGGTGATGCCGACCAAAAGTCCTACAGCGACACCGATACCTACGGCTAAAATAACTGTACCACCGACGCAGACTCCGACGGAAAGTCCGGATGATGACAAAGAGGATGCTCAGATTTATGCAAAGAGTTCGGTGACTAAGCGTATAGGAAACTCAAAGTTTTATATTGATGAAGGAGTGACCGGCACTGGAGAGGTTACTTATTTATGTTCAAATAAAAAAGTTGTGACAGTAAGCAGAGATGGTCTTGTCAGTATAAAAGGATGCGGAAAAGCGACGATAACCATAATTGTTGATGAGACAGACGAATATTATGGTAAGGAGAAGAATGTAAAAGTTACCGTATTGCCGGGAAAGGTTTCAAAATTTAAAGTAAAGGCTTTATCCGGAGGAAAAATAAATTGTACATGGAAGAAACAAAAATATAATAATGTTAAATGCCAGATACAGGCAGCAAATAATTCAAAGTTTAAAAAATCAATGTCATCAAAGACATATCCTTACCTGAAAAACGGAAAGTGGACAGGAAAAGGGCTTAAGAGAAAGAAAACTTTTTATTTTAGAATAAGAGAAGTTGCAAAGATAGGCGGAAAGACATATACGGGTGCGTGGAGTTCGGTAAAAAAAGTAAAAATTAAATAAAAGAGTTGTCAAAAGTTACATTATTTTTGATAAAAAGAGCATTATAAATTTTTATATAAAGACTTTGTTATACTAAATTCAAGTTAAGGAATTGGTAGGCAAAGTCTTTATTTTATATGAGCAGGCAGTAAGCCGGATTGCGGCTATCCTTAACGCTAACGAACAAAAGGTCAGTAAGAATATATGAAAAGACCGGAAACGCTTATATGATATGCAAAAGAGCGTGATATATTCTTAAAAAAAAGAAAGGACAGGTGGTTTTTATGAAGAAGTTTATGAGAGAAAATTTAAAATTTATTTGTTTTGCACTTATTATTTTGGCAGGTTCTTTTATAGCAGGGACAAATACAAAAAAAGCGGGAGCAGCAACCAGAAAATGTTATACGATAAATACCTCTAATACGAGAGTTTATTCTAATACTGCATTAACAAGAGGATATGGCTGGATATATGCGACCGATGAGATTAAAGTTATTACTGTTACCGGAAAGTATTCAAAAGTGACATATCCGATTGCAAAAAACAGAACAAAAACGGGATATATTGCTACTAACAGGATTTTGACGGCTACCGGTGGAAGTACATATAAATCAAATGGCAGATTTAATACATACAGAAGAAACGGTGGAAAATATTATGGTTATGTCGCAAAAAATGATAATGTTATGATATTAGGAACTAAAGGGAATTATACACAGATAAAATATCCGGTATCAGGTGGTTATAAGTATGCGTTTGCGTTAAGCAGTGATGTTGAAAATAATCTGAAATCCAAGCAGCAGTCAACGGTGTCACAAAATCCGCAAATCCAACAGCCGTCTGCCCCAAATGGAAATGTTCAACAGAATATATACAATCTTGCGGTTGCTTCAGTGGGAACAGCGGGACGCTTTTATCAGAAATGGTATGGAGCAAGTTATCTTACACCATATTGCGTTATCTATGCCGATTATATTGCAAGAACGGCAATGGCAAATGCAGGATATTCAAATAGTAAAATAAATTCAATAGTACCAAAATATGCGTCTACATCATTGTGGGCTAAAGATTATAATGCATTAGGAAGATACCACAGTTTTGCGTCATGGTATAATTCAGGAACAGGTGTAAGCATGAATAAAAATTCAACAGTAAATGATTACACACCAAATGTTGGGGATTTTGCGGCGATTGATAATGATGAAGATATAACACCTGATCATACAGGCATAGTGATAGCAGTAAATGGAAATTCATTGACAATGGCAGAGGGAAATACAGGCATTGGGACTAATGCCACAAGGAAAGTAAAAATATATACATATTATAAATCATCTTCATATTGGTATCGTTCAGATTTTAAGAGAGCACATATTATGGGATTTGCAAATCCTGCTTACTGATGTGAAAGTGTCAAAAGTTACAAAATAGTTGCTAAAAATTACAAAATATAACAGACAGTAACATATAATGTAAAATGCTGATTAATAAATACTGATATGGGCTGGTATGGCAATGATGGTAAAAAATTTAATCAAAGAAAAAAGAGGAATGATTTCAGCTATTGTGGCAGTTGTTATTTTATATATTTTTTTGGAATGTTTTGGGATAACCTGCCCGATTAAATTTATCACGGGAGTATCCTGTGCAGGCTGTGGTATGTCGAGAGCATGGTTAGCCTGTCTGAGATTTGATTTTAAAAAGGCATTCTATTATCATCCATTATTTATTTTTCCACCGTGCATGGTTTGTGTCTTTCTTATGAGAAACAAAATAAATGCAGTAATATATAAAGTATTTACAGGTTTTGTTTTGTTGTTATTTTGTGCAGTATATCTGTATAGAATGATAGCCGGAAATAATGATATTGTGGTTTTTGAACCACAGCATAATATTATATTTCAAATTTTAAAAATAATCAAAAAATGAAAATGAGGAGGAATGATATGTATTGTAAAAATTGTGGAAAACCGATTCCTGATAATACAAAGTTTTGTCCATATTGTGGGACGCAGTTTTCATCAGCGGAGTCGTTTTCAAAGGCTGCAAATGATATGTTTAATTCTACTGAAAAAGAATTGGGAAGTGCAATCAATGAGGTGCGTCAGAGTTTTAATGGGTCGAATCCGAATTCAGGGCAGGGATATTATAATGGAGAGAAATTAAAAGACGACAGAGGATTGATTTCATACATACTTCTTAACCTTATAACTTGTGGCATTTATGGTTACTATTTTCTATATAAAATGGCACATGATGTAAATATCGCTTGCGAAGGTGACGGTCAGAGTACGGCAGGATTAGTGCAGTTTATCGTATTATCATTTATAACCTGTGGTATATATTCATGGTATTGGTATTACAAACTTGGAAACAGACTTGCAGCAAATGCACCTAAATATGGAATGAATTTTCAGGAAAATGGTACGACGGTTTTATTATGGCTTCTTTTTGGATTGCTTTTGTGCGGAATAGGTCCATTTATCGCAATGTATATATTGATAAAAAATTCAAATATGATATGTAATGCTTATAATAGAGCTCATGGATTTTATTGATAATAATAGGAGAGGATGATAAATTATCACCCTCTCCTAAATTTTTTAGGTGCTATTATACAATTTATAAAACATCAGTCGGATGAAGATGGCAGTTGGATTAAAAGGAAAATTTATAACTGGTTTTTAAGCAACGCACAGCGCCTTGTGCTTATGGCGATTGTAGTTATCGGTATCTACTTGGGATTCAAGCGTGAGTTTTCCAAACTCATCGGATTTTGGTAGTTGCCTTAGTAGTCGTTGGTCTTGTATTCAATGCGTCCGGCGTAAAAGACATATAGTTACAGTTATTCAATAAGATTATTGGAGCGTAAAAT
>UMBA01009001.1_pt1 | contig 39219 bp, 35 predicted proteins | sample 1963861 | NCBI WGS metagenome assembly UMBA01 (sample SAMEA4835931, study PRJEB28245) | human gut metagenome | biome: gut microbiome; material: fecal sample | place: Denmark | collected 2008
GGGAGTGGAAAGCTATCTTACATCTATAAGGTAAGTTTTATATGTATGAAGCTTTCCGGGGTCAAAAGGTCTAAATTCACATAAGCTTGCTCATAGGTGGGGGCTTTTGACTCCAACATCATATATATAACAGGTATAATTCCTGTCATTTAACCCATATTAATTAGTAGTAAACTAATTACGGAGGTTGGTTAAATGGCAGGATTTATTATTGCTATCATATCTGGTGCGCTTATGAGTCTTCAGGGAGTGTTTAATACCAATGTGACTAAGAGCAGCAGTATATGGGTGGCAGCAGGCTTTGTACAGATAACGGCGTTTGTGACGTGTCTTGTTATGTGGTTTTTCAATGGAAGACCGGAGATAGGCGGGATATTCCGTGTTGATAACAAGCTTTCGCTTCTTGGTGGTGTTATAGGTGCATTTATTACATTTACAGTTGTAAAGAGTGTGTCAGAGCTTGGCATAGCAAAGGCAGAGATAACAATAGTTGTCGCACAGGTAATAATGGCATATATTATTGAACTTTTCGGACTTTTTGGAAGCAAGAAGGCAGAGTTTTCGTGGCTTAAGCTGTTGGCACTTGTTATAGCAGTCGGAGGCGTATTTATGTTTTATGCGGTCGGAAAGAATGAGTAGGAAGGGTAATATAAGAAAGTAAATGATTGTTGCTGATATAGTGACAGGAGTTGGAAATTTGTATATAATAAAAATGTTGTGGCTGGATAAAGAGTAAATGAAGTTATATCATAGGTAATTGGCGAAATGTATTAATCAGAATTTATGTGGTTTTGGGAGTTTCGTGAATGTCTATATTATATCAGATAAATAAGGATAAGCGAGGATTATACAATGGAAGATTTATTTAAAATAACAGGTGAAGTTACTCTTAAAAAGGGTGGCGGACGTGAGTTAAAAGCTGGAGGAATGTGGATATATGATAATGAGATAGACACATTTTCAGATGGAGTTACTGACGGAGGACTTGTTGAGCTTCACGACTTTGATGGCTATTTTATGGGAATTGGTTTTGTGAACAGAAAGTCCAAAATAACAGTAAGAATGTTATCAAGACACGAAAAAAATATTGACGAGAAGTTTATAGAACAGAGAGTAAGGGATGCTGTTGACTACAGAATTAAGACAGTTGATACATCTTCATGCAGACTTGTATTCGGAGAAGCAGACTTTCTTCCGGGAATAGTTATAGATAAGTTTAGTGATGTACTTGTTGTTGAGTCGCTTGCACTTGGTATCGACAGGCTTAAGCCGCTTATTATAGAGAAGTTAAAGCAGGTGCTTGCTGAGTATGATATGCCGGTAAGAGGTGTGTATGAAAGAAGCGATGCCAAGGTAAGACTTCTTGAAGGAATGGAACGCTTTAAGGGCTTTATTGGGGAAGAATTCGATACTAAGGTCGAGATAGTTGAAAATGGTGTTAAGTATTATGTTGATGTTCAGGACGGACAGAAGACAGGATTTTTCCTTGACCAGAAGTATAACAGAAGAGCTATCGGAAATCTGTGTAAGGGTGCAAAGGTGCTTGACTGCTTCACACATACAGGCTCATTTGCACTCAATGCAGGTATATCGGGAGCTGCAAGTGTTCTTGGCGTAGATGCCTCAGAGCTTGCAGTTAATCAGGCAAGGGAAAATGCAAAGCTTAACGGACTTGAGGATATTGTACATTTCCAGTGCGCAGATGTATTTGACCTGCTGCCAGAGCTTGAAAAGAAGGGTGAGAAGTTCGATGTTGTCATACTTGACCCACCAGCATTTACCAAGTCAAGAAATTCTATTAAAAATGCGGTGAAGGGTTACAGGGAGATTAATCTTCGTGGTATGAAGCTTGTGAAAGATGGAGGTTTTCTTGCAACCTGCTCATGCTCACACTTTATGGACCCGGAACTTTTTACTAAGACTATCGGTGAGGCGGCAAGAAATGTACATAAGCGTTTAAGACAGATAGAGTACAGGACACAGTCACCTGACCACCCAATATTATGGGCGGCAGATGAGTCACTGTATCTTAAGTTCTACATTTTTCAGGTGGTAGACGAGAAATAGTCTGACAGATTATCTGTATGACAGACTGCGCTTACGCAGGTTATCAAGTACCTCGGAAGGCACAAAAAGATGTCCCATACCACGGCCAAGCTGGATGTGCGGCTTGTTATCGCCGTGGTAGTCGGAACCGCCGGATATAAGAAGATTATGCTCTTTGGCAAGAGTTCTTATATATCTTTCATCGGCTGGTTTATATGTTGAATATATGGCTTCTATGCCGTCAATGCCCGCGCTGCATACGTTATCAAGAAGTGCGTTCATCTGTTCTTTTCCTAAGTGGTACAGTACAGGATGTGCAAGTACAGCGACACCATGTGCAGCGTGGATTATATTGACAGCATCCTTTGGGTCAACCTTATGTCTGCTCACATAGCATGGCTTTCCTGGTGAAAGGTATCTGTCAAATGCTTCGTTTCTGTCACCTGTATATTTATTTTTAACAAGATAGTCAGCAAAATGTGCTCTTGTGATTACAGCATCTGGATAAAGTTCACACATTTTATCATATGTAATGTTAATGCCTATATCGCAGAACTTCTGGCACATCTGGATATTGCGGTCTATTCGTGACTGGCGCTGTTTGGCAAGATAATTATTAATCTCATTGTTAGTATAATCTAAGAAAAGTCCGACAATATGAACCTCAGTGCGGTCAAAGTTAGTACTAAGTTCAACACCCGGTATCAGTTCCACAGGACTTTTATCTGAAGCAGCAAGTGCGGCTGGTATACCGTCAAGTGTATCATGGTCGGTGAGGGCAATAGCCGATAATCCTTCTTTTTCTGCAATTTCTATAAGTTCTTTTGGAGTTTTAGTTCCGTCAGAATATGTTGAATGAACGTGTAAGTCTACTTTTTCCATAACAATCCTCATTTCTGCGCACATATTTAATAGTGGATGTCTTAATACATAGCAAATTAATAACTAATGTAAGCTGTTGTGTGCGCGGCAACATAAGACAAATATTCGCATATCGTGGTTCTAGGACTTTTGACCCCTGATATCATACATAATCAATTATAATTCATATTGTGCATAATTGCACATATTAATCAGAAAATGTGTGATTAAATGCATATTTGGGTTATGGGTGGCAGTATGGTGTGAAATATTATCGATTTAAGTAGCTTGGTTGACTTATTAAAGTAAAAAGCTATAAAAGGGTAAATAAAGAGAAATTTACAAAAATAATTGTGTTTTGGTTATACCTCAAATATATTTCAATAGATTATAAAAAATTTGCTTTTCTAACGCGGATATAATTGCAAAATACAAAAAATTTTCACATATAATAACATTGTTAAAAGAATAATAGTGGGGTAAAATTATATCGTGTTGTATATTATGATGTAAACGCTAAAAGTATAAAAAATTGCTTCTACTTGCAGGATAAAAGGGTATATCATAATTACATAATAATCAAAGAAGGGCGGTATTCATATGGAGAGAAAGCTTGTTATTAACGGGTTTTACAGACATTTTAAGGATAAATTATATCAGGTTAAGGGAACTGCGATACATTCAGAAACTAAAGAAAAGATGGTTATATATCAGGGATTGTATGGGGATTACGAAATGTATGTAAGACCATATGATATGTTTATTAGCGAGGTCGACCACGCTAAGTATCCCGATGTTAAACAGAAGTACAGATTTGAACTTATAGATATAAAAACAGGAAAGTCGCTTGAAACGGATGCAGTATATGACAGTGAAGATGGCTCTGTAGGATATGCTGGACAGGCAGAAAGCAGACAGAACATATCAGAGGTGGATGATTTCTATAATACAGACAGCAAGGCAAGTGAATTAAAAGAAGCAGAGCTACTGGATATAACAGCAGAAATGCAGAAAAAAGATATAAAAACAGGAATGTCACTTGAAACAGATGCAGTATATGACAGCAAAGAGAATTCGGCAGGATATGCTGGACAGATAGAGAAAACAAATATAGAAGAAGAGCCTCAGGAGGAAAGCAAGCTTATAAGATTTCTTGATGCGTATGACTACAAGGAAAAGCTTGATATTCTTACATCTATGAGAAGTGAGCTTAATGACGGGCTTATTGATATAATGGCAGAGTCCATAGAGGTTGCAGTTCCAGAAGGTGATATAACAGACAGATATAATTCATTAAGAAAATGTCTGATGGCACATACAAAGTATGAGGGATTAAGACTAAGACAATAGTTCAGAAATTAATTGAAGGTTGATAAAGTTATCAACAATCCACAAGTAATAATACATTTGAATAAGAATATAACCAATTATAAGCAGTGTATGAATGGTTATAAAGGACAAACTATTCAGATAATATAATAAAACAGTTATTAAATACGGTATAATTGTCAGATAATTAGCATAATATATGCACGAAAAAGGAAAATATACATACATTTTAATTATTCACTTAAAATGTGCATAACTATGTGGATATTGTGGAAAAGTATCTGGATAAGTCTGACTAAATATAATATTGATTGCATATGTTGTTAATAAGTGATATTATTTACGCGTTGACAAGAGAATGTTAAGAATAAGCACGCAGGTGCGATGATGGAGGTTCGTTATGAATATAGTAGTATTAGCCGGAGGTACAAGTACAGAAAGAGATATTTCTATATTGACAAGTACTAAGGTATGTGAGTCACTTAGAAGAAATGGTCATAATGCTAATATTATTGATGTATTTTTTGGTATAGAGGACAAAGAGGCAGAGAGCTTCTTTACAAACAATAATGATGTTGAAAAAACAGCAGAGGCTATGAGGAAAAACACAGTCAATGTTGAGGATGAATTAGAGGCAAGAAAGAAGTCAGGAAAGGGCTTTTTTGGTGACAATGTATTAGCACTTTGTTCAAAGGCTGATATTGTATTTATGGGACTTCACGGCAGTAATGGCGAGGATGGAAAGATACAGGCAGCATTTGAACTTATGGGAATAAAGTACACAGGTACAGATTACATAAGCAGTGCAATATCTATGAGCAAGGAGCTTACTAAAAAGGTTCTTGTACCAGACGGAATACCTATGCCTAAGGGCGTTGCGCTTAAGAGAGGACATAAGATAGAATATGTTCCTTATCCTTGTGTTGTAAAGCCTTGCTGCGGAGGCTCAAGTGTCGGAGTATCAATTGTAGCCAATGATGCAGAATTTAAAGAGGCACTTACAGAAGCATTTTCATATGAGGACAACATACTTGTTGAAGAATACATAAAGGGTAGGGAATTCTCAGTAGGTGTGCTTGATGGAAAGGCACTTCCAGTTATAGAGATAGAGCCGCTTGAAGGCTTCTATGATTATAAGAATAAGTATAAGGCAGGGGCAACTAAGGAAACTTGTCCTGCGGTTCTTCCAAAAGAAATATCAGAAAGAATGCAGAGATGGGCTGAAAAGGCGTGTGAGTCAGCAGGAGTAACTACATATGCAAGAGTAGACCAGCTTCTCACAGAAGACGGAGATATATACTGCCTTGAGATTAACACACTTCCGGGTATGACAGGTACAAGTCTTTTACCACAGGAGGCAGCAGCAGCAGGCATATCATATGACGAGCTTACAGAAAAGATAATAGAAATATCACTTAGAAGATATGAGTAATATTTATGATTTTAATGATTATTAAGTAAGATGGAGAGTAATGATATGCGTGGAATGACGTTAAGGGCTATGGCTAAGGCATGCAATGGCAAATATTATGGAAGTGAAGCTAATCTTGACAAAGAGGTTACAGATATAACTACAGACAGCAGGAAAGTTGTTAAGGATGGTCTGTTTATAGCTATATGCGGTGAGAGGACAGACGGTCATAAGTATATTGATGGCTGTTTTGAGGCAGGTGCGCTGTGTGTTATATCAGAAAAGGAGCTTCCAGAGCAGGAGAACTCTTATATTAAGGTAAAGTCAAGCCTTCAGGCACTTAAAGACCTTGCACTTTTATACAGGAATAATCTTGATATAAAGGTTGTCGGAATAACAGGAAGCGTTGGAAAGACGAGTACAAAGGAAACTATAAGCTATGTTCTTGAAGAAAAGTACAAAGTATTAAAGACAGAAGGCAACTTTAATAATGAGATAGGTCTTCCACTCACAGTATTCAGGCTTAGAGATGATGATGAGATAGCAGTGCTTGAGATGGGAATAAGTGACTTTGGTGAGATGGAAAGATTATCCCAAATAGCACAGCCTGATATAGGTGTTATAACTAATATCGGACTTTGTCATCTTGAAAATCTCAAGACAAGAGATGGAATATTAAAGGCTAAGACAGAAATGTTCCACAACTTAAAGCCGGATGGAACAGCCATTTTAAATGGTGATGATGATAAGCTCATAACGATTGATGAGGTTAATAATAAAAAACCAGTAAGATTTGGCATCAGTTATAAAGATGATGTGTATGCAAGTGATATAAAAAATCTTGGACTTGATGGAACAAGTTTTGTTATAAATGGTCTTAAATATGCAGATGGTGATAGAGCATTTGAGGTGACAGTTCCAGTTCCCGGACATCATATGATATATAATGCGCTTGCAGCAGCATGTGTTGGCGCACAGTTAGGACTTAGCAGTATCCAGATAAGAGATGGCATTTCAAAGTTAAAGACTATAGCAGGAAGAAATAATATAATAAAGACAGATAATTATACTATTATTGATGACTGTTATAATGCCAATCCTGTGTCTATGAAGGCTTCTATTGATGTTGTGGATATGGCTCTTGGAAGAAAGGTATGTATACTTGGAAGTATGTTTGAGCTTGGAGATAATGAGAAAAATCTCCACTATGATGTAGGTCAGTATGTTGGTGCTAAGAGTATAGATGTTCTTATAACTATAGGCGACCTTGCCAGACATATTGCGATGGGAGCTGCTGACTACAGGGAAACTCACTATGAGTCGTATGATTGCAGTATACATAGTTATGACACTATTGAGGAGTTTGAAAATGAAGCTGGACAGCTTCTTAAGAAAGGTGATAATATACTTGTAAAAGCATCTCACGGTATGCACTTTAGTAATATTGTGGATATGTTGTCTAAGCAGCAGTAGAACAGGTGCATATTTAACTTAAGAAAAAGGTGACGGAATATATTATGAGCCGTAGGACGGCAGAATGGAGTAAGTATGAAGAGAATAAAAAGACTTATAATATGCGTTACAGCGTTTGTATGTGTGTTATCACTGGCAGCCTGTGGAGAAAGTAAGAAGTCAGACCTTGCAGGAAGCTGGTCAGGTAACAATGGTGGTTATGATGTTACATTTACATTTAATGAAGATGGAACAGGAGAAATGTCTATAAGCGGTATCCAGCTTAATATCACATACACTGTTGATGGAGATACTCTTACAGTCAATAAGACAGTACTTGACGGAACACAGACAGAAGATTATACATATAAGCTTTCTAACAAGGGTAAGACACTTACACTTACAAGTGCTTCTGGAGATACAGAGCTTACTAAGAATTAAAACCGGGTGAGTGATTTAATAATTTAAAATTAATAATTAAAAGTGATCATTTTATACTGATATTTTATATTGATAAAGCCGCTATACATAACCTGTGTTAAGGTGTGTATGGCGGCTTATTATTTATGTATCTTAGTCACAAACAAAATTAACTTATTTTGTGCATTTTTCTTTGTTTGTTGATTTATAGTTTAATTACTTATTGAAAATTTCATTAAACTTAGGTATGCGCTTCATAAGCTGCTGTGCAATAAAGTATGAAGCTATACCATATAATATACCTGTGATTGTTCCAACTAATACATCAGATGGGTAATGGACGGTTAAGTACAGTCTTGATACGGCAATCAGGGCTGCTAATATAAGTGCGGCTGTTCCCTCTTTCTTACGCCACATAAATATAGCTGTGGCAGCAGCAAAAGATGCTGATGAATGACCAGATGGAAATGAATAATCGTGTATAGACTGGAATATGCCATACAGGTTTTCAAACTGGTCACCAACTACGAAGTTCTGTCCCTCAACCCAGAAAGCACGTGGTCTTGCCCACAAATGCTTCATAATACCGTTACAGAATATGAGTGAGAGGATAAGTGCTATAGCCATAGAAAGACCGACTTTTCTATATTTTTTAGGAAATATTAAAAGCATTGCAGCAGCTAATATTATCCAGAATATCCCTCCGTTGCCAAGAGATGTGATACCATACATTATTGGATTGGTTATGGGATTATGTAAAGACTCAAACCAGTGTAATATCTGAATTTCCATAATAAATAATAAGTTCCTTTCTGTTATAATTCGTTATAATTTTATAATATGATGTCAGGGTAAAAGTAAGATATTTGAACCTGTCAGACTAACATCATAATGAATAATAAAATCACAATAAACAGATTATAATTAAAGACAGCAATTATGTCAATTAAGCTGGATACTGCGTTGGCAGGTGGTCTTTCCCGTGCGGTTCATAAAACCATAGCTGTATTCATCGGTTATGAGTATATCAAGTGTAGAAGCTTCTGTATCTGTGTACATTAAAGAAACTGTAAATGTTCCATCAGAACTCACAGAATTATTAAATGCATTGTTAAAGACCTGCATTGTATTATTTATTATATCATCGTCAGTCATATTATTATCGGCTTCGTTATAATCAATATAACTGCTGTATGCTTTATCGGCGGCATATAAGAAGGCATCATTGATACTTCCATTAACTTCTATGTCTCGGTAGTTTTTGTTTATAATAGAGCAGTGTATCATAACCAGTAATAGTATAATGACTGTCAGACAACTGCTGCTTATGGCAATTCTCATAGGCTTTCCCCTCTTACACTGACTATAGAATTGTAAGTGCAGTCCTTTTGTATATTAAATATACCTGATTTTACAGGATACATAATGGTTATGTTAAAGTAGTCGTGTTCATTAACAGTATCAAAGTATGAAATATCCACTGTGCTGTTGTACTGTTCTGCAAGGGTATTTATTTTCTGACATGTGTTGTCATCTATGGTATGTGTGCTGCTGCTTTCGCCATATATAAGGATGGTATCTCTTATATATTGTTGAAGTTCCTGACCCTTGCATATGCTTTTATTTATAAATATAAAATCAAGTGAGATTATGCATATTATAGACATAATGATAAGATATACAGAGCTTTCAATAATAGATTTCATATGTTCATAAGACATCCTTTCTTAGTATTTTACTGGAAGATTATTTTGATTATTTGTATTCAGGTTTATAATGATTTTTAGATTGTGTAAAATTTTACTTAAAATGTTGTATTTAGTTCTGACTTAATTCAGATTTAATTCTTTGCTGCATTAATGACAGAATAATGCATTAAGAAGTGTATCCTCTATGCCTGCACATTTAGCAATGCACATCGATATGAAGGTCATAGCAAGAGAAAGACACACAAGAAGTATAATAATGCCGCCATATTCTTTTATAATTAAGTCCATATGCCCTCCCTATACCATAACGATAGCTAATATTTCCGCAAATGTCCTTATTGTTGGAATAAGAAATATAATAGCAACACCAGTTTCACCTAATTTACTTAAGATTATATCCATAATGTAGTCCACCTTTCTGAATATTATGTTTAAGAAGCATATTTGTATGAGTATACATTTAAAGTAGTATATATGTTTAGATTATATAGTCATAAAAAATATATTTGTATGAGTATCTACAAGGAATTCAGATTTTGCCAATCTTGTGTATATTAAGATAAAAATTATCTGTAGTAAATTTAATAAAAATGCATCTATGTAGTATTTATTCGTTTTTAGTATGCTGATTTAAAGTATACAGGGTTATAGGTATATCGATATAATAAGCATCATATCCACCGACATTTTAAGTGCCATAAAAAATACAGGAATGTATTCCATGAATTTAAGTACGCTTATCCTGTCCTTGTAATCAAGTTCAGTCTGCTTATTGATAAGTTCATTGTTTCGCTGTATAAGAGTGCTTATAGTTTCATCAATTCCCTTTTCATCAAGTTCTGATACAGAATAAAGAGTTCTTACGGTTGACATTATGTCGGTCTGTTTGTATTCGGATAAGAATTCATAATAGGGTTTTATATCGGATGGATTAGCCTCTATATCACGGATAAAGTCGTCCAGTGAAAGCTTTATGATATATGGGCAGTCGTCATAAGTATCTTCGATGGCTGCAATAAGAGGCTTATTTTCAAGGTTGATGGCAACATTTCTTAACCAGTCAGAGAAGCTGTTTCTAAGATTGGCAATAACTCTTTTTTTAGAATTCTGTTTATTGATAACAGGGAATACAAGAAATGTCACAATAATTATTGCTGTATATACGGCTATAAGATAATACTTTGCAATAATTGTATACACAAGTAAAGCGCTGGCGATTGCTATAAATGGCAGTATTTTTATGATTAAGGATGATATATGTGACTCATATGCATTTTTATAATCCTTTATGCACTGGGTATCCTTTTTGGTCTGGTTTAATATATCTTTTCCATAGTGTGTCTGTGTGTAAGCATAGAATAGTATGCAGAGTATTAAGAATATGGCAGTGCTTATCTGGAATATATAGTCAGATGTTATATCAGATGAAGCGGTACTGTATCGGTTTAATACAAGACACATAAACATAGTTATTGCTGAAAGAGCAATACTTATAAATATTCCTATTGTGGTATCACGTTTTATGAGTTTAAGTTCATATTCATATTCGTATATATTTTTAACCCAGCGGTCAAAGTCTTTAAGAAGTACCTGCAATGCATTCTTGTATCTGCCGCCTTTGGTTTCAACACTTATAAGAAAACGATGAAGTGTTCTTATACGGCTGCACTGATAGTTGTTTTCGATTATGCCAAGGGCTTCTTCGTATACATATTCACTCATACTATATTCAAGCTCATCTAGTGCCTCTTGTATGAGCTTTTTAAGTCTGCCGTCTGCTACTGCATAGGTGTCTGACAGAGCAGTATGTATTTTAGGGTTCCTTATAAATGAATACACCATCTGGTGCAGGTAGATGTCAACGTCAGAGAATTCTTTTAAACGGTGGTTATTCATATATTTTTTCCTTATAAGCCAAGGCAGCATAATAACACCGCAGAGAACTATGGCTAAGATATATACTGGCTGAAGCTGGAATAAAAGGCTTATCATTGTGATACAGCTAATCACTGCAATAATTGAAATTATATAAGTTTTTAATGAAAAGCTATATCCGTACAGTGATATGTCACTCGTAAGTGAATGTGGTGAGAAATAGTTAATCAGCTTTTTCATAAATGTTTTTAATCCCCTTTTTAAGAAACTTATCCATAATAACGGCTGGTATTTTTTCATCGGTGAAAGCGCCATCTTCATAGATAACGCTGCACATATTATGTCCATTTTCGCGTGAAAGAAAGCCGACCTGTTTGATACATCGTTTTTCGTATTTATCACATTCGATAAGAACAACAAGGTCGATGTACTTGTAGATGCTGTTGATAAATCTTTCATTGATGTTGCTGCTTCCAAGCATATTATACATACGGTCAGGCATATCCCTCACATCATCAAGATGCATAGTAGTCATACAGTAAGAGCCTGTTGACAGACTGTTCAGAAGATGCGCAACCTCAGGACCGCGTGATTCTGATAAAAGAATCCAGTCGATATTATGGCGTAGTCCGGCTTTTATTATATCCGGATAGGTTACTTTATCATCAACAAAGAATTCCACGCATTTTTTATTTGGATTTATTTTGCGATAGTGGATTTCCTGATTATCCTCATATACGCCAGCTTTTTCATTGTGTGGAATTTTGGTTGAAAGATACTTGATAAGTTCGGTTTTGCCAGCGTGGGGCTGTCCACCGACAACTACACTAAGATGTGCTAAGACACTGTTTTCAAGAAGATTGATAATACTTTCTGGAGCATAGTCTGACTTGACAAGCATATTGTGGTCAAATCTTAAGTATTCCGGTATTTTCCTGATAGCCATACTTTTCTTCTGACATCTTGATTCGTGCCATATTGATATTCTTAAGTTTTCTGTATTGGCTTCAAGGATGGGGCGGCTCCTGTTAAACTGTACGCCCATAATATTGGCTAATTTAATGGATATATTTTCAACATATTTATCACTTAGTTCCTTGCCGGATATGTAGCTTCCAATACCAAGCTCAGTTATCCATAGATTATATCCGTCCCATTCTATATCAGTGACTTTTTCATTATCTATCTCATCGGATATTTCACTGAATAGCTCTTCTTTATTTTTGTCTATAAGTTCTTTTAAATCTGCGCTGTTCATATACTCCTTTACCTGTGCTTAGCACATCTTTGTAATAGTTAGTTTGCTGCTTTTAAATGCTTTTTCTAAGAAACACGATAATTAAGGTGTGTTAAATGCGTTGCGAATCTGTGATTCGTATTCAATGCCGTTAACGGCTGACTTTGTTTTAGTTGAAATGGTTGTGACAACGGCAGCAGTGAGTAAAAGTGCTGCAAGTACACCCGCAAGGGCTATGATAACTTTTCCGTAATGTTCTATTATGTCATGCATAAGAATATCCTCCTGATAAATATAATATTGAAATAAAGTTAAGGGAAAAATAACCTGACAGGTTAAAGATTATAGTTAAAAACAGCATTACAAAGATAATGTGATTTTATCTGCACACCATTGTAATCAACAACTAATTACAGCTACATCTTCATAAATATAGAATGAAGATAAGTGAATTAGCTGTAAGTGACAATTAGGTATAAAACAAGTCAATACAGACACAAAAAGAATGTGTAAAATACAATGTTAAATTGACTACAAACCATATCAATCTACAACTAATTATAACTAAATCCTCATAAACATTGAATGAAAAAAGTAAGTTTAGCTGTCTGTGATAACTAAATAAAATCAAAGTAACACAAAATAAAATAACACATACAATAAATGTTACCTGTATTAATAATTGACTTAACATGCTGGGAATTCTTAACTATATCTTAGTTGATTAATATAGAAATCCAATAAAAGCATATCCGCTAAAGCAGACAAAAGCATATGACAGGATAATTAATGCAGTTATGTAGTAAGGGTATCTTAGCACTAATGATGTACCCGATATCTATATCTTATATAATATACTGACATGACAATTATGTATATACCAATGCTTTCTATATTGGATTATTGATAAGCGCTTTTCATATTGCTACTATAACACTATAAATTATATTTGTAAAGTATTATTTTTAAATTTTTTCTTGTTTTTAAAAAGTTATAGTAAACAGTATTTATAATAAAAAGAATTTACAGGCAAAATACTTTCAATAACAGGATGAATTGGATTGTATTTTAATTGTATTTTTGCAATTGGTGTATTGACATTTATACATAATGTGATAATATAAAACTGCTTTTAGAAAGTACATTTATAAAAGCCATTACGAAATGATATGAAGAATAAAACAAGTCATAGTATGCGTCATAATGCGCAGAATGGAGGTACTAAGTTAAGATGAATAAGGAAATGTGTGTTGAAAAGATGCCAATCACAGATGAATATCTTGAAAAGATGAATGCGTACTGGCGTGCAGCTAACTATCTGGCAGCAGCCCAGTTATATCTTTTGGACAATCCACTTTTAAGAGAGCCTTTAAAGCCAGAACATATCAAGAAGAAAATAGTAGGTCACTGGGGAACTGTTCCGGGACAGAACTTTGTATACTGTCATATGAACAGGGCTATAAAGAAGTATGACCTCGATATGGTACTTATATCTGGTCCGGGACATGGAGGTAATTTCTTTGTTGCCAACTCATACCTTGAAGGAACATACAGCGAAGTATATCCTAATGTAAGTCAGGATATGACAGGACTTAAGAAGCTTTGCAAGCAGTTCTCATTCCCGGGAGGAATATCAAGCCACGTTGCACCAGAAACACCGGGCTCAATCAATGAAGGTGGTGAGCTTGGATATTCAATAGCACATGCATTTGGTTCTGTATTCGATAATCCGGACCTTATTACTACATGTATCGTTGGTGATGGTGAAGCAGAAACAGGCCCACTTGCAACAGCATGGCATTCTAATAAGTTCCTTAATCCTGTTACAGATGGTGCAGTACTTCCAATATTACATCTTAACGGATATAAGATAAGCAACCCTACAGTATTCTCACGTATATCACATGATGAGATAGAAAGCTTCTTCCATGGCTGTGGCTGGAAGCCTTACTTTGTTGAGGGTGACGACCCTATGACTATGCATAGAAAGATGGCAGAAACAGTTGATACTGTCATTGAGGAGATTAAGGAAATACAGAGAGAAGCAAGAGAAGAAGGTAAGACAGAGCGCCCATTCTGGCCTATGATTGTTCTTAGAACTCCTAAGGGCTGGACAGGACCTAAGGTTGTTGACGGCAAGGAAATCGAAGGTACATTCAGGGCACATCAGGTACCTATTATGATGGATAAGCCAGAACATTTACAGCAGCTTAACGAGTGGCTTGAAAGCTATAAGCCTGAGGAATTATTTGATGAGAATGGCAGATTAATTCCAGAGTTAAGAGCACTTGCACCAGAGGGCGACCACAGAATAAGTGCTAATCCACATGCTAATGGTGGTAAGCTTTTAAGAGATTTAAGACTTCCAGACTTTAAGGATTACGGCGTTGACGTACCTTTCCCAGGAGCTAAAGAAGGTCAGGATATGATTGAACTTGGAGGTTTCATAAGAGATATATTCAAGTTAAATGAGGAGACAAAGAACTTCCGTATCTTTGGACCAGATGAAACAATGTCTAACAGATTAGGAAAAGTATTTGAGGAAACTAACAGAGACTGGAACAATGCCCTTAAGGATAACGATGAATTCCTTGCCAAAGATGGACGTGTAATGGATTCAATGCTTTCTGAGCATATGTGCGAGGGCTGGTTAGAAGGATATCTTCTTACAGGTCGTCATGGCTTCTTTGCAAGTTATGAAGCATTTATAAGAATAGTAGACTCAATGGCAGCACAGCATGCAAAGTGGTTAAAGGTATGTTCACAGCTTCCATGGAGACAGTCTATTGCCTCACTTAACCTTATTCTTTCATCAAATGTATGGCAGCAGGACCATAACGGATTTACACATCAGGATCCGGGCTTCCTTGACCATATAGCTAATAAGAAGGCAGATGTAGTAAGAATGTATCTTCCACCAGATACTAACTGCTTACTTTCATGCTTTGACCACTGCATAAGAAGCCGTGATTATGTCAATGTGCTTGTTACATCTAAGCACCCAAGACCACAGTGGCTTACTATGGAACAGGCTGTTAAGCACTGTACACAGGGCGTTGGTATCTGGGAATGGGCAAGCAATGACCAGGGTGAAGAACCAGATGTAGTAATAGCAGGATGTGGCGAAACACCTACACTTGAGGCACTTGCAGCCGTAACTATATTAAGAGATAATATGCCTGAATTAAAGATTAGATTTATAAATGTAGTCGATTTATTCAAGCTTCAGTCTAATACACAGCATCCACACGGTCTTTCAGACACAGATTATGATGCTTTATTTACAAAGGATAAGCCAATTATATTTGCATTCCATGGCTATCCAACACTTATACATGAGCTTACATACTACAGACATAACAGAAATCTTCATGTATTCGGTTATCAGGAAGAGGGTACAATCACAACTCCTTTCGATATGAGAGTACAGAACGAGATTGACCGTTATCATCTTGTACAGGCTGTTATCAATGCACTTCCACAGCTTGGTAACAAGGGCTCATACCTTCTCCAGAAGATGAGAGATACTTTAGTTGCACATAAGCAGTATATAAGCGAGTATGGTATGGACTTACCAGAAGTACAGGAGTGGAAGTGGCATACACCAGAAAGCAGATAAAATGTATAATTGATATGTAAAGAGTTTGGTTTTATTAAAAATATTAAATAAAAATCACTATACATATTGCAAAATACAGATAAAAATAATATTATATAAGTAACTTTTTGCAATGTATTTATCAAAAGTACAAGGTTACTATAACCAGATATGGAAAATGCAGTAACAGGTACGCATTTTCCATATTCAGGTTTTATCAGAAGTTATTGCATTTAATTAAGTTATGCTGTGATTACACACATCAGGAATAAAAATGAGAGTGGTAGCAGGGGTGTAGTCATGGTATAGGCAGAATGGAGGATTTTACAATGAACAACAAACCAGAAATTAAGATTGGTATCGTAGCTGTCAGCAGGGACTGTTTCCCAGAAAGCTTATCAGTAAACAGAAGAAAGGCACTTGTTGAGGCATATAAGAATAAGTATGATGAGGCTGATATTTACGAATGTCCTGTCTGTATAGTTGAAAGCGAAATACATATGCAGCAGGCACTTGAAGATATTAAGAAGGCAGGATGTAATGCACTTTGCGTATATCTTGGTAACTTTGGCCCTGAAATATCAGAAACTATGCTTGCAAAGTACTTTGACGGACCTAAGATGTTTGTTGCAGCAGCAGAGGAAACATCAGCTAATGGCGGACTTGTAGGCAACAGAGGTGATGCTTACTGCGGTATGCTTAACGCAAGCTATAATCTTAAGCTAAGAGGTGTTAAGGCATATATTCCGGATTATCCTGTTGGAACAGCAGAAGAGTGTGCAGATATGATTCATGAGTTCCTTCCGGTTGCAAGAGCTGTATATGCACTCAATAATCTTAAGATAATAAGCTTTGGTCCAAGACCTAATAATTTCCTTGCATGTAATGCACCTATTAACCAGTTATATAATCTTGGTGTTGAAATAGAAGAGAATTCAGAGCTTGACCTTTTTGAAAGCTATAACAATCACGCGGGTGATGAAAGAATTCCTTCAGTAGTAAAGAGCATGGAGGAGGAGCTTGGAGCAGGTAACAAGAAGCCTGAAATACTTTCTAAGCTTGCACAGTATGAGCTTACACTTCTTGACTGGATAGAGGCACACAAGGGCTCAAGAAAGTATGTTGCCATAGCAGGAAAGTGTTGGCCAGCATTCCAGACACAGTTTGGCTTCGTACCTTGTTATGTTAATTCAAGACTTACAGCTATGGGAATTCCTGTATCATGTGAGGTTGATATTTATGGTGCTCTCAGCGAGTTTATCGGAACAGTTGTAAGTAACGATACAGTTACACTTCTTGATATTAATAATACAGTACCTTCTGATATTTATAACGAAGATATCAAGGGCAGGTTTAATTATACAATTAAAGATACATTTATGGGATTCCATTGTGGTAACACAGCTTCAAGCAAGCTTGCATTCTGTGAGATGAAGAACCAGATGATTATGGCACGTTCACTTCCAGAAGAGGTTACAAACGGAACACTTGAAGGCGATATTGTGCCAGGCGATATTACATTTTTCAGATTACAGAGTACATCTGACAGCCAGTTAAGAGCATATATAGCACAGGGTGAGGTTCTTCCAGTAAGAACACGTTCATTCGGTTCAATCGGTATATTTGCTATTAATGAGATGGGAAGATTTTACAGACATGTACTTATTGAGAAGAATTATCCACATCACGGTGCAGTTGCATTCGGACACTTTGGCAAGGCTTTATTCGATGTATTTAAGTATATCGGCGTTGAAGATATAGCTTACAACCAGCCAGCAGGAGTGCTTTACAAGTCAGAGAATCCATTTGCTTAATGCAGATGTAAGCCAGGAAAAGAAGCGCAGTATTATAGAGGTACGTTGCGCTTCTTTTTCTAAATAAAAATAGTAAAAAAAGAAAAAGGGGTGTTTTATGTATTACATAGGAGTTGACTTAGGAACATCATCAGTGAAGCTTATACTTATGGAGCCAACAGGCAATATAGTTAATACAGTATCCAAAAGCTATCCAATAGACTTTCCAAAGCCAGGATGGTCAGAACAGAACCCATATGACTGGTATGAAAAGACATGTGAGGGCATAAAGGAGCTGGTAGCTGGTTACGATGCAGATAAAGTGGCAGGTATAAGCTTTGGAGGACAGATGCATGGTCTTGTTATACTTGATGAGAATGATAAGGTCATAAGACCGGCTATTTTGTGGAATGATGGAAGAACAACTAAAGAATGTGATTATCTTAACAATGTCATAGGAAAAGATAAACTCACAGAATATACAGCTAATATAGCATTTGCAGGCTTTACAGCACCTAAGATTTTATGGGTTAAGGAAAATGAGCCTGAAAACTTTAAAAAGATAGCCAGGATAATGCTTCCAAAGGATTATCTTGCATACAGGCTTACGGGGGTACATTGTACAGATGTATCAGATGCTTCAGGCATGCTTTTACTTGATGTTAAGAAGCGTGACTGGTCAGACGAGATGATAAAGATATGTGATATATCAAGAGAACAGCTTCCTGGACTTTATGAAAGTTATGAAAAAGTCGGCTGCCTTACTAAAGAAGCAGCAGAGGTGCTTGGTCTTTCAGAAAATGTTATCGTTGCAGCAGGAGCAGGTGATAATGCGGCAGCGGCAGTCGGAACTGGAACTGTCGGAGATGGTATGTGTAACATATCACTTGGTACAAGCGGAACTATATTTATATCAAACAAAGAGTTTGGAGTTGATAATAACAATGCACTTCACTCATTTGACCACGCAGATGGAAACTATCATCTTATGGGATGTATGTTAAGCGCAGCTTCATGTAACGGCTGGTGGATGGATGGAATTCTTAAAGACACCGATTATAAGGCTGCACAGGAATGTATAACAGATTATATGCTTGGCAATAACCATGTATATTTTCTGCCATATCTTATGGGTGAGCGTTCACCTCACAACAATCCGCTCGCAAGAGCTACATTTACAGGAATGACGATGGACAGCACAAGGACAGATATGACACAGGCTGTTCTTGAGGGTGTTGCATTTGCAATAAGAGATTCTTTCGAGGTTGCAAAAGAACTTGGAATAAACATAACAGAAACAAAGATGTGCGGCGGCGGTGCCAAGAGTGAGTTGTGGTGCCGTATTATGGCTAATGTACTTGGAATAAAGGTCAATCTGTTAAAGTCAGAGGAAGGTCCTTCAATGGGGGCTGCAATGCTTGCAATGGTTGCTGCCGGAGAATATAGCAGTGTTCAGGAAGCCGCAGACAGTATAGTTAAGATATGTAAGACAATAGAACCACAAAAAGCGATTGCAGACAGATACAATTCACGTTATAATACATTCAGGCAGATATATCCTGCCTTAAAACCAGTGTTTGATGTTATGTAGAATGAGAGGAGATTAGTGTGAAAAATAGATTTTTCACACGTGGGATTTGTGTCTGCGCGCACTTGACACAAACTCGTTATGCGCAAAAAACGTGCGCAGAAAAGAGGATTATATATGAAATTTTTTATTGATACAGCGAATGTAGATGATATCAGAAAAGCTAACGATATGGGAGTTATATGTGGAGTTACAACTAATCCTTCACTTATAGCAAAGGAAGGCAGAGATTTTAACGAAGTAATAAAGGAAATCACAAGCATTGTTGACGGTCCAATAAGTGGAGAGGTAAAGGCTACAACAGTAGATGCTGAGGGGATGATTAAGGAAGGCCGTGAGATAGCAGCAATACACCCTAATATGGTAGTTAAAATTCCTATGACAGTAGAAGGCCTTAAAGCAGTTAAAGTCCTTTCAGCAGAAGGCATCAAGTGTAATGTGACACTTATATTCTCAGCTAATCAGGCACTTTTAGCTGCAAGAGCAGGTGCTGCATATGTATCACCTTTCCTTGGAAGACTTGACGATATATCACAGCCGGGTATCCAGCTTATTGAGGATATTGTTGGCATATTCTCTAACTATGATATCCAGACAGAGATTATCTGTGCAAGCGTAAGAAACCCTATACATATTACTGACTGCGCACTTGCAGGTGCTGATATAGCAACTGTTCCATACAAGGTTATAGAGCAGATGGTACATCATCCATTAACAGATGCAGGTATAGAAAAATTCCAGAAAGATTATAAGGCAGTATTTGGTGAATAAATGATATCAACACAGAAAATAACTACGTCAGAAGTTAGAAAGTATAATAAAAACAGAATATTTAAGCTTATATATAACAGCAACAGCATATCAAGACAGGAGATAGCAGATACTCTTGGTCTGTCACTTCCTACTATTAACCAGAATATCAAGCTTCTTAAAGAAGAAGGACTTATACTTCTTGAGGGTAACTTTGACTCAACTGGCGGCAGAAAGGCACAGATGATAACTGTAAATGCATCTGCAAGATATGCTGTAAGTGTAAATATATGTCCAGCCGAGATAAGAACAAGCCTTATCGACCTTAGTGGTGAGATAAAGGATGAGATAAGCCTTAAGACAGAATTCAGCACAGATGCCAATTATGGTATAAAGGTGGCTGAACTTGCCTATAATGTCATAAGGGCTAATCATATATCAGAGGATAATCTGTTAGGAGTAGGCATTACTATGCCGGGTGTTTTTAACTCTGATAACAGTATGTTAATATTCTCACCACCTCTTAAGGTTAAGAATTATAAGACGGACAATATAACAAGATATATAAAGTATAATTATATAGTACAGAATGATGCAAGAGCAGGCGCATTTGCTGATTACTGGTATGCACATAAGAATGAAAATGCACTAAAGGAAGAAGATCTTGAGGAAAAGCTTTATCTTATGGTAAGTGATGGTGTTGGTGGAGCTGGTGTCAGCAACAATACTATCAAGAAAGGCGAGCATAACAGATACGGCGAATTCGGACATATGACACTGTATCCGGGTGGGAAGAAATGTATGTGTGGTAGAAACGGCTGTCTTGAGAGCTATCTTTCAACTAAGAATATATCAACAGATATAGGTCTTACACTTGATGAGTTTTTTGAGAAGCTGTCTGATAATGATGAAGAATGTAATCATATATTTGATGAGTATCTTGATAATCTTACAACCGGTATTAACAACCTGTATGTAATATTTGACAGGGACGTGGTTATCGGAGGTGTTATGGCAAGATACCTTCCAGCCTATGAGGAAGATATAAGAAACAGACTTATATCAAAGTTTTCCTTTGACACAGATGCGGGCTACTTCTCACTGTCAAAGTGTACTGCCAAGAGAGCGGACACGGGAGCAGCGATAATGTTTCTTACGGAATACATTAACAGCATCTAATTGCGAGAGCAGCAAAGCTGCGGAGCAATTCGTATGGGTATCATAATGTAGTGGGACGAAGTAAGCTCATTTTGTCAGAAAAAAAGAACATCAAGAGAGGGATAAATAGCAAATGGATAGTATAATAACCCATTTAAAGAAAGCTATTACATTAGAGCACTGCGCCGTAAGGTTTCTTACGGCGTGGTGTTTTATTTGTTTAATGCAGACTATAGTTATGAATGTCAGGAATGTAACAATAAATACACTGGATTATGCAAGAATGGTGAAACTTCCGTTTATGGCGGCAGCAGTGATTATACTTACTGTTCTTTTGTATATTGTATACTATATATTTGAAAAGAAAAATGAGGCACTTTCACGTAAGATTGAGGGTGGAGTGCTTGTGGCATCAGTGTTTTTATATGCATGCGTGAGTGTGCTGCAGAATAATGACATATATTTTGTTGTGGCGATGAGTGCACTTACTGTAATGGCGGTAATATACTGCATAAGATATGCAGGAATAGTGCATATTAACATGTCAAAAAAGTCATATATAATCATTATGGCTGTGTCAGGAGGTTTATATATTTTATTTGTGAGCTTCTGCATGGTGACAAGATATCTGTCTTATGGTTCACCTAACTTTGATATGGGACTGTTCTCACAGATGTTTTATTATATGAAAACCACGGGAACGATGAAAACGACAAGTGAAAGAGATTATCTTCTGTCACATATGTGTGTCCATGTATCACCGGTATTCTATCTTATACTGCCGTTTTATATGATATTTACCTCACCGGTCGCACTTGAGATAATACAGCCGGTTCTTATAGCGGCGGCTGTCATACCACTTGCACTTATATGCAGGCACAGAAAGCTGTCAGGCTGGGAAACAGCACTTATAATAATAATTTATTGCTTATATCCTGTTATGAGTGGGGGATGTTTTTATGATATACATGAAAATATGTTCTTTCCTCTGTTATTAAGTACATTTCTGTTGTTTATGGAAAAAGATAATACAGTTGGAATGTGTATATCTGCGGTGCTTGTGTGGCTCATAAAAGAAGATGCAAGCGTGCTTATGATGTTTGTTGGATTATATATGCTGCTTAATAAATGTATGAGAAAGAAAGGTGCAGTGCTTTTTATAACTTCTGCACTGTACTGTCTTGGTGTGTGTATATTCCTTAAATATGCTGGAAATGGTGTTATGTCAGGACGTTATAATAATATGATACCTGAGGGCGATGGCAATATGTTTTCGGTTATAAAGACTGCATTTGCTAATCCTGCGTATCTTGTAACACAGATATTTGCTGTGGATAACATAACATTTATAATACAGACAATGGGTGTGCTGTTATTTCTTCCGCTTATGACGAAGAAGTGGTCAAGATATGTCCTTATCGGTCCATATATCCTGTTTAATCTTGTAACAGATTATCAGTATATGCACAGTATATATTTTCATTATGTGTTTGGTTCAGGACTGCTGCTTATATATCTTGTCATTATCAATCTTTCAGATATTGATGTTAAGAAGAGGTTAGGACTTATATATTCAGTGGTGGCGGCTGTTACAATATTTTTCACGGCATATAATCTTCCAAAGCTTGAGACGGCAGTTGACACTCTGGATGAGGAAAGACAGCAGGTGTACAGTACTATTGATGAGGGACTTTCTGTTATACCTGACGATGCAAGTGTAATAGCGACAACATTTTTATGTGCAAAGCTATCCCAAAGAAGTGAGCTTTATGAGTTGTATTATACTGATAAGTCTGCTGAATATGTGGCTATAGACTTAAGGGGCGGGGCTAAGGGGTACGATGTAAATGCGTATCTTAGCGATGACAGATATGAAGTATTGTATTATTCAGATGGGATTATAGCGGTATTTCGTGACAATTTTTATAAATCATAATTGAATTTAATATTCTGGTAATTAACAAAACGGATTGTGAAGAATAATATAAATAATATTATTACTATAAAATAGTGGGTGTAAAAATATATCGTTTTATCTGTGACACGAATACATTTAAAATGTTTATATCAGAAGAAAAAGAGTTTTTATGAAAAATATGGTATTTAACAGATAATAACAGATAGAATATTGAATTAATCGCAGGATTTGATATAATTAATACATATAATGTCTAAAAAGTGAAAATTATGTTTTCACGCGCGGTTTTTGTGTCTGAGCGCACCTGGCACAAAATCCTTATTGCGCAAAATGTGCGTAGAAATGAGGTATATAATGATAGCAGAATCTATGAAAGCACTTGTTAAAGGAAGTTCAGTAATAAGAGCTATGTTTGAGGAAGGCAACAGACTTGCTAAGATATATGGAACTGAGAATGTATATGATTTCTCTTTAGGTAATCCTAATGTGCCAGCGCCTGCAGAGGTTAATGAGGCGATTAAGGAAGTCGTTGATGAAGAAGATTCTGTAGTCCTTCACGGATATATGAGCAACTCAGGTTTTGAGGATGTAAGAGAGGCTATAGCACAGTCACTCAATAAAAGATTTGATACACATTTTAACTATACTAATATAGTTATGACAGTTGGTGCAGCAGGCGGTCTTAATACAGTACTTAAGACTATTCTTAATCCGGGTGATGAGGTTCTTACATTTGCCCCTTTCTTTGGTGAATATAAGAATTATGTGGGCAACTTTGGTGGAAAGCTTGTTGCAGTATCTCCTGATACAAGCACATTCCAGCCTAAGTTTGACGAATTTGAGAAGCTTATCAATAAGAACACAAAGGCAGTTATTGTCAATAATCCTAACAATCCTACAGGTGTTGTTTACTCAGAGGAAACTATCAAAAAGCTTGCAAAGATTATGGAAGATAAGCAGAAGGAATTAGGCATAGAAATATTCCTTATTGCAGATGAACCATACAGAGAGCTTGCATATGATGGTGTTGAAGTCCCATATCTTACTAAGTACTATGACAATACTATTGTTGGATATTCATACAGCAAGTCGCTTTCACTTCCGGGCGAGCGTATCGGTTATCTTGTTATTCCGGATGAGGTTGTGGATGCAGAGGATATGAAAGCTGCAGCTTCAGTTGCAACACGTATACTTGGTTTCGTCAATGCACCTTCACTCCAGCAGAAGGTTATAGCTAAGTGTTTAGATGCAAATGTTAATATAGATGCTTATGACAAGAACAGAAAGGCACTTTATGAAGGTCTTACAGAACTTGGTTTTGAGTGTGTTAAGCCAGAAGGAGCATTTTATCTTTTCGTAAAGTCACCAACAGAGGATGAAAATATATTCTGTGACACGGCAAAGAAGCATAATATACTTATCGTTCCCGGTTCTTCCTTCGGTTGTGCAGGATATGTAAGAATGGCATATTGTGTATCTTATGATACTATAGTTAATTCACTTCCTAAGTTTGCAGAGGTGGCAAAAGAAATGGGAGTTAAGAAGAACTAACAAACTTATTATGAAAAAAATGCGTATAAATGAGAATTGATATGAAAAGAGGAAAAATAAGTGAAAGCATGGGAAAATAATATAAGAAAAGTAGAACCATATGTTCCGGGAGAGCAGCCTAAGGACAGTGGTGTCATAAAGCTTAATACCAATGAAAATCCATATCCACCTGCACCGGAGGTAAGAAAAGCAGTCGAGAGCACAGATATAGATAAGTTAAGATTATATCCTGACCCTGATGTTACAGAGCTTGTCAGTGCCATAGCAGATTATTATGGAATGGAGAAAAATCAGGTGTTTGTAGGAGTTGGCTCAGATGATGTATTGTCTATGTGTTTCCTTACATTTTTTAATGGAAGCAAGCCGGTACTCTTTCCAAATATCTCATATTCTTTCTACAGTGTATGGGCAGACCTTTACAGGATACCTTATGAAAAGCAGGCACTTGATAAGGAATTTAACATAACAGCAAGTGATTATTATAAGGAGAACGGCGGAGTTATATTCCCTAATCCTAACGCTCCAACAGGCTTATATATGGGGCTTGATACAGTCAGGGATATAATTGAGCACAACAGGGATGTAGTTGTCATCGTTGATGAGGCATATATTGACTTTGGCGGACAGTCAGCGTTAGAACTTGTAAATGAATACGATAACCTTCTGGTAGTGCAGACATTTTCAAAGTCACGCTCTATGGCAGGTATGAGAATAGGTTATGCGTTCGGTAGTCCTGAGCTTATAAAGGCTCTTAATGATGTTAAGTTTTCGTTTAATTCTTACACTATGAATATGACTTCTATCAAGTATGGTGTCGCATCTATCAATGATAAGGCATATTTTGAGGAATGTGTAGATAAGATTATAACTACAAGGGAAAAGGCTAAGAAGTCACTTAGCGAACTTGGCTTTACATTCCCTGACTCTAAGGCAAACTTTATATTTGCAGCACATAAGAGCGTACCGGCTAAGGAAATATTTGAAAAGCTCAAGGAAAAGAAGATATTTGTAAGATATTTCAACCAGCCGGGCATAGATAACTACTTAAGAATAACAGTCGGCACAGATGAGCAGATGGATAAGCTTATGGAGGCTTTATCTGAGATTGTGGCATAAAAAAGCATTAACAGGAATGGAGTAAGTATGGCTATACCGTTTGAACACAGGAACTTTCACAAGGAACTTGAGAAAATGGCACAACAGTTAAAGGCAGAGGGAAAGACTCCCACACTGCTTCTTCATAGTTGTTGTGCACCTTGCAGCAGTAGTTGTATAGAGTTTCTTTCAAAGTATTTTTATGTTACAGTATTCTATTATAATCCGAATATATCAGAGAGTGCTGAATATAAGAAAAGAGTTGAGGAACAGATAAGGTTTATAAAGGAATTTCCCGCGCCTAACAAGGTTGAATTCATAGAGGGGGATTATGAACCTGAGCTTTATTACAGTACTGTTAAGGGGCTTGAGAGAGAGCCTGAGGGCGGTGAGAGATGTTTTAAGTGTTATGAGCTAAGACTAAGAAAGACGGCTATGCTTGCGCGTGAGCTTGGCTTTGATTATTTTACCACAACACTTACGATAAGTCCTTTAAAGAACAGTGTAAAGCTTAATGAGATAGGTCTTAAGGCAGCAGAGGAAACAGGAACTAACTATCTTTTGTCAGATTTTAAGAAAAAAGAAGGATATAAAAGGTCGATAGAGCTGTCGAAGGAGTATAATCTGTACAGACAGAACTATTGTGGCTGCGTGTATTCGAAAAGAGATGAACAGATAAATAATTAATATAATAATCAGGAGGTATGGTATATGGCTAAGAAGAAAAATGGTGTATTGAAGCTGGCTGTTGGTATAGGTGCGGCAGCAGTTGCAGGAAAGGTTGCATACGATAAGGTTAAGGCAGCCAAGAGCAAGCTTACAAAGGAAGAAAATGACAGCGCAGAGCTTGAAGTACGCAAGTACAATGCTGTATGTGAGAACAGAATGGTTGAGATTGAGGATGAGGAGTTTATGGGATGTGAGGTTAAGGCTATAGCATCCAAGATGACACTCGACCTTTCACTTGCTGTTTTTGAGAAAGATGTATATATCAACTTTGAGAGTATATGTGCAAATGTATCTATCGTACTTCCAGATGGTGTTAATGTAACATGTGATATAGACAAAAAGCTTGCAAAGGTAGGCAATTATGTTGAGAATTCTGATGAAGATGGAATACATACTGTATACATTATTGGTAAGGCTGATTTAAGTAAGGTTGAAGTAGTTCCGGTCAATTTCTATGTTGATGATGAAGATGATTATGAGGATGTTGAGGATGACTCAGAGGATGACTTTGAAGAAGATTTCGATGAAAAAGAAGCATTTCCAGAGTCAGATGATGTAGAAATAAAGGTTATCAATAAGTCAGAGGAAGTAGGAGAAGGCGATGTATCAGCAGATAATGCTGATAGTGAAAAGCCTTCAGATGATAAAGAGGCTTCTGTGGCTGAAGCAGCAAAAGAGGAGATTTCATCACAGGAAGAAGCCGCATCGAAGGAAGAAGCAGAAGATGAAGAGGATGTACTTGCTGGCTTTGAAATAGAAGATGAGGCAGAAACTGTAGATGGTGAAGAAGAAGCTAAGAAAGATACAGAAACTATCAGCCTTGAAGAAGTGTAATATATATACGGCAGGAATGATGTTATATGAAATACAGAGATAAGCTTATTAAGTACTTTGAAGAAGCTCCAGAGGGGGCTGTTATAGTTGCCAATGACATGTATGAAAAAGGCTTTACCAAAATGAGCCATGATGCGTTTTTCCGTGCAGTCGAGAGGCTGTGCGATGACGGCATTATCGTAAGGGCAGGAAAGGGAATGTATATTAAGGCAGAAGATAAAGATAAAAATCAGGAAGAACTGCTGTTAAACTACTTTTTTGGCGAGAATAACGATGATGGACTTTTTATAGGATACAGACTGTATAATAAGTATATGGTATCATCATATAAAAGTGACAGGATAGAGCTGTATTCTAATGTGATAAAGGCAAGGACATGCGAAGTCGGCAATATATATGTGAAGCGCCCAAGCGTAGAGCTTGATTTTGAGAATGCTAAGGTTATAGAAGCACTTGAGATTATGCAGAATTATTATGATATTGAACAACTGAATAAGTTGAAGTTTGCACGTTTTGCAAAGCAGTTTGCAAGAAACTATAATGATACTGCGGCTGTGTATGTGTTAGAGCATATGAAGTACAAAAAGAGTACTATTGCATTTATGAAGAAAGTGCTTGATATGTATAAGGTTGAGAATTCTCTTCAACAGTACTTAAGTTATGCTTCTGACTATAAGGTGCCGGCAGTACAGCGTATTGCAAGATAACATGGATATAATAAGTGGTGGATACTGACCGCTGTTGAAGGTTTTGCAAAGCACTTTAGAAAATGTTGCTGAAAAAAATATTAAAATTGTAAAAAATGTACTTTACAACCGTGTATACAATGTATATAATAATGCCTAAATAGAAAGAATGGCTTAAAGCTGTTATGGCAGATGGTCGTTTTTCTATTAATAAAAAATAAAAAGCAGAGTAGGAATATGTGCGTTAAGTGCTGTATGGACAGGGAGTTGCCATACGGACGAAAAGTTTTCTTGCGATACATAATCCGCATCCCGCTGCTACATACTATGGCGAATAACCTCCTATGTAGAGCGAAGATTACTGCAAAGGAGGTTTTTTTATGTCTATTTTACTAAGAAATTTTGCATTTTCTGCAAAAGAGTTCAAGAGCATCAAGTCAATGGTTTTTGCTGCATTACTGGTGGCTCTTCACACAGTACTGGCTGTGTTTGTATCTATTCAGGTAACCCCATCATTAAGAATTTCAGTGTCATTTCTTGCCAACTGTGCCATAGGGTATATGTTTGGACCTGTAATGGGCTTTGTATGCGGCGGCTTAGGCGACCTTATACAGTTTGTCATTAAACCACAGGGTGCATATTTTCCGGGCTGGACTTTAAGTGCGGCACTTGCAGGCTTTATATATGGTCTGTTCTTCTATGGCTGTAATATGAAGGTTGCTGAGAACTTTGACTCTGGTAATTCAAAGGAAAAGAAGAGCTTTTTAAAGCTTATTGATGTTAAGTTTCTTTTAAGATGCACACTTGCACTGACAGTAGATACACTTCTTGTCAATGTGCTTCTTGGAACATACTGGTGCAGCATAATGTATGGAAAGGGTTTTGCATTTTATTTATCATTGAGATTTGCAAAAAATATGATACAGCTTCCAATTAATATTATACTTGTATATTATGTGCTGGGGTTTGTTAAGTATATAGATAACAAGATGTCGAGGTAGGCAGTGTAATATGGTATTTATGGGAATTCGATGTGTCAGAGGATTGAGCGGACTTTGAAGATGGGACTCATTAAATATCAGTCAAAGAAGTTTGGTGATGAATGTTTGTCTTGTCGAAGAAGAAATATAAATTCAACATTTGCATAGTCTGGTTGTTTAAGGTAGAATAACTGTAAATGTATAATTATGATGTAAGAGGTAAAATGTGGTCTGAGCCTGTGTCTGACGACAAAAATGTAATAAAATCTGAGAATACGATATTTATTGTAGTCTGGGTTGTCAGATGCAAAAACAGATTGTGCCGCTATGATAGTAATATAAACTTTCTGGCATCATAATTAATAAAAATATAAGACATATAACTGCAGGTATATAAATAGCGGTCTGAATTATGAGGCGGTTTGGAGGCAGGAAATAGCAATACACTGGTATACAGATAACAGCCTTAGTGGTAACAAAGAACGCAGCATAAGCAGTATATATGGGAATGGAGTAATATATGGCAAAGATAATGATAGCATCAGATATTCATGGTTCTGCTTACTATTGCAGACAGATGTTAGACAGATTTAAAGAAGAAAAAGCAGAAAGATTAGTCCTTCTTGGGGATGTTTTATATCATGGACCAAGAAACGACCTTCCTAAAGAATATGCTCCCAAGGAAGTTATTGCAATGCTTAATCCGCTTCGCAACCAGATAATATGCGTAAGAGGTAACTGCGATACAGAGGTAGACCAGATGGTGCTTGACTTTAATGTTCTTGCTGAACAGGCTTATCTTAACTTTAACGGACGTTCAATCGTGCTTGCACATGGACACAAGCTTGATGAGAAGAATATACCGGCATTATGTGAGGGCGACATTCTTCTGTGCGGTCATACACATGTTCCTAAGTGTGAACAAAGAGATGGATATATATATATGAACCCGGGTTCAGTATCTATTCCAAAGGAGAACTCAGCACATAGTTATATGATACTTGACGATAAGTTCTACTGGAAAGATGTAGAGGACGGAAGCATTTATATGACATACTAATATCAATTTTTATTTGAAATTTTTAATTATGATGTCTTATTTTAGCGGACAGCTTATTTCATAATTGTTTATATATTTTTAATTGCATTTGATAATATATGTGATAGAGTATTATCTAGTGATTGCCTGCTGGCAACGATATGATAAAGTGATTATGAAAGGCTGGATGATTGGATGAATAGTTTTAAAGATAAGATGGCAAGATTCATGTATGGAAGATATGGGATGGATCAGCTTTCAAGGAATTTGTCTTTAATATGTTTAGTACTTCTTATCATCACTATGTTTGCAAGAAATAATGTGATATATACCATAGCACTGATTGGTATTATATATACATATTTCAGGGTGTTTTCGCGTAATATCTCAAAGCGTTCAGAGGAGAATGAAAGATATCTTAGATTTCACTACAAGGTTGTTGGTAAGATTAATAAGATAAAGTTCAGAATTGCAGATAATAAGACACATAAGATATTTAAGTGTCCTAGCTGTTCCCAGAAGATAAGAGTTCCAAGAGGCAAGGGCAGGATAAGTATTAAGTGCCCTAAGTGCAGAATAGAATTTATCAAAAAGACATGATATAAAGAATATTTAATGTAAAGCATATTTGTAACCTGTATGGTTATGAATATGCTTTTTTATTCTGAATATGTATTATTAATGTCAATTATATGGTGGAATATGAACCAGAAAATAGAAAATCTTCTGAATGTATCACTGGATGCGACAAGGGAGGAACTGGAAAGCTCGGAAAGCCTAAGCACAGGCTTTAACTGGCGTGATAATACGTGGGAAATAATTGTCAGGTATACAGGGAATCTTGAGAATATAAAAGCAAATTATAATGTATATGTAAGGGAATTGTTGTTTAATTATGCGATAATAGTGACGGATAAAGCTACAATAGAACTTATTTCGCAGGAGCCGCAGATAGTTTATGTAGAAAAGCCAAAGAGCCTTTACTTCCAGTTAGAGCGTGCGAAATCTGCGGCGTGTGCTTCTAATGTGCGCGTGGGTCAGCCGGGGGCTTATGGGTATAAGAATATAAGCAGGAATATTAATGAAAGTATAAGTGAAAATACAAGTGGAAATATTGGCTCAGGTCAGACAGGGCATGGAATTGGCGGCATAGCAGATAATGGGATACAGTATCTTAGTGGAAAAGGTGTAATAACAGCTATAATAGATACGGGAATTGATATATATAGCAGTGAGTTCCGTAATGCTGACGGGAGTACAAGGATACTGGATATATATGACCAGACGTTACAGAGGGAGTATAGTGCTGCGGATATTGATGCATTTATAGGAAAAGATAGAAATGTGTATACAGGTAGGGATATATCGCAGGAAGAAAATGAGGAAATTCCCGCATTTGACAATATACAGCACGGAACGAATGTGGCAGTTATAGCCTGTGGAAAGAGCGGTGTGGCATATGAGTCGGATATAATTGTTGTTAAGATGGGATATTCATATAATAATCAGTTTCCGCGAACAACCAGCCTTATGGATGCAATAGATTACATTATAAGAAAGGCGATGGAGTATAACAGACCGGTAGCTATTAATATAAGCTATGGAATGAATTACGGCGACCACAATGGCAATACTTTGCTTGAAAGTTATATAAATGCAGCTGCATCAGGCTATAAATGCAGTATATGTATAGGAAGCGGAAATGAAGCGGATAAGGCTGTCCATTATGGCGGTACCATTAAAAATGCCCAGACTGATACAGTTGAGATAGCAGTTGGTGAGTATCAGAGTTCTATAGATATACAGATATGGAAGTATTACTGGGATGATATAAGGGTAACGCTTATAAGTCCGGATGGCACTGAACGGGTTATAGTGACACATGGGAAGATAAGCAGATATACGCTTGGAGGAACTAATGTCATAAGTATGTCAGGTGAGCCTTCGCCGTATAATCTTTATCAGGAAATATACATTAATCTACAGCTACAGGGAAGTTATATAACATCAGGCATATGGAAAATACAGCTTTATGGTGAAAATGTACGTCAGGGAACTTATAATATATGGCTTCCGGCAAGTGTATCATTAAACAGGGCAACAGGTGTTATAAGACCGGTTGCATACGATACAATAACTATTCCGGCAACTGCAGGTGGCTGCATATCAGTCGGGGCTTATAATTCATATACAGGTGCATATGCTGCATTTTCAGGGAGAGGCAGTGCTTTAACGGATGTACTTACAGCGGGAATAAAGCCGGATATTCTTGCGCCGGGTGTGGATATAAGTATAAGAAGGGATACCAGACAGGGAGTGGTGTATACAAGCGTGACCGGTACATCATATGCAACGCCGTTTGTGACGGGGGCGGCGGCACTTCTTATGCAGTGGGGGATAGTTATGGGAAATGACAGGTTTATGTATGGCGAGAAGCTAAAGGCATATCTACGAAGCGGAGCAAGGCAGCTTGATGGTGTGACACAGACACCTAATCCGGTAACGGGGTATGGGGCATTGTGTGTGGAGGATAGTATAAAATGATATTTTCATAAAAAGCATTTGCAATATATAAAGACAGGTTATAGTTAGTCAATTACTCGAAATATCATATATTCAACTCGGGAAATATAGAAAAATTCAAAATAAACTTGAAAAATATATAAACATTGTGGTAAAGTATGTTTATACTATAAAAGTATTATTGTAACAGATATTGGAGGAAGTATATGAAGATTTCAACTAAGGGAAGATATGCGCTCAGGGTTATGATTGACCTTGCAGAACACGATAATGGAGAATATATAACACTTATGGATATAGCAGGACGACAGGGAATATCAGAGAAATACCTTGAGTCAATAGTTTCTATGCTAAGTAAGAATGATTTCCTTACATCACTTCGTGGAAAGGGAGGCGGTTATAAGCTGTCAAGAAGACCTGAAGAATATACAGTTCTTAGTATTTTACAGTGCACGGAAGGTTCACTTGCACCTGTTGCATGTCTTGAGAATAAGCCTAACAAGTGTCCTAAGCTTTCAGAGTGTAAGACAATAACAATGTGGGAGAACTTTGAGAAGACTATTAATGATTACTTTGGCAATATAACAATAGCTGACCTTATTAATTCAGGTAATGGTATTGATAATTATGTTATATAGAAAAGAAAGCTCTTTTAGAACAGAAATATAACTTAAAAATGACGGCTGAATTAGAATGAAGTGTGACTGGTATGTTTGAGTGGAGTGAAGCATTTATAGAACGTGGTGGAAAAAGGGAACGAATACATGCTATCAAAGTTATGCTCAAGCTTGGGTTTACTAAGGAACAGATACTCACATAGTATACAAAAGAGGAAGTAGATAAGGCTGAGAAGTCTATGGAACAAAAAGATATCTAATAAATAGTGTCATGTACTAGATGTTTTAAAACAAATAGTACATGATATTTTATTATACAATAATTATATAAATATAAAAAATATATAGAAAATAATGTCGAAAATGTTAAAAACTGTAAAAAAATGTTGAATTTGTCACTCAATAGTACTATGATAACAACAGATTTTATTGTCGTGTATTGGAAGAAGTGGATGTGCTGCATTATTATATGTATGTAGTCTGTAATGAAGAACGTGATATATAATGTCTATATTTTATACCTATAGGAGGAATTGAGATGGGTAAAAAAAGAGAACAAGTTAAAGCTAGTGCAGCGGAGAAGTTCAGAAACAGACAACTGACTTATAAGATATCTGTTGCAGTAGGCTGTCTTCTTGGATTATGTCTTACACTTATGATAATTATAAGTGCAAGTATAGCAGCAAGATTTTTGAGCTCAAGTATAAATGGTGAGTTTGAAGGTATTGCAGCTCAGAATGGACGTTCAGTACAGGAGGTAATAGATACAGCTGCTAATACAGCTACCATACTTCAGGATTACATAACTGATAAGTATGATGAATACGGTAAGACAGGATATAGTGGTGAGACTGCAAAGAGCAGCATATATGATATCCAGTTACAAGAGATGAATAAAGAGATGGAAGAGTTCATGGTCAGCGTTGCATCTTCAACAGTAACATCAAGCGAAGAAATCGTAGGTGTTGGTGTGTTCTTCGAACCTAATGCATTTGACCCTTCAATAAAGGATTACACAGTGTATGTGAATGAGTCAACTGCAAAGACAGGCAATGCACAGAGCTATGGTGCATATACATCATATGGCTCACAGGATTACTATAGGAATGCGGCTACTACAAAGCAGAACTGTTTTACAGACCCTTATGAAGAACAGGGAATTAAGATGGTAAGTGCTTCATTCCCTATTGAGTATCATGGAAAGACACAGGGGGTTATTCTTGTTGATATCAATATAAGTACATTCAGTAATCTTCGTTCATCGGACTCAGATTACAAGACAATGTATGTTGATGTATTAACAAGCGACAGCACAATCGTATATGACAGTGAGTCAGACGAATATACAGGACAGAAGTTAAGCAGCCTTATATCATCAGGTCAGTATGCAAAGATACAGTCAGGAATTGATACAGGAAAGAGTTTTTGTGTAACAACTAAGAAGGATAGTGGAGCCAAGGTAGTAAGATATTACTCTCCAATAAGTGCGGCAGGACAGACATGGTGGGCTGCCAGTGCACTGAATAAGACGGACCTTTTAAGCAAGACAATAATACTTGTTGCACTTATGGTTATTATAGCAATCGCAACACTTGCTATTATTGTTATCATAAGTTCACGTCTTGTAAGAAAGTATATAAAGCCAATAAGCGGTGTTGTCGAGGTGGCAGATAAGCTTGCCATGGGTGATTTCTCAGCAAGACCACAGTCAGAATATAATGATGAGATAGGACAGCTTTCTAATAAGTTTACAGAAATGTCAGAAAGACTTAATGAGATTATCAAGGATATATCAAGAGGTCTTAATGAGATGGCAGATGGTAACTTTAATATAGCGCCTGAAGTTGAACATGTAGGTGACTTTAAGGAGATAGAAGCCTCACTTGTTAAGGTTATTAAAGATTTATCAAAGACACTTTCAGAAATAAACAGCGTAGCAGATATGGTAGCTTCTAATGCAAGCCAGCTTTCAGATGGAGCACAGTCTATAACAGAAGGTGCTACAGACCAGGCAAGCTCAGTTCAGGAGTTACAGAGTACTATTGCCAATGTATCTGACCAGGTAAATATGAACGCCCACAATGCTAATACAGCTAATGAAATGGCTAAGAAGGTCGGCGAAGAGATTGTCGAAAGCAATACACAGATGCAGGAAATCGTAAAGGCGATGGATACAATCAGTGAGAATTCTAAGCAGGTAAGCAGCATTATCAATACTATCAATGAGATAGCTTCAAGTACTAACCTTCTTGCACTTAATGCTTCTATAGAGGCGGCAAGAGCTGGTGAAGAAGGAAGAGGCTTTGCTGTAGTAGCTACACAGGTAGGCAACCTTGCAGCACAGAGTGCTGAGGCAGCTAAGAATTCAGGAGAACTTATTGTTCAGGCTATTAATGCCATAGAAGAAGGAAAGCAGATGGTCGATATAGCAGCAGATAAGCTTATGGCATCTGTTGAGAGAACTAATGAACTTGTAGCCAATATTGGTGAGATATCTGAAGCATCTGAACAGCAGTCAGAGGCTCTTAAGCAGATATCAGAAGCTGCAAGCCAGATAGCTGCTGTTGTAGAAGAGAACACAGCTATGGCTGAGGAAAGTTCAGCAAGTAGTGAAGAGCTTTCATCACAGGCTGACAGACTTAAGGAATTAGTTGGCGCATTTAAGCTTATGGAATAAGACAGCTGATTAATGTGGTATAATGGAGTTTATATCATATTGCAAATATCTATCATGGTATTGATGAGATATGAAATGACATTAAATCTGTCTTGTCAGTATATGTATTAATAAATGGTGTTACATGCTATATATGTATATAAATCAGTTGGAAATATTCATATAATAAAAAGATATCCGTCTATGTGCATGGAACATAGACGGATATCTTTTTTTATTTTTAAGTTGTCACTCAGATAAATGCTGTTATGACTACTGAAGGAGTGAAAGAACACCCTGGTTAGACTGGTTAGCCTGAGCAAGCATTGACTGACCTGCCTGAGCAAGAATGTTGTTCTTGCTGTAGTTAACCATTTCCTGAGCCATATCTGTATCACGGATACGAGATTCAGCAGAGGTTGTATTCTCAACAACATTGTCTAAGTTAGCAATTGTATGCTCAAGTCTGTTCTGTGCAGCACCGAGAGTTGAACGCTGTGAAGATACCTTCTGTACAGCTTCTGCTATACGATCGATAGCAGCTGTAGCATCATCTTCTGTGTCAACCTTAAGACCTTTAACACCGATACCTGTGGCACTCATAGATTCAATTTTAACGGCAATCTTGTTGTCTTCAGCAGAATCAGCTCCAACATGAAGACTGAAAGAGATAGCTCCAGCTACATCATAGCCTTTTATATATCCAGTTCCGTCAGTTTTTTTAGCATTAGCAGCAGTTACGGCAACATTAATTCCTTTATCATTACCATCTTTACCAGCTGCACTAGTATAATAGTTGTTAGCTGTTTGTCCATCAGCATCTGTCCCTTTTTGAATTTGTTCAGCAGTTACAGCTTTACCTTTTTCATCATATAATTTAGTTACGTATGCATAATCTGTATTCTTTACAGCTAAATCAGCATCTGTTTGACCATCTGTTTTAGTTTTTTTATAGATTTTTTCACCTTTAGCAAGAGCCTCTTTTAATGTTGCGCCTGTTAATGCATCATCACTACCTGCTTTGTATAAATTACCTTTTATTGCATATCCAGATTCCATAAAATATGCTGTGTCAGCTTTAGTAGGATCACCCTTTAAAAGATAAGTTTCATTAAACTTAGTAGTCTCTGAAACTCTGTCGATTTCAGATGTAAGCTGATCTATTTCATCCTGGATAGCCTTACGGTCTGTCTGAGAGTTAGTACCATTAGCAGACTGAACAGCAAGCTCGTTCATTCTCTGAAGCATTGAGTGAACCTCTGTTAAAGCACCTTCAGCTGTCTGTACAGCGGATACACCATCCTGTGCGTTAGAAGAAGCCTGTGTAAGTCCGCGGATCTGCTTTCTCATCTTTTCAGAGATTGAAAGACCAGCTGCATCATCAGCGGCACGGTTAATCTTATAACCAGAAGATAACTTCTCAGCTGACTTAGACTGAGCTGAAGTTGTTACATTAAGCATTCTGTTAGCATTCATTGCTGTTAAATTGTGTTGTATTACCATAATACATACCTCCGTGTAAATAAAATATTTGTTAGAGGGGAATCCGTTCCCCTTATGAAAGATATATAATAAGCAGTGTTACCATGCTAACCCTGCGTATTATCACTAGATTTGCGTGCCTGCTTATCTTCTTTGATAAGACGGCGTATCTTGTTTAGTGTTTCAGGAGAAAGTCCCTGCTCAGCGTAGTAAGGTGATATGAATCTTGAAGTTTTTTTATCAGAATCAGAGCTGTTAGCGCTGTTTCTTGCAAGAACCTTGCTTCGTACGATATTGAGCTCTCTTGGTGCATCTATGAGAAGATGGATATTACCTTCTGAACCACCTGAGTATATGACCCTTACGTCATCACCGATGTTGATGAATTCGCCGGGTTTGATAGTGAGTTTTAACACATTAACCTCCTTGTCTATGCAACAATCTGCTATAAAATGTTGCATCCCAAAACATATAGATGGAGGTAATAACATATGAGTACATCACAACCAATAAGAAGTACTGATGAACTGGAGGCATTTCGTGGATTTTATCTTGACAAGGAGCCTAATTTAAGGAATTATGCAATGATATGTATGGGAGTTAATACAGCGCTGAGAATAAGTGACCTGCTTGCACTAAAGTGGGGAGAAGTATACGACTTTGATAAGCAGTGCTTTAAGAAGCATATAATAATGTATGAGAAGAAGACGGGAAAAGAGTCACGAATAGCCCTTAATGGCAGTATTAAAAGCGGTCTTGGAAAGTATATGGAGTCGCTTGATTATGTGAAAAAAGGAGATTATATATTTACAGGAAGATACGAGGGGACACACCTTAGCCGTTCGCAGGCATTCAGGATAATAAAGCACGCGGCATATGTGCTTAATATGGAGATGGGAATAAGCTGTCATTCTATGAGAAAGACGTTCGGCTACTGTGCATGGAAGTGCGGAACACAGCCGGCTCTGCTTATGGATATATACAATCACTCATCATATGAGATAACCAAGAGATATCTTGGCATAAAGCAGGATGACAGGGACTCTGTGTTTCTTAAAGTTAATCTGTAAATGTTACTCTTAGTGCATAGTTTTCTGAATATTTATTAACTGACATGTGATAATGGTTAATAAATAATTTAGAAATAATTTTATTTAAAAATGTACTAAAGTGTTGAGGGAATATGACGATATATAAAACGTAATTAAGAATACGAATTAACAAGAATTTATAATGGGATGCAACATTTTATAGCAAATTGTTGCATCCCTTTTTGTATATTAGTATATGTAGATGTGCGGTGTAATATGTTATTGTACGGCACTGTGCGAAATCTAGGATATACATAAAAAGCCGTAATACAGTCTGAAATATTATATCCAGACCTGAATTACGGCTTTTTTAATTTATGATTATAGACAGACAATAAGTTATTGTATAGTTACGAAGTTTTTTGACTTACGCCTTCACATCCGAAGGCTTATCAATCAGCTTAAGTATAATAGATTCTGCCCTGTTAGCAGATGACCTCTCGACAAACAGCCATACATTATCTATAGTAAGCTTATCGCCTGCTTTAGGTATGCGGTCAAGTTTTTCTGATATGAATCCGCCTATTGAATCGTTATCCTCTGAATAAAGTTTGGTTCCTAATTCATCATTTATGTCATCAAGCTTACATGAAGCATTGATACGATAAGTGTTTTCACGAATCTTAGTCATGTCATCTTTTTCGTCAGTATCATATTCATCACGTATTTCACCAACGATTTCCTCTAAAAGATCCTCCGTTGTTATCATACCGGCTGTCTGACCATATTCATCTAGCACAATAGCTATGCTGTAACGCTTAAGCTGCATTTCTTTAAACAACTCAGACGTG
>UMBA01020043.1_pt1 | contig 34164 bp, 31 predicted proteins | sample 1963861 | NCBI WGS metagenome assembly UMBA01 (sample SAMEA4835931, study PRJEB28245) | human gut metagenome | biome: gut microbiome; material: fecal sample | place: Denmark | collected 2008
CTTTTTTTGATTTTTTTTAACTTTTTTTGACTTTTTTCTGCATTTATTTCATTTTTATATTTTATAAGAGTTCAAAGCCTTATATTTACTGCTTTTAACGGTTTCCAACAACATATTAAAAAGTGCCGCCACATTCAGAATCTATTGTTTCTTACATATGTCAGCACTTTTACTGTTTGTTATTTACTATTTATTATTTATCGTTTACCACTTACATTCTTACTGCTCTTCTTCGTGTTTTCCTGTTATTGAAAATATTACCCACTCAGATATGTTTGTTGCATGGTCGCCGATTCTTTCCATATATTTGGCTGCCATAAGAAGATTGGCTGCCTGTTCGCCATCATTTACATTTTCATGGATAATATTTATAAGTTCATTCTTTACTTTGTCAAATAAATCATCAACCTCATCATCACGTTTTATTACCGCTTCCGCTTTTTTTAAGTCTTTTTCGACATATGCGTCAAGACTTTCTGAAAGCATAGTCATTGATATTTCAGCCATAAGCTGTATATGTTCAAGATGCTTTATATATGATTCTTTTGCCATAAGTATTGTAAGTTCCGATATATCAGCTGCATGGTCACCTATTCTTTCCATGTCTGTTATCATTTTTAAAGCCGATGATATGATTCTTAAATCTCCTGCCACCGGCTGCTGCTCAAGAAGAAGCTTCAGGCAAAGATGTTCGATGTTTCTTTCCTGTCTGTCTATTGATGAGTCATATTGAATTGCTTCTTTTGCCAGATTTATATCCTGTGTAACTAATGCTTTTACAGCATTTTGTATATCATATACAATCATTTTACCCATTTCAATAATTTCTTCATTAAGCTCTTCGAGTTCTTTCTGGAATTTATCTCTCATGATTTTCTCCTTTTCCCAATTTTTATTATCAGCCAAATCTACCTGTTATATAGTCTTCTGTCTTCTTATTGGCAGGCATAGAGAATAACTGTTCTGTTTTTCCGTACTCAATCATTTCTCCAAGAAGGAAAAATGCTGTGTTATCTGAAATTCGTGCAGCCTGCTGCATGTTATGTGTGACCATAATTATTGTATAATTATTTTTAAGTTCCACAGCAAGGTCTTCTATTCTTGATGTTGAAATCGGATCAAGTGCTGACGTCGGTTCATCCATAAGAATTACTTCCGGTTCTACAGCAAGCGTTCTCGCAATACAGAGTCTCTGCTGCTGTCCTCCCGAAAGACCAAGAGCTGATTTTTTCAGTCTGTCCTTTACCTCGTCCCATATTGCAGCCTGTTTAAGAGACTTTTCAACTATGATATCAAGTTCAGATTTTTTCTTTACGCCAAAAAGTCTCGGACCATAGGCAATATTGTCATATATGCTCTTTGGAAAAGGATTTGGCTGCTGAAATACCATTCCGACACGATGTCTTAAATTTATTGCATCCATATCGGCAAATATATCTTTTCCGTCAAGATATACGTTTCCATCTATTTTTACACCGTCAACAAGGTCATTCATTCTGTTTAATGTCTTTAAAAATGTCGATTTTCCGCAGCCTGAAGGACCGATAAATGCAGTAATCTGATTTTTTTCTATATTCATGTTGATATTCTTTAGTGCATGAAAATCTCCATAATGCAAATTAAGATTATTTATCTCAAACTTATAATTTTCTTCGTTTTTAACCGGTTTTCCCATATACTTTTACCTCTTTACTGTTTTTGTGGCATATTTTGTAAACTATTTTTTCAGGCCTTTTCACCTGAATTTTTCTTATTAATCCTGTTGCTAAGTACATTTGCACCAATACTGAATGCAAGCACCAGAATAAGAAGAACTGCAGATGCAAGATTTGCAAGTGCCTGATCCTGTCCATTGACCTGTAAATCCCATATCTGCAACGAAAGTGTCTCAGCAGAACGAAACGGATTAAGCGGACATGTAGAAGATGCAATATCCCAGTTAGACCATCTTATGTTTGTTCCCGAACCAGTTGTATACAAAAGTACAGCTGCTTCGCCAAAGCCTCGTCCGGCTGCAAGAATTATACCTGTCATTATTCGTGGCAGACATGCAGGCAGAAGCACATGAAATATTGCCTGCCAGCGTGTTGAGCCAAGTCCCATGCTCGCCTCAAAATACCCCTTTGGAAGACCTTTTACCGCGTCCTCCGTTGTTGTTGTAATCAGCGGCAGTGTGAGAATTGAAACTGATAAAGCACCAGCCATAAGACTCTTATCCATTCCCATTATTACAAGAAATATAAGATAACCAAAAAGTCCGACTACAATTGACGGAAGAGATGAAAGTGTTTCAATACATATTCTTATAAATTTTGTTATTATTCCACCCTTGGCATATTTTGCAAGATAGATTCCTGCAAACGTACCAATAGGAACTGTTATAAGCAATGATAAAAAAACGAGATAAATTGTATTAAATAACTGATTTCCTATGCTTCCGCGTCTCGAAAATTTAAACATTGATGCATCTGCACCGGCAAAGCCCTTGATTATTACATATCCCGCAAAGGCTGCAAGAAACATGAAAAAGAATACTGCTATGCAATAAAATATTATTGTCATAAATCTATCAGCCGTTTTTGCACGTTTTATTCTATTCATTTTACATACCTCCCTTTACAGCTTTTTTTGTATGTTTACCTGATGTTTCCGGCTTTTTACGCGAAAAATAATGTATCAGGAAGATAAACAGAAGTGAAATCAAAAACAGAAGCAGAGCAAGTGTCCAGAGTGCTGTCTTTGTTTCACCGCCCTCCATGGCATTACCCATCTGTGCAGTAATTTCTGTTGTAAGTGATTTTGTCGTAGAAAATATACTTGTAGGAAGTGCTGTTGTCTGTCCTATTACCATAGCAACAGCAAGTGCCTCACCAAACGCCCTTGCAAGTCCAAGAATAATTGCTGAAAAAATTCCCGAAGCTGAAGCCGGAAGGACTATTTTATATATTGTCTGCCAGCGTGTTGAACCCATTCCATATGCACCCATTCTGTAATCTTTCGGAACTGAACGAATTGCATCAGCCGAAACGCTTGTTATCGTAGGAAATATCATTATCGCCAGCACAAGTCCGGCAGCTAGAATCGAATGTCCAACCTGTCTGTGAAATACATTTCTTATTGCAGGAACAAGCACAGTAAGACCAGCCCATCCGTATACAACCGACGGAATTCCGGCAAAAATCTGAATGACAGGACGATAGAATTTTTCACCAAATGAAGGTGCTATTTCTGTCATAAATATGGCTGAGCCTAAAGCAAACGGCGTCGCAATAAGAAGTGCGAGTCCGCATGTACTAAGAGAGCCCACAATAAATATAAGCGTACCTACACTTCCGCCGCCCTCCATATTATCTATAGGTGCCCAATCAGGGGAAAATAAGAATTCTCCTATCGTATGATGAAATTTAAAAAATGTGCCTGAGCCTTTGTATACAAGGAATCCGCCTATTACCAGTGTGAGGACAATAACGGATAATCCGCATAATGTTACGATTGTACGCCATAAGTATTCTTTGGCAAACATACCTTTTTTACTGTTCATAAATTTTCTCCACTTCCACAAAAATCGTATTTAACTACCAAAATTTGCGGGCAGTTACTGCCCGCATTATATTCCGCGGGCAACAGGCCGATTTCCATGTCTGTACTATAATCTTGTGACTGCCGCGATAACTTTTATGTTTTTGAGTGTTTAAAGGATTTTACGATTAGTGTTCTTTTACCTGCATCTTTGATGAAACACCATATCCAAGTGATTCCATTTTCTTGCCATATTCATCTGACATTATGTAATCAAGGAACTTCTGTGTTGTCTCATTTGGTGTTCCCTTTGTATACATATGTTCATATGTCCATACAGGATATTTACCGCTGTATGTATTTTCAAGTGTAGGTGCTACGCCATCAAGTGATACTGTATCTACGCCTGCATCCTTTGTAAGATATGATAATGCTACATAACCGATTGCCCCCTTTGTTGTCTTAACATTCTGAAGAAGTACACCTGAATCATCTGTTTCCATTGACTTGTTTGAAGCCTCTGTTGCCCCACCAAGTGCATATTTCTTAAATGTTGCTCTTGTACCTGAAGACTCAGGACGTGTTATAAGAACTATTGATTCGTCAGCACCACCGACTTCTTTCCAGTTTGTAATCTTACCTGTGAAAATATCTGTAAGCTGCTGCTTTGTAAGGTTCTTAACACCACCTGCTGTTACATCTTTATTTACGATAGGTGCCATTGTAACAACACATACCTTGTGGTCTACAAGCTGTGATGCCTTTGAAGCGTCAAGCTTTTCTGCTGCTTCTACATCTGAATTACCGATATTAACTGTACCCTCGGCAACCTGTTTAAGTCCTTCACCAGAACCACCGGCATCAATTGTAATATTTACATCAGGATGTTTTTCATTAAATAAATCTGCTGCATCATCCACAAGTGGCTTTAATGCAGATGAACCTGCTGCTGTAATGCTTCCTGTAAGTTTTGCATCTGTATTTGCATTATCTCCTGATGAAGTATTTGAATTGTTGTTTCCACATCCTGTAAATACTCCTGCCATGCACATTACGCTAATCGCAAGTGCTGCTGCTTTTTTTAAACTCTGTTTTCTCATCATTGCTTCCTCGTCTTTCTTTTTGAGTTTGTTTCTTTCAACGATGTTAATATACAAAAAATCATGTGAAATCTACTATCATATTTTCCTTAAATAGCTGTAAATGTTATGTAAAATCTGTTTAAATATAAAAAAAGAGGCATATGCCCCGTTTTAAAGGGTTCTGCCTCTTTGTGTAAAATATTTTTTACATGAGTTTTAACATTCAAATATTCCTGTCACAACGATGCCGTCATCGCTAAGTTCTTTCATGTAAACTTTCTTAATTGTATTAATGTATTCCGAATTATCCAAAGCCGTATCACACGCAATTTTTACACGTATATAATCAGGTGTAAATCCCATTAAATAGTCTTTGCCGTTTTCTGATACGATTTCTTCTATCAGCACTTCTTCCGTCTTACCTATATGCTGCTGCCTGTATTCTTTTGACATTTTGTTTTCAAGTTCAAGTAAAATTGCACTACGCTGTGTCTTTACCTTTTCATCAACCTGACCTTCCATGCGGTCTGCAACTGTACCTTTTCTTCTTGAATATTTGAATATATGCATTTCATAAAAATGCACCTTCTCAAGAAATACCTTCGTTGCTTCAAATTCTTCTTCTGTTTCCTGCGGAAATCCAACTATAACATCTGTTGTAATTGCCGGATTGTTAAAATACTTTCTTAAAATACAGCATTTATCATAATATTCCTGTGTAGTATATTTTCTGTTCATACGTTTTAAAACTGTATCACAGCCGCTCTGAAGCGACAGATGAAAATGCGGACATATTTTTTTGCTTGATGATAATGTTTTTGCAAATTCTTCTGTTATAACGCGTGGCTCAAGTGAACCAAGCCTTATTCTTTGCAATCCCTCTATTTTATCAAGCCGCATTATTACTTCAAGAAGTGAGCCTTTGTTATTGTCAACACCATATGATGTAAGGTGGATTCCTGTAAGAACAACTTCCTTGAATCCTTTTGACACAAGTTTAGTCACTTCTTCTTCAATTTCATCTATATCACGGCTTCTTATTCTTCCTCTTGTATAAGGAATTATGCAATATGAGCAGAACTGGTTACATCCGTCCTGTATCTTTATATAAGCTCTCGTATGTGTACTTACTTCATCAAGCTTTAATTCCTCATATTCCTGCTTTTCTTTAAAATCAACAACCATCTCGGAATTATTCTTGTCTTTATAATAATTTTCAAGTGCTTCTACTATATTAATTTTGCAGTTGTTACCAAGGACTATATCTACAGCATTGTCCTCAGCAGCTTTCTTTGTATCTGCATTGACATAACATCCTGCTGCAACAACTATCGCATCAGGATTAATTTTTTTTGATTTATGAAGCATCTGTCTTGATTTCCTGTCAGCTATATTAGTGACAGAACATGTATTTATTATATAAATATCTGCCGTTACATTCTCATCAAATGGCACTATCGTATATCCGGCCTGCTTTAAAAGCTGTTCCATTGATTCTGCTTCATATGAATTAACTTTACAGCCAAGGCTGTGTATTGCAACCGTTCGGTTCATCTTTCTCCATTCCTGTGTCCGTACACACTAAAATAATCTTTTTCCCAATTTTTCTTACTTATCGACATAATTTATGTTGACATGTTTTTTTTAATCTTTATAATATTTAATAAAGAGACGTGATTCTGATATAAATTTTCACAATCACAATATGTATTTCAGGAGGGCATTATGAAAACTGTTAAAATTTCGTTAAACTCAATAGACAAGGTAAAATCTTTTGTCAATGATATTACAAAATTTGATGTCGACTTCGACCTTGTATCAGGAAGATATGTAATTGATGCAAAGTCTATCATGGGTATCTTTAGTCTTGATTTATCCAAACCAATCGACTTAAATATCCATGCTGATACAGATATTGATACTATACTGGCAGTTCTTGCACCATACATGGTATAATCTCAAATAATCTGTATATTATTATTTTTAGTTACATATGCGGCAGAGAAAAATCTCTGCCGCTTTTCTTATATTATTATTAATATTATTTAATTTCAATTCTTTCAACTGTATCAATTGCTGTCTTTAACATTTCTTCTATGCAGTCATCGAGATGTTTCTCATCATTTTTAATGATATTAAGATTTGGCTTTGTAACCGGATGCTTTGCTACAAATATTGTACAGCAGTCCTCAAATGGCTGGATTGAAGTCTCATATGTTCCGATTTTTTCAGATAAATCGATAATTTCCTGCTTATCAAAACCGATAACCGGACGGAATACAGGCATCTCACACACTTCGTTTGTACAGTAAAGGCTCTGCATTGTCTGGCTTGCAACCTGACCGATACTCTCACCTGTAATAAGTCCGAGGCAGCCGCTCTTCTTTCCAAGTTCCTCTGCAATCCTCATCATATATCTTCTCATTATAATTGTAAGTTCATCGTGCGGACACTTTTCATAAATTGCAAGCTGGATATCTGTAAAATTAACTACATTAAGTACCATAGGACCTGAATATCTTGACACAAGCTTAGCAAGGTCAACTACTTTCTGCTTTGCCCTGTCGCTTGTATATGGAGGTGCATGGAAATATGTTGCTTCAATCTGAACACCTCTTTTTGCAATCATATAGCCTGCAACAGGACTGTCGATACCACCCGATAAAAGAAGCATTGCCTTTCCGGCTGTTCCGATAGGCATGCCTCCCGGTCCCGGAATCTCGACAGAATAAATATTTATTTTATTTCTTATCTCCACCTGTAAAAGAACTTCAGGCTTGTGAACATCTACTTTAAGCTCAGGAAATGCATCAAGAAGTCTTCCGCCGAGTTCCATATTTATCTCCATTGAATCCATAGGATAATTCTTGCGTGCTCTTCTCGCATTTACCTTAAATGTAATATTTTTGTCTGGATATGTTGCATCAAAATATTCAACAACATGTTTTGCAAGGTCATCAAATCCGTTATCTTCAATCTGGACAACCGGACAGATTCCGATAATACCAAAAACTCTCTTTAAAGCTGCAACCGCTTCATCATAATCAAAATCTGAAACTGCTGTTGCATAAATTCTTCCGTTCTCTTTCGTTACGTTAAATTCTCCATCTACTTCTTTTAGTGCATATCTTATCTGACGCACAAGTGCATCTTCAAAAAGGTATCTGTTTTTTCCCTTAACACCTATCTCACCATATTTAATCAAAAAAGCTTTGTACATTTTTCTCTCCATTTACATTCTTTTATATTTTCTTAACACAGGAAGCAGTTCTTTTAATGCCTCCAGAGTATAATCAAGCTGTTCTTTTGTCGTCTCAAAACAGAAGCTGAATCTTATTGTTGAATCAAGCAGTTCTTTTTTTGTTCCTATTGCGACAAGTGTCGAACTGAGTCCCGGCTTGTTTGATGAACATGCCGAACCTGATGATACATATATATTTTTATCTTCCAGTGCATGCAAAAGAACTTCTGCACGTACACCTTCAAATCCCGCACTGACAACATGCGGTGCACTTTCACGTCCTCTCATTCCATTTATATGCACATCATCAAGCTTTTCAAGTTCTGACACAAAATAATCTCTTAATTCATACATTTTATCGACTTTTTCATCAAAATCTTTTGTATAAATAAGTTCTGCTGCCTTTCCAAGTCCAGCTATTCCGGGAACATTTTCTGTGCCGGAACGCATTGCACGCTGCTGTCCTCCTCCGAGTATAAGCGGCTTTATTTTGGTCTTATCTTTAATAAATAAAAATCCTGTTCCCTTTGGACCGTAAATTTTATGTCCACTTACAGAAAGGAGATCGATATTCATTTTCTTCGGATATATACGCATTTTACCATATGCCTGTATTGCATCAACATGGAAAATTATATCTTTATTGTAATCTTTTACTATTTTTCCAATTTTCTCAACAGGTTCAATTGTTCCTATCTCATTATTTACAAGCATTACAGATACAAGTATTGTCTCTTCGTCAAGTGCTTCTTTTAAAGCATCAACAGATACGAGCCCTCTGTTATCAACAGGAAGATATGTCACATTAAATCCATTTTCCTCAAGGTATCTGAACGGTTCTTTTACAGAAGAATGTTCGACACTTGAAACTATAACATGATTTCCACGTCTTTTATTAGCAATGGCACTTTCTATAATTGCCATATTGTTTGACTCTGTTCCGCCAGATGTGAACAAAATCTCTTTTTCATCACATTTAAGTGTTTTTGCTATAATCTGTGCAGCCTGCTTAACCTGCTTTTCCGCATCAAAACCTTTTGAATGTTTTGATGAAGGATTGCCGTAATCATTAAGCATAATATCTGTTACGACCTTTGCAACCTCATCGGCAGCCCTCGTCGTTGCAGCATTATCCAGATATGCTTCCATTTTTTCACCTCATTCGCATATTATATTAATTTATTTTTCATTCATATACATAAGTACTGACATAAGCATCATTCCTGCCGTTTCGGTACGAAGAATTCTCTTGCCAAGCGTAATCTCTTCCCAGCCTTCTTCTTTTGCCTTTGAAAGCTCGTCCAAATCATATCCGCCCTCAGGACCAATAAATATTCCTATACTTTCATTGCCTTTCAGGTTTTCTATGATTTTTTTCGTCTTTGCCATTCCATCGGCACATTCATATGGAAGCAGTTTAACATCTAATTGCTGCGACATTTCCAATGCCTCGTTGAATGTGCATACAGGCATAATCTCCGGAATTATGCTTCTTTTACTCTGCTTTGCAGCTGACTCGCTAATCATATTCCAGCGTTTTACTTTCGAATCCGCTTTTTTCTTATCAAGCTTTACAACACTGCGTTTCATGGAAACAGGAACAATTCTGTATACTCCGAGCTCTGTCATTTTCTGAATGATAAGCTCCATTTTATCACCTTTGGGAAGTCCCTGGAACAGCCATACTTTTATGCCCAATTCCCTGCCTTCTTCATCAATGCTGTCTATTTCGGCTCTTATATTATCATCTGTCATCTCACTGATGTGACAATAATAGTCTACATTGCTTCCGCTGCTTATAAGAAGTTCATCACCCGTTTTCATTCTTAAAACATTTTTTACATGATTGACATCATCACCTGTAATATCAATATAAGTATCATGGATATTTTCATGCTGTGCAAAAAAATGATACATTATATACCTCTTTTCCTTGCTGTTATATTAACCCACTCACCGTCGTGATTTATCTCAACTATCTCAAGCTCAGGATTCTTTTTGAAACACTCTGCCACTTCCTGCTCTTTTGTATCAATAATTCCTGATGTTATAAAATAAGCTCCCGGCTTCATATGCTGTGTAATCTCTGCTGATAAAGGTTCAAGCACATCTGCAAGAATATTGGCACATACTACATCATAACACTCATATCCGCATCTGTCCTGCACTGCCTTGTCGTCAATAATATTGCCCTCTATAACTTCAAGCTTTTCCGGTGCAATATCATTTTGCTGTGCATTTTCTTCCGAAGCAATAATTGCATTAGGGTCAAGGTCTGTTCCAAGTGCATGATTTGCACCGTATTTTAATGCCACAACAGATAAAATACCGCTTCCGCATCCTACATCAAGGACTTCCTCGCCGCCTTTTATATATTTCTGAAGCTGTAATATTACCATTCTTGTTGTCTCATGTGAACCTGTTCCGAACGCTGTACCCGGGTCGATTGAAAGCACCTGATGTCCTTTCATCTCGTCTGTCACAGGTTCCCATGTAGGCTTTATATAAAGGTCTCCTATTGTAAATGTATGCCAGTACTGTTTCCAGTTGTTTATCCAGTCTTTATCTTCTGTCTGGCTTTCTGTTACGGTTGCATCACCAACATTTACAAAAGTTCTTAACTCTTCAAGACCTTCTTCAACCTTTCCAAGTATTGTATTATCATCCTCATCGGCGTCTATATAAAAATTAACCTTTGCCGTTCCGTCATCCGGCGGAAGTTCAGGAATGAAATCTACAAACATCGTTTTTGCTTCTTCCTGTGTAAGCTGTACATTATCCTGAATTTCTATTCCTTCAATGCCAAGCTCTGCAAGCATGCAGCTTATGAGGTCAACTGCCTCAGTTGTTGTCTTAATCGTATATCTGTTCCACTTCATATTTATCTCCAATTCCAATCAATTTTCAGAAAAAAGTCTCTCACCATTATTACTTTAAGCGTCCTTTAAAAATGCTTTGTAGCTCTTATATGCCTCATAAAGGTCAACCTTGCTTATAACTTCGTATGGTGCGTGCATATTCTGCACACCGACACCTGAATCAATAACATTCATTCCGTAATTAGCAAGTATATAAGCTATCGTTCCGCCGCCGCCAAGGTCAACCCTGCCAAGTTCGGCTGTCTGAAAAGAAACATTGTTATCATCCATTATTTTTCTTAATTTACCAATATATTCTGCACTGGCATCATTTGAACCACTCTTGCCTCTTGAGCCTGTATACTTCATAAATACTACGCCTTTTCCGAAATATGCTGTGTTCTTCTTTTCATTTACATTGGCATAATTCGGGTCAAATGCAGAATTTACATCTGATGAAAGCATGCATGAATTAGTGAGTGTACGTCTTAATTTCAGTTCGGAATACTGTCCGCATCTATCCATCACTTCTGCAACCATATTTTCAAAAAATCTTGAATGCATGCCGGTCGCACCGACACTTCCTATTTCTTCTTTATCTACAAGAATGCATACACTTGTCTTTTCTGGTTTTATCGATTCAAGCTGTGCTATAAGTGAAGGATATGCACACACTTTGTCATCATGTCCATAACCCATTATCATGCTCTTATCAAAGCCGTAATCTCTCGCCGGACCTGCCGGAACTACGCAAAGCTCTGCTGAAAGAAAATCTTCTTCCTCTATTCCATATTTTTCTTTCAGAAGTGAAAGTATATTTGCCTTAACTCTTTCCTTTTCTTCCTTAACATCCTGATTGTTTTCACTGTCAGAATCATCTGTTTTCTTAACTGCCGGCATGCTTCCAACAAGGACATTTAAATCCTCACCCTCAACTACTTTATCTGCCTTTTTTGTCATCTGCTCAGATGCAAGATGTATAAGAAGGTCTGAAACTCCCACCACAGGATCATCTTCTTTTTCACCTATACAAACTTCAACACTTGTTCCGTCTTTTAATGCAACAACACCATGAAGTGCAAGTGGAAGTGCTACCCATTGGTACTTCTTAATGCCTCCGTAATAATGTGTATCCATTAAAACAAGACCATTGTCTTCATATAACGGATTCTGTTTTATATCAAGGCGCGGTGAATCAATATGTGCTCCAAGAATATTAAGTCCTTCTTCCATAGGCTTTTTTCCTATTGAAAAAAGAACTATAGCTTTATTCATATTAACGGCATATACTTTATCACCTGCTGAAAGTGTCTCGTTATTTTTTATAACTTCATAAAGGTCTTTATATCCCGCTGCCTTTGCAAGCTCTACAGACTCCTTTACACATTCGCGTTCAGTTTTGCAGGAAGAAATAAATTTCCTGTATTTTTCAGAAAATTCAAAAACATCTTTCTTCCCTGATTCATCATACTTTTCCCATGCATTCTTTCTTTCCATTGTACTGCCTCCGTTTCTGCCTGAATGGCTAAAAGAATAATTTATATATCCAGTGTAAGCTGGTTATCATCATCTGAATTACCGCTTTCCAAATCACGCTGCTGTGCTTCAAGTTCCATCTGTGCCTCATCCTTGAACTTTTCAACAAGATCTTCGCTGATTACAGGAAGTTCGTCTATTGACTGAACACCAAAGCTTCGTAAAAAATCCTCTGTAGTACCGAAAAGCATTGGTCTTCCTGGAGCGTCAAGACGTCCAAGTTCCTTTGCAAGCCCATATTCTACAAGCTTATTTACGGCATGGTCGCAGCTTACGCCTCTGATTTTTTCAATCTCAAGTTTCGTTATTGGCTGTTTATAAGCTATAATTGAAAGTGTTTCAAGCAAAACATCCGTAAGAACATATTTTCTTGGCTGGCTTGCAACTTTTATAAGTTCATCATAATATTCTGTCTTTGTACAAAGCTGGAATGCATTTTCAAGTTCAATTATTCTTATTCCCCTGTTTGCGGCCTCATATCTATCCATCATATTATGTACTATTTTTCTTGTTGTATCAACGTCATGCTCTATGGCAGCAGCAAGTTTTTCAACCTCAACCGAATCGCCCATCGTAAATAACACTGCTTCTATAACAGCTTCTATTCTATCCAAATCCATTTAAACCAATTCCTCTATTCTTCAACTATTATCTCATCTATCAGCTCCGGGTCTTTTACAACATTAATATCAATGTCTCCAAATGTACTCTCCTGATGTACTTCTACAAAACCAGTCTTTATAAGTTCAAGCATTACAAGAAATGTAACTATAACAGAAACTTTTGAAGAATTCTTTGAAAGCATTTCCCTGAATGAAAACTTTTTGTTTGTCCTTAAAAAATCCTGAACCTGAACAAGCTTTTCCGACATGCTGACTTCTTCTTTTTCAATCTTGCCAAACTTGCTTCTTATAGGGTCAACCTTTTCTTCCTGACGTTTTAGTACATCCTGAAAAATTGCATTTAATTTTGCAAGCGTCGTATCACCAATCAGCTCATTCAAATCAACAGGTGGTCTGTAAGCCTCAACTTCTTTCGGAACTGTCGGACGTTTGTAAAATGACTTTTCTGCATCCATCTGCCTGTCTTTTAATTCATACGACATATATTTAAAAAGCTTATATTCAAGAAGTTTTTCAACAAGCTCTGCTCTTGGATCTTCCTCTTCTCCTTCTTCATTAACTTCTTTTGGAAGAAGCATTCTTGATTTTATGTCAAGCAGTGTCGCAGCCATCACAAGGAATTCACTGACAACATTAAGGTCTTCTTTGTCCATCTGATTGACATATTCCATGTACTGCTCTGTTATCATTGCAATCGGAATATCATAAATATTCACTTTATTTTTATCAATCAGATGTAAAAGCAGGTCAAGCGGCCCTTCAAACACCTGAAGTTTTACATTTATTCCCATACTGCGGCTCCGTTTTAATTTGATATAAATCTTTATATTGCTGCACATATGTATACATACATCTTCATACAATATAAAAACGCAACTTATATTGTAACCAAAAATAAAACTTATTGCAAGTACAAGCAGATTGAAAAAATTCTTCTGATGATATATACTTATTTTCATGATTATTTATTTAGAAATGGAGATTTAATGAATACTATTATTATAACAATCAAACAGATAGCATCCAAATTATCAAAAGACTCCATAACAAGCTATGCGGCACAGTCATGTTTTTATATGCTGTTATCATTTTTTCCGGCTTTGATAATACTTATGAGCCTTATACATTACCTTCCGGTTACACCTGATACGATAATAGAGGTACTGCGTGCTGTTGCTCCACCGCAGATAGAACCTGTCTTTGAAACTATCATCAACGATGTATACAATAATTCTAGCATTGCAATAGTCTCTATTACGGCTGTCGTTGTTTTATGGTCAGCCGGAAAGGGATTTCTCTCAATAATGCAATGCCTTAATTCAATATACGGTTCACACAGACACCGCAACTGGTTTATTTCAAGAATCATATCAACTGTTTACACACTTATATTTTTATTAAGCATACTTCTTACGCTTGTACTTATGGTTTTCGGTGACAAATTTGTTTCGATAATCGGATTATTTCTTCCTAAAGTTGCAAATACATTTACCGCCATACTGCACAACAGGGCATTGCTTTTCCCTTGTGTATTAATGGTTATATTTTTATGCATGTATAAATATGTTCCCAACAGAAAGACAACTTTTTTCAATGAGCTTCCCGGTGCTGTATTTGCCGCAACAGGATGGTTTCTGTTTTCATATTTTTACTCAGTTTATGTAAACCATTCACCTAATTTTTCTCTTATGTACGGAAGCCTTTCAACACTGGTTTTTGCACTTATGTGGATGTATTTCTGTATGATAATTGTTTTCTTAGGTGCTGAACTTAATATGTTTCTTACAAAAAAGCGTTCAGGCGACTTTGGTTCCTGGATAGAAGAACTCTAATATATCTTTGTAACTCATACCTCGTTTTGTCATGGCATTTACGGCATTCTGGCTCATGCCTATGCCATGTCCGAAACCGCCTCCCGTAATCACAAAATATTTTTCACCATCTCTTTCCTGGCTTTCAAATATACAGAATGTACTTGGAAGATATGGTGTATTGACAGTTCCGCCATTTGTCTCAAGCGTCACTGCAGCATTTCCAAATGCCTGCCTTATAAGTGATTCACTGTCAAGCGTAACTGTATTCTTATCACCTTCAACAACAACGCTTACGGCAGCTCCACCTGATACTCTTTTCCTGACATATATATTCTGTATAATCCCCACATCTGATATCTTTGAATCAAACGAGCTGCTCAAATCTTTGTCACTCACAGTCATTTTCCACCTGTAATAATTACATGTGCTGTCATAATCACTGTCATACTTCTGTTTTATAAACGAAGCAAAGGATTCTTCATCCATATAATTAATATTTCTTTCACTGCTTCCTATATCACGGCTTTCATAATACGGATAACTTTCCTTTGATGAGCCCCACAATGTCACATCTGTGCCACTGCCGCACGATGTCGAATAATAATATGCCTGAACAACATCATCACCATATCTTAACATCTCGCCTTTTGTCGCAAGAATTGCCTGATTTGATGCATCAAATTCCAAATTATTATTGTAAACCTGAAACTGTGTGCTGTCGTCAACATGTGCACCATATAATGCATAACCTACATTGGTAAGATGTTTATACGCATAACTTCTCGCACACACTGCCTGCACTTTTAACGCTTCAACACCAAAACTTACAGGCATTTCACTTGGTACAACAGTTTTAAGATACTGTTCAATATCTGTCTCATTTATTATAACTATTCCTTCATCCCATAAAGACAGTTCTATAATGCCATAATATTCAGGATTCCCCTGACTTCGTGAAATATTTGTCACTTTTATCTTTCCATCTGCCGTATCGGGTTTTATCTCTATTCTGCCATTGTCAAATTTTGAATCTGAAATATCAAATTCAGATATATTTCCCGCATCAACATGTATTTCTTTTTCATCAAAGCACACCTTATACCCATTGTCAGAAGTAACTGAAACTTTATTATGAAATATATCAGCATATCCTGTAGTTTTAAGAAGAACTCTTATATTTCCCGGAGAAAATCCTTTAGATAAAAATGCACCACAGATTTTTCCTCCGGCCACAATGAAATCCTGCAAATCATAACCTATAACAATATTATTTACATCTCTGTCTGCGGAATAATCAGTAAGATTGTATCTCACAAAATTATTATCAACAAAAACTTTTCCATATCCTGTAATTTCTATGTATTCATCACTTACAGACAGTACTTTTCCGGATATTGTATCCTTTTTCAGATTAATTGCATCAATCTTTTTGTTTTCAAGTGAAACATCTGCCAGGGCACTTCCTATATTTTCAATATTTCCTACCTGAAACTTACGTTTTATACCATACAAATCAATATACATTTTGTTATTCTCAATTTTATAAATCCATACATTTTTATATATCACTTCTGTTCCTGTTTCTTTTACAAACATAAGAATTTCACTGCCACATGTAAGGAACACACAATTTTTATCAACTTTACCTGAAAGCTTCAGACCTTTAAATGAATAAATTCCTTTGTCCGTGCACACACTCCATCCTGACAGCTGACTGTCCATGTCAGGAGTTGCAACTACCGCTGCTTCCATCCATGATAAATTATCTCCACTACTGAAAAAATCTTTCAACTCATAAATCAATTGTGAAAACTGCTCATTTGAAAATGTATCATATGAATACAGTTCTTCCGTAAAATTCACACCGCAATATGAAAATAATTCTTTTGCATATTTCCGTGTAAAAGCATCCTTGGCTTTAAAATCTGTAAATATCTGCTTTTCACGCACATAATCAATATATTCATCATACCAGTAATTACCATGACCGTCCGACGGCTGGTATCCGCAGGCATACGCTATCACTTTACATGCCTGTGCCATATTAATGCCTTCATGTTCACTTTTATTTTTTTTAACAAATAATGCAAAAAGGATTCCAATTGATACAAGAACAATAAACACCATTATTTTTAACTTTTTTCTTCTTTTAGCATAGCGTGTTTTCATGTGAAGATTTCTCCCTTCAATGGCACACAAGTACATGCCTGATAATATTTAGTATATTCGGAAGAATTTTTTATTAGAACCCAAGTGGCAAAGTCATCGTACAAATGCCGTTATCCGGTGATGGCATTGGCTTTGCAGCTGTCAGGCAAAAGAAAAGAGCTGGATGGTTACTCCCATACAGCTCTTATAATTCCCAAAATGCCGTTCCCATCTTTTTCGACTCCTAGCCAAAGCCAGGTGGGTTACCGCACACATACCGCTGCCTTCCACTGACAAAGGAGGCTTGACATTGGCATGAAAATATAGGAATCCCGACGAAAAAATGTAGGATCAAAATATGACAGGCTGTCGAACATCCCAGGAATATAAATATTAAATTAAAATACGATTAATCGTTTACGTTCACCATAAACAGTCTGACCTGTCATGGCTTTCTTTTCGTTTATTATATCATACATCTGCTGCTCATACAATATGGTATGCAAAAAAATTAAAATTATGCTCTTATATCAATATCTTCAATATTTTCTGCCGAAAGTCTTATCGCTTCCATTACATTCTCTTTTGATATTCCCATTTTTTCAGCAAGTTCATCAACTGTAGGTTTTCTTTCAAGTTCTTCTTTAAGCCTTTTTGCCCAGTCATTTACAAGATTTACTTTTCCAAGGACTTTTGCCGCAGCTTTGTTGGACATATTCTGCTCATCAATCATCATGCGTAAACTTCCTTCTATTTCTGACTTTACTTCTTTTTCAATTTCTTCCAGAACGTTTATCAAATCCTGTGTATTTCCTTCTTTTATCTTATCCTTCCACTCATAATTATTAAGGAAATGCTTTTCACCTATATAAGCCATCATCGCAAGGTTGGCCTCCTGTATTAAATCACTTGCAAGCACTCCTTTTCTTCTGAAAGGCTCAATCCACCCTACTATTTTTTTCAGAAATGACTGTGACAGCAGGCTTAATGATTCTTTATCATTATCTTCGACAATATTCATAAGCAGAAATGCTCTTCCTGTATCAGACAATTCCTCTACATCTTTTAAATCTTCCATATACATCTGTATATATTTTTCATCTTTTTCATAATCTTCATCTGTGACAAATACCGTCTCTTCTGCAACTTCCTCTTCAAGCTCTTCTGTCTGCTTTACAGCAGATTTCTCAAGCATGTTAAGGAATTCATTGTCAACACCGTTCTCACCCTTGACTGTAATATCATTGGCAAGAAGATAACCTGTTATCATCTGATACTTTGAATCATCAAGTCCAAGGTCTTTAAAATAACTCTCAACATCCTGCTTTGTAACTATATTACCATTAACTTTTGCATATTCTTTAAGGCTGTTTAATGCCCCCATAAAAGCTGCCTGATTATTGTTATCCATATTTTATTCTCCAATCTTTTAATTTATAATCTATAATTAAATCTGTCTTGATTTTTCCGGTAAAAGTTATAATAACATATATTTTTATATAAAGCAAAACCGCTATTTTGCATAGTTCATTATTCATTACTGTTGACAAAATCAGCTTTTTTGATTATAGTTAAACTATATGTGCAGAAAAAATATTTTCTACATAATCAACTAAGAAAGACGAGGTTTTTGTATAATGAGAATTGCATTAATTAATGAAAACAGTCAGGCTGCAAAGAATGACATGATTTATTCTACACTCAAGAAGGTAGCTGATTCTAAGGGATTTGAAGTTGATAACTATGGTATGTACTCAGCTGATGATAAAGCACAGCTTACATATGTGCAGAATGGTATCCTTGCTGCTATCCTTCTTAACAGCGGTGCTGCTGATTTTGTTGTAACCGGATGCGGCACAGGTGAAGGTGCCATGCTCGCACTCAACTCATTCCCTGGCGTAATATGCGGACATGTTGTTGACCCTTCTGATGCATATATGTTCATGCAGATTAACGATGGTAATGCTATCGCTCTTCCTTTCGCAAAAGGTTTTGGCTGGGGTGCCGAATTAAATCTTACATATATTTTTGAAAAACTTTTTGAAGGCGAACCAGGTGGTGGCTATCCTAAGGAAAGAGTTGTTCCGGAACAGAGAAACAAAAAGATTCTTGATGAAGTAAGAAAGGTTGCTTTCAAGGACAGCCTTATTGATATCTTAAAGAACCTTGACCAGGATCTTGTTAAAGGTGCTGTTGCAGGTGAAAAGTTCCAGGAACTCTTCTTTGCTAACTGCAAATGTGACAAGCTCGCTGAATATGTAAAGACTCTTCTTGCATAATCAACAACTATTAAATACCGATATGAGCTGATTTGAGACAATTTCTCGGACAGATATAAAGAACGGATGTGAATTTTACATATATCAATGTAAATCACATCCGTTTTTATAATACTTTACTTTAATATGTACTGAATCATTCCCGGACCAAGTTCAGATGTCGGTCTGGCTATAAATCCATGCTTAGTATAAAATTCTTCTCTTCCTTTTGCACACATGAGGCATAACATCATGCGGCTGTCAGGTATAATAAGACTGTTAACATATTCTATAAGTTTATCAATAAGGCGGCTTCCTATATGCTTTCCCTGATATTCAGGTATAATAATCAAATCCTGTATATAACAGATAACCGCTCCGTCACCTACTATTCTTCCCATTCCTATAGGCTTGTCATCATCATACACTGTTATTATTTTCATGCTGTTATCTAATGCCCTCTGTGCCTGAACCGGATTTAATTCTATCCAGCCGACTTTTTTACGAAGTCCGAGGTAAATCTGTGTATCTTTAATATCTTCTTTAAATGTAAGCATAACTTTTAGTCCTTAATTTTATATTTAATATGTGAAGTATACGCTTAATTTATTAAAAAGTCTATATCCGAATTTATTTTTATAAACATATTTCTCTATAGCCATTATATCCTAAAATATGTTATACTATGTTTAAATGAATTATATTAACTTTTGGAGGCATGCATTAAATGATTACCGTTGCAAAAGATTCCACAGGTGATTTTACCAGTATTCAGGCTGCTGTTGACAGCATTAAATCTACTCCTGAAATAATTTACATAAAAAATGGTATATATAATGAACGCGTGGAAATCAAACTTGACAATGTCACCTTAAAAGGTGAATCTGCAAAAGATACTATTATAACCAACAATTATTATGCCAGAATGATAATGGATGACGGCATCAAAAGAGGAACTTTCCGTTCATATACTTTTTTTGTCAATGCCAATCATTTCCGTGCATCTGATATTACATTTGAAAATTCATCCGGCTTCGGACTTGATGTAGGTCAGGCTGTTGCTGTGTATGCGGAAGGTGATGATATACATTTTAAAAACTGCCGTATGCTTGGTCATCAGGACACATTATTTACAGGACCTCTTCCATTAAAAGAAAAAGAACCCGGTGGTTTTACCGGCCCTACAGAATTTGCTAAAAGAATTCCGGGAAGACAGCTCTACGAAGATTGTTATATCTGCGGCGAAATTGATTTTATATTTGGAAGTGCCACTGCTTATTTTAAAAATTGTGAATTATATGCACTTAACCGCAATGAAAAAATAAACAGCTATTATACAGCTCCTTCTACATATTCCAACCAGAAATATGGTTATGTATTTGACCACTGCCGCCTTACAGGCAACTGCCCAGACAGAACTGTAATGCTCAGCCGTCCTTGGCGTATATATGCAAAAGCTGTCTTTTTAAACTGTGAAATGAGCGGTCAGATTACAGAGACCGGTTTTAGTGACTGGAACAAAGAAGAATCCCATGATACATGCTATTATGCAGAATATAATTGTTATGGTGAAGGATACGTTCCACAAAAAAGACCGCCATATGTCCATCAGCTTACTGAAGCTGAAGCTGAGGAATATACAATGGAAAAAGTTCTTAACGCTCCGGTTTATCCGGCTGAACCATAAAAAAAACACCCTCAAAGTCAGTTACATCTTTGAGGGTGTTTTTTATACATTTTATATTTTTACTGGATATTAATTGTGCCTATAGATGCACCATTTACAGAAATAACAGCTGTCGCTCCTGATATTGCTGATATATTGCTTTCAGGCACTTGGAAAATTGCTGCTGCTGTATATGATGAGCCTGCATTAATGCTGACATTTTTCAATTGTAAAATATCATTCTTTAATAATGTGGCTGATTCTGCAACAGTCTTATCTCCAACTGTTAATTTTATTGAAACACCTTTTGATGAGGTATTGGCTGTTATCTGCGAACTTCCATTATTTTTTATTTCAAATTCAAGTGCCACAACTTTACATCCACTCTTTGCAGGAACAGAAATTGAATATTCATCTGTTGGATATCTGTCTCCTGCCTGATATGTCTTATATGTAATCTGGGCATTGTCAAGACCTAATGCAGATGCAAACTGTTCCATAACTCCCAGACCAGACTGCGATGTACCCGCAGAACCTGTCTGTGATATACTTCCCGATGTCGAAGCTGTATTTTTCGAACCTGAATTAGCTTTCGTATTACCAGATGAAGTCTGTGTGCTGCCTGATACTGAATTCTGATAATTAGTCAATGCTGAATTCTTTAACTTCTGATATTCCCATTCATTTTCATATGAATATTTAAGAAGTACACCGGCAATATATTCTGCCACATGGTCATTATCTTCTTTGTTAAGCTCTATATCACCTTTACATCCTGTAAATGAAAACATCAATACAAATACAAGTCCTAATGCTGCTAATCTCTTCATCTGCTTACAACTCCCAAAAAAATATTAGCCTAAAGCTGTCTATTATTATATCACGCCTTTGCATCAAGGTCAAACCAGAACTCAACTCCACCATCGACATTCATGACACCACATTCCTTGCCAAGTGAATCCATAATTGCCTTTACTATAGAAAGTCCGATTCCATTACCGCCATACTCTCTTGTTCTTGCTTTATCAACCTTATAGAACTTTATCCAGATATTATCTATGTCTTCATCAGGAATATGCTTTCCGGTATTAAATACAAACACTCTTATATTGTCGCCGATTCTCTGTGTCCTGACGACTATTTTCATATCAAAATCACAATGATTTATGGCATTGCTGATGTAATTTGTCACAACCTCTTCTATCTTGTATTCATCCGCCCAGACATACATATTTTTTTCCGGTGCAGAAAATGTAATAGATATATCTTTTTGTGATGCACGAAGTGTATTGGCAGATATAACTGAATTAAGCAGTTCTACTATATCAAACCTTTCAAGAACTGTCTCCTCATCACCAAATTCAATCTGGTTAAGTGTAAGAAGCTTCTTTACCATCTCATTCATTTTATTTGATTCATCAATAATTACATCACAATAAAATTCCATGCTCTCAGGGTCGTCAGATATTCCTTCCTTTAATCCTTCTGCATATCCCTGAATAAGTGCTATCGGTGTCTTTAATTCATGCGATACATTGGACAAAAAATCTGAACGCATCTGTTCGAGTTTTTCTTTTTTATCAATATCTTTTTTTAGTTCAAGATTGGCAGTCTTTAACTGTGAAATATTCTGTTCCAGTTTTTCTGACATATTATTCATGCTCTTTCCCAATATGCCTATCTCGCCCTTATCACTCCCTGTATATCTCGCATCAAAATCCATATCTGCCATTCTCTCAGCAAGATTTGAAAGTTCCTTAATTGGTTTGGAAATATATCCGGATAATACATAGGCTGCTGCAATTCCTGCTGCCAATACTACAAGTCCGATATAAGTTACAAACTTATTAAAAATACTTACATTATCTTTAATTCCCTGAATTGCAACACGCATCATAATAGAACATCCATTATCAAGCGTTCCCCAGAGTTCATAATAGTCATCTGAAAGTCGTTCATCATACACTTTCTGGAGTGTATATTTATCAGTTTCTTTTATAATCTCACGCTTTTCTGCAATTCCGCTCTGCTCCATATTTATAGAAAGCGAACCGCCATTTCTATCTTTCATTGGGAACTTTTTATCGTCATCTTTTATATCATCATCTGACGGCTGTTGTTTGTCATCCTGTTGTTTATCGTCCTGTATATTAGAATTATCATAACTGTCCTGTTTTCCAAACACGTCTCTGTTAAACATACTCATTCTGAGTCTTTCAACCATCTCAGCTTCACCATTACAGTTAGTATAAAGCGTTGTCCAGTCACTGTTTATAACTATTACAGAAATAGCCGCACCTGACGCAAACTGCTCTATCTTATCCTGCATCTCATCCTTGCCGAGTGTTCCGCCCGTGTATGAAACCATTGTATTATTAATATAAGTATACCCTTCAAGCATCTGTTTCCTGCGTCCATTCAGATAAAACTTTTCTGACATTGTACTGTTTAATATCATAAGCAGCACAAGAAGGCTTGAAATAATAATTGTAAGCATTAAAGTAATTTTAAACTTAATAGAATGTCTTCCCATATCTGTCTCTTCCTTTAAACTTCAAACTTATATCCCATTCCCCATATCGTGCGGATGCAGTCACCTTTTTCACCCATCTTCTTGCGGAGCTTCTTTACATGCGTATCAATCGTTCTTGCATCTCCGAAATAATCATAATTCCAGACATTATTAAGAATCTTTTCTCTTGATAACGCAATTCCTTTATTTTCAACAAAATATGTAAGAAGTTCAAATTCTTTGAAACTTAAATCAATCTCTTTTCCATCTATCCTTACAATATGTGCAGCCTTATCAATCTCAATTCCGCCTATTTCATACACTTCAGAACTATCTATCTGATAAGTTCTTCTTATGAGTGCATCAACTCTCGCCGTCAGAATCTTTGGACTGAAAGGTTTTGAAACATACTCATCAGCACCACAGTCGAAGCCCTGTAATTCATCTTTTTCCTCGCTCTTTGCTGTCAGCATTATAATTGGCACTTTTGAGTCTTTTCTAATCTGTCGGCATACTTCCCATCCATCCATCTTAGGCATCATAACATCAAGTATTATAAGTGAAATAGACTTATCAGCATAGAAAATATCTATGGCTTCTTCCCCATCAGCTGCCTCTATAACTTCATAATTACTTCTAGATAAAAAATCATGAACAAGTTTTCTCATTCTGCTCTCATCATCAACAACTAAAACTTTTATTTTATCCATATCATCTATCTCCTGTTCTTATTAATTTTCACTTTAAGACTTCTGCCTTTTACTAAAAATAAATATAAAACAAATATATGTTTAAAATGTGAAGATTTTTAATTTTGTTTTGACTGTGTCTGATTTTCTCTTGCCTTTAATGATGCTTCCTGTGATTCAAGCTGTTCCTGCCATGTGGCATACTTATCCTGTAATTTTCTCTCATAATCTATTACAGTCGGTGTTGATGAAGTCTTTAAAATAACAGCCATCGCAGCTATAACAACAACAAGGACAATATTGACAATAATTAACTTTATATATTTATCCTTATATCTGTTCTTATCTCTTTTTAACTGTCTTATCTCATCTTTTACCTTTAAAGGTATCTTCTTCTCATCAAGCATTTCGCTCAATTCATTATTAATCGGAATTGGTCTTATTTTATCATTCGGAATATCTTTATTAATATATAAAAACTGCTGAAGTTCCTTTAAATAATCAATTCCGACAGGCGTATTAAACAGCTGTTTGTCAAGTATCTGGTTGTATAACATATATACCTGTTTTGGGTCTTTTCCATCTGTCTTTGATGACAGATACTTTATTGCATTAAGTTCATCTTTGGCATCCTGTGCTTCTTCCTTAGTTGCAAACTTATATCCAGCAACTGTAAATGTCTGTTTTTCATCTGCCATATCTTACACATCCTCTTCAAGAATATACGGAGTTATCTGATAAACATAATAATTAAGCCAATTCGTATAAAGATTATTCGCATGGCTTCTCCATGAAAGAACCGGCCTGCGGTTACAGTCATCATCAGGATAATAATTAACCGGGAGTTCAATATCTAATCCTTTTTCAATATCACGCTTATACTCACCATCAAGTGTTACACGGTCATATTCCGGATGTCCCATAACAAATATCTGTTTTCCTTCTTTTTCCATAACAATATAAATTCCGGCTTCTTTGGAATCCGCAAGTACTTTAAGATTTGGATTAGAAAGTATATCTTCACGGCAGGCTTCTGTATATCTCGAATGAGGTGCCATGAAAAAATCATCAAAACCGCGTACAAGCGGTTCACGTTTATTCATTACATGATGTCTGTAAACACCTGAAAGTTTCTTATCCAGAAGCACTTTCTTAACTCCATAATGATAATACAATCCTGCCTGTGCACCCCAGCATATATGAAGCGTTGATGTTACATGAGTCTTTGACCACTCCATAATTCTTGTAAGCTCATCCCAGTAATCTACCTGCTCAAAATCCATCTTCTCAACCGGTGCACCTGTTATAATCATTCCATCAAATTTCTTTCTCATTATCTCCGGAAATGTAACATAAAACTTTCTTAAATGTGAAACTGACGTATTCTTAGAAACATGGCTCTCCATCTGTAGAAATGTCACATCTATCTGAAGAGGTGTATTAGAAAGTCCTCTTAAGAGCTGAAGCTCTGTATCCTGTTTTATAGGCATGAGATTAAGAATCACTATTCTAAGCTCTCTGAAATCCTGTGAAAGAGCCCTGTTCTCATCCATGACAAATATATTTTCATCCTCAAGTTCCGCCTTTGCCGGCAAATCACTCTGTATCCTGATTGGCATAACCTCCGCCTTTCCCAAATCAATTTATATAATCTGTAAACATAATTTTTCTAAATTTAATAACACCTGTATATTACATCAAATCTTTTCTGCCTGCAATATCGAGGAATTCTTCTTCACTTATAATCGGTATTCCAAGCTTTGATGCATTTTTATTCTTTGATGATGTAGATGTTACATCATTATTAATGAGATAACTTGTATTACCTGTAACAGACCCTGTGACCTTTCCACCCATTGATTCTATCAGGTCTTTTAATTCATTTCTGTTATTAAAATGACTTAGTGAACCCGTTATAACAAAAACTTTACCTTCAAGAGCATCTGCATTTTCAGAATTATTATCTTCTTCTTTTTCAATATCCAGCTCTTTTAATAACTTTTCAAATAATGCTCTGTTATTCTCATTTTCAAAATAGGAAACAAATGCATCAGCAAGTACAGCTCCTACACCTTTTACAGCTTCAAGTGCCGGACGGTCTGCTGCCGTAAGCTGTTCTTTATCTGAACCAATTGCTTTTACAATCATCTTGGCATTTGAAAGTCCTATTCCCGGAATTCCGAGACTGTATATAACCTTTGCCATAATTGTCTTTCTTGACTGTTCAACAGCATTAAGAATATTTTCACAGGACTTTTCACCAAATCCTTCCATGCCTGATATTATGTCCTTATATCTGTCAAGATGATATAAATCCGTAAAATCTTTTATAAGACCATTCTGGATAAATTTCTCAAGTGTAGCCTCTGAAAGTCCGTCAATATTCATTGCATCCCTTGAAACAAAATGTGCAAATCTCTTTACATGCTTTGCCTGACATTCTTCATTCATACAATACAGTGATTTGACATCATTAATCTGCTTTATTTGTGTCTTTCCTTTACAGACAGGACACTCCAAAGGAATCTCAACATTGCCGCTTCTTGTAAAATTATCTGCTATCTGCGGAATAATCATATTAGCTTTAAAGACACTTATCTCATCACCTATTCCAAGCTGTAAGCCTTCCATAATACTTATATTATGAACACTTGCCCTTGAAACTTTTGTGCCCTCAAGCTCAACCGTATCAAATAACGCTATAGGATTTATCAGTCCTGTCCTTGACGCACTCCATTCAATCTTTCTAAGATGTGTTACGGCTGTCTCATCAGTCCACTTAAATGCCATTGAATTACGTGGAAACTTAGCCGTTCTTCCAAGTGAATCGCCATATGCGATATCATCATACAATATTACAAGTCCGTCTGATGGAAAATCATTATCTTTTATCTTATCTTCAAACCACATAATTGTGTCTTTGAGATTTTCTGATGTCACTTCTTTGTATTCAACTACAGAAAATCCCTGTTCTTTAAGCCATTCAAACTGTACTTTCCTTGAATTCTTAAAATCCTGTCCATCTGCAGAAACAAGCGAAAATGCAAAAAATCTTACATTTCTTTCTTCAGTAATCTTATTATTAAGCTGGCGTACTGAACCGCTGCAAAGATTTCTTGGATTCTTATATTTTGCATCTATCTCAGGAATCTTTTCATTGATTTTTTCAAAGTCAGAATAAGTTATAATTGCCTCTCCTCTTATAACAAGTCTGCCTTTAAAAGGAATTGACAACGGAACATTTTTAAATACTTTTGCATTCTGTGTAATAATTTCCCCAACTTCGCCATTTCCTCTTGTTACAGCTTTTAAAAGTTCGCCATTTTCATATGTCAGGACTATAGTAAGCCCGTCAAGTTTCCATGATAACAGACCTCTCTGGCTTCCAAGCCAGTCCACCAACTCGTCGGGATTTTTTGTCTTATCAAGGCTTAACATAGGACTGTCATGTCTTTCCTTTGGAAGCTCACTGAGCGTTTCATATCCAACATTAACAGTAGGGCTGTCCGAAAGAACAATCTTAGTTTTTTCTTCAAGTTTTACAAGTTCGTCATAAAGCTTATCATATTCAAAGTTGCTCATTATCTCAACGCCTTCTGAATAATAACTTTTTCCTGCCTTGTTTAATATGCTTACAAGCTCTTTAATTCTTTCCAAATCCGTCATTTCCGTTACCACTTTCTGTCCTTATTTCTTATTGATAAGATTCATTAATTTTTCATATTCGCTGCCTTCAATTTTTCTTGTTGCACCTGCTGGCAAATCATTCAGTTCTATATTCATTATTCTTATTCTTTTCAATTTTACGACTTTATATCCAAGATTGGAACACATGCGTCTTATCTGTCTGTTTAATCCCTGTTTTAAAATTATCCTGAATGTTTTTTTCCCTGCCTTAATAACACGGCACGGTCTTGTCGTTTTATCAAGTTCTTTTAAATACATCGGTTCTGACATTCTGCGTTCAAAATCATCTGAAAGATTTTTATCTACCTCAACTATATATTCTTTCTCATGCTCATTTTTCCCCGTGAGAATATTATTCATCAGTTCACCATCATTAGTCATTAAAAGCAGGCCTTCTGAATCTTTGTCAAGTCTTCCGACAGGGTAAATTCTTTTGTCACATCCAAGAAAATCAACTATATTATTAGCCCCCTGTTTATCAGTTGTGGTGCATACTATTCCTCTTGGTTTATTCACTGCTATAAGTATATTTTCTTCTTCCGGAACAACTGCCTTACCATCAACATATACCTTCTGTCCCGGCATAACACGGCTTCCCATATCTGCCATATTTCCATCTATAAAAACACGTCCCTCACCGACAAGCCTGTCCGCTTCTCTTCTCGAACAATATCCTGCCGAACCGAGGAACTTATTAATTCTTACTCCATCATCCATATGCTTTCATTCCTGTTATTAATAAATAATATAATTTTAACAAAATCATTTCGTCATTTCAACCATCTTGCTTTTTTTGTTTTTATAATGTAAAATAATACAGCATGTGCATGTAGCTCAGTGGATAGAGCGTTCGCCTCCGGAGCGAAAGGCCGTGGGTTCGACCCCCATCATGCACATACTGTCTTTATTTAATATCTGTTTCTACTATTTTTATCACATTGTAATAAGTCCATTCTTTCTGTTATATTCATACACATTATCAGACAGAATCTCATCCTGCGAAACTCCCTGTTCATTCACTTCCCTTACCATATCTGCAAGTTCAGATTTATCAAATGCATTCTTTTTAGGAACAATAATGACCTCATGAACAGATGACGGAAGTATGTATAAATCAGAATGTACATCATTCGCAAATTTTTTAAGAAGATTATCATATAATATACATGCGGCACCATTTACCCTTGAAGAATTGGTGAGTACATATAAAATGTCTTCGCCTGTGTATTCACACACTTTCTCGTCATTATCAGCCGGAGCTGTTCCTGCAATCTCACTTAATATTTTACTCATAGGCACAATGCTGCCGGCAAGCAGAACAGGTGTATTCTTCAATGCATCATTATAAATTTCATCCTCTGTCACATTCCAGATTCTTAAATGTTCATTATGAATAAGTGCCGTTGCACTCACACCTTTTCTTTGCTCTATCAGGCAGTAAAAAACTACAGCAAGGTCAAGCACTCTTTTGTATGGCACATCTTCCAGAAGTTTTTTATTCTTCTGATAATTGACAAGCTTATATACGATTGTTTTTCTGACATTTTCATAATTTTCAAAATAATCAGCATTAATATTAATTGAATTCTTATTCTGATTATAAATACGTATAATCTCACTTACAACAGCTTTTAAAGAAACCCCTTCCCTGTATCTGTCATAAAAAGAATTAATATATATTGTAGGTGCGATATTCTTATCTTTTTCCATTATTGTAATGCCGTCAAGCTCCGTTCCGTTATTTTTCATGACATGATTAAGCGTGACGCTGACATTACTGTCATACCTTGATTCTACCTCCTTTCGTACATTTTCCAGAAACTCCCTGTACTCCATAATAAGTTACTCTCCTTTAATATAATATTTAAATAAACCGTTTACACACGGATATTTACATAAACACCAGTGGAATCTTACCCGAAAAATCTGTAACCTTATGGAATAAAAATGAAAAGTCCTGTATAAGGCAATAGAAGCAGGTATAATGACTGCACCGACTTGTATATATGCCTCTTATGCATATATACAAATAAGAACACGAAAACTCGTGCAAGAAATAAATAGTATTAATAATTTATATTCACTATATATTAATTTTATTTAATTGTCAATATATTTTTGATATTTTTTGATGTAATTTTGACATAATTTTTCAAATAGTGTATATTGAGCTAAATAATTGTTATTCTTTAAATATAACTGAAAGAGGTAATTTTATGCTTACATATTCTTTTGAAAATACAGGTTCTGACAGCATGTATGAACATCTGTACAAATGTATACGTGACGATATTTTAAAGCACAATCTGACCAATGGATATAAACTTCCATCCAAGCGTAATTTTGCCAAGAATCTCGGAATAAGCACAATCACAGTTGAAAATGCTTATGAACAGCTTATCGCTGAGGGATATATTTATTCTATTCCCAAAAAGGGCTACTATGTATCTGATATCAGCCAGATACTTATCCCTGCATATGAAAATGAATTTAAAGAACGTAACGCAGATATTTCCGTAAAATCTCCTGTTTATAAAAATCTGCATATCAAACCAAATCCTTCAGACAACTGTTTTGCAGACCTTGCTTCAAACAGGATAAATGCCGATAATTTTCCTTTTTACACATGGTCAAAACTTATGAAAGAAATTATGGCTGACAGACGTGATGCACTCTTACAGCCATCACCATCGGAGGGAATATATGAGCTTCGAGCTGCCATATGCAGCCATTTAAAAGAATTTAGAGGCATGAATGTACATCCTGAACAGATTATAATAGGTGCCGGAACTGAATATCTTTATACTCTCATTATACAGCTTCTCGGACGCGATAAAACATTTGCGGTTGAAGACCCAGGATACGAAAAAATACGCAAAATTTATAATAGCAACAATGTAAAATGTGTAAGCATTCCCATTGATGAAGAAGGTGTTAATATAGATGCATTAAAGGCCGGAAATGCGGATATTCTCCATCTTTCGCCATCACATCACTACCCTACCGGAATTGTCACTCCAATAGGACGCCGCTATGAAATTCTTGGATGGGCATTAAACTGCGAATCACGATACATAATTGAAGATGATTATGACAGTGAATTCAGGCTTTTAGGAAAGCCTATACCTTCGCTTGAAAGTATTGATGTATCCGGAAAAGTAATTTATATGAATACATTTACAAAAACGCTCTCTCCTACAATAAGAATAAGCTACATGGTGCTTCCAATGCAGCTCATGCAGCTTTTTAAAGAAAAACTTAATTTTTATGCCTGTACAGTATCAAATTTTGAACAGTATACACTTGCTGCTTTTATTAATAAAGGGTATTTTGAAAAACATATAAACCGCACGAGAATTCTTTACCGCCGCCAGCGTGATATGTTTATTGATGCTATAAATAAAAGTCCTCTTTCCTCAATTATAACTATTCATGAGGAAAATGCCGGACTTCATTTTCTGCTTCACGCAAACACCACTCTTAGCGATGAAAAGCTTATTGAACGTGCTATGCAAAGAGGGCTTAAAATATCATGTCTGTCAGAATATTATGCAGACAAAAGCCTTGCAATCGACCATACGCTGGTAATTAACTATTCAGCCCTCTCCGATGATAAAATTAATGAATCAATAGATAAATTATATCAATGCCTAACTGATTAAATTATATACATGATAACACATCAAGCATAATTTTTTCTCATTTAATATGCTCTTACTCCTGTAAGCAGTTTATCAAGCATATCTGCCAGCGGTTCCATTGCATTTTTTACCTCTTCAAATGTATTGGTCTGTGCTCCTGCCTCAATGAGCATTGATTTTGCACGCTCATGGAGGCAGTATCTGTATGCATTAATATAATTTCTGCGAAGAAATCCAGGATAATATGCCTCCCCGATAAGATGCATCTGAAGACTCATTGCCAGGTTGTCATCCCTGTATGGATTATACAGATAATTTATATTCCCCTTAACATTGCTATAGCTTATTCCGTTAAAAAACATTATTTTAGCCATCTGCCTGCCGTCAACTTCCGTCACAAGATGTGTTGTATCTGCCACTCCATCCCTGTGGAGGTCAATAACAACTTCTATTGAAGGATTGCTTTCAAGAATTGATTCTATCCCCTGTTCGGCATAAGTATATGCCTTGCTCCTGTCAAGTTTACCATCAACATAATCATAAACACTCCTGTCATGTATAACGTTGTACCCTTTACCGGTCAGAAGTTCTGTGAGATAATCACCAACACCAAGTATTGATGTTGAATCATCATCTGTTGAATCCGCAAATTTTTCCTGTGAATGTGTATGAAAAATAAGAATCTGCGGACTTGACGAATCATGTGTGATTTTCATATCTTTATCAAGAAACTCTGAAGGTCTGAATATTTCTTTTGTAAGACTCGTAATGCTTGTAACAGTATAAAACTGCTGACAGAAATTATAATCATTAAGATTCTGCCTGTCATAGACATTACCTGTAACTGTATCAGCAGCTATTATATTTGTGCTTTTTTCACTTTCTGTTTCACCACCTGTGGCTTTATCTGATTCCACAGAAACATCATTTTCCTGATTCTGGTTATTATCTTCTTTATTATCATCCTGACCTGTTATATTTACAACCTGTGCTATTGTATCAACATAACCGTCATATGATACACACGCTTCGCCCTGCCCTGCATATATTCTGTAATATTCACCTGTCGGATAAATATCATTTAAGATTGAATTCTTTAATGTATATTCCGACTGTGATTCTACCGAATCATAAAATGTATATGACGGCACATACTCTCCTGCAAGGAAATTTCCCGCACCATTTATTACTCCAGCAAGAACATTTCCAATTGCATTTTTACCTCCACAAAAAATAAAATAAAACACAATTGTCAATATCAGCATTATTATCAAAAAAACAGCACGTCTATATTTTTTCACCGACATTTCCCGCCTCCGCTATGCACCGCCTGATTTATTCCCGGCTACACTATCTATATGAACATCTGTAAAACTTTATGCATAAACAAGTTCATTTATTGATTCAGCTATAATTTCTGCTGTAATCCGTATATTTTCATCAATATCTTTCGGTGTAACATACATATCCGAAAGGTGTTTGGGAATATTTTCATAATCTTTCGTTACATCACCTATTATCGTTGCTGCATCTATTACTGTCGGCACTCCCACTGCAATCACAGGGACTCCTATATTATCCGATGTTATCCCTGTTCTGTGATTTCCAACGCCTGACCCCGGATTAATTCCCCTGTTTGAAATCTGGATTGTCTTATTAAGTCTCTGTGTGTTTCTTGCAGCCAATGCATCTATAACAATAATCACTCCGGGATCAATCTCATCTGCTATCCCTTTTATTATGCTCGAAGTCTCTATTCCTGTCTGTGCCATAACTCCCGGAGATAATGCTGACAGCCTGACTGAAATTTCATCTTTTTCACCATGTATATGACTGTTTATTATTAATTTATCAACAACATCGGGTCCCAGTGAGTCCGCTGTTACGTTCCTGTTTCCAAGCCCAACAACAAGCAGTTTGTTATTTTTTGATATACATGGACGTATTAACGCATCTATCTGTCCGGAAATAATCTCTATTACTCTCTCATTATAAAAATCATCATTTTCACCGAGACCCTCTGCTTCTATAGTTATATATATGCCCGCTTTTCTATTAAACAGTTTTTCACCTTCCTCATTTATTATCTCTAGTGTCGTCACTTTTACCAAAGACACTTTATCAATATGCTCTCTTACAATTACACCACTGTAACGGCTGTCACTTTTGTCAACAGCCTCATTAAGCTCAACTGCAAGGTCCGTTCTTATATTTATATTTCCCATAAACAGTCACTCCTTTTGAATATTATTCTTTTATATCTATATTCTTGTCAGATTAACTGCTTTTTATTGTAATTTATAAAATTTATTATATTTTTTATTGACATAATCACATCGATATTATAGAATACAGAGGTATGTTTACATTAGATCGTCCGTGTCCGGCTTTAATGCAAAACAAATCACAATTAATTTAACTAATAATAAATATTTTTGGAGGTGTACGGATTTGGCTAACATTAAATCTGCGAAAAAGAGAGTCCTTACAAGTCAGGTTAGAGCTGATAGAAATAAGGCTGTTAAATCAAGAGTAAAAACTTATATCAAGAAGGTTGACGCTGCTGTTGCTGCTAACGACAAGGAAGCTGCTCAGGCTGCTCTTCCAGTTGCTATCGCTGAGATTTCTAAGGCTGCTTCAAAGGGAATTTTCCACAAGAACACAGCTGCAAGAAAGGTATCTCGCATAACAAAGGCTGTAAACTCTTTATAATTTATAAAAAAGCACTGAATGTTCGTCACCCACTCACATTCAGTGCTTTTATTTTGTCCTGTCCACAATTGAACCATTCATTGGACCATTATGTCTTATGGAACTGCATGTCAAAGTTTTTACCTGCTCATCATATTCTTGAACCATCTTCCTGTATCTGATAAATCATCATCACTCC
>UMBA01026302.1_pt1 | contig 31320 bp, 28 predicted proteins | sample 1963861 | NCBI WGS metagenome assembly UMBA01 (sample SAMEA4835931, study PRJEB28245) | human gut metagenome | biome: gut microbiome; material: fecal sample | place: Denmark | collected 2008
CGTGCTGTTACATTTGCAGTTTTTGTTGCCATAGTATGTACCTCCTTTTTCTTATAGTGTACCACCATGTATTGCTTTTTACAACACAAATATTTTTAACTGCTGCCGTCACTTTTTAATGGCAATTATGATTGCTGACATCACTTTATTGCGCCATTTTATGGTGTTACCGTCGCTTTTTGGCGGCATAGCTGCCAACCATGCTCATAACCTCTTTGTTTGCTTCCTGCCTTGCTTCTTCTCTTGCCTCCTGTCTGATCCACTCCTCTATGACTGCCATTTCCTCAGTTGATATAAATTGAGGTTCTTTCTTTTCCTTCAATTCTGTCAGTGCTTCCCGACCAAAATGTTCTATATAATAAATTGCCGCATCTATAAAAAACTGATTCTTTGACTTGAATATATCCATATCCAGTTCACTTAGAATCTTATTAATATTAACATGCGCAGGATTAAGCATATTTAATCTTAAAGTAAACTTAACTGTTCTATCTTTCGACATACTCATTCTTCCCTATCTTCACTGTGATTATTCTTTACAACATATAATCCAAGCATTGCCGGAAGATTAGAAAGAACTTTTCTTTCAACCTTTTCGACTATCCTGTCAGCAAATGCATCCTCTTTTTCTCTTGTTTCAAGATAAGGATCATTCTTCTTGCATCTTTGCCTGTTCCCTTCTTTCATCGTAACCTGCTTTTTGTGCCATTCTTTCACAAACTTTTCTATAAGCTCCACCTTCTGCTTTGGTGTAAAACCATCCGTAAAATAATCATCCAGCGTATCTGCCCGAATCTTTATCTGCTCCCTCTGATTTGGCTTTTCCTCCTCAAGCACCGAATATATATCGTCCATATCAAGTTCACCGCTTTGGCTCATCCATTTCATCCGGTTTGCCTGTGATAAAGAAGATGTGCACTGTTCCAAATCCATCACCGCATGAAGCTCATACTGTTCTTCTTCTGACAGATAGGATAATTGCGTAAATTCAAAGATTTCTACATACTTTTGCGTTGTAGTCCAACCACCGTCTCCACATGTGTTGAGACTACTTTCGGAATACACTGCCTCCAGCTTGTCACTAACATTGGAACACATTTTATCGACGGATGCACCAAATTTCTCCATGGCATTTTTAGCCGTCTTTCGCTTTCCAAACTGCTTTTTTGCATTGTCAAATCCATCCTTGAAACCTGTTTTGTATATAAAAGTTATTTTATAGGGAACAGCATTTCCATCTTTATCATAACCACCTATAATAACCTTTTCAATAACACTTTCAAAAACAGCTCGATCAAACTCCTCTAAAACACCATTGTTTTTGAGAGATTTTCTAAATTCATTTAATCGTCTTCGAAGGTTACATTCTTCTTCAGACTGTTTCTCATAATAATTTAGCTTTGCCCGATTTTGGGTTAACTCTTTTTCATAAGAAATCTCTGCCTCTTCGTAAATATCCTGTGCAATCATACCACTCAAATATTTATCCAGCAAATTCTTACGCTTATTTGTTATATTATTTATCTTCTTTTCCAGACGATGCATCATTTCTTGTGAATCATCTTCCTTCAAAGTTTTCTCAACTCTTCGTAGAAATTCCTCCAATACATCCTTGTGATCCGTGCATATCATGCGGTATGATTCCACAAATGCCTTTTCAATAACTTCCTCCGGCATACCTTTACACTTCGGACAATATTGCTTTCCATTCCTAACAAAATTATCACATTGCCATATATATTTCTTATACTTTGATCCACTATGCCATGCCCGCCTGCATAATGTAGTATCACAAAAACCACATTTCAACATGCAGCTAAAGGCATATTGTCTACTAAATTTTTCTCGTTTTCCCACAACTACTTCTTTTTTTCTACCACTGGTTCTCCTTGCACGAATTTCCTGTGCTTTTTCAAAAGTCTCTCTTGAAATAATTGGAATATGGTGATCTTTTATATAGAATCTATCCTCTTCCCCTCGATTTTCCAATCTTCTTTTGGAAATTGGATCTACGGTAAAACTTTTACCAAGAAGAATATCTCCCATATATTTTTCATTATTCACCACTCCCATAACACTAGAGCTACACCATGGATTACCACGTATCGTATGACTCCCCTGTTGATTCAACTCCTTCGCTATCATAGTGCTTCCAGCTCCGGCAACATATCTGTCAAATATATATCTAACAGTTTCTGCCCCCTCTTCATTTATGGATAATGTCTTAGTCACCAAATCGTAATCATATCCAATGCATCCCTGGAAGCCAACCAACTCCCCTCTCTGCATTTTCATTTTCAAGCCCTTTTTCACATATGCGGAAGTATTCTCCACTTCCTGCTGTGCAACAGAACTCAAAATCGTCATTAAAAACTCGCCATCTTTCAAGGTGTTGATTTTCTCTACCTCAAAATATACAGCTATGTTTCGCTCCCTCAGCATACGCACATATTTTAATGTATCTAATGTGTTACGAGCAAATCGTGGCAAGCTTTTGGCAAGTACCATGTCAATCTTTCCATCTTTGCAATCTTGAATGAGTTTCTGAAACTGCTCTCGATTATCCTTAGTTCCTGTCATCGCTTTATCCGCATACACTCCAGCATATACCCAATCCTTATTATTCTTAATCATGTCCGTATAATACCGAACCATAGAGTCATAACTCTTTATCTGATCCTCATCATCCGTACTGACACGACAATAGGCTGCCACACGCATACGCTCTATTTTTCGCGGATTTGCTAAATTCTTATTATTCTCTTGTGCCTTTATCACTTCGACTTTCAATGTCTCACCTCGTTTTTTGTGTTCCATTCGTAGTGTATATAGCCATAATACAATAGTACATTTATTCTGTCAAGGTGAAATATCAGATATAACCTGATAATCTTTTCTTATTGCACGCAGTATCTTTTCATACTCTTCCTCCGTAATCATATTCTTTGACTTTAGTTGCTTGAGCATTGCCAACTGCATACTATATCTTATGATTTTGTTCACATTCATTCGCATATCATTCCTTTTCTATATCTGCTAATAGCAAACAACAACATAACTTATTACCTGCTATTAGCAGATACTCCATATAATCTCCAGTTGAAATCACCGGTCACTGTGGTTAGCAGCACACTCTGGACTCGCACCATCTCCTATAGACCATAAAGGGAGTATCATTATCATAGAACAGTCGCAACCACGGAATCACCACAATTCCTCTTTTGCATGGATGTTATCGCTCCCGGCATCTCACATCAGGCAGATGGATCAAATGTATATTTCCTCTCCATCACTTCAGCCTTACCGATCTTGGCGCATCTGCGGCACGGCGCAATGCGTAACTGTTCCTTATGTCCGATGAAATCATCATATTTAATTGTCGTTGTGTTCACGAAAATCATTTTTTCTTGTGGACACATCTAAATTATAAATGTCTGCTTTACTCTTGCAAAGAACACATATTTCGGTTATCCTCCACGATTTATCGGTGTATCATTCAAAAGAAAAAAGGTATTTTGATTATTTTTCAAAATACCCTCTACTCGGATTGAAAATCATTTCTTCCTGTTTCATCTAGTAATGCTTTTATGTAACCTTCTATACGCCCTTTCTGTCTCTCAGATAATCGTCTATAATTCTTTATAATCCAAACCTCACTCCTTTCTTCAAGACAAATTGTATTTTCATTATCATTAAAAAGATCTGAAGCCGGAACACCCATGCCCTGTGCTATTTTTCGTATATTACTTTCCCGCACATCATAATCTTCCTTCTGTCCCAAACTCCATAATGTGCTTTCCGGAATACCACTTCGTTTTGAAAATTCGTAGCGTGTCATACCTGTTTCCGCTAAAAATTCAAGATACTGGTTTCTAACAGATTTACTAATGGCAGACACCCCCTTTTTCCTCTGAGACAAGTATAACTTGACATAAGAAAAAGATATAGAACACATATTTCGGTGTATTTCCACGATTTATCGGCGTATTTTTTATAAAGTTCTTTGTTTTATTCAACAAATATTTTACAAAATAAAAAGAGAAAAGATGATAATTACAGTTTCGATAACCATTACTCATCTTTTCTCTCAGTTTTCCGCCAATCCCACCAAATAAGGTCGGTTTAACCATACCTAAAATAGTACAATGCACCAATTTAATAAATTGTGTTTTTTTAACTGTTTATCACATTTTCCCATCATTTTTTACTCCAATCCGTCATTAGTGCTGTCATACCATATCTACAAAGTATCTTTTTACCATTTTTACATTTTATAAGTATGGCTATAACACACTTATAGGAGGTGGCGCTATGGCTCTCAACCCAAAACAGTTTGGCACTGTTATGAAAAATGCCCGTATGGATAAAAAACTCACACAAGCTGAATTGGCTGAAATTCTTGATCTTTCATTATCATATTTGAAAGACTTGGAGCGCTTTAAGAATACTCCCAGCCTTGAGGTTTTTGCCAAAACCATACAATATTTTAATTTATCTGCTGATACTGTAATTTATCCAGATAAAAACCTGAACAACAGTACATACCAAAAATTACAAAGACATCTACTTCAATGCGATGAGAAACAGCTTAAAACTCTCCTCGCAATCACAGAAGCTGTCCTATCAGTCGATGACACTCGCACAGACAATTCTGATATTTAATTTTTGCTCTAATATTCAAGGTTCGTTTTGTCATAAAATGAACCTTTTCTATTATTTATTCAACTGTTCAAAAATATCATTTGCCACACTATCTTTTTCAATAATTCCCATACCACACAATAAGAACAGACAATCTATATATCCCTGACAATAAGCCTGTTGAGCCTCTAGTGATGCATTATCTTCCAAGCATTCTATCCATTTCTGAATAATTCTTTGTTCGGTTTCCTTCATATGCTTCATCCGCTCTTTTCCAATCACCTGTATCTTTTCCAATTCATTTTTAGCATTTTTCTGTCCTGGTATCTGAATTATTGATTTTTTCGATAAATTTTCGCCACGCAATTGTTGCATAAATTTCGCCACTTGGTTCCATATCTGATCACTTTCCATATTTTCGCCTCCATTCTTGTATGTAGTATTTACATATTTAGAATTGTTACACCACACAGTTAAAAACGGATTTTAATCACAAGGCATATTTCTTACGCTTGTAATATTTTAATTATTACACGTGTAAGATAAATAGTCAAGTTTTTATTTGACTTTGTATATAGTGGGCTTTATAATAAAATATGTATATTACACTCGTAAGAATTAGGAGGTGTCTACATGAGTGCATTACCACAAATATCAGAAGCTGAATATGAAGTGATGAAAATTGTTTGGAAGTATGCTCCTATTAACACAAATGAGATTACTGAAAAACTTTTAGCAACATCTTCATGGAGTGCAAAAACTATACAAACCTTAATCAAACGCCTTGTTAATAAAGGAGTTCTGACCTACGAAAAAGATAGCCGGGTATTCGTTTATTCACCTTTAGTGAAAGAATCTGATTATATTGATCAAAAAAGTAAATCTTTTTTAGAACGATATTTTCATGGGGATATCACCGCCATGTTATCCACATATATTGAAAATGACCACTTATCCGAAACAGAACTGGAAGATTTACGCTCTCTTCTTTCCAAAAAAGATCCTACAGGAGGTTCCACGCATGGATGAATTTATAACCCATTTTTTATTATGCAATATTGTTATCAGTATTATTATTGGCATTTTTTTAGTATCCAAGTGGATCTTTAAAAACACTCTGACAAGCCGGATGCAGTATAATTTATGGTATTTTTTACTTGTTCTGCTTTTAACACCATTTTTCCCAGTACAAAGTAAACAGTTTCCTGACCTTTTTTCCTGGCTCAACCATATGATCACATCACCAGCATTTCAAACCGTTCAAAATAAAACCGTAAACTCACCTGCAACCCCCTCCACCACTTCTGACTGGATGAACGAATTTACTATTTCTGTAAATTCCAGCACTCCCACAATTATCAGATGTATTTTGTTATGTGTATGGATTGCCGGTATGTTTGTAATGTTCGTGTTGGCACTAAAGTCCTCACTGCAATTGCGTTCTTTAAAACGATCCGCACTTCCTCTTCAAAATGCCACTATATACAAATTGTATAAACAATGTTTATCCGAGATGAAACTCACAAGGACTAATATCCCCATTTATAGCACTGCTTTCCTAAAAACACCTATTATTACAGGCATTTTTAAACCCGGAATTTATATGCCAATTCATCTGATATCGGATTATCATGAAACGGATGTGCGTTATATCTTGCTGCACGAATTACAACATTATAAACATAAAGACTCTCTTGCCAATTATCTAATGATCCTTACGGCAATACTATATTGGTTTAATCCTATCATCTGGTATGCGTTAAAAGAAATGCGTAATGATCGTGAGATTGCCTGCGATACTTCCGTTTTAAAAATGCTCGATGAATGCGATTATGAAAAATATGGAAATACACTGATTAATTTTGCTGAGAAGATTTCCTCTTCTCCTTTTCCTTTCGCTGCAGGTCTTGGTGGAAATATCAAACAGATAAGACGACGTATCATCAGCATTGCTTCCTATAAAAATCCCTCTTTTCATAAGAAGGCAATTGGAATTATCACATTTATGCTGATTACTGCTGGAATTATAAGTTTTACTCCTTTTATTTCATCCTATGCTGCTATCAACAATCAATATAACTGGAATTATTCTTCAGAAAATATAACTCAGACCGATCTTTCTTCATACTTTAAAAATTATGAAGGCAGCTTTGTTTTATTTGATTCCAATCGTGATAGCTGGATTGTGTATGACATGGAACATGCCACTCATCGTATATCTCCAGACTCCACTTATAAAATATACGATGCGCTTTGGGGATTAGAGGAAAATATTATTACGCCACAAAACTCCTTACTTATGTGGGATGGAAAAGACTATCCTTTTGAAGCATGGAATACTGATCTGACACTAGATTCTGCTATGGCAGCCTCTGCTAACTGGTATTTCCATACAATAGATGAACGACTTTCCCTTACTCGTATTCAAAATTATCTAAACAAAATTGAATACGGAAATAAGGATATAACGGGTGGATTATCTTCTTATTGGCTTGAATCCACCTTAAAAATTTCTCCTGTAGAACAAGTGGAACTTCTGAAAAAATTACAAGCCAACAATTTAGAATTCCATTCCAACAACCTTCAGGCAGTAAAGAATTCCATTCTTCTTTCATCTGTCAATGATAAGAAACTTTACGGAAAAACCGGTACCGGACGCATAGATGACAAAGATGTGAACGGCTGGTTCGTAGGTTATATCGAAACAACAGATAATACCTGCTTTTTTGCCACCAATATCAGTGCAAATAGTGATGCTACTGGAAATAGCGCAGCACAAATCACCATGTCTATCTTATCTGACATGAATATCTGGAGACAATAAAATTTTACATATCTTTTAATTATCAAAGAGATTGGATAAACATACATTATATAATTCTTTACCCAATCTCTTTATTTTTTATCTTTTCGATTTCTCCTTCAATATTCTATATTGATACTCTGGTATTTCCTTGATACCACCGTTTAAGATCTTATTTCCCAAATAACGGAAACTACCATCTTTATTAAATTTTACAGTTAGCTCATGAGTAATGACCGCCTCATTGCATAACACCATTTCACAAACCGCATCCACGGTAAGAGTAACTGTTCCATTGGAATTATGTTTAATCTTTGTAACTTCCGGGATAGAAGTTCCAAAAAAATTAGGTGCATAATTAAAACATCCCAACCGCATCCAATCATATGTCTTTTTCTTTTCATTATAACTTGCATACTTTTCAATCTCTTCTCTGGAAACAGGTAAATATTCCATGATCAATTGCTCAAATTGATCTTTGGGTATTCCACTTGGATATTTTTTTCCATTAAATTTCTTTTTATATTTCATAGCATATAAATATTCATATAAACCATTATAATCTATCTTTTGCATATGTTCTTGATCCCAATTAGAACATAAAATATTATTGCCCTGATACGCTAAACCACGAACGCATTTTCTTGATAATTTCCGCTTATTATCACTCATTGGCTTAATCCTGATCAGACAGCTTCCATCTACCATTTCCGTCACTTCAGGATATTCCGGCACACACAATTCATAGCAAAACCATCCTTTTCTCGAATATCTCCATTTCTTTATCCTTGTGTAGGAAACAAATGTAATAATTGGCTTACCATTATCATCCCACGATGCATTTGAAGCCAATAGAAACATATCCTTTCCGTCATAAATAAATTTTTCTCTTCCAATGCTGCCCTCGGAATGAACTTCATAAATAACACCCGACCCTTTCTGTTTCTTCTGTGCTTTTGCAAGAAATGAAGAAAATCTTTTATAATTCTCCATATTAGAATAATCTTCAGAAACTGTAACAGAATAACCCTGTTGTTTTATCTTTTTAATCATTTTACATATCGATTTGTTATCTAAAACAACATTTAACGAATCTCCTTTATCCGCATTTCTATATATATGTTCAAGTCCCGACATTATCTGCATAGAATCTCTTTTAGCCTCTTCATTCTCTTGAGCGGATACCGGCAAGTCATATCCTTTTTCCAGATCTTCTTCCGATATAACATCTTCTTTTGTATTATTATTTGGGACACTTTTTAGCTTTTTCTCATGCTGACTTGATGTCTTTTTCACATCATTTGTCTTTTGACTGCACGAACAGCAAAAAACACAAAGAGTCATTACAAAAAGGATTAAATATAAAAATTTTCTCATAATTCTGCACACTCCTTCCTGTTTTCAATTTTTACCAAACCATTTATCCAAAACAGCCTTATCTTTTTTTACCACATAACCACTTCCTCCTATTCCCTTTACATCTTCAACCATACTGACAATAAGAATAGGTTTTTTGTTTTTCTTATCTGGTGTCATAACAGCAAACCACCCTAATTCAGTTCCTGTCGTATCACTCTGCGACTCTTTAATTTCAGCAGTTCCTGTTTTCCCTGCTAAAATCATATCTTTACGATGTATGGCATATCCCGTCCCGTGTGAATCATTTACTACACTTTTTATACCCTCTAACACTTCTTGGGATACGGATTTGGAAAAGGCTTCTGAAATCCACTGCTCTGCTTTGGCATTTTCTTTATACAATAAATACGGTTTCAACACATTTCCGTCATTGCAAAAACTTGTGTAAATACAAGCCAAATGAAGTGGATTGACAAGTACCTGTCCCTGACCATATCCCGTATCCGCTAACCCTACCTCACTTTGAATATGCTTATTATTGGAGAACTTTGACTCCGCCATCATTATTTCAAATGGAATAGATGAATGAAACCCCAACATAGATAATGACCTCTCCATCTCTTCTGTTCCGATTTTAAGTGCTGCTTTGGCAAAATATATGTTATCTGAATATATCAATGCATTTTTCAGTATAACGGGGCTATATGTATGAAGTGTCGTAACATGATATGTCCCCCATGTTTTATCTTTTTGCCAGCTATGTCCTTCATTTCCAAAATTATCTGTTCCGGTAAATGCTTCAGACTGTAAACCAATCGCCGCAATAACAGGCTTGAATGTGGATCCCGGACACCATACTTGTCTAAAACGGTTATACAATGGTTGTTTCTTATCTTTATTTAATCTATCCCATTGCTTTTTACTCATTCCCATTATAAATGCATTCGTATCATAGGAAGGTGTACTAACCATTGCCAGCACTTCCCCAGTAAATGGATTCATGGCAATGGAACAACTTTTGTCACTTTTAAAATTTTTATATAATTGCGCCTGTAAATCCGCATCTATCGTTAATTTAATGTCTTTTCCATCTTTCACTATTTTATATGCCAGCTGCTCTTTCTCTTTTCCTTCTGAATCAGCAATATATATTTTGCATCCATTTTCCCCCTTCAATTCCTTTTCATATACCCCCTCTAACCCCGTTTTTCCAATGACACTGGCATTTGTATATCCTTCTCCTGCATGCTTTTCTAAATCTTCTGCAGTTACATTTTGTACATACCCCACTAAATGTGCAGCCTCATCCTTTAATGGGTATTCTCTGACTTCTACATCCGAAATCATTACACCAGATATTTTTAATAATTTTTCCTGTCGTTTTTGTTCCTCAACAATTGTTTCATCCGGATCCAGTGCGAGTAAATCAAGTTCTTTTACTTTTGCAATTTTTTTAATCGGAACAAATGAATCTTCTTTTACCCATTTTGCCGTTAATTTCTTTTCTATATCTTCTGGCTTTATTCCCAACAATTTCGCAATTCTGACAATGGATTTTTTCCTATTTTCTAACTTTCCAGGTATAATTCCAACAGATGAAGCAACACCCTTTCCCGCAAGCATTCTTCCATTCCTATCCAGAATTTGACCTCTCTGCGCCTGTATTACGGACACACGCACTTTGTCATCCTCTGTAAGCCCTGGATAGATTACTGAATTACTCCATACCATTTTGTACTGATCATCTTGTTCTAAAAAAGCAACTTCGTTTTTAAAATCCACTTTTCCGGCTACTGTGTCAAAAGCTGTATTATATTTAACTGTTAAACTTTCTTCTTCATAATCTATTATTTTTATATTGATGTTTTTTGCTTCAATCCCCTCATAAATAGCAGAATTGCGCTTCACAAAGTCCTCTTTTTCAATGGTTTCTTTACTCTCATTTGTTATCATTTCATACATTTCGCTATAGTTTTTCTGACAAATGCAATTCATATATGACTTCAAAACCTGTTCAGGACTTTTGACAACCTCTTTCTTAGTTATCCCTTTTATAGTAAACAGGACTACACCAGCTATAAATATTATACTTAGCACCAAAAAGCCAACACGGATTATTCTTCTTTTTCTATTATGTCTATATTTCATAATTACTCATTTTCCTTTCATTTTTCTTTCATCCAATCTATGCAACCTAACACCTTTTTTCCTGTATGACCGGATTAACTTTTGATCTACAGGAATAATACACATACGAACACTTTCGCCGTATGCGAAATAAGGATAAATTCCTACTCCATCTCTATAATACAAATCGCTTGGTAGATTATAGCTATGAAATCCTTTTTCTGTCTGAAATATATGATCATATGCCTTTTTATTTAATTTTTTATACAAACTTGTTATCTTATTCTTCTCCATATTCGGAAAAAGCATTTTCAAACAATAAAAGCATAATTTCTCATATTTCTTATACATTTTTTCTGTATAACTATGATCATCAAAATTAACTGTAATAGCTTCTATGTTTTTTGTATGTTTTATAGTGTACACAGCAACAGTGGGTAGTGTCAGTATTTTCTTATTTTCCGTATATTCATAACACATATCTCCTTTCAGCCTTCCAAAATCTTGTTTATATGAATACCATGTTACAAGCGACTGAATATATTTCTTTCCATAATCTTGGTAATAGCAATAGTTGTAAGCATCTATAAAATCTTTAATCTCTATTGCAAAGTACAATTTCTCATTTTTCCTGGCAACACTATTATTCCAATCAATATAACTCTGCTCACAAGGTAAAGCCGTGCTTTCTGATGTTTTAGTATCCTTTCGTTTATCTTGAATCACTTTTTCGTTTTTGCAGGCAGTCAAAACAAATATACATATCGTCATATATAAAGCCCATTGTGCTATATGTTTATTCTGAAACATCTTTTACTCCCTTCTTATAATTCTTACATTTGTAAGAATTAAGATTAAAAAAATATATATGTTTTATATTACACCTGTAAGATTTAAATGTCAAGATACAATATACTTTTCTTGAAGCCTAAATATATTATATCAATATACTTCATGCCAATTGGTTAATATATTCTTTTGCCTTTTTACAATCTTATTTGGCTTCTCAAATAAATTATAATAATTCATATACACATATTCCGGTTCTGATTCTTGATGCGGCTATTGAAATTATTCTTCCGATGTACCTCGCTTCATTTCCCGTTGTTTAAAATCCTCTTTCCCATCAAAATTTTGATTGTTCGCTTCTTTACCGCACATGAGCATTTGCACCGGGATTATCATTACCATAGCCCTCCAGGAGATTAATAACTCCCCAAACACCTACGCCTGCTCCAATTGCGGTTACTACCGTCTTTAATCCTGTTACTGCTGTTGTAAAAAATGACATTTTAATAATCCTCCTTGTTTTCCGAAGGAAAATGCGAGTTCTCTGACGAGCAGCGGATTTTCCCTCGTTCTTTCTCTTAATTTTTTCTTCTGGACACAATGTCCAGAGGCTAATCGTTCCATATTCAGTTGTCAGTTCTGCATTTTTAGACATTCTGTCCAAAAGTCGCTATTTCGTTGTATCACCCTCAACTTCTCCACAATCAAAGGCATCATCTACCTCTGTGTCTGGTGTGACCTTCATGCGATGCAGATGCTTCACATAGTCTTCAATGTCAAAGGCATTTTTCGGGTCAAAATCGGACAGCTCTTTGTACCGCTTGTGCTTTGTTATATCAAACTTATCTGAGAAAAAAGGTCTCACGCCCCTAAGCTGCATGATACATTTTCCGCCATCCATGACCGCTATCTCGTCCTGACTCATAAGCTCTTTTCCGGTCTTTTGATAATTCAGACCATAGGACTGGCTTGTACCTCTTGTATCCGAGGTATTATAAAGGTCAATCGTCTCTTTACCCAATACTTCCGCCAACTCTTTTAACGTGGTCTTTTCCTTTCCTCCAAGGAATAAGGTGGTATCACAGTTGCCCTCTATGGTGTCTGCATTGTCCTTATAAATCGCCTTGAGCTGGGATTTTGACTGCAAAATAATAGAAGCTGATATTTCACGGCTACGGATTGTAGCAATCAGCTTCTCAAACTGTGGAATCTGCCCGATGTTCGCAAACTCATCAAGGAGCATACGCACATGAACCGGGAGCCTTCCGTTATAAACATCATCTGCTTTATCACAAAGCAGGTTAAAGAGCTGTGAATACATGATTGATACCACAAAATTAAATGTGGCATCGGTATCGGAAATAATAACGAATAATGCTGTCTTTTCCTCTCCCAGAGTATCAAGCTCCAGCTCGTCATATTCCATAAGGTCACGCAGCTCCTTAATATCAAATGGTGCTAACCTCGCACCACAGCTAATCAAGATTGATTTCGCTGTCTTTCCGGCAGCAAGTTTGTACTTTTTGTACTGTCTTACTGCAAAATGATTGGGTTTATCCGCTTCCAGCTCCTCAAACAATAAATCTACGGCATTTTTGAAATTCTCATCGTCCTCTCTGGCTTCGCTGGCATCAATCATATCAATCAGCATTGCGAAATTCTGCTCATCTTCCGGAGCTTCATACCAGATATAAGCGATAAGTGCCGTATAATAGAGCTTTTCAGCCTTTACCCAGAAGTCCTCACCGGATTGCTGTCCCTCTCCTTTGGTGTTGACTATAATCGTGTTTACAAGTTTCAAGATATCTTTTTCGCTCCGAATGTAGGCGAAAGGATTGTAATGCATGGATTTAGCAAAGTTTATGGTATTCAAAACTTTTATCTTGTACTTGCCCTTTTTTAGCATTTTTCCGCACTCAACCAGTACCGGACCTTTCGGATCAGTGACAACATAAGACGAGTGCATCTGCATCAGGTTCGGCTTCACAAAAAAGCGAGTCTTACCGGAACCAGAACCACCGATAACAAGAATGTTTTTATTTCTTGCATACTTCGGCTCTTTCGGTCTGCCCGACATCATCAGCCGTTCTGTCTGTGTCAGAAGGACATTATTTTCAAACACAGAGTCCATATATGGCTCTATGTCCTTGGCATTTCCCCACCTTGCGGAACCGTATTCTACACCCTGCCGGAACTTCTTGGCATTCTTGGCTTTGTAATACACCACAAGGCGGAGCGCTATGCCGCCTGCCACACCAATCAGTAAATCTCTTGGGTGGAAGCTGGGCAATGGATTGGCAAACAGCTTATCAAAACGGTTCATGACTGCCATCATCTTATCAGAAGCATTTGTACCTTCTGATACTCTCCACATCCATGCCACCTTGTCACAGAAATATCCAACAAAGATATAGGGCAGATTCAAAAGCACCAGCTTCTTGGTATCCATACCGCCTGCTTTTGCTTTCAGATTTTTCGGGATAGCCTTCAGGTCTTTGGTTATGCCTTCAATGATGTTACTCAAAGGCTCTGCCCCCTGTCCTTATTCTTTTCTCGGCTCCGTTCTCTGTTCTTATTCTGTGATACTGCATCCCTGAAGCGTTTCAGTTTCTCCCTTACGGAAGTTCTGCTCTTTCGTTTCTCATTACCATAAACGAATTCCTTGAATGCCTGTGCTACTGCATCGGCATCCCTGCCCTTGAAAAATACCACATATTTCGGCGGGGCCGTTGTCTTGTCTTTCTTGACGGCGAAATCAACATTATATTTACGAGCTACCCGCTCAAAGGATTTGATATTGCCGTCCGTCACTTCGATAGACGAAACTCCCACACCTTCGCCAACCAGCTTTTTCACAGAAGTTTTACCATGCGTTTTCTGTGCTTTCTGCCTGCGGTGGTTCAAATACATCCGCATTGCAGCCTTCAAGACGTTGGCATCCAGTTTAGCGGTCTTAATTACAAGAGCGATTGTTTTCTGCGTTACTTCCTCTTGCATAAGTACCTCCGATCTGCATTTCTATGTGTGTATGCTCCGCTAAGGTGGAACATACAGCCGATGTAATAAATACCTCATAATTCTCCTTTCCGCTTCTGGACATCGTGTCCAAAAACAATAAAAAAGGGCAGCTACAAATCTCTCGACTTATAACTGCCCTGACGCTGTTTTTATTTATACTCAATTGCTTTTATGGATTCAATTTATATATTAAGTTATTCTTGATATACAATATTTCTACCCCATTATCTACTAAGTATTGCATCATCCCTCTTATATGTCCTAACTGAAAACGCATATTAAGTAGATTGGAATCTTCCTTAGCTTTCTCTATATAAGTATGAGCTGTATATTTATTATCACCATCATAAGCTGTATGCTCAATAGGGGCTAACAAAAATTTATATTCTGATATAGCATTAAAATCACTTGTAAAAAATTCGTTGATTATTGTATAATCTCCTGAATGTTCTATTGTTTGTGTATCCATAGACAATCTATCTTGCAAAGCTTCCAAAATCATTGTATAACCCAAATACGGGCTATTTTTTCCTTTTACTCTAAAAATTTTCTTATCATCATAATACAATTCATATGATACCAGTTTCCCATACGGATCAAATTGTATTCCCGTAGACTTAACTGCTTCATTTGTTGAATATACACTTCTAATTCTCAGATTTTTAGGAAATACATAACTAATGCATCCCAATATTTTATCTAGCTTGGATTTAGTTAAATCTGAAATTCCAATCTTACCACCTTTTTCTTTTAAATATTCTGCGTTAAAAAGCATCCAGATTCCTTTAATTGATATTGCAAAATATAGTGCTAAATTATACTTACTTGCATAATCAATTCTCTTTTCAAGGTTACCCATGCTTATAGAATACTTTTCTTTATCAGTATGCTTTATTTCAAGCATAAACTTGTTTCCATTTTTAAGTTCAATAAGCAAATCAGATGTTGCCGTCTTTAATAGTTGTGACACTCCTTCATCAAAACCCGTAATATTTTTACACACTTCCATAAAAAGGAGTATCAAAATAAACTCATCCTCTTTATTTTTTCCCACTAGACGACGTTCTATCTCCTGCAAATCCATTCCCAAGGTAAGTGCTAGTTCTTCCTGTTGTTCCTTACTCAGATATGGCATCATCTGCTGAAATGCAATTATTTTGTTAAAGTCAGACATTGAATCATCTCCATTCATCAAGTTTTACATATTTTATTTTTAATTGGTTGTCTTAATTTTCAAGTAGTAAATACAAAGTATAAAACTCCATATATATCTTTTTATTCATATATTTTACATTATCAAATAACAACGCCTGAAACAAAACATCCCCCACATTCTCCAGCCTGACCATACCATACTCTTTTTCTGTAATTCCTTCAATCTGCATCCCCTGTATGGCAGCTTCTTTCCTTGCCACCAGACAATGTGTATACAATGCCATGATATACTTGTCCGACATCAGAAAGGCGTATATTTCGTTCCCCTGATATGTATATCGGCACTTTTCCAGATATACATCTCCATTATACTCCGGCTTTAGCTTTTTTGCACACCTTTTGATTGTTGCAAATATATTATTTCTTCCTATTGCTGTCCTAGTTCGCTTGAATATAGGCTTTTTCCCTCGAAGGTCCATATAAACATTATTTAGGATAGTCTTTCCGGCATACTGTTTGAAATCACCTATACGCAACAAATACGATAACACCTCCAGCAGTTTCTCTTTTGATGTTATCTCCTGATACGAATAATCTCTAAATTCAATATGATCCAGCTTCAAAGGGAAGCTCCCCTTCGCTATCTCACGCTCCATTACCCTGTTAATATCTCTCATTGATTCCATCTATATATCTCTCCTTCCCGCTTCTGGACATCGTGTCCAAAAGCACAAAAAAAGCAGCTACAAGTATTTCACTCATAACTGCCCTAACGCTGTTACCTGATTATTCTATTCCTGCCGTTTTTGCAGATCCGGCTTTTCTATTCATAAGTTCATCTTGTTTCTCCTTTGGCAGACACCGGAATATCTCATGATATCCCATTCCTGCCATCGGTGTTCCTTTTGCCAGAAGAAAAAGCTGCGTGTCAAACCATTCCTCCCACAAGTTCTCAAACATGCTCCGGCTATCCGTAAAGGTTATTGCATCTTCAAAACCCTGTGGCGGTCTATAATACTGTAACTTAACAAATCCGTATCTTCCCGCATCCACGACAAGTATATTCTCAATCTCATACAGCTCTGCAAAAGCATCTGCAACTTTTCTGCATTTCTCCCTTTCATCGTCTGTAATGTATTTTTCTTTCACAATTAACCATCCTCCTGTTTCAAAACCACACTACCTGCATCTATATCCTCATTCTTCTGAAAAAATCATTATCGTTTTTACCATTTGTATATTTTATGGTGCATACACGCACCATATTATTATAAGTTCCCTGCCATTAAAATACAAGGTAGGAAAGGAGCTGTTATTGTCTATACACATATAATTTTAATATTTTATTTAGTAATGTAACAACAATAATTTAATATTCTAAACTCCTATCTCCTCTCCATCTCCATCCACATCGCCTTTTTCTGTAACACCTGTCCTTCCTCAATCTCCGGTCGGATGATTGACTTTATCACTTCTTCCGGAGCCTGTGCTTGCAGCAGATCCCTTATCACATTTCTTCGTATCTCACCGAGCCACTCGGAAGAATAAATGTCAAGAAGCGTCAGCGAATCAAAGTTTTCTACAAACCACGCTTTCCGTTCCGCTTCCTCCCGTTCTTTCTCCGCATGAAGGGCTGACTGTATCATGCCGGCGCTGATTGTCGGCTCTCCTGCTTTTCCCTTTTTATCGTTCGGAGTGGAATGAATCTTCTTTTCCATCTCATCCAGATCCATCATCATAAACGAAAAAGCATCCAGTTCATACAGCCTGATATTTTCATTTTTGTCTTTCTGCATTTTCAGATAATTTAGGGATTCTTCGCCGAGAAATTCGCACTCTTCTAACGGTTTTTCCTGTTTTTCTTGCTGCTCTTTGGGATTAAAAGTGCCACGCTTTCTTGCTTCTAAGTACTGTTCATGCTCCCACGGAAACCACTTTTTATCACGGATCGGATTTTCCCCACGCACAAAGATAATACATTCATCATCCGGTAAAAGACGCAACTCATACTCTAACATCAGCTCTCTGCCAAGTACATCATAGTTCTGACTGTATGAACCGCTGGAGCCTTTGCATTCCCCACTGGTTCTTTTATCAATCGTCCACTTGCCAAGTAACTTTGACACATACTCGTAGGTACTTGCCTCATTTCCGCCAAGATAGATAAAAGTATCGCAGTTTCCCACAATCCCTTCCCATGCACCATCCGCAAACAGTGTTTTCAACTGTGCCAGAGACTGTAAAATCGGTACGCCGTACACACCTCGGCTTCGGCAGGTTGCAAGAATCTTATCAAAGTTGTTCGGCATCTTGATATTTGCCATTTCATCCAGCCAGAAGCCGACATCCATCGGCAGCTTTCCGCCAAAGAATCTTGCCTGACGGTACAACTCCTGAAAAAGCAGCGTGTAAACCATGCCCGGCACGAAATTAAAGGTGTCATCGTCATCCGGGATAATGATAAACAGATTGCTTTTTGTTTTCTTATCTCCGTCAATTCCGGTGCCAAACTCATCCAACGGAATGTCATTGGATGAAAAGATTTCCAACAGTTCCTCATTATCGAAAGGCTGCATACGGGCATTTACCGTCATAATGACAGAACGGATCGTTTCATCCGGACCTCCCCGGTACCTCTGATAGGCTTTTACGGCCGGATGATCCGGCTTCTTTTTTGCCAGTTCTTCCATACGCAGATCCAGTTTCGGCGGTGTGTCCGCATCCACAAACTGAGCCTCATCCAGCAGATATAAAATCGTTTTCCAGTTTTTCTGCAATAGTTCCGCCCGCCCTCTTTTCTGATTATATACTCCCTTGGGACATTCCATCCATACATAGAGGAAAAGGCTCTCCAGAAACATTCGTTCCGCCTTCTCCCAAAATGGGTCTGCACTTGAATTTTTAATGTTTGGGGAGTTTGTATTCTGTATCAGATTCGTTACCAACTTGGTCACATCACTTTTACTGCGGATGTAGAGAAACGGATTAAAGTGCATACTTTTTTCCATTTCACACAGGTTCAATGTATATACTCTGGTATCTCTCTGCCCTGACAGCCATGCTCCCAGTTCTTCGACAAGACTTCCCTTTGGATCAGTATAAATATTGCAGTCATGTAGAGACAGTAAATTGGGTGTCAGGAAAAAAGCGGTCTTACCGGCACCACTTCCACCAACGACAAACACATTATTATTGCGAAGAGTATCGGAATCATACCGAAATCGTACATTCTGTGACAGCACTTTATTTTCCGGTGACAAATCCCCTTCCCCGTCTGCTGTCTTTGCCGCATATTTTTCATTAAACTCCCGCACCTCGCCCCACTTGGCAGAGCCAAATTCATTACCCGGCATACGGTTATGGTCACTTCTGCTATACGCTGTGAAACTTAAAACCATCCATAAAAGTCCGCCGACAAACACCATACTGAGACTTTTATCGTTATATATCTTCAGAGGATGTAACAGGCACCAGACAATCTGTTCCTTCAGCTTCGTCATTTCCACATCTATGATATACAATCCGCTTAAACAGTAAAATAAATAAAGTGTGGGCAGCAACAATGCCACACACACTCGTAATAAACTCTGCAGTCTTCGTTTTCTCATATCACCGGCAACATGGGTTGCACGGCTTTTTCCTTTTTGTTTTCTCACCAGAATCACCTCTACAATTTCTTATTCTTCGGAGTGCTGACAGATTTTTGCAGCAACCTCTTTTCCAAAGATGGACTGTCTGTATTCCACTTGCCCCGCTGATGTTTCAAGCATTCTGTCGCAATCTCTTCATTTTTCTTTACATACTTTCGCAGCTCCTTTCCATCCTGATCCAGTTCTGTGATCTCTGACATATCCGATCGTTTCAAATAAGCGAGCAACCGCTTTCCGTCATCCGATAAGCTGGTTGTCTCCTTGTCCAAGCAGATACAACGCACAAAATCCTTTGATTCCTGCTGTTCTTTCGGCAGATTGGCAATATACAGATTCGGAGATTCTGCCACCATCTGTGTCTCCATATCAAAGGGAACCGGAATATACTCCGGACTTTGGTATCGCTCTTTCATCTTTTCAAGGGACAGCACTTTTTCCACTGTTTTCTCCGGAACTAAATCAGGGACAGAAGATTTTTCCGGAATCTCCTGTCCCTCATGAAAAGATGGAAAGATTGCCGCATACTCCGGCTTTAGTTTCCCGATCATTTTCACACGGTCATCGCCTACCTGGGCAAATGCTTTTTCCAGTTTTGTAATATCCAGTTTCACTTTTTCTTTCTCATTGATGTTTTTCCTTTGATCCAGTGCATATCCCCATAGTTCTCCCTCCCGTTTCAAACAGGTAATCACCGTCTGTCCCTCATCCAAAAGAATACAGTCGGATTTTTTGATCCGTATGGCACTCGAAAGATCTTCTCCCAGTCTGCCACGGGGAATGCGAAACAGATAGGCATCCTTTTCTTCCCGCAGAAGAAGTGATTCCACATTGATGCTGATGGGAAGATATTCTTTATCCCTGATTCTTTCCTGGATCTCTTCCAACTGCTCCTCGTGCATCCTGCCCTCATATCCTTTAGCAGCAAGTTCGTTAAGATATTCCAGTCCTCCCGGACTTGCCGTTCCAAAATACTCATCCAAATCCATTTCTTTTGCTTCCTGCCGAAACTTCTTTTTATAATAATCAATCACCAGCCGTACACTTTCCACATCATCCGGATTGTAGGCAATCTGTGTATAGCCGTCTCCGAGATTTAAGTCCGGCAGTTCAGAAAATGAGACTTTTAACTTCTTTAACCGGTCATAAAAGGAAATCAGCTCTTTCTCATCCTCCAAAGGAATGTTTAGGATGGTATAACGACCGCCTGTCATTTTCTCCAGATCGGATAACTTCATAGTGTTGTGTGTTCCCTCACTGGCATAATGAAGTTTCATTCGATGCTGTAATGCTTTCACCTGTGCGATCTGCACTCCTTTCTCGGCTCCCTTTGCCGAGAACCGTATGGCTTTTCCCAAACCTTCCAGACCTCTTCCATATAATTCTATGATCTGCACTAACGATTGTAATTCTTCACTCATTTGCTTGCCCTCCTGCTTTTCTTTACATTTTCCTGTTTGCCTCTTTGCTGCATCATTTCATAAAATTCGATACATCGTCGTATCTCCATCACATCCTTTCGCTTCTTTGCCATTTCTAAAATGTCCTCTGCCGGCATTCCTGCTTCTACCGCTTTCCGAAACTGTTCGATCTGTGCTGCTGACAGGTCACTGTCCTCAATCACATACTGCATCACACTTTCATAACCACTCTCCGGTTTCTTTCTTTGGAAATGATTTTCTAACATAAACTGTATTCTTTCTGCCGGATTTTGAATTTCATTGGTTGCTCTTTGTATTTCTGAATCCATCCCCAAAAGAATACAGAGCATCTTTTCATGCTTTGCCAATAGGTCAGTAGTATTCATCACAAGATAACTGTCTATCTGCTGTTCTGACAATCCATAGCCGACTCCCATAAAAATCAATGTCCACTCAGCATCCGTTGCTTCAATCTCATGCTTTTGGATCAGTTTCTTTACTAATGCCATCTGTTCTGTTGTCATAACTGTTTCTTCCTCCTCTGCTGCATCGTTTTGATGAGTTCTTTCTGCACTTTTCTTGTCTCCCTTTGTTTTACATACACACCGCATTGTTTCGTCTCATTTTTCATTTTCCGAAGAATACTGACACTTCGTTCATGGATATACAGCGGTGTTCCAGTCCGCTGATACAACCGCCTTGCCTCCAACACCTGCCGTACCATTGCCTTCTGATATTCCGACATTTCTTTATAAGGGATAAACTGATAATTCCGGCTCATTGCCCAGTCAAGTTTTGTATTTCTCTTTTCTGCTGTCTCCCTTTTCACCGGAACTCTGTCGGCAGTCTTTGAAGCAATGCGCCTGTCAATGTCTGCCGGCATATAGCCCTCACTTAATTGATAGGTACGAATAGCTTTTCCTCTCCCCGGCGGTGTCAGAGCAAGATAGACACCATGCTCTCTTGATACTCCTTCCCGCAGTTGGTAATCATAATCCCGCACCAGACGCTTCTTGAAATCTGCATAAGATCTGCTTTCCAAAATGCACTGGTCAATATCCTGCTCCACCCGTTCTTTTCCCGTCATTGTTCCTTGCTTCCTGTCGTAATCGAGTGAATAATCCAGCGCCGGATCTTTCTCCTTTAATGGTCCGGTATGGTATTTTTCAGCCAGCCGGTTTGTAAGCGGGCGTATCACTTTCTCCCAGTCCCCTTTTTCATACCGGTACTTTCCACCATTTCTTGCCACGGAATTGAATACCAGATGCATGTGCATATGGTCACGGTCTTTATGAACCGAGCAGGCATAATCATAACAATCTCCCAGATATTCCTCGACCCACTCCCGGACAAAACTCAAAGCAGATTCCGGTGCGATTGTTTCATCCTTTGAAAAAGAAAACTTAAAATGATACCCCTGTCTGGTTCCGTGCGTGGGATGCATCTGCTTCGTCAAAAAGAAAGTATCCAGAATCTGCTCCGGTGTAATGCCTGCATTGCTAAAGCACAAGCCATCCGTTTTCTTCTCATTCATAATATAGGGAATGGACTTTCGTAAATGTTCCTCCGTCTTAATGGTATCCATCTTAATAATGAGCGACATTGCGATCACCTTTCATAATCCGTATGGTATGTTTCATCATTCCGTAAACTTCATCCAATTTGCAGAGCAGTTCTTCACTTGGTTCCACATAATTGTGTTCGTTATACTTTTTTGCAATCTGATTGATATTGACACCAATCTTGTTGATCTCATAGATCATCCGCACGATGGAGGATTCAAACTCATCCCTCGTTACATCCGGTGGACACTTTGCCACGCTCCGAATATATTCGCTCATGGTTTTATGATGCAGGCTTGCCTGCTCATTCAGTGCTGCCTTTTCCTCCGGTGTCATTCGTACTCGGAGAATCTCTGTTTTCATGTCATTCAAACAATCACCTCTTTCTTCTGTTGGGACATTTTGTCCAAACGCTGTCCATGTTCTTTTGATCTGATTCCGTCTGGACATTATGTCTAAACGCTAACCATGTCCTTTTCCATTTGAGCCCGTCTGGACATTATGTCCAAACATACCATTTTTGCTGCTTTTTTGATGTTCATTTTTGGCACTTAAAATGTGCTTTTTATCTCTTCATTCGAGCCTTGCAAGATACGCATGATGTGGACACATCCATGCACATATCTTGTAAGGGGACTCCGTTCCCTTATACCCTTATGCCCTTATATACAGGAATAGCGTTATTTTTTATGCTTTCGTCTGGAACTGACTTTTGACAACTTTTTCTTAGCTTTTTTTGCCTTATGTGATTTCGTTTTCGCTTTCTTCTTTTTATGAACCGCCTTCTTTTTTGCCAGTTTTTCCCTTTCTGCCTTTTGCTGCTGTTCCAGCTTAGCCTGTTCTTCCTGCACTTCCTTTTCCTTCATCTGATTGATTGCCGCTTCATCGTATGATGTTTCTGAAAGTGACATCTGACAGCTTTTCAGATTGTAATTGCACTGATAGACACGGCCATCTGACAAAAGAACAAAACTGGTAACATCAAATGCCTTCGTCTGCTGATAGGTCAGTTTTTTGACGGATCTGCATTTCCTGTCCTGACAAATCTGAATCAACTGATTCTTCAAATCTTCATAAGCTGTGTCCGACATAAATCCTAAAAATGTATTAAGGTTTGTGGTATCCACGGAAATTGCTTCTTGGGTTTCTTGATCCGGAGCAGTCTCTGTCGCAGTCACAGATGCCCCCGATGCTGTTTCTGTAACGACCGCTGCACCGGTTGCCGTATTGGTTTTATGAACCGTTTCCAATCCTGCATGATGACCTCCCATCATACTTTTTATGATAGCTGCCACAATAATGGCAACGAACATAAAAAATACCAACACTGCCATAACAGTCTTTCTTCCCTGTCCCCTGTCTCTTTGCTTCCAATAAAATCTTCTTATGTTTCTTAACATGATTTCCTCGCTTTCTGTCCCGTTTGGACATAATGTCCAAACGCTACTTTTTTGTCCTATCTCTTTAACTGTCTGGACATTATGTCTAAACGCTACTTTTTGTCCCATTTCTTTAACCGTCTGAAATAAGTAAAATTCGTATAAACGCCAAACATCGGTCCCTCTGTATTTCCGGTTAATGAAGAACCGCTAGAACTAGTACAGTGAAGCCAAATCACTCTGCCATCTTTCATTTTCCCACAATAGATCCCGACATGATTTGCTCCACCGGTTCCACCTGTCTTACTTTTCAATCCGATGTCTCCCGGCTGTAACTGGTCAGCAGATATGTCCTGAAACTTTTTGGAACCGATAAAAGTTGCTGTCGTAGAACCATATGGCACACTGGTCACTCCTGCTTTATGAAATGCCCATGCGGAAAAAGCAGAGCAGTCCAAAAACTCCGGTTTGTCCCGTCCATCCGACTGCCGTTTCTCCATGCTGTATTTTACCGTCCCGATTAAAGAAGCACCTTTCTCGATCACCTCCCAAGCCTCCTCCGGCGCTGTATTATTTTTCTTCAATTCTTCTAAAATCTTTTTGGCGGATTCATTGGATACACTGGTTTCTTCATTCATCACATAGTAACGAAGTACATGAGGTACATACTCGGTATCACCATAAGAACTGCAGCCAAGCTCCGCACACATCTTTGCAGAAAAGATCCCGGCATTTTCTTTGGTGTAACAGCCATAATTTTTTAATGCCCAGTCTATGTAACCATTTCCAAAGTTGTACCCCTGCAGGGCAAGTGAAATTCCTTTTATGTCATTCGCACTTTGACACTTCGCTTTTGTCAGGCAGTCCGATAATTCATGCGTTCCGCAGTCAATACTTTCTTCTGCACTGTCAATCGGTGGATTCACATTGTAATAGGATTGTGCCGTCTGCATGACATCCGGTTTCGTTCCTCCGCTTTCCTGTTCGATCACGGCAAGACACAGATCCACATAGTCATCAATTCCATATTTTTCACAGTATTCCGAGACAAGTTCACGGAAACTTTCTGTCTTTTCAGATACCTGTGCCTGATAGGTTCCATCCTGTGATTCATTAGCAGCACCGCCGGAGCCAACCACTACTCCGATTGCTCCCACGATAGCTGCCACAAGAATAATCAAAAGAAGTGCTATCCATACAGCCGGATTTGCCGCTACTGCCTGAACAACACTTTGTATTGTCTTTACCAAAGATTTTCCTGCCTGTGCTCCTGCTTTTGCTCCCGTTTGAACAGCTCTTGCCGATTTCTCCGTTGACTTTCTTGCAGCCTTTCTCTTTTCTCTGCTTTGCAGCTTTTTATGCACGAGTGTTTTCATACCGCCCACTGCTGTATGTGCGCCTTTTCTAGCAGTTTCCTTAGAAAGCCTGATAGGTGCGTCTTCTGTATGCTCCGTATTTCTTTCTTCATAAGAAGCATCTGCCACACTGCTTCCAAGCAGCATCAGATGCATGGACTGCACCATAAGCTCCCTTGTTTCATGAAAAGAAAAAAGGACACGCTCACTTTTGGATGAACTGCCCTTCTTCTGCTTTTTGCCTTTATTTAGTTTTTCAATGCCTTTTTTCTTAAACCGGCTCTTTTTCCGCCGTTTCATTTTTTCAGCCTTAGCCATTTCTCTGGCTTTCTTTAACATTCGCTGTTTGGAACGATAATCCAGACTTTTGAAAACTCGCTTCGCCGGCTCACTTAATGATTCAATGACCTCTTTGTCAAGATGATCCATTTGCTTTCACCTCCAATTTTTTCTGCGTAGGTTCGCAATATTTTTTTTTTTTATGTTGAACATTTTGGGAAAATATGATATATTGATGTTAGAAAAGAAAAGCACCCACTCCAAAGTGGATGCTCCCATCAAGGTTAAATGTCCTTACGGACACCGCCTATCCTGTTTGCAGACAGGATAGGCATTTTTATTTGCGCTTGTTTCTCTTATTGAGAAAGGCAAGCAACGCTATAACAAGACTACCAAAGGCACATAACAATGTTAATATGCCAATGAAAATCGAAAGGATTTCAAAAGCTGTCATCTGCGCCACCTCCCTTCCTATGTATTCCGGCAAGCCGGTCATTCGGTGCTGGGAGGCTACCACCCTGTCATGGGTACTTTCCTATGGCTTACGCCATGTAACTAATATATCATTTTTCCTGCCATAATTCAACGATTTTCGTCAATTCATTTGCTCTTATTTTTTCGATGTTTGCTTCGCATTTCTGTCATGAACCATTTCATGAAAATTGGTATTAAATAACTGATATAGACTACTGTCTTTTTCCATTGTATTATCAAACGGAACAATCTTATCGCCAAACCGGATAAGTCCCATTCCCGGCTCTGCTCCATTCACACAGGCAAGCTGCTCGGAAGAGATATCAAACAAATCTTCTACCGCTTCCTTATCCATTGTTCCCTGATCCAGCAAAAGCATAAATTCAGAATTGGAAACCATTGTTTTGGTAGAACGGTTTCTCTGCGCATCGATCAAGTTCTGGCTCATCCCGGTACAAATACCACCACGCTTACGGACCTCACGCCACATCTTCTCCAGTGCATGTAAACTATATTCTTCTCCCCAAAGTTCGTGCATCTCATCCACATAACCCCATGTAGCAACCCCATCTGACTGATTATATTTGATCTTAGCCGTGATACTTTCAATCATCACAAGCATTGCCATTGCCCGCATTCGTTTTCCCAGTTCCGAAAATCCATACACGGTAAATCGGTTCTCATCGGATATGGACTGCTCTCTGGCAAAAATGTCAAGCGTACCATCTGCAAATACTTCCAACTGGTCTACGATCTCCTGTGCTGCTTCATTCCCCTCATAATGCTCAAGAATATAATCTCTCATCACCGGAATTGTCGGAGATTCCGGACGGTTTCGCGTCCGTCTTTTATCTTTTCGCTTCTTAAAGTATTCCTCATACATATGGCTGACTGCCTTATCAATTACAGCGATATGTCTGCTGGTAAGCGGCACCGGTTTCAATGCCTGTTCACAGATTGCATAAGCAAACTCCGCTTTTTCCGCCACAAAACGGTCAATGTCCGGCACAACATCCGGTACATGGAACGGATTGACATAAAAAACATTTTCCGCAGACTGTGTCAGATTGATATACTGACCGCCCCACGCTGCTGCAATGTCTTTGTATTCACCCATTGGATCTACCACGATAATATCGTCCTTTGAGAAACATAACACCTGCCCCATCTCTGATTTCTCATTGTAGGACTTTCCGGAACCCGGAACACCAAACACCATCCCGTTTCCATTCTTTAATAATTTACGGTTTCCGATGATCAGATTTTTGGATACCTTGTTAAATCCATAGCAGTAGCCTAAATCATCATGGATTTCCTGCACATTAAACGGAATGAAAATGGAAAGTTCCTCAGAGGTAATTGTCCGCATCGTATCAACAAATCTTGCTCCCGTCGGCAATGATGTATTCAAGGCATCAAGCTGTCGATAGGAATGTGGAACAATGTCCATGTTGTGTGTTTTTCCAATGATACGCACCTTTTCTGTCCGCTCCTCCAGTTCTTCCATCGAACCAGCTTTTACCACAATGGTGATCCCCACATAAAGAAGCCGCTCATCAAACGAAGAAATACGGTCAAGCATCTCCTCGGTATCTCTTTGCTGTTTTCTTCTCTCGTAATTGATGTTAGTTGAATAATCTCCATTTTCGTTTTTCAACTCCTGCTCACGGTTAATGCTTCGCTCATTGGACATGTACTTTTTCATCACCATCTGATATGCCACATCATTGTCAAGCGGCTCCACATCCATCGAATAAATGATCGGAAAGTCCATGTTTGTCAGTTCATTTAAAAATTGATCCGTCAAACCGTTCGGGTATTTTCTGATAAACATCACACAGGCGCAGCTTCCGCCCTCCATCTCCAGATATTCCGGATGCTCCCGCAAAGAAGTATTGATAATGTCATTTCTCCAGTCCCGTTTCAGATGCAGATATTCATTCCAGTCAAAAGAAAAAGATGCCTCGTCACCCATGCGATAATAACTGTGTAATGCTCGCAAGCGTTCCGTGGCATCTAACGGTATCAGGCAGCTCCCCAATCGGTGAAATAACTGCTGTATGGAAAATTCTATGGTGTTAAAATAATTTCTGGCACTTTCATAATCCGGCTTTCTGCAACTGACAATGAAATACTTGGATTGCAAAAGTCCTCCCCGCCCTTCCTGCAATCGCTTTTCAATCAGCTTGTGGTATTCTTTCGCCAAAGGCTCCATTTCTTTGCTGACTGCCTTCTGCAAGATTTCTTCCCGCAGCCTTCCATTGTCGGCATAATGATTGGATACGATGACCTTGTAGCTGACATTCATTGACCGAAGCAGCGTTTCAAACCGCTTACCGGTTTCTTCCTTTTCTTCCTCATCCTGCGTGGAAAAGTTAATATCCTCAAACAGATACATCCTGTCAAACTGGTGAATCTTCTTTTTCACTCCGTCTTTGTTTGTTGGACTCTCCAGTTCAAAGATACCGTTTTCTGATATTCGATAGATTGGTATCGTATCCTGGATACACAGCGGCACCTTGTAAATGCGTTCCGTCTGCGGAGTCAGCGAATCCTTTCTGAATATTTTTAACATCTATCATAGCCTCCTGTTCTTTATCTGTTTTCGTTCTTCTGGAAGATTTTCTCTTTTCTGTTCATTTTCTTGAGAAATACCTTTTTCTGTTGAATCCCCCGGTATCTTTCCAACCACATTTACATCATGGAGATTTTCAACCAATTCACGAATCTTTTGAATGGCAGTCTCTTCCGTATTGATCTCCGGATAATAACGCAACATATCCAAATCTATTGTTTTACCAAACACCAGATCCACCTGCATATCTTCCATTTCCGATTGTCCCGGCTTATGTATCTGAATACCGATACTTGGAATACCGTTAAGAGAACCTTTTTGATACTCTTTCCACACTGCAATCGCTTCTTCTACATTTGAAATGTCATCCCGGTATCTTCCCAGGGAATGAAACTCACCACACTCAGCCACGGTAAATGTGATTTCCGGTGGAACATGCTGACTTCGCTCTACCGCTTCCTCAAATTCTTCTAAATTGATCGGAACAAGTGGTGTATATTCCTTTACATTACCTTTTACAATGTTCCCATCCGGATATTCCCGCAAATCTGCTACAATCTCATCCAGCGCCTCATAGATGGATATGTCCGGATCGTCATATACTCCACCATCAATTTCTTTCATATCCGATCCATAAATGGTATAGTCATACCCTTCCGTTCCATCCTGGATATAGATGTACCGATCTCCAATAGAAAACGCCATCTCGCTTTCCATATAGATTGTGGCTTGCTGTAAAAACTCTGCAATATTTCCGGATTTGTCCTCTTTAATCGGATTGATATCGACTTTATGGATTCCTACGCTAAGTCTATCCTCATGGAATAAATTAAATAAATCATCCTCACGAATGTCCCCTTTGTACTCAAACACTATGTCGATGTCTGAATCTGTTTTTTCTGTTCCCCAGCAGCGGCTTCCATAAACCACAACCTCACCAATCTGTATCAATAAATTCTGACCTATTGTCGTATTCATCAGATACTTCCGTACCCTCTCCTCGACTTCTGCTGCATTCATCCCTTCCACCGGATGAAAATACTTTTCTGTTTTCTCACGGAAATCTGCAATTATTTTTTTCTGTCGTTCCGTCCGTTCAAACCGTTCCTCAAAGAAATCCTTCCGTTCCGAAAAGCCAACGTAATCCACATAAAAGGCTTTCTTATCACCCCCGGATTTCAAAACGATCACATCACTTACCGACAGCGAATGCCCGGTAAAATCCTCTGGGCGGTAGAGATTAAACCGTTCATACAAAGTATCCAGCGTTTCTTCGGGCTTTAATTCCCCCTGATATTTTGATTCATAATCACCAACATTTATCTGCAGCCCGTTCTTCTGCACATAGTTCATCCCCCAAAAACGGTAATGTTCCCCATTGCTTCCATCCTTGATCTGCAGAATTTCATAAGTAACCGGTGATGTTTTCTGGTAAGATGTTTCTTCTTTCACACCATCTGCCACACGAGAAATTAAATGAGCATAATGACTCGGCTCAAACAGCTCCGGAGCATTTTCCCGCATACTGAAAGTCTCTCCGGTCCCTCCTGCCACAATGATGTGGTCATAAAACGCAATGTCTAACAGGAGACTGGCATACATCATCTTTTCCGTCACATCACGATCCATTTTGCTCATCTGAAGATCCGAGGACGGATGATTGTGGAGCATGATCATCCCTGCAGCGTTGCTGAGGATGGCTGTTTTATATAATTCTCTTCCGGTCACCAGAGAAGCATTGACACTCCCAATACTGACCACATTGAAATTGATGGGACGTCCTTTGCCATCCAGATTGACAACACAAACCTCTTCCCGGTCAAGTTCTGCTAATACTGGTGCCAGAACAGAAACCGCTTTTTCCGGTGTATCTATGCGCTCCATACTGAATACTCCTGCTTTATCCGTCAGTTTTAACCGCACTTCCACCTGTTTTAACTCATGCTGCATCCGACACCACCTCCACTGTTATCACTAACATCGTATCCTCCTCTTTTTGTTCGATGAGCTGTTTCAGTTCCTCCAATGAATGGACCACAATACCTGTCTTTTCTTTTTTACTCATATTTCAATTCCTTTCCTGACTAATGAATTCTTCCGGAATGTTTCATCGGTTCATGACTTTGTTCCGGCAGCTCTGACTGCAAAGTATTCTTTTCTTCCTGCACATCAACCGCCGGCTCTAAATCCAGTTCCAAGTTCTTTTTCAGGTTTCTTTCCGGAACACATCTGCTGAATTTATGTTCTTTTGCATCGTACTGATATACATGATTTGATAAAACTTCATCATCTCTTACACACGCTGCATTTACACTACTCACCATCTCTTCAAGTTCTCCCAAATTCATGCCTAAGCTTTTAGGTACAATCATTAACTCATGCACCGAAGATGGAAGAACATAATAATCTCCTCCCACCTGTTCAGCCACCATTTTCTGCACATTTTCACTGATGATGCTGACAGCTCCATTGAGTTTTGACTCATTGCTTAGGCAATAAATCTCTGTTCCTCCCGGTGGAAGCATTTCTCTGACATGCTCTTTAGCCTCTTCAAATGAAATTTCCTCCTGTTCTGATAATTGGCTCGCCGAAACTTCTACCATAACATTTTCAAGCGGTTCACATACCGATGGCGATAACCGCTCCATATTTTCCATTGCCAGCACATGTAATTCTTCTGGTGTAACTCCATATTTTTCCATTAAATAATTTGTAATCATAATAGAACCCATAGAA
>UMBA01034591.1_pt1 | contig 28503 bp, 20 predicted proteins | sample 1963861 | NCBI WGS metagenome assembly UMBA01 (sample SAMEA4835931, study PRJEB28245) | human gut metagenome | biome: gut microbiome; material: fecal sample | place: Denmark | collected 2008
TGCAACTCTATTTACTGCTCCCATAAATATCGGAAGACCGTCACTTGTTGAAACTATTATAATAAATGGTCTGTTGCAATTCATTGTGACAGTATCCTTTTTTTCGTCTGCCAATGCATCAATGGCAATCTCTGTATATGATGCCATACTGCATCCGTTTTCGTCAATCGTCATCCTGCTATTTTGTTTTGCTTTACTAACATAAATTCCACCTTCTGATTTATTTTCTCCATCTGACACAAACATTTTAGAAAAATCTGCTTTTTTCCCATTAAAAATATTTTTTATACCCATATCCTGCATCAATGGATTTAATTCAAGTTCACTTTTAAAATCCAGTTTAGGCATTGAAAATTTTACTATCTTAGAATAATCCCATTTTTTATTGAATGTGTTACACAATGAAATTATCTGCTTTGCGTCCTTATTATTTATGAGTTTGTCTGCTGCCACATTTTCCTTTGGCAGTATTATATTCATATTTGCATTTGTCATAGGTATCGAAACTGCCTGATACCTGCCATTCTCAGTATAGGCATAAGAATACTCCGAATTTAAAAAACTGCATTTTTCCTTATCAATCTTTTCCTCCTCAGTGGTATTACCGCAGGTGTATGCAGACTGGCCGTAGAATATGCCCTTCTTTGTATTGTTTTTATCAAATCTGACTTTCCACTGCTCCTTAAAATTTACGGCTGACAACAATAACATAGCCATGTCTTTATTTGTTTTCAGATTACCTTTTATCTTACCACCTGTCTGCTCATCAATCCATTTATTTATTTTATCATTAAAACTTTTACTTCCCATCTCTCCCATTAAACTATACGCATTATAATCATTTTTAAGTATTGTGCCGGCTTCTCTGGAATAATCATATTTATCACTGAGCCATGCAGAATTACCTAAAGAGCAGTTTTCGGATTTTATTTTACCGCTTATATACCCCATCATCTTTCTTATTATCTTCTGTTCTTTCTCCTCTCTGTCATTTACATTTATGCAATCCGAAACATCTGCTCTAAACATATTTTTGCCAAATGAATTTAATATCTGCTCCCGACTCTGCCCTGCAGTCATTTCCGAGAGCATCCCGTTTGCAAGATACATATTTATATTTGAGCAGGCGACAAGCCCCTTTTGTGGATTATCCCCCCAGCTCTGTTTAAGAAAATGATATAAAAGACTGCTGTTATAATCTTTATAAATCTGTTTACATTTTTTAACTTCTTCATTTGACAAATTTACAGATGATTTTTTCTTCTTTCCCACAAGTTCCTTTTTCTTGTCTTGTACTTCGCTGCTTGATGACTCACCATCATTTTTCTGAATATCAGATGTTTTTTGTGTACTTACATTTTTGTTTCCTGCTTCATTAAGACCGGTCTTTCTGCCGCCACATCCGGTCGTTCCTGCTATTACAAGTGTCATAAATAATGCAAATGCCTTTGCAATCCTGTCTTTTCTCATAAAAAAACCTCCTTTAAACTTCCGTTATTATTCAAAACAAACATCATAAGAAGTCAAACTTATGACAATTTTGCTTTCTACTTATAATAACCCGGTTATTTAAAGAAGGTTGCATTTTTATATAAATTTTTTAACACAATTTGCAAAAGCAATACAATGATATGGCATCATCAAGCATACCACAACATCATTTTACACCTCGTGCTGTTCTGAGATAGTTGCCACATCTACGATAGAAAGCTTATCCTTGCCCTCTGTCTCAAGTGATGTGAGAAGTGCTGCTGCCGTATCAAGAGATGTAAGGCAGTTTACACCTGTCTCAATGGCTGTTCTTCTGATAAGGAAACCATCTTTAAGCTTGTCATCATGCGTTGGTGTATCTATTACAAGATCTATCTGATGTTCAAGCAACAGATCCATAAGTGTAGGTGCTTCTTCGTTTATACGATTTACAGGTATTGCAAGAACTCCTGCTTCGTTAAATACCTTAGCTGTTCCCCTCGTAGAGAATATGTCATAGCCAAGTTTCTTAAAGCGTTTAGCAATCTCGATTCCCTCTTCTTTATCAGCATCATTAAGAGTGATTATCATCTTCTTATGCTTTGGAAGATCTATTCCTGCTCCCTTAAATGCCTTATAAAGTGCTTCGTTGAAGTCTTTTGAGATACCGAGGCACTCACCTGTTGATTTCATTTCAGGTCCGAGGCTTATCTCTGCTCCCCTAAGTTTTTCAAATGAGAATACAGGCATCTTGATGGCAATATATTTTGACTTCTTTGCAAGTCCTGTTCCATATCCGAAATCTTTAACCTTTGCACCAAGTATTACTTTTGTTGCAAGATCTACGATAGGAATACCTGTTACTTTGCTGATATATGGAACGGTACGGCTTGAACGAGGATTTACCTCAATTACATATACCTGATCATGGTAAACAATAAACTGTATATTTATAAGTCCAATTACATGAAGTGATTTTGCAAGTTTTCTTGTGTAATCGACAAGCATATCCTGTATTCTATCGGTGATAGTCTGTGCAGGATATACCGAGATACTGTCTCCCGAATGAATACCTGCTCTCTCGATATGCTCCATGATACCCGGTATAAGAATATCCTCACCGTCGCATACGGCATCTACCTCTATCTCTTTACCCATAAGATATTTATCAATAAGAATAGGATGCTCCTGATGGTATCTTGTTACAACCTGCATAAATTTCTTTATATCATCATCTGATACTGCTATCTGCATACCCTGTCCGCCAAGTACATATGAAGGACGGATAAGTACCGGATAACCAAGCTCATTTGCGACTTTAAGTGCTTCTTCTGTTGTGAATACCGTATCACCCTTTGCTCTTGGTATCTGACACTCCTCGAGTATCTGATCAAACAACTCTCTATCCTCTGCGGCATCTACATCCTCTGCACTCGTTCCGAGAATCTTAACCCCCATCTTCATAAGTGATTCGGTAAGATTGATAGCTGTCTGTCCACCAAACTGTACCACTGCCCCATCAGGTTTTTCAAGACGGACAATATTTTCAACATCCTCCGGTGTAAGCGGCTCAAAATAGAGTTTATCTGCTATATCAAAGTCTGTACTGACTGTCTCAGGATTGTTATTTATTATAATAGTCTCATAACCTTCTTCCTTAAGTGCCCATACACTGTGAACTGAACAGTAGTCAAACTCTATACCCTGTCCTATTCTGATAGGACCTGAACCAAGAACCATTATCTTTTTCTTTTTAGTTGTATCTTCTACTTCATTTACACCGTCAAAGCAGCTATAATAATATGGAGTTTCTGAAGCAAACTCTGCTGCACAGGTATCAACCATCTTAAATGCTGCCGTGATGCCATACTCATAACGGAGATTTTTAATCTCTTCCTCAGTCTTTCCGGTCCAGCGTGCGATTACATTATCAGGAAATTCAAGTCTCTTAGCTTCTTTTAACAGCTCTTTGTCAAGATTTCCTTTTGACTCTTTAATCTTCTTCTCCATCTCTACGAGAATTGCAAGTTTATCGATAAACCACTTGTCAATCTTTGTAACCTCATGAATTTCATCATAAGAAGCGATTCCTCGGCGGAGTATTTCTGCTATAAGGTAAATTCTGCGGTCATCTACTACTGAAAGATGCTCGAGAACCTCCTCGTCAGACATATTATCATAATCTCCTGTCTCAAGGCAGTCAACATGCTGTGAAAGTGACCTGATGGCTTTCATAAGTCCACCCTCAAAATTCGTGCAGATACTCATAACCTCACCTGTCGCTTTCATCTGCGTGGTAAGAGTTCTCTTTGCACTGATAAATTTATCAAATGGAAGACGAGGTATCTTAACTACCACATAGTCAAGTGCAGGCTCAAAACTTGCATATGTCTTTCCTGTTACGGCATTCGGAATCTCATCAAGCGTATATCCGAGTGCTATCTTTGCTGAAACCTTTGCAATAGGATAACCCGTTGCCTTTGAAGCAAGAGCTGATGAACGGCTTACACGAGGGTTTACCTCTATTACTATATATTCAAATGATGTAGGATGAAGTGCAAACTGAACATTACATCCACCTGTGATTCCAAGTTCGTCGATAATCTTTAAAGCAGATGTACGAAGCATCTGGTACTCTTTGTCTGACAATGTCTGTGACGGTGCAACTACGATACTGTCACCTGTATGAACTCCGACCGGGTCAAGGTTTTCCATGTTGCAGACGGTAATGCAGGTTCCGTTGCTGTCACGCATTACCTCATACTCTATCTCTTTCCATCCTGCGATACATCTCTCTACAAGTACCTGTCCTACTCTCGAAAGTCTAAGACCATTTGAAAGTATCTCCACAAGTTCTTCCTCATTATGTGCTATACCGCCGCCTGAACCTCCGAGCGTATATGCAGGACGAAGTACGACCGGATAACCGATCTTATTTGCAAATTTGATACCGTCTTCAATATTTTCAACGAGTTCTGATGATGCACACGGCTCACCGATTCTCTCCATAAGGTCTTTAAATTCCTGACGACCCTCAGCATTTCTGATAGTCTCTGCTGTCGTTCCGAGAAGTCTTACTCCGTGGCTCTCAAGAAATCCGGACTCAGCAAGCTCCATACCGAGATTAAGACCTGCCTGTCCGCCCATGTTAGGCAAAAGACTATCAGGCTTTTCAACTTCGATTATATGCTGCAATACCTCTGTTGTAAGTGGCTCTATATAGACCTTATCTGCAATATCTTTATCTGTCATAATAGTTGCAGGATTAGAATTGACGAGGATAACTTCCATTCCCTCCTCTTTAAGAGAGCGGCACGCCTGTGTTCCTGCATAATCAAACTCTGCGGCCTGTCCGATTACAATAGGACCAGAACCTATTACAAGTACCCTTTTGATTCCTTCCATCTTTGGCATTATTTATTTCCTCCAATCATCTTCATAAATTCATCAAACAACATTTCTGAGTCTTTAGGACCTGCATTTGCCTCAGGATGAAACTGCACTGTCTTTACAGGCTTTCCTATATATTCAAGTCCCTCAATAGTTCCGTCATTTACATTTACAAACCACGGTTTTGCCACTGATGCATCTATTCCGTCCGCATCTACTACATATCCATGATTCTGTGAAGAAATATATACTTTTCCGGTCTCAAGATTTTTGACTGGATGGTTTGCTCCTCTGTGTCCGTATTTCATCTTATATGTCTTTGCATTATGTGCAAGTGCCATAAGCTGATGACCGAGACAGATTGCAAATACAGGTATATTTGAATCGGCAAGTTTTTTTACCTGTGCGATAATATCTACACACTCAGCAGGATCTCCCGGTCCGTTCGTTATCATAATTCCGTCAGGCTTTGATGCGATAACCTCGTCTGCATCAAAATCACACGGATAAACAGTTACATTGCATCCTCTGTTTAAAAGGCATCTTATAATGTTTTTCTTTGTTCCAACATCAATAACTGCAACATCTTTGTCAGCCGCAACGCTCTCTGAGCCTATATCTCCCGGAACATATTTTTCAATCTTGTCACATGAAACTTTCTTAACTACACCTGTGACTGTATATTCTTTAAGCTTTGGAATGATCTCATCGAGATTATAATTTTCATTTGTTGTTATCATTCCATTCATTGTACCTTTTTCACGAAGTATCTTTGTCAATGCTCTTGTATCTATGCCGCTGATACCCGGAATATCATTTTTTTCAAGGAAATGCTGCACGGTGTCTTCTGAACGGAAATTACTTGGAACTCTTGCAAGTTCTCTAACGATAAAGCCGTCAGGCCAGCCTTTTTTTGACTCCATATCCTTATAGCATATTCCATAGTTTCCAATAAGCGGATACGTCATGGTAACTGCCTGTCCCGCATAACTTGGATCTGTAAGAACCTCTAAATAACCTGTCATTGATGTATTAAAAACAATCTCTGAGATTATCTCTTTGTCAACACCAATACTTTTTCCTTCAAATACTGTTCCATCTTCTAATATAAGAAACGCTTTCTTCATATTAAAATTCCCATTCCTTTCCATTAAGTTCTAATATCATCTCGGCGGTCTCTACTATATTGTTACCGCTGTCCATACTAAGTTTTTGAATATAATGATGTGCTTCGTCTTCTGTCATCTGATTACGTTCCATCAAAAGCTCTTTAGCTGCCGTAATCACTTTTCGGTCATTTTCAGATCTGACTTTTGGTTTTTTCTTCTGCTTCTTCTTCCATCTGTTGTACTGAACCATCATCATCTCAAGAGTGTTCAACAGATCCTGTACCTTAAACGGCATAGCCAGTGAAACAATTCCATCCAAATCGCAATCTGCCAGTTTTGCCGGAGATGCAAGCAAAAGCATAGCAAAGCCTTTTGGAAGATAATCATTTATCTCCGAATAATGCATATCTGAAAATTTGTATCCGGATATAACTATTCCTCCATCAAGACTGTTTACCGCACTCACTATCTGTGCTCCACTGTCACAAACCATGTTTACATCATAACCGTTACGAACAAGAAGCTTTCTTAAATTCTTCGCATCGTCCAATTTTGGAAAAGCTATGATAATATCTGCCATGCAGAAACCTCCTGTCTTCTGTGCAAACAATCGATCCTATAAACTGGTTAAATATCTTTTTGTCTCCCATTGAGTCACCTGAGTACAATATTCATTCCATTCTTTGTCTTTGCTCTTTATGATATGCTCTGAAATGTGGCTGCCAACAATCTCCTGCAGGAAATCATCTTCCTCAAATAATTTTACAGCCTCATAAAGCGTCCTCGGAAGGACTTCACATTTCTGTGCTTCTTTTTCAGATAAGTCATCCATACATACCGGCGGTTCAAGTTCCTCTTTTATACCACTAAGACCGGCTGCAAGGCAGGCTGCGATAACAAGATAAGGATTTGCTGCACCATCAGGACTTCTTAAAACTATCCTCGCACCGTCACTTCCTATTGAAGTAAGTCGTATGAGCGGACTGGAATTTGTTGAAGACCATCCGACTGTGACCGGTGCCAGATAACCCGGTATAAGTCTCTTATATGAATTTACGATAGGGTTATTTATAAGTGACATATTCGCAATATGACTTAATATTCCTGCCATAAACTGATAACCCTCTTTGCTAACTCCCAAATCATCATTTTCATCATTAAAAACATTTTTTCCGTCTTTAAATAATGTAAATGTATAATGTGCTCCTGACCCCTTTGTATCTTTTTTAGGTTTTGGCATAAATGTCGCATTAACACCATGTCTCTTTGCCACGGTCCGTATAACAAGTCTCGATGTCATAATGTTATCTGCCATGTCAAGAGCATCCGCATAACTTAAGTCAAGCACATGCTGTGCAGATTCATCAGAATGATATGATGTTTCAACACTTATCCCCATATCTGCAAGATAAAGTACCATATCACGCCTTGCATTTTCGCCACCGTCAGCAGGTCCAACATCAAAATAGCCGCCCTGTTCACTTGAATGATTGGTCGGCTCTCCGTTCTCACCGAGGTCAAAAAGGAAGAACTCATTCTTGATAGCTACCTTAAATTCATATCCAAGTTCCTTTGCCTCTGAAATAACTTTCTTTAAAATATATCTGCTGTCACCATCAAAAGGTGTGCCGTCAGGCTTAACAACATCACATAAAAAACGTGCAACCTTGCCGTGCTGTGGACGCCAAGGAAAAATAACAAATGTATCTAAGTCCGGAACTAAAAACAGTTCTTCATATCCAGTACCACGGAAACCGTCAATAGCCGCACAATCAAACTTATAATGTCCGTCTAAAATCTTATCAAGCTGGTCAATTGTAGTCGCCATGTTCTTTAAATTTCCGGATATATCCGTGAACTGAAGGCGGATAAATTCTATATCTTCTTCATCAATCAGATCCAATATATCCTGTCTGGTATATTTTGCCATCATGCTTCCTCCTTGTATTATTTATACATAACTACACATTGTTCCTATTATACAAAAAAAACACTCATATGTCAAAGACATTTGCAATTATGTTTATACATTAGTAACAGTTCAGCCATAAAAAGATAATCAGCAATGCATAAGTTCGCTTAATGAATTGCTGATTATCTTTTTATGGTAGAATAGCCTTTCATCTCTGAAATGAAATAAACAAAAGCTGCATAGCAGCGACTGACAGCTTGCTGGCAGGGTTATGAATGTTAGAGATGAAAGGCTGAACTGTTACATACATTATTTTTCCAATCAATAACCATGCCTATTCTCAATCTGCTGCTATACCTGTTCATATACAATCTTTCTGTTCTTTTGCACCAAAAACAGAGGATGTAATCAGATTATACACCCTCTGTTTTCGATCCGGTCACTATTATTCATGTTTATCACAAATAATAACAAACCATCTATTTTATTTTAAGGACTTTACTTTTAATGGCTTTTGTAATTTATTGATATATTTATAGTTATCTTTAACATCTGTAATTTTTTATGGAAGATTTGTGTAACCCATAAGGAACTCATCAACTTCCCTAGCTACATGTCTTCCCTCATTTATTCCCCACACAACGAGCGACTGGCCTCTGTGCATATCACCGGCAGTAAACACCTTATCTACAGATGTTTTATAACTGCCCTCTGCCGTCTCTACATTTGTACGGGCATTTAATTTTACCCCGAACGCTTTTGCAACATAATCCTGAGTACCAAGAAATCCTGCAGCGATAAGTACATAGTCAGCAGGAATCTCAAATTCACTTCCTGCTATCTCGACCATATTTAATCTGCCTGTCTTTGCATCTTTCTTTGGCTCGAGTTTTACAAGTTTAACTTTCTTTAACTTGCCATTCTTGTCAGCGATAAACTCTTTTACAGTTGCCTGATATATTCTCGGATCTTTGCCAAATACTGCTATCGCTTCTTCCTGACCGTAGTCTGTCTTGCAGACACGAGGCCATTCCGGCCACGGATTGTTTGCGGCTCTCTCATCAGGAAGTTTGGGCATCATCTCAATCTGCACTACCGATTTTGCACCCTGTCTTACCGCTGTTCCGACACAGTCATTACCCGTATCACCGCCACCGATGACAACAACATTCTTTCCTTTTGTATCTACCCAGCCGTCTTTTTTGCCCGTAAGCACATGCTTTGTAGAGCGTGTAAGGAAATCTACAGCAAAATAGATTCCATCAGCTTCACGGCCTGTCGCTTTTATATCTCTCGGATTTGATGCTCCGCACGCAAGGATAACACTGTCGTAATCCTTGACAATATCTGCTGCTTTTACTGTTTTTCCTACATCCGCGTTTACGACAAATTTAACGCCTTCTTCTTCCATGACTTTCTGTTTTCTGTCGATAACCCATTTCTCAAGTTTCATATTTGGAATACCGTACATAAGAAGTCCGCCGATATGGTCATTTCTCTCAAAAACGGTTACATCATGACCTCTCCTGTTAAGCTGATCTGCTGCCGCAAGTCCTGAAGGACCTGAGCCGATGATTGCAACTTTCTTGCCTGTGCGTACCTTAGGCTTTCTAGCCTCCATAAGTCCGTTTGCATATCCATACTCTACAATGGCATTCTCATTTGCCTTACATGTTACCGGCGAATCGTTAAGCCCGCATGTGCAGGCTGCTTCACAGAGTGCCGGGCATACTCTCGATGTAAACTCCGGAAAATTGTTAGTCTGGCGGAGCATCTGAAGTGCCTCTTTCATACATCCGTGATAGAGAAGATCATTCCATTCAGGCACGAGATTGTTTAAAGGACAACCTGATGCCATTCCATTTATCATCATACCTGACTGGCAGAACGGAACACCACAGTTCATACATCTTGAAGCCTGTTCTTTTCTATCCTTATCACTCATAGGAGTGTGAAATTCATTAAAGTTCTTTATTCTCTCTAAAGGCTCTACTGCCTTATTATTTTTTCTTTCATATTCAAGAAATCCGGTTGGTTTGCCCATAATTATCCTCCTTATCCTGTCGCTCAAACATCACCGCACTGCCCGACTGTGTGTCAGGCGTGCGTATAAACAGTATTTCCTATAGTTTATGCCTGATTTTTGTGTGCATAAAATGCTTCTATCTGTGCCTGCTCGTAGCTTAATCCTCTTTCTTCCATCTGAGCGATAAGCTGAAGCATCTTGCTGTAATCATAAGAAATTATCTTTTTAAACTTAGGAAGATAATCACTGAAGTTTTCAAGGATATTCTTTCCTTTTGCTGAATTTGTAGCTTCAACATGCTCCTCTATTATCTTCTTTAACTCAAGTACATCATATTTGTCTGTTACCGGCTGTGATGAGACAAGGTCTTTGTTAAGTTTAAGGTAAAGGTCACTGTTCTCATCAAGTACATATGCGACACCGCCGCTCATACCAGCCGCAAAGTTCTTTCCTGTAGGTCCGAGTATAACCACGCGACCGCCTGTCATGTACTCACATCCGTGGTCGCCGACACCCTCAACAACTGCCGTTGCTCCTGAGTTACGGACACAGAAACGCTCACCGGCAATACCGTTTATAAATGCCTTACCGCTTGTAGCACCATACAGTGCAACATTACCAATAATGATATTATCCTCTGCCTTAAATTTAGAACCTGCCTGTGGATATACAACAATTTTTCCGCCTGAAAGACCTTTTCCGAGATAATCATTTGAATCACCGACAAGTTCAAGTTTAAGCCCCTTAGGGATAAATGCACCGAAGCTCTGACCGCCGCTTCCGTGACACTCAACAGTAATAGTGTCCTCCTCAAGCGTATCACTGAATTTCTTTGTAATCTCTGAACCAAGTATCGTACCAAATGTACGGTTGATATTTGTCACATCGACTGTAACTTTTGCCGGTTCTCCTGTCTGGAGTGATTTTTTAAGTTTAGGAAGTAAAACTTTTTCATCTATTGTCTTTTCAAGTTCAAAGTTATATACATTCTTTGGATTGAATTTGTTTTCTTTTCTCTCATTTGCAAATGATGAGTCAATTATCTCGTTAAAGTTGATGTGATGTTCCTTAACCTTTGGATCATCCTTAACTTTAAGAAGGTCTGTGCGGCCGATGAGGTCATCGACTTTCTTAATTCCAAGTAAAGCCATGTACTCACGAAGTTCCTGTGCGATAAACTTCATAAAGTTCTCAACATATTCAGGCTTTCCTTTAAATCTCTTTCTGAGTTCAGGATTCTGTGTTGCAACACCTACAGGGCAGGTATCGAGATTACATACACGCATCATTACGCAGCCCATTGTTACAAGCGGTGCTGTTGCAAATCCATACTCTTCTGCTCCAAGAAGTGCTGCCACAAGCACATCACGGCCTGTCATAAGTTTACCGTCTGTCTCAATACGGACACGGGAACGGAGTCCGTTCATTATTAGTGTCTGGTGTGTCTCCGCAAGACCAAGCTCCCACGGAAGACCAGCATTGTAGATTGAACTTCTAGGTGCTGCTCCGGTACCTCCGTCATATCCTGAGATAAGGATAACTGCTGCTCCGGCTTTTGCAACACCGGCTGCTACAGTACCTACTCCGGCTTCTGAAACAAGTTTAACTGATATTCTCGCATCTTTATTACTATTCTTTAGGTCATAGATAAGCTGTGCCAAGTCCTCAATAGAATAGATGTCATGATGTGGCGGAGGTGAAATAAGACTTACACCAGGTGTTGAATGTCTTGTCTTTGCAACCCACGGATAAACCTTTCCTCCCGGAAGATGACCTCCCTCACCAGGCTTAGCTCCCTGTGCCATCTTAATCTGGATTTCCTTTGCACTTACAAGATAACGCGATGTTACACCAAAACGACCTGATGCAACCTGCTTTATTGCTGAACATCTGTCCTCCGGCTGTCCTGCTGTAAGAAGTCTGTCAAGACTCTCACCACCCTCACCACTGTTTGATTTGCCGTGAAGATGATTCATCGCAATGGCAAGTGTTTCATGTGCCTCCTGTGAAATAGAACCGTAAGACATGGCACCTGTCTTAAATCTCTTAACAATCTCGTCAACACTCTCAACCTCATCGATAGAAATGCCTTTCTTAGGATAATTAAAGTCAAGCATACTTCTGAGTGTTACATTGTGCTCTTTTTCATCTATACATTTTGAATACTGTTTAAACAGTTCATAGCTTCCTGTCCATGCAGCCTGCTGTAAAAGATGTATAGTCTCAGGATTATATAAATGTTCCTCCTTGTGACCTCTCTCTTTGTGCTGGCCACGGCTCTCAAGATTCATATCCGTTTCAAGACCGAGCGGATCAAATGCTGCTGAATGAAGTGTATCGACCTGTTTTTCAATATCCTCAAGTGTAATATCTCCTGCACAGCATACAGTGTCAGTAAAGTATTTCTCGATAACATCCTCTGAAATACCAATGGCTTCAAAAATCTTTGAACCCTGGTATGACTGAATTGTAGAAATACCCATTTTTGATGTAATCTTGACAATTCCGTGAAGGACCGCTGCGTCATAATCATCAACCGCTGCATAATAATCTTTGTCAAGAAGATTCTGCCCGATAAGCTCTTTTATAGTGCTGTGGGCAAGATAAGGATTTATCGCACAGGCACCATATCCCAATATTGTAGCAAAGTGATGTACTTCTCTTGGCTCTGCTGATTCAAGTATCATTGCAACACTTGTTCTCTTCTTTGTAGTTACAAGATGCTGCTGCATTGAAGCTACCGCAAGAAGTGACGGTATAGCCACATGATTCTCATCAACTCCTCTGTCAGTAAGGATAAGAATGTTTGCACCCTCCTTGTAAGCTCTGTCAGCTTCAAGACACATACGGTCAAGTGCTTTCTTAAGTGATGTATTCTTATAATAAGTAATAGGAATATCAACGCACTTAAATTCCTCTTTATCCATATATTTAATCTTCATAAGGTCAGTGTCAGTAAGGATAGGATTGCGGATTTTAAGCACCTTGCAGTTGTCAGCCTTTTCTTCAAGCAGATTTCCGTCCTCACCGATATAAACGCTTGTCGATGTTACGATTTCCTCTCTTATCGCATCAATAGGAGGGTTTGTAACCTGTGCAAAAAGCTGTTTAAAATAGTTGAACAATGGCTGCGGCTTATCTGAAAGCATTGGAAGCGGTGTATCAGTACCCATTGAAGCAATAGGCTCTGCACCTTTCTGTGCCATAGGAAGAATCGACTCCTTGTAATCCTCATAAGTATAACCGAATGCCTTCTGAAGTCTTGCTCTCTCCTCGTCAGTAAACTCCACTACTTTCTTATTAGGAATACGAAGTTCCTTTAAAGTAACAAGATTGCTGTTAAGCCACTCACCATAAGGCTGGCGTGAAGCATATTTTTCTTTAAGCACTTCATCATCGATAAGCTCACCCTTGACTGTATCAACAAGAAGCATACGACCCGGTCTTAATCTGTCTTTCTTAACAATCTTTTCAGGCGGAATGTCGAACACGCCTACTTCTGAAGAAAGGATAAGCTGGTCATCTGTTGTAATGTAATAACGTGATGGACGAAGACCGTTTCTGTCAAGAACCGCTCCCATAATATCACCGTCAGAGAAAAGGATTGAAGCCGGTCCATCCCAAGGCTCCATCATCGTCGCATAATACTGATAGAAATCTCTCTTTTTCTGGCTGACGCTCATGTCATGTTCCCACGGTTCAGGAATGGTTATCATAACAGCAAGCGGAAGCTCCATACCGCTCATCACAAGAAACTCAAGTGTATTATCAAGTCTTGCCGAATCAGAACCGTTTGGATTGACAACCGGAAGAACCTTGTGGAAATCATTTGCAAGGAGTGAAGTTTCCATAGTCTCCTCACGGGCGAGCATCTTGTCGGCATTACCTACGATAGTATTTATCTCACCGTTGTGAACGATAAATCTGTTCGGATGTGCTCTCATCCAGCTTGGATTTGTATTTGTACTAAATCTTGAATGTACCGTTGCGATAGCTGATACATAATCAGAATCCTGAAGGTCTTTAAAGAAAAGACGAAGCTGTCCTACTAGAAACATACCTTTATAGACTATCGTACGGCTTGAAAATGAAACAACATATGTGTCATCGTTACTCTGTTCAAACACACGGCGTGCAACATAGAGTTTGCGGTCAAAATCAAGTCCTTTCTCAACCTCCTCAGGTCTTTTAACAAATGCCTGCATGATGTATGGCATACATTCAAGTGCCTTATGTCCTAATATTTCAGGCTCAGTAGGAACTTTTCTCCAGCCGAGAAGTTCAAGCCCCTCCTTTTCAATAATGACTTCAAACATCTTTTTGGCACGGTTTCTTTTAAGTTCATCCTGTGGAAAGAAAAACATTCCGATACCGTAATCTCTCTCATCTCCGAGTTCAAAACCGAGTGGTTTAACTGCCTTTTTAAAGAATTTATGTGAAATCTGTAAGAGAATACCAACACCGTCACCGGTCTTTCCCTCAGCATCCTTACCTGCACGATGCTCCAGCTTCTCGACAATGTCAAGAGCTCCGGAAACAGTATCATGTGTCTTATTTCCTTTGATATTTACAATAGAACCGATACCACAGTTATCATGTTCATAACGGGGATCGTAAAGACCTCTCTTTTCATGATCAATAACCTTTGAGGCTTCATCTAAAACCCTGCTGTTACAAGTTTCAGTATTTGTCATCATTATTACCTCCATATCAATATTTTACAATTTTGTGTTTTGTTTTACTGCTGTCTGCTGCAGCTACTATGAAACAGACAACACTCAATACTCTTTGGATACATTTAATTTACATATAGCAAACAAAAAGAGGCTCAGCAAATAACTGAAAACACACATGGAACATTTTTCATGTAAAAAAGTCCTATCATGTAAACAGATACTATATCAAAAGACACTTCCGGCAAAAAGCCATACCAGTCCTGTGATACAAATATCCCTTTACTGATAATTGTTTTCATATCATTTGCTGAACCCCTTTGTTCATCAAACTGGTTTGATTATATATTTTTTGAGCAAAAAAAGCAAGATTATTTAGTAAAATTATACTTTTTACTAATAAAATTAAGTAAAATCGCTTTTTAGTTTATTTTATTCATTTGTTCAAACTTGTGTTCTAAAGAAATTATTGATAAAATTTATTTTTTTAAGAGAGGGGATAAGTTGTTTCCACTCCAAACTAATTTACAACTCGGAATATCTTAGAATTATATGTATCTGAATCTACCACTGATACTCTGCAATTTATCCACTGAAGCTTTTTGTTCATACTATCCTGTAACGCTTTCATTATCATCTTTTTAGTTCGTGTTTTACTTCCAAAGTCCCCCTCTAAAAACAAAATAACATATTTTTTCTTTGAGATATCCGAAAATGCATCATTTGATAAGTAATCAATAAATTTTTCCAATTCTTTTAAACAATCTTTAGTATTTCCAAACGATTTTGCTCCCATCAAAGCAGCTACAGTCATTGCTATTTTCTGTGATACCTCAATATCAAGACTATCTCTTTCTCCGATATTGACAGATGTATGCGTACTATTTCGTTTTTGATTATTTGGTGCAATACGCCAACGACAATTTCCTTCATCCCCTATACAATTCTTCACTTCTATAAAAGCAATTTTATTTTTACCAACAGATATGAAATCAACACCCTTCGCTTCTGGCAACTTATTGAAATATTCCCTGTAAAATTTTGTATCATCAAATTTTATCACCGTACATTTATCTGGAAACTTAAATTTTAGTCTACTTTCTTCGATAATATTATTCTCCATATATAATCCTCTGTTCTCTGTCATACATCGCATCAAATTCCTGCATAATTGCATTATGTTCTAAATCCGATGCTGTATTTTTCATCTCATACTTAACATCATGTGTTTTATCATCCCTAAATAATGAAATAAAACGTATATCCAAATTTTTAGGATTTAATTCCGAATAAACTGAAGCCATATTAAATTCCTGCTGGATAAAATAATCATGCGTGGAAACAAAAATCTGTACCCCCATTTGAGCTAACACTATTATTGTCTGCACAATCGTACGAATCATCTTAGGATTCATATTAGTTTCAGGTTCATCCCAAAATAAAATAGTATTCTTATTAAGACTTCCGGAAAGAATCATATAGATAATCATAGACAGCTTTCTATATCCATCCGAAAGTAAACCCATCTCAAATTCACCTTCTCCTCTAATCTTAAAATAAAACTTCTTATTTTTCTGTACAATCTGCCCCTTCATTATATTTTCCAGACTATTTAATACCTGATTCTGCTCCGTAGTATTAGGACCTTTTGAAAGCGGTCTGTCTAAAAGTTTTGCAAGGTCATAATACATTTCTTCAAAATCAATATGATATTCATCATATAATGATACAAAGTGCTCCACTGTAGAAATCATTTCTTTTGTAGGAATATAAATAATATCATACTTTTTCATTTTCATATTTTTTTCTATCGAAATATCCGCATGATTTTCCTGCCTGTTACCAAATCCAACAGAAATCTTTTGTTTTTTTTCAAGCTCAACTGAAAAATCCGTCCGATTGCTACCTCGTTTACGGCTTACCAATCTGCCAATTTTCATCTCATCCGGTCGAAACACGCCTTGAATTTTTTTTACAAAAAGCTGTTCTTCCATTTCCTTAGTCAAATTATCTTTACTGCCGTTGCTAAGAGGCTTTATCATAGAATACATTACTTTTAAAAGTGTCGTTTTTCCAGTGCTGTTTTCACCACAGATAATATTAATATTATCTGACCAATCTATTTCTGCATTTTCAAAAGCCATAAAATTATTAAGAGTTAATTTCTTTATTTTCATATCTATCTGCCACCTCAGTAAGTTCTTATTTCTGTATTACCAATAAAGCAAGCTTTATTTCCTTATAATGTAAGCACATTTTAGCATATACATACATAAAACACAAATAAGCTGATGCATCACTTTCAAAAAATATTGTGTCTACTTTTCGGTAAAGATTTTTATTATATTTTCACCACTTTACAACTTTATAAACGGCACCCATGTTTCCTAAATGCTTGTTTTATAACACTTATCACAGATTTTGATTTTATTTGGGTTTCGATATTTTGTACGAAACCAGTGAAAAATATCTGCTTACGGATGCCCTCACTTATGACAAAACGAAATTCCTGCACACTTTTATCTTTGTAGTCAGCAAATTCATTGTCGACATAAGGCAGCAGTTTCATTGCACAATAACTGATGTTGATAAGATTTACCATCATTTCGATTCCTTTGCAGCTTCGTACCATATAACTGCATAAAGACCAGAATGTTTTCTGCTCATAATAACTCACTTCGATATTCCATCGGAATGAATATAAAAATATTGATTTAGTCTACCAATTAGTGTGTTTTCGTTGTATAATAGTTTTGTCGTACAGGGGCACTTTCTTTCTTAATGTTATAGTTCAAATTCATTATACACCAGAAAGTCCTGTACGATTTATTTTTTTGAAAAAAGTTGTAAAGTGGTGTAATATAACTCTATGTACTTTTCAAGTTCTCTTTTTAAATTTTGTTCCAATACCATCACTTTATCTCCCTTTTTCCTCACCCATTCACATACCACTTAATCACATTATAATAAGGCTGGTACTCCTCGTCCTGTTCATTCATATACACCAGTTTTATCGTTTCTTTGTCAAGATGCTGCAACTGCTGATATACCGCCTTGCGTGCTTCACGCAATTCATAGTCATTTAAATTTAAAAGGTTTATTGTGTATTCATCCCCTACTATTGTCCCATTTCCATAATATGTAAACTTTTTCTCACACTCCTGTTCTAATGGAGACACAAATTTATCCGAATCATATTTGTTTTCCTTTTTTCTTCCGCAGGTTCTTATTGTATTACAACTTGCCACAAGATTTGAATAATCTAATGAGCGTTTACTCACATATTTCCCCGGATTTCTTGGTTCTATATGCTCATTATGAACATTTTCCTTTTTTATTCTGCCACAACAATATGCACAGATTCCTTTTTGCTCTTTTATAAGTACATCTGTAAGAATTCCTCTGTAATGTGCAAATTCTTCCGAATCATAAGTCTTATCGGGATTTTTTCGATTAAACTCACTCAAAAACTCTGGTTCTTCAGACTTTTCAATATATATCATATATATCTTCTCCTCTTTAATTCCATCCTTGCCGTAATAACATCCGGATGGTTCTCACTTGTAATTTCAGCAAGTGCATTTATTTTCACTTCTGCCTGCTCAAATAATCTACTGTTTATATCATCATATATCGAGTCTATAAAACTTTTTATTTTTTCATTAATAGAACTTGTATCCATAAACTGTTCTAAAACAGCATTCGCATCATATCCGTTTAACTGTTTATTTTTTTGAATACTAAATTTTCCTTCACTGTTATCTATAAAAAACAGATTATAATTTTCATCAGCTTCACTTAATACAATAGGTGAATGTGTAGTAATAATAAACTGTATATTCGGAAAAGTATCTCTTAATGCAAATAACACTTTTCTCTGCCATGATGGGTGCATATGCAATTCCACTTCATCAATCAGTACGATTCCCTCTCCAAGCAATGGATTTTCTTTATTTGGATTTGCTAAAGTAAGCCTTCTCGCCAAATCACCAAACAAAGCTAATGTGCATTTTTCCCCATCAGACATTTGAGAAACATTCAAGCTGATATTTGCCTTGTTTATTTTCATTTCCAAACGAGGTTTTCTTACAACACGAAGATTGGAGCAGCCATCTAACATTGACAAAATCGCCTTTCTTACCGCTTGCAGAGAATTATCTTCATATTTTAAATTTCCCGTCTCTATTTTTTGCTCATTTTCATAATCTTCCTGATTTCTATACCACTCGAAAAAAGTCCTAAAGTCTATTTTATTTTCAATCGCCTTTTCAAATGCAGAATATATATCAAAAGTATGGTGTGTTCTAATGCGCAAAGGTATATCCAACACAAGCCGGTTTGTCCCATAATTTGCAAAAATAGGAATATCATTCTGTTTTTCATCACTAATATACTTTTCATGGAATATCTCAACAATTTCATTTAATGCTTTTTTGTTATGTGTTTTTCTTCCGCTACTTCGCACCATATTTTTTGAATATTCAAACTCCGTACCTTCAAATTCAATCGTTGCGTGTATGCTTGTTCCACTTTTTCCATACATAATATCTTCTAATTGAATAGCATAGTTTTGTTTTAATTCTTTTCTGTTTACAACCTGATTTATAATATTTGCAAACAATAAATTAACAGAACGAAGAATACTTGATTTCCCTGTTCCGTTAATTCCAAAAATAACCGTACTTTTACCGTCAAATTCAATAATTGCATCATCAATAGCTCTAAAATTTGTTAATTTAATCTGTTTTAGTCGCATCAGCCACTTCTCCTATATTATATTTATTCTCAATTGTTTCATACCAAACCTGCAGTTTCTTCGATATATTTTTATATAATTAATTATACCACATATCAAGCGGATATTCGCAATCCGCTTTGCTGCCTGCTCATACATTTAAACACCACTTCCAATAACTTAACAAAATAGTGTCCTTTTCTGTTTATGTTTGTCCGAATAAAATTTTATGCTAACCTAACTCCAATACGGCTTCTGGTCCTTATGCGTAAATCCCTCAAGTTCCCTCTTATACCTCGTAAGCCTTGCTTCATATTCTAACTTTTTCTTTTCGCTAAGCTGCCCTGACTCCCAAAATTCATTTATCCTAGTTTCAAGACAGACAACCGCCTCCTGCGCCGCATCTTTATAATTATTTGCAGCATTCGACTCTATCTGTGCTATTATCTCATCAAGTTCTTTATTAACTTTACCATTCTTAAAAAATCCATACATTTTAAACCCATTCCTTCTTATCCTATTTTCTATAGTATAACAGTACATCCCAAAATACACAATGTTACAACAAAAAATAATAATGCTTACCTACAATGTAACTGACAGCGGTTACAGTACACACTTATCAAATCTATAATCGTATTTTCCATTTGCTTTTCTTTACTATCCGTCATACAATCTATATTATATTTGTTTCAAAATGTATTTTGACATATAAATTTTATAAATAATCATAGAAATGGAGATTTTTAATAATGAAAATGCAGCAAATTCTTATTATAGAGGACGATATAAGTCTTAATAAAGGTCTTTGTCAGGCTCTTAGTTCAGAGGACAGACAGATTTTTTCATGCACCAATCTGCAAGCCGCCAGACAACAGCTTGCCTGTTTTAAGGCTTCACTCATACTGCTTGACATTACACTTCCGGATGGCAGCGGACTTGATTTTCTGGTTGAAGTAAAAACCGATTTTCCTGATATTCCTGTTATCCTGCTTACCGCAAATGATACTGATTTTGATATTGTAAGCGGTCTTGAACTCGGTGCTGATGATTATATAACAAAACCTTTTTCTCTCGCCGTTCTTCGTGCCAGAGTTAATACACAGCTTAGAAAACATCCCATTTGCAATTCCCAGACGGCTAATTCCATTATAACAATAGATAATTTTTCATTTGATTTTGTGCACCTAACTTTTCTTGTTTTAGGCAAGCCTGTTGAATTAAGCAAAACCGAGCAAAAGCTTCTTTCTCTCCTCGTTGAGAACCGTGGCAATATCATGACACGTGATGTCCTTACCGACCGCATATGGACAGATGGCTCTGAATATGTGGATAACAATGCACTTTCCGTTGTTGTCAAAAGGCTCCGTGATAAACTTAACGCTTCTGATTATATACATACCGTCTATGGCATCGGTTATAAATGGGACAAAAAATAAAAAGAAAGTCACTATACCCCAAAATACATAAAAAATATAAAAGCATACTCCAAACGAAAGGATTTTTATGACTAAAGATTTCATTATATTTATTCAGTTTATAATTATTATAATATGTATAAATTCCATACTCCTAAACCGTTATAAAACAGATAAACTTCTCACTTCTCTCGAAAATATGATTGACTCAGCTTTAAAGGGAAGTTTTACTGAAAAGGTTTTTGATGAGAGCCGCCTGTCAGCACTTGAGACAAAATTTGCACAATATCTCTCAGGTCAGACCTGCTCTACCCAAAATATAATGCACGAAAAAGACAGCATTAAAACTCTTATCGCTGATATTTCACATCAGACAAAAACACCTGTCGCAAACATTCTTCTCTACTGTGAATTACTTTTAGAAGATGAACTCTCAGAAAACTCAAAAAATAATCTTATGGCACTTTATTCCCAGACTAAAAAACTCCGTTTTCTGATAGAGTCTCTCATAAAACTTTCACGGCTTGAAACAGGTATCATTTCCCTATCTCCAAAGAAGCAGGAAATCCAGCCGTTACTTGATAAGATATTTATACAATACAACCAGAAAGCCGATTCAAAAGATTTGTATCTTAATACCGTCAAAACTGATACAACGGCAGTGTTTGATGAAAAATGGACACTTGAGGCTCTTTGCAATATAGTTGACAATGCTATCAAGTACACCGTGACAGGTGGCATTTCCATAAATGTAATAGTCTATGAATTTTTTGTCAGAATTGATATTTCAGACACAGGCATTGGTATATCAGATAATGAGCATGAAAAAGTTTTTTCAAGATTTTACCGCTCCGAAAAAGCCAACACTACAGAAGGTGTCGGAATAGGACTCTATCTTGCAAGAAAGATAATTACAGGCGAAAATGGTTATATCAAAGTTTCTTCTTTACCGGAACACGGCTCAACTTTTTCCGTATTTCTTTCAAAACTGTAAGATTTCATATTGTGTTCTGAAAGATTTTGGAAAGTTTTATATGCCATACTATTATAGTAAAATCTTACAGATATTTTTTCAGAACGGAGGTCATTATGACAATACTAAAAACAGAAAATCTTACAAAAATCTATGGCTCAGGTGACAATGCCGTACACGCATTACAAAATGTAAACCTTGCCATCGAAAACGGTGAATTTGCCGCAGTCGTCGGAACATCAGGCAGCGGTAAATCAACACTTCTCCATATGCTCGGCGGTCTTGACAAGCCCACTTCCGGCAAGGTGTTTGTTGATGGAAAAGATATTTCTTCATTAAAAGACGAACCGCTCACCATATTTCGCAGAAGAAAAATAGGATTTATTTTTCAGGCTTACAACCTTGTACCAGTCTTAAATCTGTATGAAAATATCGTACTGCCGCTCGAACTTGACGGAAGAAAGATAGATAAGGATTTTGTAGCACAGATAACCGATACCTTAGGACTTTCAAAAAGACTTAATGCACTGCCAAACCAGCTTTCCGGCGGTCAGCAGCAGCGTGTTGCCATCGCAAGAGCTTTAGCATCCGCTCCGGCGATAATACTTGCAGATGAACCTACCGGCAACCTCGACTCAAAAACAAGTCAGGATGTATTAAGTCTGTTAAAAGTTTCATGCAAAAAATTTTCACAGACAATGGTAATGATAACCCACAACGAAGAAATAGCACAGACAGCAGACCGTATAATCCATATTGAAGACGGCCATGTAATAACTAAAGATTAGGAGGACAAACTCATGAATGTAAAAAATAAAAAATGTATCTTCCGTTTGAGTTACCGTTCTCTGCGTGCTGCAAAAAAGAGAAATATAATAGCTGTTATCGCAATAATACTTACCACTATCCTGTTTACATCACTTTTCACGATAGCACTTTCACTAAATGACAGTTATCAAACTTACTCATTCCGTCAGATGGGTGGTTATTCACACGGGACATTTAAAGATGTAACTGACGAACAGGCAGACAAACTTATCACCCATTCAAAAATAAAAGCTTACGGTAAACGAACTTGCATTGGTTCTATAAAATCAGATTATTTTGGACAGATTTCAGGCGAAGTCAGTTATATGGATGAAAACTGCTCAAAATGGAGTTATGCAACACCAACAACAGGCAGAAATCCGGAAAACTCCGATGAAATAGCAATGGATACTACGGCTTTAAAGCTCCTCGGCACCAAAGCAAAACTTGGAACAAAGATAAAACTTACCTATACAGTACGTGACAATAAAAGTAAAACATTTGAAAAAACGGACTATTTCAAACTTACAGGTTATTACGACTATAATAGTTTAATGCCGGTTCACTATATCAATGTTTCAAAAAAATATACTGAAAATATTATCAAAGAAGCCAAAAACAATGGACTTGATGATTTTCGGACAGACTTAAATGTTATGCTTAAATCAAGCCATAATATCGAAAAACAAATGGAACAGATTGATAAAGACTTCGGGTATGACTGGCAGACACGAGACGAAAAAAACAGTGTGCGTATCGGTGTAAACTGGGGCTACACCTCTGAAAAAGTTGCAGAAAACACAGACCCCGTAACGCTTGTCGGAATTGTTGCTTTCCTTATACTTGTCATATTTACCGGATACCTTATCATCTACAATATTTTTCAGATCTCAGTAACAAATGACATACATTTTTACGGTCTTATAAAGACAATCGGTGTCACTCCACATCAGCTTCGCAGGATAATCTATATCCATGCATTGCTTCTTTGTGCAATAGGTATTCCGATTGGACTATTTATAGGATATTTCAGCGGTGTTACTCTGTTTCCTGCCATAATCTCACAGACTACGCTTGGTACAGAAAGCACCTCTATAAGCATATCCCCGCTTATTTTTGTAATATCAATACTTTTTTCACTATTAACCGTGCTTATGTCATGTCTGCGTCCGGGATTTATCGCCTCTAAGATTTCCCCTGTTGAAGCGGTAAAATATACGGACAATTCAAACACAAAAAAGAAGAAAAAACATACCCGAGGTGCAAAAGTTTACCAGATGGCATTTACAAATCTTGGCAGGAACAAGCTGAGCACTTTCCTTGTTGTCATATCACTTTCACTCTCCGTAGTGCTTCTAAATACATTGTTTTTCTTTGTAAATGGAATTGATATGAACAGATTTGTTTCACGGAGTGTATGCTCTGATTTCATTGTAAGTACAAAAAGCTATTTCCGATATGAAATTGACGGTGAACACTGTATCTCAGACAAGGATATTCGCCGTATCACTGCAAATACAGATAACAAATTAACCGGATGTGGATATTTCCTGCCTTCCACTGATGTGGTAGGATGGGTTGATAAAAAGACCTATATAAATATGTGTAAAGGCACTTTCAGTCAAAAAGAATTACAACAAAACCTCAATTCAATAAGAAAAAAGAGAGATAAAGTTGCATCCGATCCACTTATTGAGGGAATTGATATAAAACTTTTAAATAAAGTTAAAGTCATTTCTGGCAGCATTTCTCCACTTAAAGACAAAAAACAGCACAATATAGCTATAAGTGTAATGACTGATGATTACGGCAATCCACAAAACATGGGAATATACCCAAAAGTCGGCGATAAGTTCACAATGTCATATATTGATGATGCTTATTTTATTGATAATCGGACAGGCAAAAAAGTAACCGATGACACCCCCGAAAAATATATGGAATACTATATAGCCAAAGAACATGAAGTCACATATACGGTATGTGCACTTGTGAATGTTCCATATTCAATGGGATTTCAATACGGTTCTGTAACCGGATATAATGTGGTAATGTCAACCGACAGCCTGAAAAATGATAGCAGGCAAAAAATTTCACCATTATTTTATATGTTAGACTCTAAAAACAAAAAAGCTGAGATACGGACTGAGAACTACCTTAAAAATATAACTTCCGCACCTTCATCTTCACTTTCCTTTGAAAGTAAAGCTAAGGTTCGTCAGGGATTTGACAGTTTTAAAAATATGTTTATATTGCTTGGCGGTCTGCTGTGTGCTGTTATAGGGATTATCGGAATACTTAATTTTGTCAATGCCGTCCTCACAGGAATCATGTCAAGAAAACATGAATTTGCAATGCTTAAATCCATAGGTATGACAAACAGACAGCTTCGCAGAATGCTTATATATGAAAGTTTATTCTATAGCGTAAGTTCATCCGTCGTATCACTCATTACTTCGGTAATATTTGTCGTACTCACCAAAAGACTGTTTGAAAATATTTTCTGGTTCTTCAACGGGCATTTTGTAATACTTCCCGTATTGCTTGTCGCTCCGGTATTTATCATACTTAGCTGTATTATCCCGATGTTGATGTATGGAAACACTGAAAAACAAAGTGTTGTAGATACTTTAAGAGATTTTGTGTAAAGTGTTTATATGATTAGGAATACTTGTATTTTTATCATCTAAAGGTACCGACAGAATTATAATTTTCACTATGCTCTATTCTAAGTAATAAGTGGCTGCTGTTTGATTATATGCTTAGAATGGGGCATAGTGTTTTTTATTTACATAATAATATTTTTTTATTAAATATATTTTGTATAATCAAAAAACTTAACAATATTAATCAATCTGTTCCAATCAGCACCTCTTTCCCCTTGAAAAGCAAATCCATAATGTCTTATATTTTCTTTCTTCACACCTCTGCCTGTAAGTTCTGTATCATAATCTTTTTCATTTATTTGCTTTAATGCCGCCGACAATGTGTCTTTTAATGTATCTTCTTTTCTAAAGTTAAACACTTTAAATTCTATTACTATCCCCGGATATTTCATATTGTTTTTATCTAAATGATTGATATAAGTCACATACAAATTTTTTTATTCTTGCAATCGTATCTTCATAATTATTTTGTTTTACACCTGCAAAGCTAAGAAAAATCACCTGGTATGTTCCCTGAAGTTTTCTATATTTTCATAATTTCATATTTCAAGTCCCTCAAACAAATCATCTCTTTCTGCAAATTTATTTAAAAAAAGCAATTTAACATATCCATATTCAATGTTTTCCCAAAACGACGCAGACGGCTAATCAATGTTACATCATCATTCTTCTCCCACCACTCCTTTATAAACATTGTCTTATCTATATAAAAACAATCATTTACCCGAATACTTTCAAAGCTCTGTTTTCCTATACCTACTGTTTTAAACATATTCTATCTCCATTTTCCCCAAAAAATATTCTAAATTTCTTTGATACAGTTCTCATATCAGTCACTATGTAAATACTATTACAAGTTTAACATATATAGCCCTAAATAACAAATTTCTAAACTCAAAAATAAAAATAATATATTAAAAAAATTCAAAAAAAGAAAGAGATTAACCAAATAACCTCTTTCTGATTTTAGGATCTGACACTCAAATCCCTAACATACGATTAGTATTTGCGCTTACGAGCTGCCTCAGACTTCTTCTTACGACGAACGCTTGGCTTCTCATAATGCTCTCTCTTACGAATTTCCTGCTGGATGCCAGCTTTAGCACAATTTCTTTTGAAACGACGTAAAGCGTTATCCAATGTCTCATTCTCTTTTACGATTACATTTGACATAGTCTCACACCTAACCTCCCTCCAGTTGTAGATTATGCATCAAATACACAAACAACTGTGTAGGGTATTTTTTCACAGAACCACAGTCCTGTACGCACAAATATTATTATACCACAAATCTATCATTAGTCAACAGCTTTTTATATTTTCCCCCCAATTTTTTTTTGACCTTTTTTTGAAACAGTTTACCATTCCATTTTTTATTTTTATAAACAACTCATTTCTTTATTATTTTATCAAATCAAACTCCACTATTGTCTGAAATGTAAAATTTAACTTGATAAAATCAAATTTACTTATCAGTACATAACTTTATATCTTATACTATACCTACAATTGAACGGTAACAATATATTTCTTTAATTGCTTAGTCGGTATTTTTGACTCACATATCTTCCTTATTGCTTTTTTATATGACACTTCATCAAGCTTCAAGTTGTTTTTGTCATTCAAAAAATCCCATACTGCTTTTGGATATACCACAAACAACTCTGCTATAAGCCAGCCTGCCGCCATCTGCGTATAGTAGCCGTTTTTTGAAAAATCTCTGTTTACAAGCTCAAGTATTTTGTCTGTATATTTACCTTTATAAACACTATTTAGGGCTTCATTATTATATCTGACTTTACTGGTATCACTATCCGACTGCAAAGCGTTTCTTTCCTCTATTACACCTTCATCTGTCAATATGCTTTCTAAATCTATATCATATCTGTCCACCGTTTTCTTTCTTGCAATCTTATTCCCTGCCATATCAATCTTTACATAATGCTCAAGCAAAAGTACAAGTCCCGCCCTCGCCACATACTCCTTTTTAGAAGCTGTCATTTTTTCAATATCATTTATAAACTCGTCATGATGTTTATCAATTATCCTGAACTCTTTACAAAACCCATCATTTATAGACCAGTTATTTATATAAGGAAGAAACTCATTCAATTTCTTTCTTGCAATTTTCACATCATCTTCCTTTGCCGTCGCTATACCTGTAATAAATCCACGAAGCATCGTCTCCTCAAAGTACAAATCATCCTCTTCAAGCAATCCCTGCCAGTCCTCATTTTCTTTTATAAGTTCTCTCGCATACTTCCTGATAAGGGGCACTCTAACCCCAAGCATATTATCGCAGCCCGGAATAAGAGCCTTAGAAAAATCTCTGTATTTCTCCTCGCTCATAGAAAAAAGTCTTTCACGCACTGTTTTATCCATAATCTAAAAAATCTCCTTAAATTTTATCTTATAAGAGAACAAATTCTCTTGTCTTGCAAATTTATGATAACATTTTATCCTTTATGTCCTATTATAAGAAAACAAAAACATTAGTGCAAGCCGACTCCTTGTCCCGTACTACAAATAAACACCAAAAACATAACCATCCTATATTGTATAACTATAAAAACAGCTTAAATTCACAATAATACTTTATAATTCATAACATATTTTTCAACCTATAACACTTTAAACCAATACAACATACTTTCATAAAAACAGGCGTGAAAAAGGATTATTATTCTAACTATATTAAATATTTGCGAAACTATCTGTTGCATGAATAAATTGTGCAAATATAATTAGTTTCGCAATTACTTAACAGAATAATAATCCTTTTTCACGGCGTCACTTTATCATTATATTGTAAGCCCTCAATCCTACATTCCGGCAAGCTGTTTTCCGAGACTCTCACATTCACTTATCACATCACCATCAGGTGCTTCCTGGCATATAAGACCCTCTCCGTTTACGACTGTCGCTCCGGCACTTGTCATGCGTTCTTCCCAGTCACGCATCCACTGACCATCTCCCCAGCCGTATGAACCAAACAGAGCAATCTTCTTACCTTTTACATTTCCCTCAAGTTCTGCAACAAATGGCTCCATCTCACTTTCCTCAAGAACCTCAGCTCCCATGGCAGGACAACCGAGTGCAAACACTTCCTCTGAATCAAGGTCACTGACCTGGCAACTACTTACATTGACAACTTCTGCCTGTGCTCCGCCATCTGTGATACCTTTACCTATTGCCTCCGCCATAGCGAGTGTATTTCCTGACTGCGACCAATATACAACACTTATCTTACCCATGATTATAATTCTCCTTTCAAAATGAAATACTTTATAGGCGTTTGCGAAACTATCATAAATCTTGATTAAA
>UMBA01024935.1_pt1 | contig 28302 bp, 37 predicted proteins | sample 1963861 | NCBI WGS metagenome assembly UMBA01 (sample SAMEA4835931, study PRJEB28245) | human gut metagenome | biome: gut microbiome; material: fecal sample | place: Denmark | collected 2008
AGGCGCCAGGATTTTTCTTCTACCTTTGATAACTTCTTCAACGTATTCATCATGAGTACGATTAATAGCATCAATAGTTGGCTTAGCATTATCTACAATTCCCAGGCCCAACGGAGAGTCTAAATTGATATTATTGGCTCCTGGATTGCGATAAAAGGCAAACAAAGGTCTTTTAATATCATGAAAGGTAATTACTGGCTGCAGCGTTGCATATTCATTCAATCGATTAAGTGGGACTTTAATTCCAACAGAATCTTCTTGTGTTGATCTATAAAGTTCATTGGTAATCGTATAATCTCCCGTATTTTGATCCCATTGATGAAATTCAAGGAGCGTGTAATAAACTGTTTGCTTGCTTTCAGTTTGTTGAGACTTAAAAGCTAATGCTACCTCATTTACTTCGCTGGTATTTACATTAAGCGGATAAACTTGACCAGCATTAGCCCATGATAAAACGATTTTTCCATTATTAATCGTTGGTCTAATGCATCCCGATCCTAATGCAATCCACTTTTCTAATGCTAATTCATAATTTTCATTAAAATCCTCAGTTTTAAAAACATGCTGAATCACTTTATTAGCATTATCATCATCAACTGTAACTTCACAGCCCTCATTAAAAATAATAGATGCTAACCTTCTAGCAGCCATTTTAGTAACGTTTAATGAATTGAGCTGTCTTTGATATGCTCGCCCTTTAGCATTTCTAAAGGTTTCTTTCTTTAAGTCGTTAGCATAGTATTCCTTTGCAACTTTAATACGTTCATATTCACTTGATGGAATCGAAATCCTTGGATCATCAGTTATTTGTGCTAACTCTTGCACCATTCCTAATTTTGCACCCCCAATCCTAAAGAAATCTTTGATTTTATTTAGCAAATTCAAGGCTTACACCTCCTAATGCTTAAGGTTTAGTAATCTTGCATTATCACTTACAAGATATTTAAAAGCATCAGGTGTATGGTCATCTTTTTTAATAACCTTAGGATCATCACTATCAAGCGTGTTTTCATCCCAGCGATACATCTGATGCTGTTTAAGAAATATTTGATTTGATGGAATATCTAACACTCTAATTCTTCCCTGTGCTGCCAAAGAACGAACCAGCTCAATCATTCCAATATTTTTGTATTCATTTTTATTAACTTTGTGCCATCTAACACCATAATCAAGAATAAATTGCTGATGTAAGGCACCATCGGCTGAATCCATCGTTAATTTAGTAGGGCTTACCTGATATTGCTTAGAGACTTTAAGCAAAAACGGATAAATAGACTTATCCAATTGCGATGGAGCCATCTTATTAACTTTTCCTGCTGGCGAATAATACCAGGTGTCAACAACATATAAGTTTCCTTGTACTGATAAACCAGCAGCTACTACAGTGGTTGCTGAAGTTTCATAACCAACGTCCATCCCAAACAACATATCTGTAATGTAATCATCACTTGGAACTTCCTTAACTAACTTGAACAAATCCATGTTGTAGACATTAGTACCTAAACCAACAACCTCACCTAAATAATTCCAACGATAATAATTAGGATCATTTTTCTTAACTACTTCAATTTCATCAAGATAATCGTCTGACAAAATTCCTGGCATAACATCTTGATAACTGGAATGATCAACATACCAGCCCTTTTGTCCATCAACAGTTTGAATCCATTCATTAATCCAATCATATGGATTGTTAGGTGGGTTATAGCTGTAATAGCAAACTACGTGCTTACCTGGTGGTAATCTCTTACGAGTAAAAGATAACCGAACTGTATCGATCTCTTGCCACGATTTAAATTCAGCAAGCTCTTCAAACCAGAGCCATCGTACATAGCCATTAGCAATGATCATGCCTTTCAATTTGCTTGGATCATCAACACCACTGAAATAAAAGGCGGTTCCAGTTGCTTTATGAATAATTCGATATGGGGACTTTTTAAAAATAAATAGATTAGTAACATGTAAGGCATCAATAGCCCATTTAATCTGTTCATACACCGATAATTCAATATCCTTAGCAACTTTACGTAAAACTAAAACATTTGCCTTAGGATCGCTTAGAAAGTCCATTACCAGCTGAACAGAAATGACGGTCGACTTTGTAGAGCCACGACCGCCATTGAGTACTTTATTTAACGCATTTGAATATAAAACTTTATCGAAATGAGGACTGATTAGCGAATTGACATTAACTCTGATCGTCTTGCTTTTCACCATTGTCTTCATCATCTTCCCTATCTGATCTTACAAACTGAATTGTTACACCATCCAAGCTAGTACCTTCTTTAAGTTGTTTTGCCTTTGCTTCTGATACATCAGCATCAGCATTTAGCTTACGAAGTTGGGCTTTAGATATTGGATCTGATGGGTATCTTTTCAATATTTCCTTAGCAGCAGTTATTCTGTCTTTTGCTGAAACTGGAATATTTTGAAATACGCCCTTATTGGTCACCACATCCTCCGTTTGTTCTCCCCTCATAACTGAACTTAAATACTCTAAAGTCTCCTTAGCGGTGGCAATTTTAGCTGATTCGAGCTTTTCCATCACTGAGTTTATATATGACTTAATAAGAGGTTTTGAGAGGTTCTCACTACCCATACGTTGAGCAGTTTTAGGAGAATATCCTGCTTCCAATGCAGATTTAGTGGCGTTTCCTGTTCGAATATACTCATCTGCAAATTTCTGTTGTTTATTTGTTAATTTGTATTCCAAAACATTTCACCACCACCTTAATTTTTGCAAAATAAAAAGCCAGCTCATGCTGACTTAGTTATTTATTCAATATAAGCTTTACCTGTTCGTAAAGCTTTTACATTTTTCTTTATTTCCTCAACTAATTTTTGTGGTCCTGCACCTGAATTTTTATAAAAAATAGTATTCAAAGAACTAATATCAAATGGTAACTTTCCTTCATAATCGTCTTTATAACTTTCTTCATCCAATAATGTAATAACTGGTTTACCTAACGTATGACAAATTCCGAGTTCATAAAACACATTAGGATTTCTATCACTTAAATCAGCTATAATGAACCCAGCTTGATTAATATAAGTCCAAATTGATTCCATAATATTCAAATTAGGCTCAAAAATATTTCCAGATCTTATTACATTAATACCAAATTCTTTCTCTAAAGTTGGCTTTATTATTTCATCAAAAATTTCAAGTCTGTCTTTATTAAATGGTAAAACGCAAAAACACATATTACGATCAACTGTTAAATCTTTCGCTTTAAAAATTGGATGAACCAACATACTTGTGCCTCCATAGTAAAAATTATTATTAATACCTTTAAATATTAACTCAATACATTTAGAGAGATTTTGATTTATGGTCTTAACCCAGATTAATTGAACTATTCTTGTATTTAAATCACTATAATCATTAAAAATTCGCAATACAGGATTAAATATAGAATTAAATACTTCAAAAGGAATATGTATAAAAGTATCAATATGAAGTGCAGCTTCATTCAAAAAGGCTTGTTCCATAAAGGGTTCAATTTTTTCATTAGATTGGGATTTATTCAAAGTCATTATTGAAGTATTACCTACTACAGCTTTATCAAAATTCAAGCCAATAATTATTGAATCAGATGTTTGACCAACTAATAAATTCATTGGTTTTTTAAAGTTTTTTATTGAATAAGTCTGATCAGTTAAAAACAATAAATTGTCCATTACTTTTTCAAAATCATTTGTTTTATATCCTAAAACTTGTCCCTCACCTGGAAATACATTAACTGGGAACGCATTAGAATAAAATTGTGTGTAATACAAATTATCTTGTTCGCCTGTCATTTCATTCACCTCAAATCCAATTATAAAAAAGCCTAGCAATAATAACCAGACTTTGAGATGAATGAATTTTCTAGTTTAACGTCATCTCGGACGTAATTTACTGGTGCTGCAGGAATCAAACCTGCAAATTGCTAAGCCGTGATTGTACTTCGAGTAATAACATAGAAACAATCGCAATCAAATCATTGCACCATGGTCATCAACACGTGACCTGAAGGGCTAATGAGGAGTTGAACCTCAACTGCGAGGAAGGCACCTCACAATAAACCTTGTTTTAGCCCAGGATTCACCCGCTTTCCAGCGGGGAACATAACTCAATAAAGACTTCAAAGTTGAACCAAAGTCTTATGTCCGCTCTCTAGATCATTGCCTTGTCCTAGCTAAAGGCTACTAGGTCATCGCAGACTATGTGTGGCCAGCGGAGTCAAACCGCTGTAAACTTCACCGGAAACCACACTGTAAAAAGAGCATCAAGGTTTCCAAGCCGTCATCAGCCCACGTAACATACCACAAAAAAGTAAATATTAAGTAAGAGGTAGAAATACCTTCTACTAGGCTAGCACAATCATTACTAGCCTAAAAGCAAGGTTGGACTTACACCAACACCACGAGATTAACGTGTCTTTTTGCTGAGGTAAGATCAGCTTTCATGCTTGGTTCCAGTTATTGATTTCCAAAGGAGGTTTAATAATGAATACTTGTCGAAAACTTAACTCGTGCTCCCTAAATTTTCGACAATACCAATATACCTACTTTCAAGATTCAATTGGGTATCAACATAGTATCAATTAGGTATCAAAAATGGCTCATTTAGGTGTCACTTAGGTGTCAAACAAGTCTTACCTAGATACAACCGTACCGTAAAAAAGAACAGATACAGCGTCATCATACTGGGCATATTTCATGCGGTAGCTTTCAGCTCTCTTAGCGAATTCTAAAACTGCTTTATTTTTCAATCTATTAAAAGTTGACTTTGAAATGTGCAGATCATTATAAATCCATTGATCAAAATCATTTTTTATGTATTTACGAAACAAAATACGTTTGTACGGTTTACGTTCAGTATCAGGGCAACTATTAATCGTCTCTAGGACCGCATTCATTGCATACTTATAAATTTGTATAGCACGCAACTTATGAACACTCTTAAGGATATTTTTATCTGTATTATTAACATTAGATCCACCAGCAATACCAGCTGGATCTAATCTAGGGCTTGATAAGTCAGACAATGGCATCCCAGAAAAACTAATTATGTCTGGCAGATTTTCTTCAAGAAAGACTTTCGTTTTATTAATTGTTTTTTCTTCATCAATCTGACTAATCAAGTTCACTACAATCACTCCCACGATACCAGCCACGCTGGCGTTACCTCTAATACTTCTGCTAACCTCTCAACTCGCTTTAGAGATGGCTGTCGTTCCTGCTTGACATACCACTCCAACGATCTTGTGCTTATGCCGCTTAGCTTAGATAAATCCTTAAGAGTTAAGTTTCTAAGCTTGCAAGCATCTTCTATTCGTAAATACATATATTTTTAGCCGTGTTGCTACCATGCTGTCTGATTAAAATTTCATCATTTACTTTAATCTTTGGAATTATTGCTTTTTTCATCACAGCCCACAATTTATACCCTAATCGCTTGCAACTAACTGGCTTCCCTTTATAAGCAAATTCCATTGTTATACCTCCTAGTCTTTGTTAGCTGGTTGATCACTTGATACGGTTGTATTAGTCGTATTTGATGTACCCGGCTTAGATTGATCGTCTGGCTTGGTAGCTGGTTCACTAGGCTTGGCTTTTAAGTCAGCTAGCTCTTTTTCTAACTGCTGATTCTTGCTTTCTAAAGTTTGAATCTGTTCAGCATCTGCATTTAGTTCCTTATCCTTCTCATTTGCTAAATTTTGGGCTTCTGCAAGATTTTTACTAATAGTTGGGTAGTCTTTAAGCCACTTGATAATTAAATTGCTGATATCTAATTTTTCTTTTGTAGCTTCTTCTACTAATGTCTTTAGCAAATCATAGTTGTTGCTTAAATCCAATGTGATATTAGCAATATCAACTGGATTAAGATTGTATGAATTATCAACGCTGCTCTCTTGCACCTGTGCTATTTTAACAGTGCCGTCATTATCATCTACGGTTAAATACTGACCATCGTGAACGTTAGTCAAATTAAGGTCAATATTTGTTTCATCGTTGTTCATTACTTGCCATTCCCTTCTAATAGACTCATTTGACCAGGTGCCTCCTGTGGCTTGTCTTGATCATCCATCAGTAGTCTAGCTGTACCTCTCGTTCCAATAGGCAATTCATTTACTGATAATTTATTCATCTTTTTCTCCTCTTAAATCGTCTAATTTGACGTTCAATGCATCAGCAACCTTGCACATATTTTTAAAACTAGGTTCTTTATGCTGATATCTATAACTACGAATTGTTTCGTAATTTATTCCTGTTTCACTTGAAAGTTTTTTCAACGACCACTTTTTTTCTTTCAGTTTTCGATCAACTGTTTGCCACGACATATTATTCTCCTTACTTTGTATTCTTTAGTACATGTGCTGTGTTAAAATCAGATCATCCTAATAATTAAGGAGATGATACAGTGTCAACAGATGATCCAATCATGTCTCGTGAAGAGGCAGAAATTCGTTTAGTAGCTATTAATCAACTCAGATCGTTCTTAAAGTCCCATCAAATTAAAGAAAGATCTGAAAAAGGACAACTACTATCAGAATTTGAAAAACACTTAACCGATGATTTTGTTAATTGGGTTGGTAAAAAAGAATCAATTTAAGAAGTAGTTCTTTTTCATATGAACTTGCAGCATTTCGATACCATTTCGTTAGTGTTGCAAGTTTTATTTGTTTTCCAATATTCATTTCTTTCTCCTCCATGACTAAATATCGATGCCGTACAAACGCTTTTTTCGTTTATCGCTTAGATATTCCCAATACTCTTCTCTAGTTTTCTTCATCGTTCGCACTCTTTCTGTAAGTAACCATGGTATTGATATCTCCGTAATCTTCCCCATTAAAATGTTCAACTTTAAGAACATCATGTGATGCAATAAATTTATTTATTTCTTCTTCGGAATTTGTCCAATCAAACTCCTTTTGTTGAAGAATACTTGGGGCTTCGTAAAAGATGGCGAGCATGACATCAAATCCATTTGGATACGTCATTATCGTCTTGATGTCTTTGATCACATATTTTTTCTGCATGTGTTCAATCTCTTCCTTCACATCGAAGTAGCAAGTGCCTGGTGCAGGATTTAGAGCAGTGTCAAAAATTTCAACTTTCATTTCTACGCCCTTTATTGTTCATTTCTCTTAATCATTACCTTTTCATTCAAAACTGTTAGCAAGTAAGGATATGGCTTTCGCAGTTCTTTATTTGCAACTTTTGCACTGAAAGCTATTACTACTAGTCGCAACTCTTTCCAGCTTAATTTCTTAGCTAAGGTTATGATTGCATTCCACTCGGTAGCAGTAGGTTCACTATTAGCGTATTTTTTAGCCATTCGATTAATTTCAAGTAATAATTTATTTTTCTTGTCGTCGTCATCGTCAAAGTTATCCACAGAATTATCACTGTTATTAGTTTTATCTACTGACGACGATGACCTAACCTGACCTATACTAGACTGACCTGACCTAGACTGACCTAGACTATGCGGTCCATTGGTTGTCCGTTGGTTGTCCAGTGGACGTCCATTGTCTTCAATTCGCTTAACACCGGGCTTTTTCTTAGCATCAGCACGTCTTCTTGAAGGTTGAAGCTCAATATCAGGTATCATCTTTACCAATAAATTCTTATAAATTGAATCAACTTTGCGGTCAGCTCTAATACGATTGTTCTCTCGCCAATCATTTATGTAAGTGACCAAGTCATCATTGAGAACAGTGACAAAACCTTTAGCAACTAAGAGCTTCAAATCGTCCTCGGTTGCACCGGTTTGCATCATCACGTTGTAGCCCTCAACTACACCGTCATCATCAGCATTTAAGCCGAGATGGAAATACAAATTCTGTGTTGAAGGTGGCATCTTTAAAAAACGTGCGCTCTCAACAATCCGCTTTGAAAACATTCTTCTTTGTGCCATATTAAAATCTCTCTTGTAAAATTCCTTATGCCTTTATACCGTCAAATGGATCTTTCTTTTTTGTTGGATCCTTCTTTCCATCAACAATTTCTCTAATCTTTTGATCTTCAGCATCTTGTTTTGACTTTTCTTTATCACGATCCTTAAGCAAGCCTTTAGAGAACTCATAAATAGCGCTGATACTCTTAATAGCAATCTTGGCATTAACCGAATTGTCCTTGTCTTTAATTACCTGCTTTGCTAATTCATCACCAGCCATAGCCATAGCGAAGACTTCAGTTAGATCTTTACGCTTGCCGTTGTAAGCAATCGTCATGCCTTTAAGTTCCTTAGGAGTCATGTAATCCGGTTTAGAGTTAAATTCCTTAGCATCTGTATCATCTTCAGAAGCAATCCCATAGATGGCACTGATTGAGTATCTACGAGCGTAAGTAAGTGCCTTGCCATATTCCTGAGGATTAGGACTGCCGATATCTAATAGATAAGAGCCAAAATCAAAGATCGCACCTTGACTGTTAAGCAAGTAGTTATGAATACCAGTTTGACCGCCAACAGTTATTGGTTGCTGAATATAAGCGATATCCTCGTCCTCACTTGCTTCTTGAATAGCTTTGATAACTCCATTCAAGTCAGCATATTTGTATCCGTACCCTTGCTTATCCTTACTTGGCTGTTGTAATTTCTTTTGAACATTAACAAATGCACTCATCAAAGCCAGCTTTGCCTTCAATGCATCTTCTGGCCTTAATCCTGAAATAGCCTTGAAATAAATTTGCCCAATCAAATCGGCTGGGCCTTCTAGCATTTTCATCATGATTAGTCCTCCAATCCTTCGTATTCAATACCGTTGTCTTGGATAAAACTATAAAGCTGCTTCAGTTGCCACTTAGTGCCCTTAACTTCTAGCTTCAAAGTAATGATCTTGTCCTTAACTTCACCAGTTTCAGGATCTACGTACTTGTCCCCTTGCTTTTTAAGATCTCTAAGTTCATTTAACTTAGTTTCCTTTTGAGCCTTAGAAACGGCATCTAAGTCTTCCTTGTATTCAGTCATTGCATTAAGCACAGATGACAAAGGATTATTATCTAGTTCCTTGATCCAGTGATCAGCTGGTAGAGCTAAGCTTTCAGCCTTTTCACTGACGATCTTAATGTTGTCAGCAAGTTGAGCTTGCTCTTGTTGAATTAAGGCAATTTGCTGATCGACTTCAGTTTCAAACTTAGTTTTGCTGTAGGACTTGTTGTCCCAGCTTGATTGATACTTGATCCTTGCTGGGTCAATTTCTGCTAACTCACATACAGCTGCGATCTGCTTTAAGTTTTTTTCATGACGTGCTTGCTTTTCTTGATCTTCAAAGACTTTGATTTCATCGCTAATCTTCGAACTTGAATCATCAATTTCATCAATTAACGATTCAACTTTATCGTTGAAATTTTTAATTGGAGCCTCAGCCTTTTTCTTGATTTCGACTTTACGGCCCTTAATTGCCTTTTTGAGCTTATTTAACTTTGCTCTAGTAGACTTAGCCTCTTTAAGATTCCCTTTTGTTACTTCGTAGTTTTCTAAGCCATCATGCAATTGATCAATTTGATCTTTCATCTGGTTATATCCAGAAAAATCAATTTGAGCTGGTGCAAAGTTGACTGGAAATGCTACTGCATTTTCATCTAATGTAATTAATTGTTTTGTTTCAGCCATGTTTCCGTACCCCTTATTGCTTAAATACCTAAATATTCTGGTAAAGATTCGCAATGATATGAATCTTTGATAAATTCCAAAAGATCATCACCGTAATTACCTAGATCTAAAATAAAGTCCATGTGATTAGGACGAGGAACTACACCGTCGTAGTTCATTTCATCTGCTAGTTCGTTTAGATTCCCATCGTAGTGATTCAAACGTCCTTGGAAAAAATCTGCTGCGGATTTGTACCCATTTACATAATCGTCTGCATATTTTCCAATTAACGCTTCTTGCCCACCTGGCAAAGTAACTACTAATGTGTCTGGATCATTTCTGGCTAAATTTTCGAGCTCTGCTAGCTCTCTTTGACGATTAATTTCGTCAAGTTTCTCCTGTGAGTAAAGCATTGTGGTATAATCTCCTTTAGATAATTAATTTTGTAAAAGTTTTTCGCAGTCTTTCAGTTAACCCTTTGCGGTAGCTGAAAGGCTTTTTTTGCTTTCTGAACCTTTTTGACAAAACCAAATCTCTTCAGGTCTTTACTAAAAGACTGATAGGCAATGCAAAGCGCATTACTTGCAGCAATCAGCTTTGGATTATGAGCGCTTTTTCTTTTCCACAATTTGCTTCACCTCCTTAATATTCATTGCTCAAGCTGTTAAGGAACTTGATGTACTTCATATACTTAAAATCTTTAGTGTGTTTTGCGACATCACTTTCAACGTCATCGATAAACTCTTGAAAATTTGCATGATGAAGACGTGGATTAACAACTTCCTTAACCATGTAATAGACAACTAATGCAAAACTACTCATTTCTTTATTCCTCCAAATTAATTTCTAGTTAAATACAGATAGATAACTGCGCTTACTGCCAAAGCGATATATGTAATCGTTATTAAGATTGACTGCCAGGGCTTCAATCTTTTATCTAAATCCCAAAGTTCGTTGAACCAGTTGTTGTACTTTTTCATATGACCGCCTCACAGATATCCTTTAACTCCACGTGACTTCCAGAAGTTATCAAGATCTGACTTCTTCCACCTGGTGATTCCTTCGATCGTCCGTGAGGGAATTTTGTACTTCTTACGCCAGTTTCTAAAAGTTGTATCGCTAACGCCCAGGTACTTTGCTGACTCACCAACATTGAGCCATTCACGCGAGCTTAGTGTTATCAGCAACTTCAAATCTTTCTTATCGATATTCGACTTAAGTTCTGGCTTCATAGAGATCACGATGGACCTCACAAACTTAGTTAAGTTGTCTTCATCGAGTAGCTGCATTGTTCTCGCCTCCCATATAGATGTCGCTCATTCCAAGCAAATCACAAAGATTGACGATGGTTTCATAATTCATTTCTTGTAAGTCTTTAATCGTTGCTGGACGTTTTTTACTGTTTTCAGTTGCCGACACGATCGTGCAATTCTTGTTATTGAGTGTTTCTAAGAACTCAAGAGCTGAATGTGCGTCTGTAAATTCTGCCATTTCTAGTCATCTCCTAAATTCCAAAAGTAGAAACGATAACTTTCTGGTAGCTCTCATCAAACTTTCCTCTCAAAGCTTTGTTGATAATATGCTTTTGACCTTCTGGTGTTACCAAAGTAGTTGACCAGGCATGACCATTCTTTACACCATGAGTCACTCTGAAGTAACCTCGTTTGATCTTGTCGCCCATTGGCAATGTCCCATGTTTTGAAATGTAATGCTCTAATCTCAATAATTGATAGAGTTGATTTTGACCAATTTGAAAACCATTTTGAGTTAAGATTGCAGCCAATTCTCTGATCTTGATTGAATGATTGCTATATCTAATCGCATGTGAGAAAAGAACATCGTCAGCATCTCGATCAATCTTGTCTTGCAAGTCCTTGTTTTGATTTGCTAAGCTTTGATTTTTTGCTGTGAGTAGCTTGATCCGGCTATTTGAAACTTCTAATGCTCTGTGCATGATCATGTCAGGGCTGTTCCAGTCTTTTTCAACTTGGATGAAGTACTTTCTGACTTCCTTGCCCTTTTCTGTCTTGGACATCATGCAAAGTTCTTTCGCCATGTCGATTGTTAGCAAATAATCTTGAATTGGCTTTCTAGCGCCATTTGCAACAACCGTACTTGTAAGTACACTTGTAAAATCTTCATTTTCTTCAAAACCTTTTGAGTTTTGTTCCCACCATGCTGAAAATCTTCTTTTGACTTCTAGTCCTTTGTAAAGATCTCTTGCATTAACAAGTTGGCGATCATTCTTGACTTGAATCTTAATTAGTTCTTCCATTTGTTTCTCCTTACTGTGCTAAAATCGCACTATTTTAAATAAAAATTTTTTCCAAAGGAATATCCAATTTTTTAGAAAGAGCTGGAAGCTCAGAAGCTTGAAATTTGTAAACACCGTGTTCTCTGCGGAAGTACTTATCCGAACTAGCTAGTCCTAAGCTCTTTGCCATATCCTCGTTGCTGAAGCCATGCTTTAATCGTTGCTCACGAATCAAGGCTAAATTGATTTCTCTCTTCATATCTTCACCTCCCATTAGTTGCGATATTCGCAATTCATCTTACATGCATTATATTACATTGCTATTTTCGCAATGTCAATACTTTTTTCGCAATTTTTGAGCAAATAGTTGCTATTTATGATATATTTATTGCGAAAAGCGCAATAGAGGTAAAAGAAAATGAACAATCAAAACAATTTAGCTCAAAAAATTATCAATTATCGGGAAGCTCAAGACATGACACAAGCCGAGTTGGCTGATAAAAGTGGAATTGAACGAACTGCACTTAATAAGATAGAAAAGGGAACTAGAAAAGTATCTAGTGATGAATTGAAAGCTATAGCGTTAGCACTTAATATTTCTGCTGATACCCTATTGGATTTAAACGGCTCAGAATTAACCTGGGCTGATTTAGGTATGCCCTATGGTGGTGAAATACCAGACGAATTAAAGGATACCTATGCTGATATAGCCCGTGGCTACTTTAAGCGTCACCCTGAATATTTAAATAGGAAATAAAAATAATGAAGAATAATAATCTTGATTATCTATCCATAGAAAACAGAGAAAATTACGATAGACTGCTTAAGTTTCTGATGAATAAAGCTATGTTTGATTATCATATTGGTGTTGAATTTACTAATCAGCTTCCACCGTTCGCTCCTCCTATTTGCTATAACGATCCAGGAAAATGTATCATTATGAACTCTCGTTGGCCATATCCTACTGAGATTCCTTTTCAGTTAGCACATGAGATTGCACACGTTTTACATGAAGAGCAACATTATTATAATTTGAACGATCAAACTGTTGATCAAGGTGAAACGAGTGCCAATATTTTTGCAATTAAGCTTTTACAAAAATACTGCGATGATAATGAGTATCATTTTGACAGCTACTATAAATTCGCTAAGGCTTTCTGTATTCCTCATAACCTTTATTATCTATTTAATGATGATTGCATAGTCCAGAGCCAGTGACTTTAAACCTAAGGAATAATTTTTACGGAGGAATAAGAAATGTCAGGTTTAATTGCATTAATCGCTGGAATAGCTCTAATCATTTATGCTGTTCAGCATGACAAGAAATCTAAAGATGATAGTAAGTGGCTAAAGGACTGGGGGTTCTGGGTTATTACAGTCATAATTTTAGTAATAGGTATACTTAATATTGGCAATAGCTCACCATCTGGAATTTTTGGTACTGTCATGTTTCTTGCTCTACTCGGTTTACTTTACTGGCGTATTACCGATCGCAGTAAGAAAGGCCTTCATGGCAAGCCACGAGTATTGCATACATTAGTAACAATCTTGTTTGTAGTCATTTGGCTCTTAGTTCTAGGACCGGTTGAAAATGCCCTTAATCCAAGCAGTACTGATTCTGAAGCTAAGCAAAGTGAAAGCAGTTCAACTGACAATGACAAATACGTTCGATTAGACGGACACAAAATCTACTACACAGCTTCTAAGAAGTATTCAATTAGTGGGAGTGAAGATACTTCATGGCCAGCTGCTACTGCAGATATAAATAATGTCACAGTTTATAAGATCGAAAGCGGATATACTTATGGATCAAAACGTGGTGGCAAGAAGGTGCAAGGTATGGTAGCTATCAATGTTAAGGTCAAAGCTCTTAAGGATATTGATGTCAACATGGACTCGGCCACAGTAAGTATTCCAAGCATTGATGAACAACACGACATCGAAACAAAAGAAGATTGGGACGATCAAGACAAGGGCATTTCTAAATCTGGTACACTCTACGTTCCTATCTACAAAATGCACAGTATTAACAGCATCAAGTCTTTAAGACTTAAGTTTGACTGTACACAACAAGATACTGACGATGTTGATAATTATGACCACACTTACGATATGACTATTGATCTTAAATAAAAAAATAAGCCTGCTGACCTTTTTCAGGCAAACAGGCTTTAATTATACGATTTGAAAGAACATCAGTTTCAAAGGAGGACATTATGCACGATGATTATTCGGATGAATACATCACTTACCTAATCGCTCGCTTAAATGAGCAAATCGAAGATAGTTCTACTATCCGTATTCTTACCACTTATTTAGATTTTACGGAAAAAGAAGCCAAAGAAGCTCTAGCCAAGGCAGAACGACCAGAACCATATGCTTTCGATGACGCAATTGGTTCCGTTCTTCTAACTGCAGAAGACAGTGGTGATAAACAGGACGTTTACAACACATTAGATACTGACTACTCCATATATAAGATAGTTATGAACTACGGAAAATAAAAAGCCACCCCACGGCAGACGGACTCGGATTTACTTTGTACGACTTTCTAAAACATTAATTCTTTTGATCAAGGTATCTATCAATTGGTCCTTAGCATTTTCTTCTGCTTTTTTGATGAATTCTTTAGTTGATTCACGTCTTGGACCAGGACTATTGATAGCCTCTTCAAGTAAATAATGTAAATTTTTCTGATCCATAACATTAGCTAATGCCTCAGACTTAGCATCTTCATAAGATACCCCTGCTCTTACTTGATAAAGCATGATATACAGATTCAATTGTTGCCAATAATCAAGACTATTTAGAAACTTGGTGATATTGTCTTGGCTCGAAAAAGACTCAAACAAATTAAACATGCTATATGGCCTCCTTTTATGAATAAATTAATGGCTGGCATAGTGTTTTTACTAACCTTATTTTCTAGTATGGCATCCATGACAAACTGGATAAAGAAATACGTTACACAAATTTATATAGGTTGGCTTATATTAGTCGTAATTACATATTTTATAGGAATTCTGATCAACTCAATTTTACTTCAAATAAAATTAGATGAATCCGAAGAAAACAATTCAGGTCTTTTAAATCAGCATAAATTAGATATGAAAGATAAAGAAAAACTCCAACAATCATTCGATTTAAGCCAATTAATTTTAAATATAATTAAAAATCATATACCACCTGAAAAATATCAAATTATTAACGAAGAAATTGAATTAGATAAGAAGGTACAAGAAATTGAAAGAAATGCGAATAGCCAAAATAATCAGCACGAAACAGATAGTAATTAATGCCGGACAAGAAGATGGAATTAAAAAAGGTGACACTTTAGAGATTATTGACAAATTCGGAAGCGACCCTGTCATAGATCCTGACACTGGAGAAAGTTTAGGTTGCTTAGATATCAGTAAAGGGACAGTTATAGTGAGCCAAGTATATCCACACATGGCAATTGCTGAAGCACCTTATAAAACTACTAATATGTACAATGCACTTAATCCATCTGAAAGACTTATAGATGCACTATCTGGAAATACACATATTCAGTCTGATTTAAATGTTGACCCTAAAGAAATAACTGGTGGCTTACCTCAAGCCTCTGATACTCCGATAAAAGTTGGAGATATTGTAATTAAAAGATAGTTTCTAAGAATCGATAAAAATGTAATAATAAAGGTACTGGGAGAAAAGCTCCTTTATTATTATAGACGTGGGATTTAGTCCCTTGGCTCTTTATCTTTTCTTAGTAATTGATAGAGAGCTTTTTTATATTCAATAACTCGCATCGCAACTGCGGTACGGGTTTTAATAAGAATTCCAAAAGAACACCAGTTTTATCTAATGCAAAATAAAAAAGCACTTTTTACAGTGCTTTTCCTGCAGTGCATCCCTGAGTTAAATGCTCTTGGGGCGCCCGCTTGATCATTTTCATCACTCACGGAGGTGATAAAAATGGATCAAACAACCTTTCAATTGATCATTCTACTTCTTTTGATTATTGAGATCAAGAAGTAATCTATCCCGCGAGCGCGCATCATTGATGGTTTATTTGAAAGGAGAAATGAAATTATGCCTCGTAGAAAAGACAACGAGATTTATAAGTACAAGCTTAAAGGCGGCAAAGTTAAGTTTGGCTTTAAAACTTATGTTGGAATCAACAAAGCAACCGGCAAGCCTATTAAGGTAACTCGGCAAGGTTTTGAAACACGGAAAGAAGCCGAATCGGCAAAAACCAAATTGAAAGCTGATGGTGTAGATAAGATTCTCACTAAACGCAAGTTTGAGAATGACAAGAAGACAGTACAGGAAGTTTATGAAGCGTGGCTTCCTATTTACCGTACGGGCGTAAAAGGCTCATCTGTAGTACAGGTTAAAAGTATTTGGGATAATCGTATTCAGCCAGAATTTGGCAGCGATTACATCAATCATATAGATGTAGACCACTTGCAACGCTTTGCTAATGAAATGTCGCAAAAGTACGTTGGCTATAGACGTACCTTGAACGAACTTCACCGTCTGATAAAGTATGCAATTTTGAGAGATTGGTGTGACAAAGATCCCTTCGATAAAATTTTAATTCCTAAAAAGTCTGCTAAATCTAAAAGAGATACGGAACACAATTTCTATGAATTAAAAGATTTAAAAGCATTTTTAGCAACTGCCAAAAAACATAATTATAAGTACTACACTTTCTTTATGATTTTAGCAAATTTAGGCGTAAGACGTGGTGAAGCTTTAGGACTAAAGTGGTCAGACATCGACTTTAAAAATAAATTAGTACATATCAAGCGTACTACTACATTTAACGAAAAAAGTTATAAAGCTATCGGAAGTCCTAAAACTCCAGCTTCCAAGCGTGACTTAAGCCTTCCCTCTCACTTAATTGAAGTGTTGCAAAAATATAGAAGTATGCAAGTAGAATTTAATTCTGATGATGACTATATCTTCCATACTAAAACTGGCGATTATCTTCCCCCCACAGCACCGACTTATTGGATAAATAGCGTATATAATCAAAATGAAGATTTGAAAGAGATTACGCCACACGGATTTCGTCATACGCTTGCTACGTTACTTTACGATGATGATAAATACAACATTACACCTAAAGATGTACAAACAATCTTAGGACATAAAAACGTGACGGAGGCACTTGAAATTTATACCCACGTCACGTCACAACAAAAGAAAAAAATCACCGAATCTATTAACAATTTGGGACTATAAATGTATTTTTACGTACTTTTTACGTAGTTAGCTATTTAGTCGTCGCTGTCTTCAGTTGTCGTTGTTGATTTAACAGCTCTTTCAGCATTTAATTCAGCCATTTTGATCATAACATCAACAGCCTTGTACATTGATTCAAGAACAGTATATTCGTAGCGACCATGCATGTTTTCTTCACCTGCAAAAATGTTAGGACAAGGAAGACCCATGTAAGTCAATTGTGAACCATCTGTACCACCACGAACTGGATCTTCGTTGATTTCAAGACCTTCAGCCTTATATGCATCCCTAGCCAAATCAACAATATCCATGTGCTTCTTCAATTCATCAGCCATGTTGTAGTATTGGTCCCACATCTTCAACTTAATGCGTTCAGTACCAAATTCAGCGTTCATCTTGTCAACGATTGATTTAACCAAATTCTTACGTTCTTCAAGACCATCACGTTCAAAGTCACGGATGATGTAATCAAGGTGTGCATTATCAACAGTACCGTTGAAGCTCATCAAGTGGAAGAAACCTTCTCGACCATCAGTATGTTCTGGACGATCATGTTCTGGCAATTGATTATGGAAATCAATTCCTACCTGAACAGCATTAATCATTTGACCTTTAGCTACAGCTGGGTGAACGTTAACCCCTTGAATATCAAGACTAAATTGCGCTGCTGAGAAAGTACCCCAGTCAAGTTTACCAGGTGCTTCACCATCAACAGTAAAGGCAAAATCTGCACCGAAGTCTTTGACATCAAAGTGTTCTGCACCAGTACCGATTTCTTCATCAGGAGTGAAGGCTAAACGAATCTTACCGTGTTTTACTTCTGGATGGTTCATCAAGTATTCCGCAAAAGTCATTAATTCAGAAACACCACATTTGTCGTCCCCACCAAGCAAGGTATCACCTGAAGCAGTGATGATAGTTTGACCCTTGTAGTTCTTCAAGTGTGGGAAAACCTTTGGATCAAGATAAAATTCCGAATCGCCTAATTGAATCTTGCTTTCACCATCATAATTTTCATGAATTTGTGGCTTAACATTTTCTGAATTGAAGTCAGCTGTATCACTGTGTGCTAAAAAGCCCATTACAGGTACGTCGTAATCAACGTTTGAAGGAATTTCAGCAATTACGCTACCAGCTTTTTGATTATAGTGAACGTCACTAAGACCTAATTCTTCAAGGTCTTTCATAATGACATTCTTTTGGAAGTTTTCTTCTCTTTCAGTTGAAGGAAAACGATCTGAATGTTCATCTGAACGTGAATTTACTTTTACATATTTTAAAAATCTTGGCAACAAGTTTGGGTATTCCATTTATTCTATCCTCTTTCTATTAAAATAAATCTTGAAATGGATTTGTTGAAACTTCAGAAAGCTCAACGCCAACATTCCAATTATTCTCTTCGTTCCATTTCTTGAGACGATCATATACCTTATATTTAAACAATTTTTCAGTATAATGACCAGGATCAACTACTGTTAAACCGGATGAAATCATATCATGACCGACGTGATAATAAACGTCACCTGTAATAAAGGCATCCAAATTATCATCTAAAGCTTTAGTCCAGTATTTACCACCATCACCACAGATAAAGCCGACAGTGGAAATTTGTTTGTCGTTATCCGCAGTAATCAATCTGGCCATCTTGATCTTCATTTTGTCTTTAACATAATAAGCAAAATCATAAGCTGACATCGTCTTAGGTAGTTTACCCTTTCGTCCCATTGCAATGCCATCATCATCTAAGCAAAATGGTTCAACATCTTTTAAGCCTAATTCTTCAGCTTGCCAATCAGCTGAGCCATTTTGTGCCTTATCAGAATTTGTGTGAATTGAATAAACGGTAATGCCATTTTTGATAATCTCGCCATACATTGCATTTTGTGCGTTGGCAAAATCTAAATTACGTGCAGGTCTAAACATTACAGGGTGATGGCTGACAATAAAGTTAACACCCTTTTTTACAGCTTCTTCGACAACTTGAGGACGCACATCCAAAGTCGTCATTACCTTAGTAACATCGGCATCGATTGAACCGATTTGCATCCCCACAGGATCGCCTTTAGAAGCAATGTCCTCTGGAAAATCTTGTCTTAAACGTTCAACAATCTCTTTGACTTTAGTCATCGCTTAGCTCCTCCTTAATCAACTGAATATTATGTTCAATCTCATTAATACGGTCTTCGTCTTTATTTCGCGCCTTGTTCAAATTCTTTAGCAATTTTTCATTGTAAGCCAATTGCCCTTGCCATTTTTGATAAAATACGGGGTTCTTTTCACGTACAATGAATGGACCAAAGAAAATATCTTTTTCGGTTAAATCATGTTTATTAGCTGTCAAACGTGCCTTAATTAATTCATAGGTGTGGCCGGCTTCTGCTATCAACTTTTCTGCTACAATTTCATAATTGTGCATCATTAACCAATTACGCACGCCAGCTTCACCGATATTAGGTTCAAGCACTAAATTTTTAAATTGAAAGTCTTTACTCCAAGCCGTATCCAAAATATCAACCATCAATTTTCCACCCATACCAGCGATTACTACAGTATCTACTTGGTCTTGATGAGTAATAGTTTCTAGTCCATTGCCTAAACGCGTTTCAATTTGATCGCTTAATCCAGCTTCCGCAATATCGTTTTTAGCATTTTCAAGCGGTCCTTCAGCAACATCACTTGCAATCGCATATTTTATTTTTCCTGATCTAACTAATTCAATTGGCAAATAAGCATGGTCAGTACCAATATCGGCAACTTTACTGTCGGGATCGACCATTTTTGCCAGCGTATTTAATCTTAAGTTCATTTAATCCTCCATAAAGAGTATGTTTAATCAAATTTTAGCATATTTAGTAGTTGTTTTTAGTCATGTTTTGCTATAATCGTACAAAGAAAGTGGGTTTTTGCATTGAAAAGAACTGAGACAGTAACTTTAACTAACATGTGCATGATCAAAAATGGAGATAAAATTCTAGTTTTGGACCGCAACGATCCAGTTTGGCCAGGCCTTACCTTCCCTGGTGGTCACGTTGAACCACATGAGTCTTTTAATGATTCTGTTGTTCGAGAAATCAAAGAAGAAACCGGACTGACCATTTCTCATCCCCAACTTGTTGGAGTAAAGCAGTTCTATGATAAAAATCATGAACGCTATTTAGTCTTTTTCTATGTTGCCGATGAATTTAAGGGGACAGTCAAGGCATCAGACGAAGGGACTTTAACTTGGATAACTAAAGAAGAGCTGCAGCAACATAAGCTAGCTTATAATTTTGATCATGATTTACCTGTATTTTTCGATCCTAATGTTAGTGAACATATGCTTGATGGAAAACGAGATGAACTTTTTTAGATGAAAAAAACAGAAAGCAAAGTATCGCTTTTTATTGCATTAATTGCAATTATTATTTTTGCTTCGGTACCGCTTTGGCACATTGATTTAAATGCCAATAGACCTCAGACTCAAGTCGTAAAAAAGAAAAAGCCTAAAAAGAAGAAAAAAGTAGTTCATAAGGTTACCTGGGGTTATCCTTTTAAACGCCTTTACGAAAAGAAAATAAAATTTAAATCAGGCCAAAAATTCGGTGAAACTGACGTAATTAGACGTTACTACCCTACTAAAAGTTACTTCCACGATGGTTACGACTTCGGCTTCAGCGAAGTAGGACACTCTACTGTTTATGCTGTGCATGCTGGGACAGTTCATAAAGTTAAGTATGCTCCAGGCCTTGGCTTATATGTTTGGGTGATTTCTGATGATGGCTATGTAGAAATCTATCAAGAAGGTTTTCTCAGCATCACAGATATTTACGTAAAGAAGGGCCAAAAGATTAAGTTAGGCCAAAAGATCGGTCGCTTAACCGGTTCTCACATCCACTTAGGAATAACTAAGACAGACAAGAAATACATTGATAAACATGGTGTACCATGTCGCTACTACTGGAAAGACAATGGTACTTGGCTCAACCCAATGAAGATCATTGAAGATGATATCGCTAAAGGAAAAGTCAGCAAACAATAAAGCAAATCAAAAAAGACGTTAAGCACTTGCTTAACGTCTTTTTCATAGATCTAGATATTAATCCATAAAGTCACGCAATTGATTTGAACGACTTGGGTGACGAAGCTTTCTTAAAGCCTTAGCTTCAATCTGACGAATACGTTCACGAGTTACGCCAAATACCTTACCTACTTCTTCCAAAGTACGAGTACGGCCATCATCAAGACCAAAACGCAAACGTAAAACATTTTCTTCACGGTCAGTTAAAGTTTCAAGTACTTGTTCAAGTTGTTCCTTTAACATTTCGTATGAAGCATGTTGTTCTGGACTAGTTGCATCCTTATCCTCAATGAAGTCACCTAAGTGTGAATCATCCTCTTCACCAATAGGAGTTTCAAGAGAAACTGGTTCTTGAGCGATCTTAAGAATATCACGAACCTTATTGGTTGGCATATTCATTTCAGCACCAATTTCTTCTGGAGTTGGTTCACGACCTAAGTCTTGTAACAATTGACGTTGAATTCTAATCAACTTGTTGATCGTTTCAACCATGTGGACAGGAATTCTGATAGTACGTGCTTGGTCGGCAATAGCACGGGTAATAGCCTGTCTAATCCACCAAGTTGCATAAGTAGAGAACTTAAAGCCAAGACGATAATCGAACTTGTCAACGGCCTTCATCAGACCCATGTTACCTTCTTGAATCAAGTCAAGGAATGACATACCACGACCAACATAACGCTTAGCGATAGAAACAACCAAACGAAGGTTAGCTTCAGCTAATTCTTGCTTTGCTTCTTCATCGCCAGCTTCAATTCTCTTGGCAAGAGCGATTTCTTGGTCTGCAGTAAGAAGTGGCACACGTCCGATTTCCTTCAAATACATCCGTACTGGGTCATTCATTCGAACGCTTGAAGGTGCTGACATATCCTTTAATTCAGCCTTTTCAACATCCTTTTGCTTCTTTAAGGCTAACTTTGAAGGATCGCCATTTTCATCAACAATACTGATACCATTATCTTCAAACTCTTGTACAAGTTGGTCAACAGCCTTGCCTTGCAAATTATAAGGCTTAATCAGACGAGCAGTGAAGTCCTTTTCAGTAATTGTCTTTTCCTTCTTAACGTCCTTAACGACTTGCTTTACCACCTTGTCCAAAGATGGTTTTTGTGTAGTTTCTCTTTCTGCCACTAAAAAGCCTCCTTATTAACCTAAGACCCTTTTCAACTCAATAATCTTTTGAGTAAGTCTCAAACATTCGTCTCGATCTTGTTTGCGCATTGCATCCTGTAATTGATTGTTAAGCTCATTCAGCCGGGAATAAATGTTGCGCTTTTGAAGCGATTGGACATACTCATTAATCTCTTGAATTGTAAAATCTTTTGGCATGTTTGCCATTTCAGCATCTACTATTATACCTTGAAGTTGCTCAGGAATAAAATCTAAGAAACCATCAATTTGCGGATTATCGTGTGTTTCTTTGTATTTAATCCATAATTGTGCTAATTCTTCAAAGTCTTTATCTGGAAAATGGAAATTTCCCTCCTGTAGATATTTTTGTGCCTGCTGTGAATGAATAAATAAGTATAATAATCTAACTTGCCTTGGGTGTCGTTGCCCTGCTGTTTGTTGGATCGTAGCAGTCTCTGCTGATTCAAAAGAAGGCTGCATCTCATCCGTGCTAGGAGTCGGAGCAGAATAATTAGACTGCTGACGCATATGACTTTTAGCACGATTATTTCTACGTAATTCTCTAGCTAAATTTGCTTTTAACGAAGCAGATGACACCTGTGCGTTGCGTGCAAGCTGTTCAATATACATGTCCCGTTCAACCGGGTTTCTAACTTGCGCGATCTCTTTGACTGCTTCATCCAAATAAGTAATCTTTTCTCGATCATTGTTAAGATTGTACTTTTTAGCCAATCTTTCAAGGAAAAATTCAGTTGGAGTCTTAGCACCATTTACCTCATTTTGGTATTTTTCGGCGCCATATTTTTTAACATACTCATCCGGATCCAGATTATCGGGCAAAACAACGATTCCTAGGTTGAAATTGCCTGCCTTGTTAAACATTCTTGCGGCACGTTCTTCCGCATGAATACCAGGTGGATCTCCATCGTAGTTGATAATAATATTAGTGGTTACCCGCCGTAACAAATAAATTTGATCATCTGTCAAACTAGTACCCATCGAAGCAATGCCTGAGCTAATGCCTGCCTTGTAAGCAGCTATTACATCCATGTATCCTTCGTAAAGAATAAGGTGCTGCTCACTTCTTGCTGCTTTCTTTGCTTCCGCAAAGTGAAACAGAACTTTAGACTTGGTAAAGATACTTGTCTCAGGACTGTTCATATATTTAGCTTCAGTTTTATCGTCAGAGATTCTCCGCCCTGAAAAGCCAATCGTTCGACCATTTTCATTATCCAAAGGAAACATTAGTCGATCACGAAAACGGTCAAATAAGCGTCCATCTTTACTTTCGACAAATAAGCCACTTTTTTGCAGCTCATCATCTTGATAGCCTTTGCCACGCAGATAAGTAATCAGAACATTATCTTCTTTGGGAGCATAACCAATATTAAAATGATCTAACACCTTTTGATCCAGTTGCCGCTTTTGAGCATACTGCATCCCTCTTTCACCAGCTTTAGTGGTAAGCAATACACGGTGATAAAATTCTGCTGCATCCTTATGCATCCGCATAAGTGGATTCATCTTGCTTCCATCATTATTGCCATATCCTTGTGGCATCGCGATATGAGCAAATTCTGCAACCCGCTCTACGCTTTCTGGGAAAGTCAGATTATCCTTATACATTAAGAATTTAAAAACGTTGCCGCCTTTACCACAGCCAAAACATTTGAAGAACTGTTTTTCTTCATTAACCGTAAAAGAAGGTGTTTTTTCTTGATGAAAAGGGCAAAGACCAATATAGTCTTTGCCTTTCTTTTCAAGTGACACGTATTGGCTGATGATATCTACAATATTAACGTTACTGCGGACCTCATTGATGAATTCTTCTGGAATCCGTCCAGCCATATGAATCACCTTTTCTATCTATTTTTATTATTTAATGACTAACTTACTCAAGTCACCTAAACGATCAGCTAATTCACTAACAGCAAATAATTGTGCTAAACGGTTGTTCTTAACCTTTTCATCCTTAGCCATGATCATATTAGCATCGAAGTATTGGTCAATAACTGGTTGAAGTTGAACGAAGCCTTGGTAAAGGTCAGCCAAACTTTCAACCTTTTGCAAGTTTTCAACACCAGCATAAAGTTCTTTTTCACTGTTGTCGTCGAATAAGCTTTCAGCGATTTTAACATTACCCTTGAACTTAGCTTTCTTCAAGATGTTGTCAATTCTAGTCAAACTTTCAACTACTGGCTTAAATTCTTCATCATCGTGGTGAAGTTGCAATACATTAGCAGCTGCCAAAATTTGACTTGGGTCTTGTTGACTTGATGCAAGGACAGCATCAACGATATCGTACTTGAAGTTGTTCTTTTGCAAGTATTGCTTTACACGATCACGAATAAAGTCAGCGATTTCTTGGTCTGCATCACCCTTAGGAAGTTTAGCTGGGGTTACACCATTAAGCATGTTAATGATTTCTGGCAATACTTCGTTAAATGGAAGTGACCACTTTTCGTTAAGCAAAATTCTAACAATACCGTAAGCGTAACGACGAAGTGCGTATGGGTCGTTTGATGAAGTAGGAATCATACCTGCACCGAAGAAGGTTACGATAGTATCAATCTTATCTGCAATAGACAAAAGTGAACCTACAGTAGTTTCTGGAAGTGGACCTTCAGCAGTTGCTGGCATGTAGTGTTCCTTAATAGCTACAGAAACTTCTTCGTCTTCACCTGCAAGACGAGCATAGTGCATACCCATGACACCTTGAAGTTCAGCGAATTCCCCTACCATTTGAGTTACTAAGTCAAACTTGTAAAGTTCACTAGCACGGTCGAAGTCCTTTACTACGTTTTCTGGTAAGTCCCAACGCTTAGCAAGATAATCACCAATCATGCGTACACGTTGCATCTTTTCAGCCATTGAACCAATCTTGTCGTGGAATGAAACATTCTTAAGACGATCAACAAAGTGGCTAAGTGGGTATTTACGGTCTTCATCGTAGAAGAATTGAGCATCGTCTAAACGAGCTACCAATACTTTTTCGTTACCTGAAATAACGTTATCTAAGTAATCCTTGTTACCGTTTCTTACAGCAATAAAGTGGTTAATTAACTTGCCATTTTCGTCGTAAACTTCAAAGTATCTTTGGTTATCCTTCATTGAAGTAATTAATACTTCGTCTGGGATGTTTAAGTACTTTTCATCAAATGAACCAGCAAAAACAGTTGGGTATTCAACTAAGTAGGTAACTTCTTCAAGAAGATCACGATCAGGTTTTACTTGCCAATGATTTTCCTTAACCAATTCATTCATTTGGTTAACGATCATATCTTTACGCTCTTCAGCGTTAGCAATTACATATTGATCCTTCAATGCATCTTCATAGTCATCTGCATTAGCCAATACTACTGAATCGCCTAAGAAACGGTGACCTTGAGTCTTACGGCCAGCAGTAATATCCAAGATCTTAACTGGAACTACGTCACTACCAAATAATGATACAAGCCAGTGGATTGGACGAACGAATTCAAAGTCGTTTGAATCCCATCTCATCTTGGTTGGGAAGGTCATAGCCTTGATGATATCACTCATACCAAGCAAAATATCAGTAGCCTTTTTACCTTCTTTTTGAACGTGAACATAAGCGTATTCAGTACCCTTAAGTTCTTCAAAGTAGATGTCATCAGTAGTCATACCTTGGCCACGAGCAAAACCTTGTGCAGCCTTAGTCCAGTTACCATCAGCATCTTGAGCAATCTTCTTAGCAGGACCTTTTTTTACCTCATCAATATCGTCTTGCTTTTCAGCTAAGTCTTCAACCAAGATAGTCAAACGACGTGGTGTAGCAAAAGTCTTGATGTCCTTAAACTTAAGACCGTTTTCTTTCAAAAACTTTCTAGTTCTGTCAGCCAATTGCTTTACGCTGCGTGGTACAACATGGGCTGGCATTTCTTCAGTACCGATTTCAAATAAATAATCTTTAGCCATTTTCTACCCCAGCTTTCTTGTCTTCTGCGCTCTTAAGCAATGGGAAGCCACGCTTTTCACGTTCTTCGACAAACTTAACAGCTACTTCATGAGCCAAGTTTCTAATTCTTGATAAGTATCCAGCACGTTCAGTTACTGAAACAGCACCACGAGCATCAAGCAAGTTGAAAGTATGTGAACACTTCAAAATGTAGTCATATGCTGGGTGTACAAGGTTTTGACCAAGAAGACGCTTAGCAGTTGCTTCATAAATATCGAAGAACTTAAGAAGTTGATCTTGATCTGATTCTTCAAAGGCATACTTAGAATGTTCATATTCTGGTTGCTTAAAGATATCACGGTAAAGAACACCGTTACCCCATTCAAGGTCAAAGACTGAGTTTACGTCTTGAATGTATGATGCAAGTCTTTCAACACCGTAAGTGATTTCACTCATAGTTGGCTTAACGTCTAATTCACCAACTACTTGGAAGTATGTAAATTGACTAACTTCCATACCGTCAAGCCATACTTCCCAACCAACACCGGCACAACCCATTGATGGGTTAGCCCAGTTGTCTTCTACGAAACGAATATCGTGTTCCAAAGGATCGATGCCTAAAACCTTCAAACTGTCCAAGTAGTATTGTTGAATATCCTTTGGGGCTGGCTTGATAACAACTTGGAATTGGTGATGTTGGAATAACCGGTTAGGGTTTTCACCATAACGACCATCTGCAGGTCTTCTTGAAGGCTCTACATAACAAGCTGCCCATGGTTCAGGACCAACTGCACGAAGAAAAGTGTAAGGACTCATCGTACCTGCACCTTTTTCAACATCGTAAGAAGGCATAATCATACAACCTTTGGAGGACCAGAATTGTTCCAGCTTAAAGATCATATTTTGAATGTTTAATTTCTTATCTGCCATTTTCCTTAATTCTCCTCCTGCGCTAGGCCATAAAAAAAGCCTATGCAAAATTTTGCATAGGGACGAAATATATCGCGGTTCCACCCTAATTCAGGAAGTGTTCTTCCTGCACTTAATTGAGCTTTGACTAGAGGGGCCTTTTCCTAGGTACCCTTACACCAAACGGTACTCGCTTAACTAGTACTTTTCTAATCCTCATCATCGCCAAACACGTACATATTTTAACACATGAACTAGGTTTAAACCAGATATTTACTAACTAAAAAAGTTTTAATTCATCTAAGAATTTTTTGGTCTTTAAGTTTAAATCAATCGTCTCACGATAGATGCGATCGATTGCTTTTCTAGTAGCCTTTTTAGTTTCTTCATTAATTGTAATTGTTCCAAGACGATCAGTAGGCAAAAGGCCGATTGTTCTCAAAACGGCAGTTTCCTTTGGCTTTAAATGCATGCAACTATTTACTACTCCAAAATGGTCACTGCAAATAACCCCACCTAGTTTAATTGAATAATCGAAAATGCCTTTTTCTTTACCGCAAATTACACAATGTCTTAGTTCAGGTTCAACGCCATAAGCACTGAGCATTTTCATTTGCACAATTTGCGTGATCATCTCGCAATCAACGCCTTCATTAATCTTTTTCAGGGCAAAAAGAGCCAAGTCATAATACTTGCCAATTGGCTGATATTCGACAAAAGCATGATCAATTAAGTCAAAAATAAAAGAAGCATAAGCATTCTTCGTCAGGTCTTGGTATAACCCATCGAATTGCTTTACTTCTTTATACGTGCGTAGATTGCTCAAACCATGTCCGCTGGTATAAATGACATAAGTACCCATTGAAAAATTCAGCGTCGCAGCACTTAAACGTGACTTTGGCCGCAAAGCTCCCTTCACAATTAAGGTAATTATTCCATCTTGCTTAGTCATGATTTTTGCTAATAAATCTGCTTCTTTATATTTTTGTCTTTTGAAAATAATACCCTGAACTTCTTTAAGTTCGCGTACCATTAACTAAGTTCCTTCTTATCATAACCAATTTGTTTTAAGAAGCTTGGATCTGAACGCCAGTTGTGTTGGACCTTAACCCAGAGATGCAAATTAACCCTTTCTCCCAATAAATCTTCAATTTCCTTACGAGAGTTAATGCCAATCTGCTTGAGCATCTTACCACCTTTACCTATGATAATGC
>UMBA01002224.1_pt1 | contig 23231 bp, 18 predicted proteins | sample 1963861 | NCBI WGS metagenome assembly UMBA01 (sample SAMEA4835931, study PRJEB28245) | human gut metagenome | biome: gut microbiome; material: fecal sample | place: Denmark | collected 2008
GGAAAAAGATTTAACGGGCGTGGTGATCACGCGCCACGGCCATTCGGAGGAGACTCATAAGATTCAGGTACTTGAGGCTTCTCATCCGATTCCGGACAAATCAAACTTGGAAGCAACGCAGAAGATGATGGATCAGCTCGACCATCTGAAAGAGGGCAGCTTGCTGCTTGCCTTGATTTCGGGCGGCGGCTCCAGTCTTCTTTCTCTTCCTGTCGAAGGCGTCACCATTGAAGATATTCGGAAGGTGACGGAGGATTTGCTGAAGTCCGGCACTTCCATCGACCATATCAATGCTGTCCGCAAACACGTTTCACAGGTGAAAGGCGGTCAGCTCGCATTGGCTGCCCGCGCTAAAGGTGCCGAAGTCCTTTCTCTGATTATTTCGGACACCGTCGGCGACAATCCCTCCGATATCGCCTCCGGACCATGTGCCGAAGACTTCTCCACTTATGCCGATGCTCTGTGGTATCTGAGCCAGGCGCATGTCGAAGCTCCTCCCTCGATTTTGAATCACCTGCGCAACGGTGCTCGCGGCATTATTCCCGAGACTCCTAAAATCGGTGATCCGAGAATGCGCGGCGTCAAAAATAAGATCATTGCGAACTCTTTCAAAGGTCTGCAAGTCGCAGCAGCTTTCTTTAAGGAGAAAGGCATGCGTCCGGTTATTATCGGCGACGGTATTACCGGTGAAGCAAAAGCGGTTGCTCAGCAGGTTGCCCGCAAAGTTCGTCTCGAACTCTCCAAGCCGCGCCGCAAACCGGTGGTGCTTTTATCCGGCGGAGAGTGCACGGTAACGCTGACCGGCCGACGCATCGGTAAGGGCGGCCCGTGCTCAGAGTTCCTGCTGGCGCTTGCTCAGGAACTCAAGGGTGAGCCTATCTACGCCATGGCTACAGACACCGACGGTGTGGACGGGAACGGAGAGGCCGCCGGTGCAATTCTGCGTCCCGACAGCATGGCTAGAGCCGAAGAATTGGGCTTAGATCCCCAGCAGTACCTTGAGGAACATAATGCAGAGGAATTCTTCGGCAAACTCGGTGATTTGCTTGATACCGGCCCCACAAGGACCAACATCAACGATTACCGTGTCATCCTTATCCCGTAATTGAGACCGACATATGCAAAAAATATCCCAAGGAATTCTGAGTATTCGGAGCCTTGGGATTTGTTGTTTTTGGCCTAAGCAGCAGTACCGAGGCAAACCGTTTCGCCAATGGTCCGAAGCAAGGTCGAAAATATTAGAATACTGACTCCAAACCTCTTTCAATCTTGATCCACAATCCCGGAGGAAGCGAATTCCCCCACAGGAACAAAGCTTAAAAATGAGCAATACGACACAGTTACGCCTCGATGCCTCACGTGCACTTTCCGACTTTAGGACTGAACGTCTTTTGAAAAAGATTCAAAAGATCTGTCCGGAAGTTGTTACTCTCAACAGCCGCTATATTCATTTTGTCAATGTAGACGGCGCTCTTTCCTCTGAAGAGTTTCACACGCTGGTATCGATCCTCGACTACGGTGAAGAAGCAATTGTTACTGCTTCGACCGAGCGTTTCATGGTTATCCCGCGTTTGGGAACGATCTCTCCCTGGGCTTCTAAGGCAACGGATATCGTTCATAACTGCGGACTCAGAAAAGTGCTTCGAGTGGAACGAGGCACTTGCTATGAATTGATTTTGAAAGGAAATGCCGTCCTCAAGCCCGAGGAACGTGAGGCAGTTGCTGCCGTTCTGCATGATCGCATGACAGAGAGCGTCGTGAGCCCGGACGTGAATCCGGCCATCGTATTTGCCGATGCCAAAGGCAAGAGCATGCAGTCTATCGACATTATCGGGAAAGGCAGGGAAGCGCTTGAGAAGGCAAACATCGAACTCGGCTTGGCATTAAATGAAGACGAAATCCAATACTTGATTGATGCGTTCACCAAGCTGAACCGTAACCCCACAGACGTGGAGCTCATGATGTTTGCTCAGGCTAACTCCGAGCACTGCCGTCATAAGATTTTTAACGCCAGCTGGACCATCGACGGAGAAAAGAAAGACAAGTCGCTCTTCTCCATGATCCGCGAAACGCATAAGGCTCATCCGGAAGGAACTATTGTTGCGTACTCCGACAATGCGGCTATTTTCGAGGGCGGCGATACCGCCCGCATGTACCCGCGCGGCAATGAAGACGCCGTTGGCGGCCGTTCTTATTCCACCGTGGTTGAACCGACACACTCGGTTTTCAAAGTAGAAACGCATAATCATCCGACCGCGATTTCTCCGTTCCCCGGCGCCTCAACCGGTTCCGGCGGCGAAATTCGTGACGAAGGCGCGACCGGCCGCGGTGCAAGACCTAAAGCCGGCTTAACCGGTTTTACCGTTTCCGCTCTTCGAATTCCGGGCCACGAACAAGGCTGGGAAAACGACCGTGACGTCAGCAAGGCTTCCGAAGCCGCTCCCTACTACGGCGCACCTTCCCGTATGGCCTCTCCGCTTGAGATCATGATCGAGGGTCCGCTCGGCGGCGCTGCATTTAACAACGAATTCGGCCGCCCCAACATTCTTGGGTACTTCCGCTCTTTCGAAGCCAACGTTGACGGAACTCGCTACGGCTATCACAAGCCTATTATGCTGGCCGGCGGCTTGGGCAACATCCGCAACGATCAGACACATAAACTCGGACTTCCGACAGGCACGCTCCTTGTGGTGCTGGGCGGTCCGGGCATGCGTATCGGTATCGGCGGCGGTGCAGCCTCTTCTATGGGCGCCGGAGCCAACAGTGAATCCTTAGACTTCGCCAGCGTTCAGCGCGGCAACCCGGAAATGGAACGCCGCGCTCAGGAAGTAATCGACCGCTGCTGGGAAGCCGGTGAAGAAAATCCGATTCTGGCAATTCACGATATCGGGGCCGGAGGTCTTTCCAACGCGATGCCGGAACTGGCAGACCTTTCCGGCAAGGGCGCAAAACTGGATCTGAACAAAGTTCCGGTTGAAGAAAGCGGCATGAGCCCGCTCGAGATTTGGTGCAACGAGTCTCAGGAAAGATATTCCTTGGCGATTGATCCGGCACGTCTTGAACAGTTTGATCAGTACTGCAAACGTGAACGCTGTCCCTACGCTGTTTTAGGTGAGATTTCTGCCGACGACGAATTGGTCGTTACGCGCGGTCCCGGCGAAGAACCCGCCGTGGATATGCCGATGAGCGTCTTGCTCGGCAAAACGCCGAAGATGCACCGCGATGCCGAACACGCCGAACCCGTGAAGATGGAAACGGATAAAGCAGTCGATACACGCAAAGCTTTGTATGAAGTTTTGGCTCATCCGACCGTCGGAAGCAAGAAGTTCCTGATCACGATCGGCGACAGAACGGTCGGCGGCATGACTGTCCGCGATCAGATGGTCGGTCCCTGGCAGGTTCCGGTTGCGGATGCTGCCGTGACGGCCGTTTCCTTTGAAGAATTCAAGGGCGAAGCAATGGCGATGGGCGAGAAAACGCCGATTGCCGTCTCCAATGCGGCTGCAGCAAGCCGTATGGCGATCGGCGAAGCGCTGACGAATCTGGTCAGCGCCGACGTAAATCTCGACCGCATCATCCTGTCTGCCAACTGGATGGGTGCCTGCGGCGCCAAAGGCCAGGACGCCGCGCTTTATGACGGCGTCAGTGCGGCAAGCTGCTTCTGTCAGGAGTTAGGCGTCAGCATCCCCGTCGGTAAAGATTCTCTTTCCATGAAGACTTCCTGGAAGGATCAGGCCGGAGAGGCGAAGACCGTCGTGTCCCCCGTTTCTTTGGTAGTTTCTGCGGCAGCACCGGTATATGACATTCGAAACAACCTTCTGCCGATGTTTGCCGAAACGGTTCGCGACAGCTCCCTCCTGCTGATTGACCTCGGACACGGCAAAGATCGTCTCGGCGGCTCCGTCTACTCTCAGGTGACTCAGCGCTTTGATTCCGTCACTCCGGATATGGAAGACCCCAAAGAGCTGAAAAAGTTCCTGGAATTGATTCGCTCTCTGTCTGCTAAAGGCGCCATCCTGGCTTATCACGACCGCAGTGACGGCGGCTTAGCTGCGGCACTCTGTGAAATGATGTTTGCCAGCCACGTCGGCGTTGAAATTGTGGCTGATGCCCTTGTGAGCAAAGACCGCACGCTTAACCAAGCATTGTTCAACGAAGAACTCGGTGCCGTCATTCAGGTGGCCCGCGGGCGTGCCGCCGAAGTGGAAAGAGACTTCGAGGCTGCCGGTATGGGCTGGTCGCTGAAGTATCTGGGCAACCTGACGCAGGATGACCACCTCAATATTTATCTTGAAGGCAAATGCGTTCTCTCTGAAGACCGCGTCGACCTGCAGAAAGCTTGGAATGAAGTCAGCTGGCAGATTGCCAGAATGCGTGACAATCCCGAATGCGCCGACAGCGAATACGCTCTGATCTCTGACAAGCACAACGGCGGCTTAGTGCTGACGATGGGCTTTGATCCTGAAGAAAATCTCGCTGCTCCGTTTATCAACACCGGCGTTCGTCCGAAAGTTGCGATTTTGAGAGAGCAGGGCGTTAACAGCCAAAACGAGATGGCCAGTGCCTTCCTGCAGGCAGGCTTTGATGCCGTTGACGTGCATATGACCGACCTCCTCGAAGGCCGAGCCAAACTTGCCGACTTTGTGGGTTTAGCAGCCTGCGGCGGTTTCTCCTACGGTGACGTGTTGGGCGCTGGCGGCGGATGGGCAAAGACCATTTTGCACAACGCCAAGCTGCAGAGTTCATTCCGCCGCTTCTTCGAAACGCCGACAACGTTTACGCTGGGCGTCTGCAACGGCTGTCAGATGATTTCTCAGCTCAAGGATCTTATCCCCGGTGCCGAGCATTGGCCCGCTTTCGTCCGCAACCTGTCCGAGCAGTTCGAAGCTCGTTTGGTCAATGTCAAGATTCTCGAGTCACCGTCTATCTTCTTCACGGATATGACCGGCGCCACCCTTCCGATCGTGAACTCTCACGGTGAAGGACGTGCGTATTGGGCCAATCCGCTCGACGAGGCTGAAGCGATCTGCGCCGCTTGCTACGTGGATTCCAAACAGACGCCGACGGAAATCTATCCGCTCAATCCGAACGGCTCTCACGGCGGTAAGACAGCATTTACGACGGCCGACGGACGCGCCACGATTATGATGCCTCATCCTGAACGCAGCTGGCGTGCAACCCAGATGTCCTGGCGTTCACCGCTTCTGAAGAACGTAACGCCTTGGGCAAGAATCTTCCAGAACGCTCGTTTCTGGGTCGGTTAATTTTTTATCAATCTTGAACAGGAGGCTCCTTCGGGGGCCTTCTTTTTTCGGCGGCTTAAAGCGGTCTTGAAAAAAGAGCGGTAAATCGTTCTCGGTGTACACTCTGCCGAACACAATGAATTGAAACGGAAGGATTTTGCATATGACAGACAAGACAGAAAAACAGGCTTCTCCGGGGCCTTTTGACGACAAGAATTTAGGCGAGCTTTTTCAGATTGCATTAGTCAATGCACCTTCTCCGTCAAAGAACGCTTTTAATTGGGGCGCCTTCAAACCCGAAGCCGTCAAATCTCCGGCGGATCTTCCTCCGTATTTAGTTTTCGGTCCGCTGAACGAAGGTACTTTCCTTTTGACTCCTGAGGGCTGGAGAGCGGAATGGTCTGACGCTCAGCAAAAGGCCAAAATTACGCTGAATTGGGGCGCTAACACTCACCGCTATACGGCCACTCAGGTTTGGGAAGGCGAAGAGGGCAGCGCAACGGAACAGCCCGATACCACGCCGCTGATTCAAGTCTTTGCCATGCTTTACGAAAACGGCCTCCCATCCATGTGGGATCAGCTGGCAAAGAAAAAAGCCGAAGAGATGTACCATCTGACTTGGCTTGTGGGCGATAAGAGACTGCCGACTTATTTTGCCGCTCCAGACGGCATTTTCCGCGTCATCAGTTTCCCGGTCATGATTAAGAACCTTCGTCATGCTCAGTCCATCTTAAAGAGCATTGCCGAGAAAAATCCTTCTTATGGGTTCTATGCCATTGCCAACCTCATGGAACAGGACGTTTATTACGAGATCGGCAAAGCTCCGGACTGGACCTCCGACATTGCGCTGTGCATGACTCAGTCCATCGGGGAAACCGGTCTTATTCCCTCCGGAGTTCCGTCCTCGGAGACAATCGAGGGTAAAGAATACATTCACTTGGAACGCGACGTGATGATGCTGAACATCTCCGTGCCGTTCGCTCATATTTTCGAAATGCTCAAAGACTTGTCGGAAACTCCGATGCCGATTCTGCCGGCTTACGAAGCTCCGATGAGAAGAGAAACACTGCCGGTTATTCTGCCGCAGGGTTTGTCTGAACGCCTGAACTCCTTCACCCTCGATGACACTATTCAGGGCATCCGTGTGCAGTACAGCTATCCGGTTCAGGAAGCTTCTTTGGATGACCTTCTTAAGCTCGACAGCGCAGATCAGATCGATCGTCTCGAGAAATTCTCCGATCACATGCTTGATCAGTTAACGGCTGATGTTCAGAAAGAATCGGAAAAAGACCTGAAAGAGTGATCTGAGGTCTGAAAGGGCATCCGGCGAGCTGTCGGGTGTACTAAATCCGAAAAATAAAAATCCCGCTCTGCGAAACCGTAACGCGGGATTTTGAAATTCTGGATGCTACAAGTCACTTGTTGTCGTTGTCGTCGTCCGGAAGAGCTCTGACTTCAAGTCCGAACATAAGTGCGGTCCATCCGTCGAAGATCAGTTCGATTGCAACGAAGATGCCGAAGATCCAAGTGGCACTCTGAGGCCATCCCCACCACAGGCAGCCGCCTAACAGTAAGGAAACGATAGCGGAGAAGAGCATCAGACCCCAGCCTTTTGCATCCGTGTTAGATAAGGCTGCCCAGCACTTAACCAAACCGATGGCGATGAAATAAGAGGCCAGGAAGAGCGTGAGTGTTTCAGTTCCGGCAATCGGATAGAACATCAGAAGCAGACCGGTTAAAGCGGTCAGAAGGGCAAGGATAATAGCGGCGGTTCTTGCACCCCAGCCTTCTGCTTTCCAGAAGAGGGCTAAGCCGGTGGCACCGGAAACCAAAAGCATTGCGCCGATAAATATCGTGACGCCAACCGAGAATGCGATCGGGGCAAATAATCCGATCGTGCCGAGGACGATACAGAAGATACCCCAGCCGATCATTGCACCGCTGCGCTTCTTAAGAGGCTTCAGCAGTTCATTTACCACACGATTGTTTGCGTTATTTTGTGTCATATTTTCCTCCAATGACGATGATTCCATCATCGCCTTTTTGGAGGAAATATTCAGCGGAGCTGCACCACTATGAGCCTCTCGCGATGCGGATGGAGGTATGGATGGTCTTCAGAGAGATTTGGATTTCCAGCACAAAGAAAATGGTGGAGACCACAATGAATACAACGGCGGTGAGCAGCATGGTGGATTTCCAGACCTCCAAGTTGAGGCCCGAAAGATGCTCGAGAATCGTCACCAAAACGAGAATGCCGGAGAAGGCCGCTGAAGTGGTCACAGCCAGAATCGCATTCTTTAACAGGTGGCTGCGTTCATAGGTGAGCCGGATAGCCTTCTCAAGAACCGGATCAACTGCCGGAGCTTTTTGGCGGCGCTCTTTAAGCAGGGCGCGTACTCGGTCAGTGGTGTAGTTGTAGCGGGCTGTCATGGCAAGCAACAGCAGGCCGACACCGGAAATCAGAGTGATCGGGGTCAACGCATCGGAAAGGGTTACCGCATAAGAAATCATGCTCAGTCTCCTATTGCGGTCTGTTGTGGTGATGGACGGTCAGGCCGAGCGCTTTCACGGAAACCTGAACTTCACTGACGTAGATGCAGCTCGAGATCACGATAAAGATCACGGAGGCCAGCAGCATCGTTGATTTCATCAGGGATAAGTCCAGGCTGAAGAGGCGTTCGATTACGATTACCAAAACCTGAAGACTGCTGAAAGCGGCCGAGATCATCAGTGTCAGGATGCCGGTTTTCAGCAGGCTGGCACGCTTGTAAATAAGGTCGATAGACTGGTCGATTTCTTCGTGGAAATCTTCGGATTCCTCTTTTCGTTCAGCCAGAAGCTGACGGATGCGGCTTGTGGCATGGCAATAGCGCGCAGACATGGACACCAGCAGCAACCCCACACCGGAAATGAGTGTTACTGGCGCGAGAGCGTCTGAGAGCGTCGCACTGAACTCAACCATTATTTTTTCTCCTCACGTATATGAACGAATTTTAGGCGGCAAGGAGCCTAATTAAGGCTTTTCGCTTTTAGAAAGGAAAAGAAAAAGGTTTTTGCGAATTAAAATAGGGTTTTTCAGGGGCGCTTTTAGACAATTTATCGGTCCCTTTTTCGTTACCTAAATAAGATGTCTCAGCAATCTGCACTGGAAAGACTTTCGGAAGACTCGATTGTCATTGCTTTTGATTATGGTCTGAAAAGAATCGGCGTAGCCGTCGGAAATTTACTGACCAAATCCGCACGCCCTCTGAGAATCATTCATTGGAAAAAGAATGATCAAAAATGGGCGGAAATTACACAGGTGCTCTCAGATTGGCAGCCTGCAGCCGTTGTGGTGGGCGTCCCTCGCCATAAAGACGGTAAACCGAACGATATGACGCCGATCTGCGAGCGTTTCGCCAATCAAGTTGAAGGCAGGTACGGTATTCCCGTGGTCCGGGAAGACGAGCGCTACAGCTCGGTAGAGGCGGAAAGCTACCATGACGCCGACGATGACGAGCCCATCGATGATGAGGCCGCCGCAATTATTCTTGACCAATGGCTGAACAAGGTTCCCGGAGAAAACAATGAAAACCATTAAAGGCATTTGGCGGTTCAGCCGAGTCATTTGTTATACCTTTGTTTGTCTTTTTCAGGCGTACACGCGGTTTAAACGCGTAGACCGCAAAGAAAAAGGCAGAATGCTTCGCTACTATCCGACGCAGGTACTGAAGCTTGCCGGTGTGCGCTGTAGCTATGAGGGCAACGTGCCTGAACTGCTGCATGAATGCGGGCTGACCGACACGCCCCCGGCCTACATGGTCTTAAGCAATCATATTTCCTGGCTCGATATCTTTTCTTTGGACTCTCAGCTGCCGAGTCGCTTTATTGCGAAAGCTGAAATTGCGAAATGGCCGGTTTTCGGTTTGATTGCTCAGCAGATCGGAACGCTTTTCATCAATCGTTCGAGCAAACGCGCCATTTTGCGAATCAACGATGACATTCGCGGCGCACTTTGCAACTGCGAAGCTGTGACGATTTTTGCCGAAGGAACGACGACCTTCGGCAATGAGCTTCTGCCGATTAAAGCCAACTTTATTGCGCCTGCCTGTGAAATCGGTGCAACGGTTCAGCCCGTGATCCTTTCCTACAAAAATAAAGGGAAACCGACCAAGCGGGCCGCTTTTGCCGGAGACGTCACTTTGTTCGGCTCTTTATGGAATGTAGTCACAATGGAAGACGCCGAAGTAGTTGTTCACTTTCTGGAACCGATTACCAATACAAAAGATCTCACGCGCCACGAAGTAGCAAAGATTTGTGAGGAGAGCATGAGAGCTAAGCTCCAAGAAATCTGGGGCGACGAATATATAGCCAACGATGCGAATGCGGCTGAGGCTTTGGCCAAAGCGATCGCAAACGGCTAAGGTTCGAATTTTTTGCGAAGACGATTAAACTTATCGCAGTAGTGTTTTGTGTACCTATATGACGAAAATGAAACCTGTTAGAAAAGCAGTATTCCCGGTTGCCGGTCTCGGCACTCGTTTCCTTCCCGCAACGAAAGCGATGCCGAAAGAGATGCTTCCTGTGGTGGACAAACCTTTGATCCAGTACGCAGTGGAAGAAGCCGCCGCCGCCGGTATTACGGACATGATCTTCATCACGGGCCGTCATAAACGCGCCATTGAAGACCACTTTGACAGCGCGCCCGAGCTTGAGCGCGACTTAAAGAGCAAAAACAAAAATGCTCTTTTGGCGACTTTGAAAGCAGTTGTGCCCCCCGGAATTAATTTCATTTTTATCCGTCAGCCTGAACCGCTTGGACTGGGCCACGCAGTCCTGTGCGCCCAGCCGGTCGTCGGAGAAGAGCCGTTTGCCGTTTTGCTGGCTGACGACTTGATCGATGCTAAACAGCCTGCGATTGCACAGCTGATCAAGGCTCGTGAAGAGAATAACGGCGGCAACGTACTGGCTGTACAAACCGTTCCTCGTGAACTGACAAAGCAGTACGGTATTGTTGAAGTCAACGGTGAGCACGAGAAGTGCCCGACGATCCGCTCCATTGTTGAAAAACCGGATCCTCAGGTTGCTCCTTCGACGATGGCCGTGATCGGACGCTATGTTCTTGAACCCGAAATTTTCGACAGTCTGCGCAAGATTGACCGCGGCGCCGGCGGAGAAATCCAGCTGACGGACGCGATCGCACGCGAAATTCCGAAGGGCAAAACTGTTGCCTGCAAGTACGACGGCGAGCGCTTTGACTGCGGTTCTAAACAGGGCTTCCTGAATGCAACCGTTCACTACGCTCGCAAAGAAGGCTACAGAATTATTTAGATCTGACCTTATTTAGGAGTTTGGTTGTGCTGCGGTCGTAATCAAAGGCGACCGTCACAACCTTTCCGCCGTAAGAATGAACGATCTCGGCTTCAGGAAGCTGAGAGATCTCATAATCTCCGCCCTTGACGTAAATGTCGGGGCGGACTTTTTTTACGACTTCCAGCGGAACCTTGTCTTTAAAAATCACGACGCAGGCAGTACTTTCCAAAGCAGCAAGGACAGCGGCTCTGTCGTTTTCCGAATTAATCGGGCGGTCGGGTCCTTTGCCGAGCATTCGCACGGATTCGTCGCTGTTGACTGCGACAACCAAGCTAGCACCCAGAGAAGCGGCCTGTGCCAGGTAAGTCACATGACCGCGATGCAGGATGTCAAAGACACCGTTGGTCAGGACGACCGGATGCGGGAGCTTTCTTACGAATTCTTCGAGCTTTTCGAAGGAAACAATCTTTTTCTCGAAAGGGGGAGGAGGAAGATGCTGACTCATAGTAGTTTGGCGGCTGCGAGAAGGTCTTTAGTCTGCAAGTGAGGAACGGCGCATTCTGTCCAAGGTTTTGTGCCGTCGGACTGCACTAAAACAGCCTTGGAAAGACCGGCGGCTTTTGCGGCTTGTATGTCGGAAGTTTTATCTCCGATGAGAACGCTTTGCGTCAGGTCGATATTGAGATCCCGTGCCGCCTGAAGCAGCATTCCGGGATTAGGTTTCCGGCAGTCGCAGTCTTTGAGATACGGTGCAAAAGCGTGGGTCGGATGATGCGGGCAGAAATATACAGCCGAGAGCGGAGCATGGTTGCGGGCGAAAACGCCGGCCAGCCAAAAGGTGAGCTCTCTAAATTGATCAATACTGTACTTGCCGCGCCCGATGCCGCTTTGGTTTGTCACGATGATTAGCTGATGGCCTTTTCGGACGAGTTCGGCGGCACCCTCAAGTGCGCCGGGAATGAAATGAAAATTTTCCCGGCTGTGGACATAGGCATAGTCCACGTTAATAACGCCGTCCCGGTCCAGAAACGCGGCTTTTACCGCGCTGCTGAATCGAGGCCTGAAGGTGAAGCAAAATCTCATGCGAATTTTTTCAGAAGTTCGAGCATGTACAGACGAGTGCCTTCTTGAACGCTCTTAAATTTGACTTCACATCCGGCTTTTCTGAGCTCGGTGAGGTCTGCCTGGGTGTAGGCCTGATATTTGCCGACCAATGCCTCCGGGAACGGAATGTATTCAATGAAGCCCTGATTCACGGCTTCGGCAAGGGACAAGGCGGCTTTGCCTTCCTGTTCACGCAAGGTGTTAACGACCGTCAGTGCAACGTCATTGAACTGCTGAGCCTTACCGGTACCGCAGTTGTAGATGCCGGAAACGGATTTATCCAGACAGAAGAAGTTCACATCGACGACATCGTCCACGTAAACGAAGTCACGCATCTGGGCACCGTTTGTATAGCCTAAGCAGCCTTCGAAAAGTTTGACTTTTCCGTCTTTACGGAACTGGTGGAACTGATGGTATGCCACGGAAGCCATGCGGCCCTTATGCTGTTCGTGCGGACCGTAAACGTTGAAGTAGCGGAGGCCGGCGACCGGTGCCGTAAGGCCTTTCTGCATTTCTTTACGCAGAACCTGATCGAACAGATATTTGGAGTAGCCGTACACGTTCAGGGGTTTTTCGTAACGGATGTCTTCTTTAAAGACATTGGATGCGCCGTAGGTTGCGGCGGAGGAAGCATAGATGAAGGGGATCTTTTCTTCCTGGCACCAGCGGAAAAGCTCGAGCGTATAACGGTAGTTATTTTCCATCATGTAGTGGCCGTTGTGCTCCATGGTGTCGGAGCAGGCGCCTTCGTGGAAAATGGCTTCGGGCTTTGCGATCTTGCGGGCTTTAACTTTTTCAATGAAGTCGACCTTATCGAAATAATCAATGATGTGATGGTCGGCAAGATTGACAAACTTGTCTGCCTGAGTGAGGTTGTCGACTGCAATGACATCATTGCAGCCTCTGTTGTTGAGACCTTTGACGATATTTGCGCCGATAAAGCCGGCAGCACCGGTAACAATAAAGCTCATTCCAAGTTCCTCAAGTTAAAGTGTATTAAAGAGTTCTTCCGGGGTAACGGTCGCAGTCCCTAGTTTGCCGACAACGATGCCGCCGGCCTGGTTTGCGATGTAGACGGCGGTATGCCAGTCGCATCCGGCCGAGAGCATGACGCCGAGTACGGAAATGACCGTATCGCCGGCGCCGGACACATCGTAGACTTCACGGGCATGCGCGGGTACGGTCCAAGCCCCGTCGTCATCAAATAAGGTCATACCCTCTTCACTGCGTGTCAGAAGGATTTTTTCCAGATTTAATTCTTTTCTCAGGTTTTGCGCACGGTTAAAGAGGTCGGCTTCACTGTTCCATTTGCCGACAACTTGAGCTAATTCGTTGCGGTTAGGCGTGATCACCGTGGCGTCTTTATAACGGGAGTAATCGTCTCCCTTCGGATCGATCAGAATCGGACGGCCGAAAGTGCGTCCCTCCTGAATCATATTTTCAATGCGGTCCAAACCGCCTTTGCCGTAATCCGAGAGAATGACGACGTCATGGTCCGGCAGCAGAGAGGTAAAGCGGTGAGAATGCTGATCAAGGACTGTTCCTGCGATAGAGGATTCAAAATCAGTTCTCAGCATCTGCTGGTTGCGCGCAAGAATGCGAAGTTTGAGTGTCGTAGTGAAATTTTCCGCGCGGTAGAGGCACGGACGAACTTTTGAGGCCTCGAGGAGGTCCATGATTTTGGTGCCTGCTTCGTCATCGCCGATGATTGCAAGCAAAGAAGTACGGGCTTCTAAGCTGGCGGAGTTGCGAGCTACGTTGGCTGCACCTCCGAGACGGTCTTCTGTGCGAGTTACTTTCACGACGGGGACGGGGGCTTCAGGAGAAATGCGAGAAGCATCGCCGAACCAGTATCGATCCAGCATCGCATCCCCGACAACAAGAACAGAGGCGTTGCGAATAGCCTCCATGGAGGGTTTGAGAATGTTCATTTACGACAGATCAAATTGAATGTTCTCCAAATTTTACCGCCATCATTTTGCGGTAGTTCATCGGACGCTAAAGCCGTTAAAATCGGTAACTATTCTTTCTTTGGATGAAAACGATGGCTGAAACGATTTCCCGTTCTATTTTTAAGGCGTATGACATTCGCGGAATAGTTGATAAAACGCTGACCGAAGAGGTCTGCGAAAAAGTCGGCATGGCACTGGGCACGCTGGCCCAAAAGAAAAATGTTTCCCACATTTGTGTGGGCAGAGACGGCCGCCTGAGCGGTCCGCGTCTGCAGGCAGCTTTAATGAAAGGTATTCGTAAAGCCGGTGTCGGTGTTTATGACATCGGTGCGGTTCCGACTCCGGTGCTCTATTTCAGCACGGTCTACCTCAAGACAGGAAGCGGCGTTGCGGTTACCGGAAGCCATAATCCTCCCGACTACAACGGTCTGAAGATGATGCTTGCCGATGAGACGCTTTACGGCCCGGCCATCCAGCACATCTATGAAATGATCGTTAACAACGAGCTCTGCACTGCTGAAAAAGAAGGCCCCTATGAGCAGGTCGACGTTGTTCCCGCTTATATGGAAAAGATCCTTTCCGACGTCAAACTTTCTCGTCCGATTAAGGCGGTTGTCGACGCGGGCAACGGCATTGCAGGTCCTTTGGCTGTTGATCTCCTGACTCGCCTCGGCGTTGAAGTTCAGGGCTTGTTCACCAATGTTGACGGACATTTCCCGAACCACCATCCTGATCCTTCCAAACTTGAAAATTTGGAAGACTTAAAGAAGGTGCTCCGTGAAGGCGATGCCGAAATCGGTATTGCCTATGACGGCGACGGAGACCGTTTGGGCGTTGTGACCAAGGACGGCGAAGTTATTTTCCCGGACCGTCAGGCGATGCTGTTTGCCGGCGATATCCTTGCTCATAAACCCGGTGCCGTTATCGTTCACGATGTTAAGTGCACACGCAACATTCGTCCGTACGTTGAGTCCCGCGGCGGCGTCTGTGTGATGTCCCGCACCGGTCACTCGCTGATCAAAGCGAAGATGAAAGAAGTCAATGCTGACTTTGCCGGCGAAATGAGCGGCCACATTTTCTTCCATGACCGCTGGCCCGGCTTTGACGACGGTGTTTATGCTTCTACTCGCTTGCTGGAAATTTTGACCCGCAGCGCAGATGCGAATGCTCCTCTTAAGGCGCTCCCGAACGCGGTTTCGACGCCTGAACTGCAGATTCCGACCGAAGAGGGCGAGAACGTCAAACTGGTCGAACGCCTGAAGGAAAATGCCAAGTTCGACGACGCTCAGGACATTATTACGATCGACGGCATCCGAGTTGAATGGAAAGACGGGTTTGCGCTGGCTCGTCCTTCTAATACCACACCGGTGGTCGTTCTTCGCTTTGAGGCAGACACTCCGGAAGCCTTGGCCCGTATCCAGGATCGCTTTAAAGAAGAGATTTTGAAAGTCGCACCCGACGCCAAACTTCCGTTCTGATTTGCAGCGAATGCGAGTACTGATCGTTAAAACGACTTCGATGGGGGACGTCGTTCATGCCGTCCCCGTCGTCGAAGATATCAAGCGCTTTATTTCCGATGCCGAAATCGACTGGCTGGTTGAGGATTCTTTTGCAGACATTCCCAGACATGTCGCGGGCGTTTCCGAGGTCATTGAGTGCTCGGTAAGGAAATGGAAAAAGCGGATTTTTGAAAAATCTACAAGAGGTCAGATCAAGGCTCTTTGTGAGAAGCTTCGCAGCAAACACTACGACTTAGTCATTGATCTCCAAGGACTGATTAAAAGTGCAGTGTTGGCCTCCTGGACAAATGCTCCGGTTGCCGGTTACGACTGGCGCTCGGGTAAGGAGCCTTTAGCTACGGTTCTGTACTCCATTAAGTCTTCGGTCGATCGACAGAAATCAGCAGTGGACCGCTGTCGGGAACTGGCAGCGAAAAGTCTTGGCTACGATTTCGGTTCAACAAAACCTCAATTTAACTTTAAGTTTGAAGGTTCTCAGGAGTCTGTAGGCTGTGTCTTCTTCTTTTGCAATACCAGTCGAGAGACGAAGCTTTGGCCAGAAGAAAAATGGATTGAACTGGGCGCCGAACTCATACGCCGCGGTAAAAAGATCGTCCTTCCATGGGGTTCTCCGGAAGAAAGAGACAGGGTTTTGCGCATCCAAGCAAGACTCGGCACCGGAGCCGAGGTTCCCGATCGTATGTCGATCGGACAGCTCATGGAAAAGATTTCTTCGTCCGATGCCGTCATTGGTTTGGATACCGGTATGACGCATCTGTCCGCCGCAATGGGACGACCCACTGTCGGTATCTTCCGTGACTACCCGATTGAATTGGTCCCGTTGGTCGGCGAGGGCAAAAAGAAAGCTCTCGGCGGAGTAGGATGCTGTCCTCAAGTGCAGGAAGTGCTCAGCGCTTTTGAAAAGGTAATTCAATGATTCTTCCACGTCCGATTTACAGCGGTTTGCTTTATGCCGCGGCGCCGGCGGCTATGCTCTATTTATACAAGCGCTCGCGCAAGCAGCCGCAGTACCTGGAGCATTGGTCCGAGCGATTCGGAACGGCTCATTATCCGCCGCGCACTAAAGGCAGAACCCGAATTTGGATACATGCAGTTTCTGTCGGAGAGACCCGCGCCACGTTTTCTCTGGTCGAGTCGATTCTTAAACGCTGGCCGAACACCGAAATTCTTTATACGCACATGACGCCGACGGGGCGTGAGGTGGGTGCTAAATTTGCTCAGAAATTCGGCAACCGGATCGCTCAGTGTTATCTGCCCTACGACACTCCGAGAGCAGTTAAAAAATTCTTAAAGGCCACTCAGCCGGATCTTTGCCTCCTTATGGAAACGGAAGTCTGGCCGAACCTTACTTATTTCACCAAGAAATTCGGAATCCCGACGGTCTTGGTCAACGGACGCCTCTCTGAAAAATCCTTTAAGCAGGGACAAAAAGCCGGTTCACTCATTAAGGACGCATTCGGGCGTCTGACGATAGCGCTGGCACAGTACGAAGAAGACGCGGAGCGTCTTAAAGCAGCAGGCGCTCACGATGTAAAGGTCTTGGGCAATTTGAAATTCGATTTCACGCCGAACGCGATTCAGCTGAGGACCGGGCGTGAAATTCTGAAGTTTGCCGAACGCGACATCATCTGCCTTGCCAGCTCCCGAGAAGGCGAAGAACAGAAATTCCTGGAGGCGCTGAAGAAAGCTCAGACAGCAGGCGTCCTGGAAGACCGATTGGTTCTGATTGTGCCCCGTCATCCTCAGCGGTTCGAGGAGGTGGCCAAGCTCATTGAAAAGAGCGGTTTCACATACATCAAGCGCTCTGAGATCCGAGACTGGAAGACCGTGCTGTCCAAGCAGGGCCCTCAGATCGTCTTGGGCGACAGCATGGGTGAGATGGGCTTTTACTACGCGCTTTCCTCTCTCGTCATCATGGGCGGCAGTTTTGAAAATTACGGCTGCCAAAGCGTGATTGAGCCCTGCGCCATCGGACTTCCGGTGATCGTAGGACCGAGTATCTTTAATTTTGACTTTATTGTGAAAAAAGCGGAGTCTGAAGGTGCGCTCCTTCGCGCGGCTGATTTTACGGAAGCTCTGCGGACTGCCGACGAAGTGCTGAGCGATCCGGCAAAACGAGCCGAAATCGGGGAGAAAGCCGCGAAGTTCGCGCAGGAACAGCGCGGAGCCACCGAGCGGACAATCCAAGTTATCGATATGTTGTTGAAAGGTGATACGAATGCAGATCAAGCATCCTAATGTACTTTCCATTGCCGGCGTTGACCCTTCGGGCGGTGCCGGTCTCCTGGCAGACGTCAAAACGATTAGCTCGTTAGGCGGCTACGCAACGGGTGTCGTGACCGCTGCAACTGCGCAGAATACGCAAGGTGTATTCGGCGTGATTCCTATCCCGACAGACTTTGTCAAAAAGCAGATTGATGTTCTTTTCGAAGACGTCCGCATTGATTCTGTCAAAATCGGAATGCTGTTTGACTCAAATCTCATTAAGGGTGTTGCCGAACGCCTGCGTTATTGGAATCCTCGCTACATCGTTCTGGACCCAGTTATGGTCGCAAAGAGCGGTGATGCGCTGCTTACCGACGATGCCGTAGCCACACTGCGCGACGAACTTCTTCCGCTGGCTACCGTGATAACGCCTAATTTGCCCGAGGCTGCTCGACTGCTTGAATCTGTCGACATTACGGACGATGAGCAGATGGAAGCGGCTGCTAATGACCTTTGGAAACTCAAAGGCTGTCACGGCTGGGTCTATCTCAAAGGCGGTCATATGGAAGGCGTGGATTACTCTGAAGACTTGCTTTACGACGGCCGCCACATGATTCGCTACCGTGCCGAAAGAACAATGACAAAGAACACACACGGCACCGGCTGTGCGCTGTCTTCTGCTCTGGCAACTCTGCTTCCGTCTTCTACGGATATTCCGATGGCAGCCAGAGAAGCCAAGCGTTACATCACGCAGGCGATCATTCACGCAGATGAACTTCAAATCGGAAAAGGCCACGGTCCTGTGCATCATTTCTATGCTCAGTGGTATTGATTTACAAACTATTACACCTGTTTATGGGTTGATGAACTTGCACAGATTGAAATAGCTGTGTAATATTCAACTTCCCTGATGACTTGATCGTCAGATGGCGAATTAGCTCAGTCGGTTAGAGCAGAGGAATCATAATCCTTGTGTCCGCGGTTCGAGTCCGTGATTCGCCACCAAGATTCCGCCCGGGAGCTCTAAAGCTTCCGGGCATTTTCATGTGGTAGGCCCGCTATGAAAACCTATGCCATAGGCGACGTCCACGGGTGTTTTGATACCCTGGAACAGCTTCTCCAACAGATCCCGAACAAAAGCCGTTTGGTTTTTATTGGCGATATCGTCAACCGCGGCCCGAAATCTCTTGAAACCATCCGTACCGTCATGCGTATGGGAGACCGCGCTGAGTGTCTGCTCGGGAACCACGAGCTCCATCTTTTAGCCGTTTATGCCGGTCAGAGAGCGATGTCGCCGGAAGATACGATTTCTGAAATTCTCAACGCACCGGATTGCGAGGACATCATTCAATGGCTGAGAAACCGACCCTTGGCGCTGGTTGATCACGGTTTTTTATGCGTCCATGCGGCGACCCACTGGTCCTGGTCTGTTGAAGAAACACTGAAGCAGGCTTCCAGAGTCGAAAAATTTATCCGCTCCGACAAAGGATTGAGCCAGATCGGAGAACTCTTCGGCAAGCAGCAGTGGAGCCCGGATCTTCGCGGCAAAGATCGTTTGCGCGCTGTGGTCAACGTGCTGACGCGTACTCGTTATCTCAACGCTGACGGTACGATGGATTTCAAACAGAAACTGTCTCCTGCCGATACGCCTGTTGAATACATTCCCTGGTTTAAGTTTCCCGGCCGCAAAACGGCAAAGACGCCTGTTGCCTTCGGACACTGGTCCACACTCGGCCCCGTGACCGATGTGCCTAATGTTTTCCCGCTGGATACCGCCTGCCTTTGGGGCGGCGCTCTGACCGCAAGACGGCTGGGGCGTCATCGTGAAACATTCAGTGTGAAAGCACCGATTTACCGTATTCCCGGAGAAAAGCGAAATCTTTAATTTCGGGAGATGCGCTCCCTTATGCGGGAGCATTGTTCTTTTTGAGTGACTTTCAGTTTTTGAAAGTTTGTATTAACCGCCACCGGACATAAACCGTGAACGCGAAAAAAATTTACTTGAAGACTTTTGGCTGCCAGATGAATGAATATGATTCCGGCAAGATCGCAGATATTGCTAAGGCAGCAGCCGGTTACGAGGTAACCGACGACATCAACGAAGCCGATTTAGTTGTTTTTAATACATGCTCTATTCGAGAAAAGGCTCAGGAAAAAGTATTTTCCGACCTCGGACGAGTCAGAGAACTGAAAAAGACAAAGCCGAATCTTAAGATTGCTGTGGGCGGCTGTGTCGCCAGCCAGGAAGGCGGCAACATCGTTCGCCGTGCTCCCTACGTCGACGTGGTCTTCGGACCGCAGACCCTCCATCGTCTTCCGGAACTCTTGGAAAAGAACGAAAAAGAGCATCGTCCTCAGGTCGATATCAGTTTCCCGGAAATCGAAAAATTTGACCATCTGCCGACTCCGCATGCCGATGCAGCTACAGCATTCGTTTCCATTATGGAAGGCTGCAGCAAGTACTGCTCCTACTGTGTCGTGCCTTATACACGCGGTGAAGAGTTCTCTCGTCCCGTCGAAGACGTCCTCGTTGAAATCGCGCAGCTTGCTGCTCAGGGCGTAAAGGAAGTCACTTTGCTGGGACAGAACGTTAACGCTTATCGCGGAGAAGGTCCTGACGGCGAAATCGTCGACTTTGCCCTGCTGCTTGAATATGTGGCAGAAATCGACGGCATTGAGAGAATCCGCTACACAACGTCTCACCCGAAAGAATTTACAAATCGTCTGATCGAGGCTTATCGCAAGATCCCGATTCTGGCCAACCACGTCCACCTGCCTGTTCAAGCCGGGAGCGACCGCGTCTTGGCCGGCATGAAACGCGGTTATACGATCCTTGAGTACAAGTCCATCATTCGCAAGCTTCGTGCGATTCGTCCGGACATCAGCATTGCAACGGACTTCATTGTCGGATTCCCGAACGAAACGGAAGAAGATTTTGAAAAAACAATGAATCTCATCAAAGAGATCAAGTTTGATGCCAGTTTCTCTTTCGTGTACTCCAAGCGCCCCGGTACTCCTGCCGCTGAGCTGCCCGATGACACACCTCAGTCCGTCAAGCTCGAAAGACTTCAGAGACTTCAGGCGCTGAACACGCAGCATGCCCAGGAAATTTCGCAGTCCATGGTCGGAAGCGTACAGCGCTGCCTGGTTGTCGGAGAAGCGAAGAAGGGCGAAGGAAAGCTCTCTGCCCGTACGGATAACAATCGTATCGTTACCTTTAATGGGCCCGAAAACTTAATCGGTCAGATGGTTAACCTCAAAATTAATGAGGTTTATCCGCACACCCTGGGAGGGGAATTAGTTTAAATGACTGAAGCTAAAACGAAATCCGATCAGACATCTCTAAGCTTAGATCTTCAGATCAACAACAGTGATCTGTCCAGTTTGGTCGGACCGTTGGATTCGAATTTGGCCCAGCTGGAAAATTTCCTTAACGTGGAAATTTCCCGCCGCGGCGCGTCTTTCGGAATTAAGGGAACACAGGCAAATTGCTGCAAAGCCATTCAAGCTTTGACGGACTTGGCTGCCATCGCTGAGCGCAAAAGTGATGAGCTGACGGCAGAAGATATTCAGCTCTATCTTGTGGGTCAAAATGCGCCTGCTGAAGAGCTGGCTGCAGAAGAGCCTGTTCCCGAGCTTCGCACCAACCGTAAGGGACTTCAGGGACGCACGCCGATGCAGCGGACTTATATTCGCAACATCCTTTCCCACGACGTTTCCTTCGGTATCGGACCGGCCGGCACCGGCAAGACCTACTTAGCCGTTGCGGCCGCTGTCAGTGCATTTGAAAAAGGCGAGGTCGAAAGAATCGTATTGACCCGTCCGGCGGTTGAAGCGGGAGAAAAGTTAGGTTTTCTTCCCGGAGATTTGAGTCAGAAGGTTGACCCTTACCTGCGCCCGCTCTATGACGCTTTGTTCGATTTGCTGGGCACGGAAAAGACACAGCGCCTGCTTGAAAAGCAGAAAATTGAAATTGCGCCTTTAGCCTACATGCGCGGCCGTACTTTGAATGCTTCTTTTGTTATTCTTGACGAAGCCCAAAATACAACTCCGGAACAGATGAAAATGTTTCTGACGCGTATCGGCTTCGGCTCCAAAGCAGTCATTACGGGAGACGCCTCCCAGATCGACTTGCCGAGAGGTCAGAGAAGCGGGCTGATCGAAGCCTCGCACATTCTTCAAGATGTTCGAGGAGTCTCTATGACTTATTTCACTTCGGCCGACGTGGTTCGGCATCCTCTTGTTGCTCGTATTGTTGAGGCCTACCAAAAAGCCGAGAAGAGAGAATACCAACATGCGTAAACCCCATGTTTTGAGCCTTTCCGTCCAAAATCTTGCACATTTTCCTCAGCTTCCGTCCAGAAGCAAAATTCAGCGCTGGATCAGTCGAGCCTTGGAAAACGATGCCCAAATTACTGTTCGTTTTGTTGAGGAAGAAGAAGGCCGGGAGCTCAATAAAACATATCGGAGTAAGGATTACGCCACCAACGTTTTGACATTTGACTATCAGATAGAGCCTGTCGTGGAGGCCGACCTGGTAATCTGTGTGCCCGTGCTTGAAAAAGAATCCAAAGACCAAAACAAAACTTTGGAAGAGCGCATGGCCCACCTTCTCGTCCACGGAACGCTGCATGCGCAGGGCTATGACCATATGGACGACGAAGAAGCCGAGGTTATGGAACAGAGGGAAACTGATGTTTTAGTTGATCTGGGCTTTGATGTTCCGTATCCTGATCGAAACTACACTCCTCAGCCGCTGGCTTAGGTCAATCAACTTAGAGAAATCTGTACTTAGAAATGGCGGACAACAAGACTGACGAACCCAAAGAGAAGAATTTTTTTGAGAAGCTGTCGGATCGATTTTTTCATGATGACGCACCTGAGACTCAAAAAGAACTCCTTGATGATCTTCATATTGCACACGACAGAAAGCTTCTGACAGACGACGGCATGCACATGATCGAAGGTGTCATGCGCGTCAATAGCCTGCGTGCAGAGGATTTGATGGTTCCTCGGACACAGATGATTGTGATCGACATTTCCGAGAACTCTCAGGATTGGATCAAACAAGTCATCGCAGCGGGTCACTCTCGTTTTCCCGTCATTGACGGAGATAAAGACAACGTTCTTGGAATTCTTCTGGCAAAAGACTTGCTGCGCCTTTTCATCAATCCTGAGTACGAGATTCGTCAGCATTTAAGACAGGCCGTGTTCGTGCCTGAAAGCAAACCGGCCGATGTCCTTCTGAAAGAATTCCGTCTCAAACGCAACCACATGGCTTTAGTGGTTGATGAATTCGGTTCGGTTTCCGGTCTGATTACGATTGAAGACGTCTTGGAAGAGATTGTCGGAGAGATTGACGACGAGTATGACGTTGTTAACGATGCTTCCGACATCGTCGCAATCGGCGGATCTCGCTGGCGTGTCAAGGCAAGTACTCATATCAACGAATTCAACCGCGTGTTCGGAACACATTTCTCTGATGACCGCTTTGAAAGTGTGGGCGGCCTCGTGAGCGATGAACTGGAACACGTTCCTCAGGTCGGAGAGTCCGTTGTCCTGCAGGGTTTCCGATTTGTCGTGACGAAGGCATTGGCTCGTCAGGTCAAGATGCTCACGGTTGAGAAGCTGGAGCCGGAGCAGACAGAGCAGCAACCGGCGAAAGCCTAATAACCGCTCAATAACGTGAAGAAGTTCCTTCCGTTCTTAATCGCCCTATTTGCCGGCATTGCGCAAGGGTATTCTCTGGCGCCGGCAAATGAGTGGCTGCAGCTGGCGGCTTTAGCCGTCCTGTTTTTTATTTTTGCGGGCCTCCGCACCGCTAAGGCAGGATTCCTCGCCGGTCTTTTCTTTGGCATCGGCTGGTTTGTCACTTCTCTTGCCTGGCTATACGTGTCCGTTCATGACTACGGCTA